>ERZ772874.1366-NODE-1366-length-12680-cov-24.440554_pt1 | contig 12680 bp, 16 predicted proteins | sample MGYA00580586_ERZ772874 | MGnify/ENA primary metagenome ERZ772874 (study PRJEB29015, sample SAMEA2737952) | human oral metagenome | biome: human oral; feature: human-associated habitat; material: dental | place: China | collected 2154 ... | reverse complement strand
CATTCCCAAAAAGTAGCTTAATTATATCTGTCCAAGAAAATGGGTGCAGATCATAAAGGATAGTAATCGGTCTTTTTGTTTTATATAGGTATAGAACTATTTTAAATAAGGTTTTACTTTAAATTAGGTATTCCAAATTAGATGTAATCTAAATATAGATTTATATAATTTAGAATTCTAATGTTTTGATTCTTTCAACGGCGCGAATTGTATTTTCACGACTGCCAAAAGCAGTTAAACGAAGGTAACCCTCGCCGTGAGGACCAAAGCCGGAGCCTGGTGTAGATACGATTTGAACTTGCTCGAGCAAGATATCGAAAAATTCCCAGCTAGTCATGTTACCAGGTGTTTTAAGCCAAATGTATGGAGCATCAACGCCACCGTATACAGTAAGGCCGATGGCTTCAAGACCTTCTTTGATGATGCGGGCATTTTCTTTGTAGTAAGCGATGTTTGCCTGTGTTTGTTCACGCCCTTCTTTGGAATAGACTGCTTCAGCACCGCGTTGAATGATGTAAGGAACACCATTGAATTTAGTACATTGACGACGATTCCACATAGGGTTAAGAGGTTGGCGTTCGCCAGACTTAGTTTTGGCGGTTACTTCTTTAGGGATTATTGTATAAGCACAACGGGTACCTGTGAAGCCAGCGGTTTTGGAGAAGGAGCGGAACTCGATAGCTACTTCGCGAGCGCCTTCGATTTCGTAGATCGATTTTACAGTGTCTTCTGTGCTAATGAAAGCTTCATAAGCAGAGTCAAACATCAAAATCGCATCATTATCTTTACACCATTTGATCCATTCTGCTAAACGAGCACGGCTTAAAACAGTACCAGTAGGATTGTTAGGCGAGCAAAGGTATACAATGTCTACTCGTTCAGACGGGAATTCTGGAGAGAAGTTGTTTTCTGCATAAGTAGGGAGGTATACAACCTTTTGGAAAATACCGTCTACAGCTTCGCCAGTACGGCCACCCATAACATTGGAGTCAAGGTATACTGGGTATACTGGATCAGTGATGGCAATGATGTTATCTTCGCTGAATAACTCTTGGATATTACCAACGTCAGATTTTGCACCATCGGAAACGAACACTTCGTCAATAGCAATATCTACGCCTAATGGTTTGTAATCTCCATCAACAATAGCCTGACGTAAGAAATCATAGCCCTGTTCAGGGCCATAACCTCGGAATGTTTCAGCTTTTCCCATTTCTTGAACAGCTTTACTCATAGCATCGATAATTGCTGGAGCAAGAGGTAATGTAACATCGCCGATACCAAGACGAATAATATCTGCATCTGGATGAGCAGTTTGGTACTCATTTACCCTTTTAGCAATATTAGCGAATAAATAAGAACCTTGTAGGTTTAAGTAGTTTTCATTGATATTAGCCATGATGACTCCTTTTTATAATCAGATTTCTCTATATATAGTAAATTATATAGAATAATGACGCAAGGATTTTCTATAGAATTTCTAATTTATATAAATATTGTTTCGGTCTATTACTATAAAAGGGCGTGTTATGGGAAATTTATTACTCGTTAATTATATTAAAGTATATATAGATAAAGAGATTATTAGCATTGAATTAATCTCTTCATTGTTTACTCATATAATAGCTGTTGATATAATGAGTTTATGAGTAAATATCTTGATTGTTTGTATGTAATGAGAGCTAAATTGTTGGCTGTGTTTAGGGGCGTAAATTGTTTTTTGGAGGGATATTATTATGGTAGCTTGTAAGATGTCTATTAAGAAAATTTTTGATCGGATTAAGCGCGTTGATAAGTTTGAAGAGTTTAAAACAACCTATGGCATAACTTTTTCTGATGAAAAGGGAAACACAAATTTTGCAGCCAATTTTTATAAGTCGGCTATTGTAAATTACAAGGGGTATGTAAACGGCTCTAAAGACCTATATAGTGAAGTTATTGCCGAATCCCTTGTGAATGATAGTTTTATAAAAGATTGGTTAAATTTAATACCCGTAAGACCAGAACATTTTAAGATAAATCATCCGAATAAAGATGAAAAAGTGGATGCCCTAAAAATTACTAATCGAAAAGAGGAAATATTAGCAAAGTTATTGTTTTATCAACGTGAAGTTGCTGGATTAGGCTATATTTTGATTACCAAACACCATTAAAAGCGACACGAAATGATTCTTATGGGAAAATGGATTTATTAGGTTATAACATTGATGATAGATGTTATTCTGTCATTGAATTAAAATATCGTCCATCTGGTAGTGAGGAAACTTTACTACGATGTGTTTTAGAGGCTTATACATATTATAAGCTGCTAGATATAAAACAGATTAATTCTGCTGTTGGCCATGATGGTATACAGAAACTAAAGAAATTACCTAGGTATGAACATACGAATGAAGCAGAGTTAGTCGTTTTATTTGATGAAAAATCTTGTACCGAAGATGACGGTGGAGCAGAAACTAATTTGATGCTTCGTATTGATTCAAATAAACCTAATAATCCTAGGTATCCATTCAAAACTGTTGTGTCACAACAGTTTAAAGAATGCAAAGAAATGATGGTTTCTAGTAAACGTAAGCAATTACAATCTTTGTGCGAAAATATTTTGAAACAAGAATCTCAATTAAAACAAATTCGATTTGTTGTATTACGTGTTGATGCAGATAGTAAATCTTCTTATCCAACTAATATAAAAGGTTGGTCTAGAAAATTAGATCGATTATATCGAGCAGAAACATTACTAACTATTCCTAGCAAAGGTTAAGCATGAATATAATCATCCATCATGGCACACATCAAATTGGTGGTAGTGCCATAGAAATTAGTACAGCATCTACTCGTATTGTGTTAGATTTTGGTAATGAATTAAGTTTAGATGAAAAGTACATGCCTATAAACCTAGAGATAGACGGCGTTACAAAAGGGATATTAGATTGTGATGGTATTGTGATTTCACATTATCATATGGATCACTTAGGACAACTAACTTCTGCACTACCAGAAATTCCATTATATATGGGTGAATTAAGTAAGGAAATCGCTATAATAAGTGCAGAATATCAAGATAAAGACCTTTACTTGCGTTTATTAGGGGCTAATACATTTCGTGGAGGCGAAGCCTTTACTATTGGAAATATACATATTAGACCTTTGGTTATCGACCATAGTGCTGCTGATAGTTATATGTTTGTCATTGAAGCAGAAGGTAAACGTGTCTTATATACAGGTGATTTCCGGATGCATGGGTTGCGCCATCACATATTAGAAAAATTAGTTAACACATATATAGGTGAGGTTGATGTATTAATTACAGAGGGGACTTCATTGTCTAGAGACGCAGAGGAGTGTATATCTGAAGCCGCCGTATTAGAAGATATTTCTTCATATATTCAAGATGGAAAATATGTATTTGTTATGTGTTCATCTACGAATATTGACCGTATTATGGGGATTTGGCAGAATATGCCAACTGATAAAGTTTTAATTTGTGATGCTTATCAGAAAAAAATATTAGATACTGTGATTAATAATGTATATTATGAAAGCTCTTTGTATCGCAGACATGATAGCCCACTAGTTCTTAATAAAGGACCGTATCCTAAATATTATATGGATCATGGATTTGTATCCTTAGTAAGAGGAACAGAATATTTTATTTCTCACATTAAAGAGTTTCCTAAAGACGATGTACGTATCATATATTCCATGTGGACCGGATATATTGAGGAAAATCTTTTGTTGAAAAATTTACTAAATACGTATCCATTTTATATATGTCATGCAAGTGGTCATGTATCTAAGGATGATTTAGTTCAGCTCATAGAATTGGTTGATCCTGATATTGTTATTCCCGTTCATACTGATATTCCTGAAAAACTAGAGAGAATAGTGCCTAATAGAACTGTTTGTGTCGTTAATGATAATGAGCCATTTATCATATAATTCTCTTTAAGAAATTCTGTTTATGTTGTATAATAAAGAAAAAAGAGAGCCATCAACGTGTGGTAGCGTTAGGCTCACCTTATAAACAGTTTTAAGAGGATTGCCTAGCGTGCGAGTATTTTGTATACTCTGTTGCGTTAGGCTTTTATCTTTACTCTACTTACATAGTGCAAAGAGTGATATTGCTATGGAAATTACAAAAAAAATTAAGTAGTACTTTTCGAATTTACTCATAGTATCACCACCTTTCGGTGATGGGCCTAACTCACGTGATGACTCTTAGTATTAGTATAGCAATGCAATTTTAAGAAATATAGAATTGACATTTGGTCATAGACCAATTTTTGCGTAGTATTTTACTACGCTTTTTTGTTGAAAATATTAGAGACTTATATTTCTATGCATATTTTTGTTATAATGAATATATATTTACTTAAGTGCGGTTTATAAGGAAATTTATATAGTTGAATATGGAAGTGGTGTCTTTATGCTGACGATTAGCAATAAGGGATGGCTTTTTACGTCTATATTAAGTGCTTTGATGGCGTTTACGTCGTTGTCGACGGATATTTATTTGCCTGCTATGCCTGAGATGGGGCGTGATCTCAATGGTGATGCGGAGCTTACGTTGACGGGGTTTTTAATTGGGTTTGCGCTAGCTCAGCTTTTTTGGGGCGCCGTTAGCGATAAAATTGGTCGTAAGAAGCCACTGATTATAGGGGTGGCTTTATTTATCATTGGTTCTGTAGGTTGTGCCTTGAGTTCCTCTATGATGGAGTTATTGGCTTGGCGTGTGTTTCAGGCATTTGGTGCTTGCGTAGGACCGATGCTATCGCGGGCTATGATTCGTGACTTATATGGTCGGACTGAAGCGGCTAAAATGTTATCTACCTTAGCTATTGTTATGGCCATAGCGCCTATTGCAGGGCCGATGTTGGCAGGCCATCTACTTGTATGGTATACATGGCATTCTATATTCTGGTTGCTTGTTGGTATAGGGCTTTTAATGCTCGTTGCCGTATTAGTGCTTCCGGAAACACATCCTGTAGAGAAGCGGAGTAAAAAGTCTATAGGTCATACTTATAATAATTATTGGATTTTATTACGCAACAAAGGTTTTATGAAATATACACTATGTGTTAGCTCATTTTATATTGCCATTTATTCGTTTTTAACGGGATCGCCTTATGTATATATAGATGTGTATGAAGTGCCCAAAGAATATTTTGGTTATCTCTTTTCTGTCAATATTATTGGTGTTATGTTGTTAAGTGCTATTAATCGTCGTATTGTAAGTGCTATACGCCTCGATAGACTATTGAAATTTGCCACACTATTTGCTGCTATTTGTGTATCCATTGTTATGGGTTTGATGTTCTTAGGTTACCATTCACTGTGGTTAATCGTTATTGGCTGTTTTTTATTCTTTTCCATGAACGGCATTATTGCAGCAGTAACAAATGCATTAGCTTTAGATAGAGCAGGTAGAATGGCCGGGTCCGGGGCAGCACTATTAGGTGCCATGCAATATGGTAGCGGTATTGTGTCATCGTTGATACTTACCTTCTTGCCAAATGATACGGCCTATCCTATGATGGGTGTAATAGCAATATTTGTAATTATCTGCGCTATTATTGCTTTTCCTGAGGATGAAAAATATAATCGTATATAATATTTGTGAAAGCAAGGCCTTAAACTGAGCCCTTGCTTTCATCATTTTTTTAGGTTATAATAGTAAGGCTTATTGATGGTAAGCACTTCCTACCCCTATGTGTCGATAGGGGCATTAGTCCGAAAGAGGAGGTGATTTTGTATGAACAAATACGAAGTCATGTTTATTGTGAAACCAGCTGAAGAGGAAGCAACTAACGCTGTTATTGAAAAAGTAGAAGCTTTAATTGCTCGTGTAGGCGGCACAGTAGAAAAGGTAGATCGTTGGGGCAAGCGTCGTCTTGCTTACGCGGTGAAGAAATTCACTGACGGTTTCTATGTATTGATTAATTTTGAGGCAGCTCCTGCTGAAATCAAAGAAATCGATCGTGTATTGAAAATCAACGATGAAGTCCTAAGACATCTAATTGTTAAACACGAAGCATAATTAAAGCCTGGAGGAAAACATGAACTCTGTACAAATTCTAGGTAATTTAGCTCGTGATCCTGAAGTACGCTATACCAAAACTGGTCGTGCGGTAGCAACTTTTACAGTGGCTGCTACAAATACCTATATTGATTCCACAACAAATGAGACGAAAGAACAAACTGCTTTCATCAACTGTGTTGCGTGGGGTAAACTTGGTGAAGCGGCAGGCAATCTTCGCAAAGGCAGTCGTTGCTTTGTAGAAGGTCGTTTGCAAACTCGTTCTTACGAGACTCAGGACGGTCAAAAACGGTACGTTACTGAAGTGGTAGCGAACTTTGTGGGCCAATCCCTTGATATGAATACTAATTCTTTTGAAGGTGGGTCCAATTTTGATAGTTTCAGTACAGGCGGCGATGACGAAAACATCCCGTTCTAGTGTCAGGGACTCCTACTAATTCGAAAAGGAGGATTCGCAATGAGAAGAGATAGAGGCAGAAAGCCAAGAAGAAAAGTTTGCGTTTTCTGTGCAGACCATATCGATCAAATCGACTATAAAGACGTTGCTAAACTTCGTCGTTTTACGACTGAACGCGGCAAAATCTTACCTCGTCGTATTTCCGGTACTTGCGCAAAACATCAACGCAAATTGACTACATCTATCAAACGTGCACGTGCAATTGCTTTATTGCCATTCACTGCTGAATAATTGATGAATCAAGGCGGTACAACCATTTGGTTGTGCCGCCTTTTTGCGTTTTAGAGGGAGGTTATATAATCCTAATAATTCTATCCCTCCTAATGAATGATACATTGTAATTAAGAATTAACTATAGTTATGTGAGATATAGTCTATAGAGCTCAAAAGACCTGCGTGTTATGCGTTGTGAGCATAATATAATTTATAACTTTAACACCCTTAGTAAATAGGCATATTCATTGAGTGTAATAAATATTCAAGAAAGTAGATATAAAAATATATCTTGTAAATTTATAATAACGCCATAAAAAAACGGAGTTTATATGCCTAATCTATATAAGTGAATTAATCAACGTAATGTATATGTTCATAAAAACTTATAGATTTTATACTATAATAAAAGTATATACATATTTGCTGTAAAGTTCAGTGAAAGGTGGTAAGTACATGGGATTTTTGAAAAAGGATATATCCCGTCGCCAGTTTATTGGTGGTGCTTTAGCTTTAGCAGCCGCATCAGCGGTGCCGTCGTTTATACGAGGTGCTTACAAGCCAACACAGTCTGACTCATTACAAGTGTGGACTTGTGGTGGGTTATCGGAAGCATTTCTTGATTTAAACCAAGTTTATACGATGCACACAGGGTATAATATCCAGTATACTGGTGCCTTTGCAGGGGCTATTGGTAAATCCTTGTTAGCCGAGAAGAGTCGCACAGAAGTCTTTGGGGCTCGCGGTTTAGATCTAGCGAAAAATATGCGCAAAAAAGGCGTAAGTATTGCTTTTGAGCCATTATGTTTTACGGATTACGTTATCGTTACACCTAAGGGGAATCCAGCCGGAATTCGGGACTTGAAGGATATGGCGGAGCCTGGTGTACGCGTTATGTTACCGTTGGGTGCATCTCCTCCAGGTAGTGCATCTGTAAAGGGCGTCATGAAACTGTCTGGGTTAACCGATGGCATCATGAAAAACTTGATAGCAGAAAATGCTTGTGTTATTTCCATGATGTGTGATCTCGTAGAAGGCAAGGCCGATGTATCTATCATTGAAAAACGCCTTACCACACATGATCGGTTTAAGGATCGTATAGAGTACTTCTCCATACCTGCACAATTTGTGCCACCTGCACCGCTCACTTTCACTATTAATACAATGAAATATGTACAAGATCGTGCGTTGGCTGCCGATTATATTGAATTTACACGTTCCCAAGAAGGACAACAAATCTTAGAAAATCACGGATTCACATCCGTTCATAGTGCGAGAGGTCTCGATTTGATAGAAAGGTTTGGTGTAAAAGATGTGTAATCAATGTCCATCATCTACAACCTGTGGAACTCAAGTCAGTTCTGGTGTATCTGGGAAACAAGCCCCTAAGAATTTAACGCTTTGGCGTCGGATCGTACAGTTTATCTTTCTCTTTATTATGGGAAAATGGGTGTACTTTGGTGTATTCCGTTGTCCTTACATTGTTCCCTTTGTGAGCTGTGAAAGTTGCTCTATGATTTCTTGCTGGGGTCGCATCACGACGTACTTTTATGCGTGGTGGATTATCTTACCGATTATGGTCGTATTCTTTGGACGTGCTTTCTGTAGCTGGTTCTGTCCAAGTGGTTGGGTTAACCAAATGCTCGGAAAAATATCTATGGGGCCACTAAGAAATCGTAAAAACTATATACGTTTCCTTCAACTCGGCATGGTAGCAACTATAATTTTAGGGCTTGTAGTATATTTTAAATTTGGTAATCCCCGCATTATGATCCCAATTCGGACGAGCGATGAATACTTTAATGCTATTATTTTATCCATGCAGTTTTCCGAATGGTATTGGGCGGCTCGTACTATAACAGTAGTTTCAATTATTGCTGGTTCTCTTATTATCGCCAATGCTTGGTGTCGCTTTGTATGTCCTTTCGGGGGCGTCATGGAATTGCTTCGCAAGATTTCTATTTTTAGAATTTATAAAACGAAAGATTGTGACAATTGTGATGCATGCTTGCGCGTATGTGAAATGGGAACACGACCAAATGAAATAAATTGTACCAATTGTGGTGACTGCTTGCATGTGTGCCATAAGGATGCCATTAGATTTGGTCGGAAAGGTTAGCTATGAAAGAGATTCAAGGACAAAGTTTCCTACAAAACCATCCGTGTTACAACAAGGATGCTTCTGCTAATTGGGGCCGTTTACATTTACCAGTAGCTCCCAATTGTAATATTCAGTGTAATTATTGTAATCGCATGTATGATTGCGCCAATGAAAATCGACCTGGTGTAACACAACATGTATATACGCCACAAGAGGCAGCGGCCTTTGTACATAAGGTATTTGATGCTCGCAAGGATATATCTGTTGTTGGTATTGCGGGTCCTGGGGATCCAATGTGCGATGCGGATAAGACTCTTGAAACATTCCGTCTCGTTAAAAATGATTTCCCTCATGTTATGCTTTGCCTATCTAGCAATGGGTTGGCAGTGCCTGATTATGTTGATGATATCGCTGATTTAGGGATTACACATGTAACGATTACGGCTAATGCCATCGATCCGGAAATTGCAAAAAACGTTTATTCCATGGTGCGTTATGATGGAAAAATCTACAAAGGTATCGAAGGGGCGCGTATTCTATTAGAACGTCAGGCTGAAAGTATCCGCAAATTAAAGGAAAAGAATATTATTGTTAAGATTAATACAGTAGTAGTGCCTGATGTAAACATGGATCATGTGCCTGTGATAGCGAAACAAGCGGAAAAATGGGGCGTAGATTTGATGAACTGTATTGCTATGATTCCGGTTCACGATACGGCTTTTGAAAATTATCGTAGTCCAACATCAGCGGAAATCGACAATATGCGTCAATTTATTGATCATTACGTACCGCAAATGACACATTGTAAGCGTTGTCGTGCTGATGCTATTGGTCGATTGTGTGAAGCATAAAAGGCTATATACTTAAAGTACATAGCCTTAATAATAGTTTTGATTATTAGACTTTATTTGCTATTGTTGTTAACGCAGATAATGCAGTTTCAATATCCTCCATTGTATTAGCATAGCCAAAGGAAAAGCGTACGGTTCCCTCCGGATAGGTGCCTAAGGTTTGATGTGCCCGGGGCGCACAATGAAGTCCGACGCGCGTCATGATGTGATAGGTAGACTCTAGTTCGTAAGCAATGCTTGCTGCATCCATGCCATCAATGGTGATGGATACGACGGCTGTTCGATCTTGAAGATTTTGCTTGCCAAGGACGTTGATATACTCTATTTCCTGCAATCCTTCAAGGAAAGTTTTTGTCAAAGCTAGCTCGTGGTTGTGGATGTTCTCCATGCCCACCGACTCGATATAGGCGAGGCCTTCGTTGAGTCCAATGATGCCAGGTAGATTCAAAGTACCTGATTCAAAGGCGTCGGGCATATGGGTAGGCATTGTTTCTAAGTGTGAGAAGCTGCCTGTACCGCCAGCGATAAGAGGGGTTAAGGCTTGAGCCATTTCTTTGGTCAATATAATGCCACCAATACCTTGAGGGCCCAATAATCCTTTATGACCTGTAAAGCAAAGTGCATCAATGTGACATGCCTTCACATCAATATGAATAACACCTGCTGTTTGGGCTGCGTCTACAATGAAATGTAGATTATGCTCTTTGCAGATTATACCGATTTCTTTAATGGGTTGTATGGTTCCACATACATTGGACGCGTGGTTAATAATTATAGCTACTGTATTTGGACGAATGAGTGACTCAATAGCGTCTAATTTTATAGAACCTGTAGTATCACAAGGGATAGTATCAAAGGTAATACCTTCATTGAGTAGCTGTGTGAGCGGTCTCATGACAGCATTATGCTCCATAGAGCTAATCAGTACATGGTCTCCTGCTTTCAATAGGCCCTTGATGACCATGTTTAAGCTCATCGTCACATTTTGTGTAAAGATGACATGGGATGGATCATGACCGTTGAATAAGGTATGTAGTCGTTGTCTCGTTGTATAGATCGTATCCTCTATATCATAGGCAAGGGCATAGGAACCACGGTTGATGTTTATACCGTATTTCGTTATATAGTCCGCCATGGCGCTAGCCACATTTGGCGCTTTGGGGAACGTGGTGCTCGCATTATCTAAATAGATATAGTTCATTGGTAATCTCCATGAATAATAAGATGTATTTATGGTTATTATATCATGAGTAGTATGCTTGATAGGGTAGGAGCATATGCTCATATAGTTGTAGTGTAGTTAGTTTGAAAGGAGTTCATTATGAGTGGGTCTCATGAAAAACGAAATTTAATTATTGCTGGCCTTATTATCGGCGCTATTGCAGGATTCCTTGTGTTGGCTGGCAACCCAGCTAATATGGGCTTCTGTATTGCCTGTTTTATTCGTGACACTGTAGGTGCTCTTGGTATGCATCGAGCTGCACCTGTGCAATATATTCGTCCAGAAGTTATCGGGCTTATTTTAGGGGCCTATGTATTGTCCATGATTCGTGGTGAGCATCAAAGTAAAGGTGGGTCATCTCCGATTATTCGATTTATTCTCGGCTTCTTTGTTATGATTGGTGCGTTGATGTTCCTTGGTTGCCCACTTCGCATGATTTTGCGCCTTGGTGGCGGTGACTTAAATGCCTTATTCGGTATTGCCGGCTTTGCAGGTGGCATTGGCTTTGGTACTATTTTCTTGAAACGAGGCTATTCCTTACAACGTACCTATGCATTGAGCAAATTAGAATCTGCTATGATGCCTGCTATTCAAGTAGGGTTGCTCGTACTTGTTGTAACAGCACCAGCATTTATCTTCTTTAGCCAAAAAGGTCCTGGCGCTATGCATGCTCCTTGGCTTATTTCCTTAGCCGCTGGCCTTGTAGTAGGTGGTTTATCTCAATATAGCCGTCTATGTACAGTAGGTGGTTTTCGCGATCTATTCTTATTCAAAAAATCCGTACTTATTTTTGGCTACATCGCAGTTCTCGTTGGCGTGTTTGCGGTAAACATTAGCTTTGGCAACTTCCACCTTGGTTTTGAAAACCAACCGGTTTCTCATACTGATGGCTTGTGGAACTTCCTTGGCATGGCTCTCGCTGGTTTCTGTAGCGTATTGCTCGGTGGTTGCCCATTGCGTCAATTAATTATGACTGGCGAAGGCAACTCTGATTCTGCTGTTACTGTTCTTGGCCTTGCAGCTGGCGCAGCATTTGCTCATAACTTTGGTTTGGCTGCTTCTGGCGCTGGTCCTACATTGAATGGTCAAATCGCTGTAGGGGTAGGCTTTGTAGTGGCGCTCATCATTGCTGTGCTTAATACAAAACGTTCAAATGCGTAAATTGCATATACATAGGCTTCATATGCTTAGAGTGTAAATAATTAGATTATGTATGGTATGATTAATGTAAAGTATGATTATCGTATACTATAATTATACTTTACTATCCTATTCGGTATTGTTAGCTAGAATTGAGTGTCTATGAAATATATCGCTACTTTTTACTCTCACTTCGGAGCGATTCGCTTCAAGCATGAAGCTCCTGAAGGGGTAAGTAATATAGAACTTCGTCCTGTGCCGCGCGATTTGAGTTCCTCTTGTGGAACGAGTGCATCCTTTGATGCTGGTGAAAGTTTTACTTTTACGGAGGATCCAACAGAGGAAATTGAACAAATCGTGTCTGTTACGGAGGGCGGCTATAAAACTATATATGAAAGCCCAAATAAGTAAATATGTAATTTGGTCTTGTTTTATAAACCAGAAAATGACACAAATTAATATCGAATTATGTGTAATTTATGGTGCATAGAGGTAGATATCCTTTTGGGGATATCTACTTTTTTTATATAGAGAACTTACTTATATAAATCTTGATTTGTGGAGGTAAAAAATAAGTTTCTTATCTTTATTTTTTAGATGTACATAGTCTCTTTAATAAAGCAATAGCATTGTATTTGGGCTCATTATTAAGTAGAGTT
>ERZ772874.1361-NODE-1361-length-12706-cov-10.583748_pt1 | contig 12706 bp, 8 predicted proteins | sample MGYA00580586_ERZ772874 | MGnify/ENA primary metagenome ERZ772874 (study PRJEB29015, sample SAMEA2737952) | human oral metagenome | biome: human oral; feature: human-associated habitat; material: dental | place: China | collected 2154 ... | reverse complement strand
CGTCAGCGGCGGGAGCCCAGGCGTCCACCATGGTCTTCTCGCCCGTGGTGGCCTTTCCGCGCGCCTGAATCCCCTCCAGGGCGCCACGAATCACGGCCGCCACGCCCGCACCGTCCAGGTCACCGCTGCCCGCCGCCTTGGACGCGCGCAGGAACGCGGTCCCATACAGGGGCCCCGCAGCGCCGCCGACCGTCGACATCAGGGTCTTGGCAACCGTCTTGAGGACCTCGGCGACGGTGCCCGGCTGGGCCTGGCCCAGCGCCTCAAGTGCCTCTCGGAATCCGCGATCCATGTTCTCGCCGTGGTCTCCGTCGCCGATGGCCCGGTCCAGGTCCACCAGGTAGTCGCGCCGGGCGGCAACCTCGGCGGCCGCCAGCTCGATCCACCGCAGTGCCCACGCTGCGTCAACGCTCATCGTCTCTCTCCTCATCCCGCGCCGCGCGCTTACTTCCAGGCCACCGTGTCGACGGGCGCGTCGAAGAGCTCGAGGAGCTCCTCGTCGGCGCGCATCAGCGTGACGGATACGCCGGGCATCTCGAGGCTGGTGACGTAGTTGCCGACCATCTGGCGGGCGATCTCGATACCGTCCTTCGCGAGGAGAGCCGCCAGGGCGCGGAAGCAGATGTAGAGCTCAGAGACGGGCGTGCCGCCCATGCCGTTGACGAGGGCGACAACCCTCTCGCCCTCGCTCAGACGCAGGTCGTCGCGCACGCGCTCGTAGAGCTCCGCGACGAGGGTGTCGGCGCTTTCCATGGAGCCGCGGCGGTATCCGGGCTCGCCGTGGATGCCGATGCCCAGCTCGATCTCGTCCTCGCCGAGGTCGAAGGAGGGCTTTCCCGCGTGGGGCACGGTGCAGGGACCAAGAGCCAGGCCCATGGAGCGCGTCTGGTCGTTGACCTTGGTGGCGATGCGCGTGACCTCCTCGAGGTCGTCGCCGCGCTCGGCCGCAGCTCCGGCGATCTTCTCCACGAAGATGGTTCCGGCGACGCCGCGCCTACCGGCCGTATACAGGGAATCCTCGACGGCCACGTCATCGTTGACGACGACCGTGGCGACCTGAATGTCTTCCATGTCCGCCAGTTCGGCTGCGGTCTCGAAGTTCAGGACGTCGCCCGTGTAGTTCTTGACGATGTGGAGCACGCCCGCGCCGTGGTCGGCGGCCTTGGTGGCCTCCAGGATCGGGTCGGGGGTCGGCGACGTGAAGACTGCGCCGGGCACTGCCGCGTCGAGCATACCCAGTCCCACGAACCCGGCGTGCAGCGGCTCGTGTCCGGATCCGCCGCCCGAAACCAGGCCGACCTTTCCCTGTTCCTTCGAGGTGTGACGGGTGACGAAGTCGGGCGAGTAGTGAACATCGACGAGGTCGGGGTGGGCCAGGGCGAATCCCTCCAGAGTTTCTCGGACAACCGCGTGGACGTCATTGACGAGCTTCTTCATGATGCCTCCTTGCAAAACGCTCATCGTTTCTTGTAGTCGAAACAATCGTGCCACGTTTCACACAAAAACCCAACTGAGGCGGCCGCCACACGGCGACCGCCTCAGGGGAGGATCAATTCATCGCGGGGAGTGCCCCGCCAGCGTCAGCATCTCCCCGGCCAGCACGACAGAGCCAAACACCAGGACTCCGCTGCGATCCGCTGGCTCGGCCCCGGCCTCGGCGACCTCCGCTGCACGATCGACCGCGTCGGCCAACGACTCGCGCACATCTACCCGGTCGGGGCCAAAGACCTCGATGGCGATCTCGGACAGTCGCGCCAGGTCGGCTGCCCGCTCCCCCGGCATCTGGGTGACGACGAGGTGGTCGAGGAAGGGCTCAACCTCAGACAGCACGCCTTCGACGTCCTTGTCCCCCATGGCCGAGTAGACGCCCGCGGTGCGCACGAAAGCGAAGGAGGACTCCACGGCCTCGCGCAGGGTCGCCGCCCCCGCGGGGTTGTGTGCGGCATCCACGATGATCGTTGGCGAGTGGCGCACGACCTGCATGCGCCCGGGGCTGGTGGCGTTCATGAGGCCCTGCTCGACGATGCGTCCGTCCAGGCCGCGCCCACCCATGAAGGCCTCGACCGCGACGAGCGCCGCCGCGGCGTTGTGCGCCTGATACCGGCCGAAGAGGGGGACGAAGACGTCCTCGTAGAGCGCCGAGGGCGTGCGGATCGTGACCATCTGCCCGCCGACCCCCATCTGGCGATCCACGACCTCGAAGTCGATGCCCTCAACGCGCACGATGGCGTCGACGGAGCGGGCCTGCTCCAGGAGGATGTCGAGGACCTCCTCCTGCTGCTTCATGATGACGACGACCTGGCCGGGCTTGATGATGCCCGCCTTCTCGCGCGCGATCTGCGCGAGCGTGGAGCCGAGCCACTTCGTGTGATCCAGGGCAATCGGGGTGATGACGGCGACGCCGGCGTCGATGACGTTCGTGGCGTCCCAGCGTCCACCCATGCCGACCTCAACGACGGCCGCGTCGACGGGGTAGTCGGCGAAGGCCGCGTAGGCCATGATGGTGAAGACCTCGAAGAAGGACAGGCGCGCGCCACCCTCCTCCTGGCAGCGCTCGTCCACCATGCCAACGTAGGGGGCGATGTCCTCCCACGCGCGCACGAATCCCTCGCGCGTGATCGGGTGGCCCTCCAGCGAGATCCGCTCGCGCACGTCGATGAGGTGGGGGCTTGTGAAGCGGCCCGTCTTCATGCCGAAGGCGCCGAGCAGCGAGTCGATCATGCGCGACGTCGAGGTCTTACCGTTCGTGCCCGTGACGTGGATCGACGGGTAGGAGCGCTGCGGGTCGCCCAGGATGTCGAGGGCGAGCTTGACGCGGTCGAGCGTCGGATCGATGTCGTGCTCCGGGGCGCGCGCGACGATGGACTGGTAGATCTCCTGCACGCGCGACTCTAGCGCCGCGTCGTCCTCGGCCCGCTTGAGGGCTGCCTCGTGGCGTTGGCGTTCCTGGGCGGCGTCGTCGGCGAACTCCTCGTCCACCTCGCCCTCGATCTCGGCGAGCACCGAGGGGTCGGGGCCCAGCAGCAGCGAGTGCTCGACGAGTGCGCGAAGCGCCGCCTCGCGCTCGCCCTCCTCGCCCTCCTGGTCTGCCTCGCTTCCCCCCTCCTCGGGTTCTGCGGCCTCGTCGGCTGCTTCCAGGTACGGGATCAGGTCGGCGTGGATGCCGCCCTGCCGATCCTCGCCGGTGGTGTCTTCCCCAAAGAATGATTCGCCTGCCATGTTTCCTCCGCTGTTCGCGCCTGTCCCCAGTAGTGTAGCGGGAGGCAGGAGGCGCGCGGAGTCCCCGGCCCGACGAGGCGTGCATGCCGCGTGTGACTCCCGCGTCTACCGAGTCCCCACGCTGCGCTCACGAGGACCTCGTCCGAGCGTGTGGGACCCTGCTCGCTGACGGACAACGTCGGCGCAGCCGTTCGCGGAGCGCAGCAAGACCGCGTCTTCCACCGGTCTTGCGCGGCTGCTAGACTAAGCCGTCAAGGCGAAGAACCCCTGGGCAAAGGAGCATCTCGTGGGTAATTTATTTGGCCGGAACACGGAAATTGAGGAGCTGCGCGCGGAGAATCAACAGCTCAGAGAACAGGTGGAGAACCTCAAGGTACGCCTACGCGCAGCGTACGCCGAGGCCGGTGTCACCGCGCTCGCCACGGAGGCGTCAACGCCCTCCGTCTCGGCGGCGGACACCGAGCTGAGCGACGCGGAGCGCGCTCTCGTCTCTTCGGGTTCGACGATCGCCGCACTGAAGGCCTACCGCGACCGGACCGGGGCGACACTGGAGCGCGCCAAGGAGGTCATCGACGAGGCCGCGGCCACCGAGCACGTTGACCTTGAGCTCTCCAACGAGGAACTCGCGCTGGTAGCCGAGGACAAGTTGTTCAACGCCGTGAAGGCCTACCGGGATCGAACCGGCGTGAGCCTGAAGAAAGCGAAAGCGGTCGTCGACGCCGCCCGGTGAGCGCCAGTCACCTCATTTCCCGCCTATCGCTAGGTTCGCTCCACACCGCAGCTGGTCGGAAAGCGGTTGTTTCCCGGTTGACGCTCACTCATACGGATAGGTTGTGCACTTCCGGATAGGTTATGCGGATACGGATAGGTAATTGACCTATCCAGATGCTCATAACCTTTCCGCATGAAGGCATCCGCCGACCTCGGCGCGTTCTCCTGCACAGCTATGCCGGGTTCTTCAACGAGGCCGGGGCGGGGCACCATCATCGCCTCTCCTCGTGCTCGGCGAGACAACCGCTCTGATAGGATGCCGACCATACAGACATCCTCAATGACGCAAAGGATTCCCCATGCTGCTGGCCGGTCTCACCGAAGAACCGGGCTGGATCCGATCCAGCTTCAACCTCACGTACCGCGTCTCTTGGGAGACCCTGCTCAAGGGCGTACGCGGTGTCTTCCCCTACATGCGCGGTGTCTCACCAAACGCCGACAATCCCGAGATTCTGGTCGACAACGCAATCATCCAGATTTCCTCCCCCAACGAGATCCTCTCCATCCCCGAGGCCGGTTCCATCACCATTCGTGGCTTCGCGCCTGTCATCAAGGCGCCCGCCATGCTGGTGTTCCACAACCAAGTGTCCTACGTCAACGTCGCGGTGGGCCGCGTTGGCGAGGAATACCAAAACACTGACTACGAAAAGTTCAACAAGTCGATGTGCCAGTTCATGGACTCCATCGAGATCATGATGCATCTGCCTGTGTCCGAGCAGTGACACGGTCGTTTCGCGGCTTCTGCTTTCCACCAAGTTATTGCGACAAGGACGTCCCCGTCTACGTACAACAGCTGGTGCGAAAGCAAATCACCTTTCCGCTTGTAGTGACGCTATATCTGCGTACGGTACTTGCCAACGGTCAAGCCCAGATATACTGAGCAAACATCTGACACCGAGCCCCGCTCGTGTCCCCTTCGTTCGACAACCAGGAGTCGCCCGTGCCCGCAACGCTCTCACTGAATGCAATCCGCAAGAATTGCGCAAAGTTTGCTCACGAGTGGAGCGATTGCGTGGGAGATGAAAAGCAGGAAGGCCACGAGTTCATGCGCGAACTCATGAAGTGCTTTGGCATCACCAAGCGCAAAGCGATTTCCTACGAGAGGCGTTCGAATCGCGCGTCGACGGGACGTCAGGGCTATATCGATGCCCTCATCCCGGGCAAGGCGCTCATCGAGATGAAGTCCGCGGGTAAGAACCTGGACGAGGCCGAGGAGCAGGCGCTCGATTACATCCACGATCTCGCGGACGTCGAAACTCCGCGTCTCCTCATCATCAGCGACTTCCGTCGCGTCCGCGTCGTCGATCTCGACAGAGAGAAGGCATCTGACGGTTCGGGAGATGCCGGGCGCACGGAGTTTCGACTCGCCCAACTTCCCGATCATGTCGACGATCTGAAGTTCCTCGCTGGCTACGGCATGGTCCAGGTCGGTTCGCGCGAGCAGGAGGAGGCCTCGATTCAGGCCGCCCGCGTCATGGCCGACCTCTACGAGGCCCTGGACGGGTCAGGCTACAGCGACCACGAGGCCTCCATCTTCCTCATCCGCACCCTCTTTTGTCTCTACGGTGACGACGCAGGCCTGTGGGAACGCGACCTGTTCACGGAGTTTCTCGTCACCCGAACTGGTGAAGACGGCAGCGACCTCGGTGCGCAGCTCGCGCTCCTCTACCAGACATTGAACACACCCGTGGTGCGCCGTCAGTCAACCCTGGACGAGCTGATCGCGCGTTTCCCCTACGTCAACGGCGGGATCTTCGCGGAGCCTCTCAGCATCCCCAGCTTCTCCTCCGCGATGCGTGACGAGCTCATGCGCGCGTGCGCCTTCGACTGGTCGGGCATCAGCCCCGCCGTGTTTGGTTCGCTCTTCCAGGCCGTCAAGTCCCCCGCGGCCCGCCGCAAGCTCGGAGAGCACTACACGAGCGAGACGAACATCCTCAAGACGCTGGAACCCCTGTTCCTTGACGAACTGCGCCAAAAATTCGCAGACCACGTGCATGACGCGAAAGAGCTGAAGGCACTTCGCGAAGAGCTCGGGGAACTTCGCATCATGGACCCCGCCTGCGGCTGCGGCAACTTCCTGGTTGTCGCCTATCGCGAGCTGCGCCGCCTGGACACCGAGATCCTGGTGCGTATCCGGGAGCTGGAACTCACCCGAAAGGATAACGACGAGTTCCAAGCCACGATGTTCTTCGACGACCGGGGAGAGCACGCCGACATCGTGGTCCAGTTGGATCACTTTTTCGGCATCGAGATCGAGGAGTGGCCGGCGCGGATCGCGCAGACTGCCCTGCACCTCGCTCATCATCAGGCGAATCGCGAGATGGAGCGCCTCCTCGGCCAGGCCCCCTCGATTCTTCCCCTCAGCACGTCCGCCCACATCACCATCGGCAACGCTCTACGCACGGACTGGACACAGGTGTGTCCTCCCTCCCCCTCCGTCAGGATCGTCGGCAATCCGCCCTTCATCGGACAGTACATGCGTTCCGAGGAGCAGACCGATGACCTGCGCTTCGTGTGGAGCGATGGCTACGACGGCTACCTGGACTACGTGACCGGCTGGTTCATCAAGGCCTCCCAGTACTTCCATTCTGTTCCGAGAGGCGGTCGTTTCGCCTTCGTCTCGACCAACTCGATCGCGCAGGGTGCCCCCGTCGCCGCTCTCTTCCGACCTCTCCGCGAGGGCGGCTGGCGGATTCGATTCGCCCACCAGACATTCGCCTGGACCTCCGAGGCACCGGGGGCGGCCGCAGTTCACTGCGTCATCACGGGCTTCGACCGGGGAGCGCCACACGAGAAGGCACGTCCCGTGCTCTTCACGTATTCGAGCCTCAAGGCACAGCCCGAGGCGCGGCCCGTCAAGCACATCAACCCCTACCTGGTCGAGGGACCTGATATCTTCCTCAAGGCACTCAGACACCCTCTTTCTCCCAACCTTCCGGAAGTTCGCTTCGGATCAAAACCCGTAGACAATGGGAATCTCATCGTGGAGGTAGAGCACTATCCCCAAGTCGTAGCCGACCCGATCGCGGCCAAGTACCTGCGCCCCTTCCGCATGGGGCGCGAGGTCGTTCGAGGCCTTGACCGCTGGTGCCTCTGGATGCACACGGAGGATTTTGATCCACGAGACATTGACCGTAGTCCCATCTTGAAAGAACGAGTGCGCGCATGCGCCACTTTTAGACAAGGCTCAAAGAAGAAGGTAACGGTGGCAGGAGCTCAGACCGCTCACCTCTTCCAAGAGAATCACCAGCCGTCTGAGCCATACGTTGCGATCCCCCGCGTGGTGTCGGAGACGCGACGTTTCTACACGGCAGCACATCTGAGTGAAGACATCATCGCCGGTGACAAGGTATACACAGCTCTTGACCCCGATGGCTTCCTCTTCGCAATAATTAGCTCCTCGATGTTCATGTCTTGGCAGAAACTCGTTGGTGGGCGCCTGAAGTCTGATCTCAACTTTTCGAACAAGATCGTCTGGAACACCCTGCCGCTACCCGACGTCTCCGACAAGCAGCGCGCCAAGATCGTCGCCGCCGGCCAGGGCGTCCTGGAGGCACGCGCGGAGCAGCCGGGCATCAGCCTCGCCGACATGTACAACCCCTTGGCGATGGCCCCGAGCCTGCTCAAGGCTCACCGGGCCCTCGATCGCGTAGTCGACCGTGCCTTCGGCGCGAAGAAGGCCCTGGAAACGAACGAACAACGCCTCGCGATTCTCTTCAAGCGTTACCGGGAGATGACCGCGACAGAAAGCTGATCGCACGTTTTTCGACCGAGACACCCACGGAAAGACAGGCGGGCGGGCCGCGCAATGCGCAGCCCGCCCGCCTTCAGTCCGCTCAGTGCTTAGCGACCGTCACCGTGAGCTTGTCACCGGCCTCGACTGACACAGACAGGGCGAGGGTCTCGGCCGCAATCATGTCGCGCCAGGTCTCCACATCGGCCACGCGCTCGGCGGGAACCGTCAGCGACAGGTCGATGCGATCCGCGATGTGCAGGCCGGCGTTCTTACGCTCATCCTGGACGGCGCGCACCACGTCGCGGGCGTAGCCCTCGGCCTCCAGCTCAGGGGTCAGCTCCGTATCGAGAACCACGAAGGTACCCGAGGCGAGCACGTCCGCGACCTGGCCCTCGGCCGCGTCCACCGAGGTGGACACCGAGAACATGTCGCCCGTCAGCTCCAGCGGCCTACCGTCAAGCAGGACGCCCGGGAAACGAACCGTGCCCTCCTGCGTGAGCTCCCATTCGCCAGCCTTCTGCGCCTTGAACAGCTGGCTCGTCAGCTTACGAACAGACGGGTCGAAGGCTCGCGGGTTCAGGCTCAGCTCGGAGCGCACGCTCAGACCCGAGTTCTCCGGCGAGGCAAAGACCACGGACTTCACGTTCACTTCGGAGGCGATCAGGTCCGCGAAGGGCTCCAGGTCCGCGAAGTTCTCCGAGACGACCTGCAGGGAGGACAGCGGCTGACGCACGCGCAGCTGGTGCGTCTTGCGCAGCGCGTGGGCCGCCGACACGGTCGAACGAACCTCGTCCATCGCGGCAACGAGCGCGGGCGCCACCACGGCCTCGTCGATCACCGGGAAATCGACCAGGTGCACGGACTCGCCGCCGGTCAGGCCACGCCAGATCTCCTCACTCAGCAGCGGCAGCAGGGGCGCCGCCAGCTCCATGAGCGTCACGAGCGCCGTGTACAGCGCGTCAAAGGCCGAGCCGTCCTCGTCCCAGAAGCGCTGACGCTGGGTACGCACGTACCAGTTCGTCAGCACGTCCAGGTAGTCGCGGATCGACTCGCACGCGCCGGCCACGTCGTAAGCGTCCAGGTCGCCGCGCACCTCCTCGGCCAGCGTCAGCGTGTGCGCCAACAGGTAGCGGTCCATCTCCGCCAGCGCGTCCACGACCTCGGGAGAGGACAGGTCCAGACGACGCGCCTCGTAGCCCACGCCCTTGTTGCACGCGCCCGCGTACAGCGTGAAGAAGTAGTAGGTGTTCCACACGGGCAGCAGCACCTGACGCACCGTGTCGCGGATCGACTCCTCTTTCACGATCAGGTTGCCGCCGCGCACGACCGGGCTCGACATGAGGAACCAGCGCATCGCGTCGGAGCCGTACTTGTTGAACACCTCGGCGACGTCCGGGTAGTTGCGCAGCGACTTGCTCATCTTCAGGCCGTCGTCGCCCAGGACGATGCCGTGGGAGACGCACGAGCGGAACGCGGGACGGTCAAAGAGCGCGGTCGCCAGGACGTGCAGCGTGTAGAACCAGCCACGCGTCTGGCCGATGTACTCGACGATGAAGTCGCCCGGGTAGTGGCTCTCGAACCACTCCTGGTTCTCGAACGGGTAGTGCACCTGCGCGAAGGGCATCGAGCCGGACTCGAACCAGCAGTCGAAAACGTCCGTGATGCGACGCATCGTCGACTTGCCGGTCGGGTCATCCGGGTTGGGGCGGGTCAGCGTATCGATGAAGGGACGGTGGAAGTCCGTGACCTCCACGCCGAAGTCCGCCTCCAGCTCGGCGATCGAGCCGTAGACGTCGGTGCGCGGGTACTGGGGATCATCCGAGACCCACACGGGGATCGGCGCGCCCCAGAAGCGGTTACGCGAGATCGACCAGTCGCGTGCGCCCTCCAGCCACTTGCCGAAGATGCCGTGCTTGGTGTGCGCGGGAGTCCAGGTGATCTCCTCGTTCAGCTCCACCATGCGATCGCGGATCTGAGTCACGCGCACGAACCAGGAGGACACCGCCTTGTACATCAGGGGCTTGCGGCAGCGCCAGCAGTGGGGGTAGGAGTGCACGTAGGACTTCTCGCGCACCAGCACGGCGCGGATTTCGGGCGCGCGGCGCGCGATGGGGCCACCCTGCTCGCGCAGGTCGGCCACCACGTAGCGGTTCGCGTCGAAGATCTGCATGCCCGCGTAGTCGCTCACCTCGGAGGTAAACACGCCGCCCTCGTCGACCGGCAGCACCACGCCGATGCCGTACTCCATGCAGGTCCACATGTCGTCCTCGCCGAAGGCGGGCGCCTGGTGGACCAGGCCGGTGCCGTCGGTCGTCGTCACGTACTCGGCGGCGATGATCGACCAGGCGTTGGGGCCGGGGGTGCCGCCTTCCGCGCGGCGCTCGGGGGTGTCGAAGTAGTCGTAGATCGGGTGGTAGTGCGCGCCCACCAGCTCCGAGCCCTTGTAGGTGGCGACGACGGTCGGTTCCTCGCCCAGCTCCTTGGCGTAGGAGGGGGCCAGGTCGGCGGCGATCAGGACGCGCTCGCCAGCGAGGACACCCTCGTGGTCGGCGGCGACCTCAACCAGCTGGTACTCGATCTGCGGCCCCACGGCGACGGCCGAGTTCGACGGCAGCGTCCAGGGCGTGGTCGTCCAGATGAGGGCCAGCTCGGGGCGCGCCGAGTCCTCTCGCAGCTTCTTCTCCAGGCGCAGACCCACGGTCACCGTGTTGTCGGTGCGATCCTGGTAGACCTCGTCGTCCATCTTGAGCTCGTGGTTGCTCAGCGGAGTGCGGTCGTTCCAGCAGTAGGGCAGCACGCGGTGCCCCTGGTAGGCCAGGCCCTTGTCGTAGAGCTGCTTGAAGGCCCAGATGACGGACTCCGTGTAGGACTTGTCCAGCGTCTTGTAGTCGTTCTCGAAGTCGACCCAGCGCGCCTGACGGGTGACGTACTCTTCCCATTCCTTGGTATAGCGCAGGACGGAGGTGCGGCAGGCCTCGTTGAATGCCTGGATCCCGACGCCACCCTCGCGGGTGATCTCGGTGACGTCCTCGATGCCGAGCTGCCGCTGGGCCTCGAGCTCGGCGGGCAGGCCGTGCGTGTCCCAGCCGAAGCGGCGCTCGACGCGGTGGCCCTTCATGGTCTGGTAGCGGCCCACCACGTCCTTGACGTAGCCGGTGAGGAGGTGACCGTAGTGGGGCAGGCCGTTGGCGAAAGGAGGTCCGTCGTAGAACACGAACTCGTTGGAGCCATTCTCACCGGCGTCGCGGTTCTCCACGGACTTGCGGAAGGTGTCGTTGCTCGCCCAAAACGCCAGGGTGCCTGCTTCCATCGCGGGGAAGGAGGGGCTGGGATCCACCTGGTCGTCCCGGTGTCGGGGGTAGAAGCCGTGCTTCGTCATGAGTGTCCTCGTCTCGCGCCTATACAGGGACGAGGACCGGCGTCGCCGGCACCCGCGGTACCACCCCGCTTGCCGCTCCCGGTTGGTGCGCGGCCGCTTCGTTGGGGCTGTGTCGGGCCCTCCCGTCCGGTTCTACTGGAGGGGCGAGGCCGTGGCCGGCTGCGCGTTCCTCTTTCTTCCGGATGCTCCCCGGTGATACCCCGCGTCGCGGGCCGGATCGTAGCGAAATCCCAGTGTAGCGAAGCGCCTGCTCGCGCGCCCACCGGGGCGCGCGTCTGTCCGCCCACAGCGGACCCGGCGCGTGTTCGCGGCCGCGGCGGCGCCCTGGACTACAGTTGTGGGGTGATTGAATCGGAAACGAAACGCCCGGCGTTCCCCTGGGGGGCGATCGTCGGCGTGTGCGCGATCGCAGCGCTGCTGGCCGCGTGGGCGGCGCAGGGTTCTTTGTCCGGAGCGGGTTTGCCGATCGGGCGCGCTTCGACGATCGCCGTGGGGATGACGCTGCAGGCGATTCCGTTCCTGCTTCTGGGCGTGGCGGTAGCCGAGCTGATCGAGGCATACGTCTCCCCCACGATGATCGCCCGCGTCTTCCCGACCAATCCGGTCGCTTCGGTGCCGGCGGCCCTCGTCGCCGCCTTCCTCCTGCCCGTGTGCGACTGCTCCGCGGTCCCGATCTTCCGCTCGCTCCTACGCAAGGGCGTCCCGTTGTCCGCGGCGACGACGCTGATGCTGGCGTCCCCGGCGATTAACCCCCTGGTGATCGCCTCCACGTACTATGCCTTCGGTTCCTGGTCTCTCGTGGGCGTGCGCGTCGGATTGGCGGCCGTCGTCGCCCTGAGCGTCGGCTTGTCGATGCTGGTGTCTCCCCCTTCAGCGTTGCGCGCGCCGGGAGCGAGCGACGAGGGTGACGAGTGCTGCTGCGAGGACGGGTGTGAGGTTCCTGACCGCAGCGTGTCCGGGGTGCTGGCGGCGACTGGCCGATCGTTTGGGCGGATCCTGCCGTTTCTGCTTGGCGGCGTGGCCGCGTCGTGCGCGGCGCAGGTGGCGTGGCCGGTGTCCTCCGCCGTGTCGGACCTGCCCGGGTGGGGGGCGCTTGTTCTCATGATGGGCGCGGGTTTCGCCCTGTCGCTGTGCTCCTCATCGGACGCCGTGATCGCCCGGTCCCTCGCCTCGCTCGCCCCCTCCGGGGCCCTGATGGGCTTCATGGTCTACGGGCCGATGATGGATGTTAAGAACGTGGCCCTGCTGGCTTCGCAGTTCCGCGCGGCGTTCGTGGTGCGCCTGTTCGTGACGGTGACGCTCGTCGCGGGCATCGTCGTGGGCGGGGCGTGGGCGCTAGGAGTCCTGCCGTGAAGCTGATCGATCGCGTTGCTCCCGCGTTAGAGTCTGTCGCCCTGGCGGCCTTGGGCGCGGCGCTGGCCTGGTTGGCGCTGTCTGGGCGCTACGGGTCCTTTGTTCCGCCGACGGCTCGCCCGGGCATCCTCGCCTCAAGCGCTGGCCTGCTCGCCTGTTCGCTGGCCCAGTCGTCTCGCCTGGGTTCGGGCGGGGACCGGGCCCCCGCGTCCGGCTCGAGTCGGGGGATCACGCGCGCGCTCGCCATG
>ERZ772874.1360-NODE-1360-length-12715-cov-19.948894_pt1 | contig 12715 bp, 13 predicted proteins | sample MGYA00580586_ERZ772874 | MGnify/ENA primary metagenome ERZ772874 (study PRJEB29015, sample SAMEA2737952) | human oral metagenome | biome: human oral; feature: human-associated habitat; material: dental | place: China | collected 2154 ... | reverse complement strand
TGGAATTGGTTAGTTCATGCTGACTATATTTGGTTGATTTCGGTCGCCGTTAACAGTATGGCAGATTCTGGCGTAGTTTTTGACGTGACGACCTCAGAGATGAGAACGCAGATTATTGACTCTCTGGAAGACAGAATCAGCGGCATTGAAGATGATCTGCATTCCGTGACCCGTCAGCTTAGAAGCGCGCAGGAAGTTCTTGATGACCTGTTAGAGGCAAAGCCCGAAGTGACGCTTGCAGATATCATGGTGTGCAAAGATGACTTTCTCAATGCTCGGGATATAGACACGCAGATACGGCAAAACCAAGACGAGATGGACAGAATCGATAAGATGCTGAGCAACGATCGAGACGTGTCTAGGGAGCTAAGGTCTCGGAGGGAAGAGTTCCGCAAGGAATTGCTCTCATCAATGAACTATGCACGTAAGTTTATCTCCGGGAATCCCAGTGAAACGGACTATACGGAGCTGTTCACTACCCAGGCGAATGTTTTGTCTGGAAGCGACGGAACCATCTACTTCGCCGCTCGCCTTTACGCTATTGCGAAGGTCTTGAACCATGGGATGCCGCTCCTTATTGACTCGTTCAGAGCCGATGACCTCTCATCCGATCGCGAAGACAGGCTCTTGGATTTACTCTCAAGGCTCACAAACCAGATGATTCTTACGACTACGATCAAGCGAGAAGAAGGATCATCGAAATATGCCGAAGACAATCGCGTCCAAGCTATTGATTACTCAGACCACACCATCAATAAGCTGCTTAGCTCGCAGTTCAACGAAGAGTTTGCCGCAAAAGCTGATGAGCTGGGAATGTTTTTAGGCTAAGCTTTGGCAGATTAGCCTCCTACCCCCGCAAGTGTAATTTGTGGCGCTTTCATTCGAGCGAACGCCCTGCCCCGAGCCCGAAGGCCCGGGGCAGCCGCTTTGGGGTTACCTCCCGTCGTTGAGGATGTTCTTGTGGTGGCGCAGGAGGGCCTTCTCGGAGCCCGTCACCAGGAGGCTCACGATGTCGTAGCGGATGCTGGTGAGGCCCTCCACCTCGCCCTCGGAGGGGTAGGCCGCCGCGATGCGCTCGAAGCGCTCCGGGTCGGGCTCCTCTTTGGGCATGTCGTAGCCGCCGCACTTGGTGGCGGTGTCCACGAAGACGAGCTCGCCTCCGTCCATGGCGATGAAGTCGGCGACGTCGCCGCCGTGCGCCCAGCCCTCCTCCAGGACCTCGATGCCCCTGTGCCTCAGGTACGCGCGCATTGCCTCGTGCGACTTCTCGTCGATGCTCTTTCCCATTGCTGCCTGCCTCCTCGTGTTGGGGCTCGCCCCCTTGGCGCGCCTTGCGGGACAGATGGCGCCTGCGGTGAAAGCGGGCGTGCAAGGGGGAAAGCGAAACGCGGATGCGCCTTGAGTTTTCCGAAGGGCGCCTTGCGCCTATCGGAAAAGTTTTCTCGGCCCTTGCGCGGAAGCGTCCGTGGGCGGGTCTTCGCTCCCAAGGCGAGACGGGGTGGGGACGTGCTCGCGGAGGCTGCCCGTGGGAATGCGGCGAAGAGGCTGCTGCGAGATGTTGCGTGCCTGTGCGCTGGGGCGTGTGGTGGAGGTGCCGTACGCTGGCCGGCTGCTGACGGCTTCGCCGGGCGACAGCGCGCTTGCGTGGATGACACATGATGCGCGGTGGCCATGCCCGTGAGGTGCCCGGGGCGCTTCGAGACGTCGTGGCGTGCCCCGCTATGGCGTGTGGAGGTTCCAGTGTCTGCCATGGCGTTGTGCCTGGTGGTGGGGTGAGAGGGTTGCTCCGTACCACGTTGATCGTCTCAACTTGGAGGTAGGCCCATGCGGCTGTTCTTGGCCTTCGGACTCGGGGCAGGGTGTCATGGCGGAGCATCGCATAAAGAAGACCCGCCAGTGCGTATGCTCGAAAGCAGAGACCAGGCGGGTTTACTGACTGCGGTCTATTGCATTTGTCGAATGCTCGGTTGGGGTTTGAGGTTCAAGCGCTTTGAGGTCACAGTTTGTGACCTCAGGCTGTGTTAACCCTATTCTGACACGGCGCGGCAACACTCTATTCCCACGTCAGCCAATACGGAGAACATGGAGGCAGCTTGGCGAGCAGCTCGATCGGGTCGTCGGAGCGGCAGGCTTCGTGCACCGACGTAAGACAAAAGAGGCAACCGTATCAGAATAGGGTTAACACAGCCTTACCGCCAAAAACTGAGGCTTCGTGAGTTCGTGTGGATGGTTGCGTCACCGCCCCGGCGGCGTGGGCCTCACCGCCAGGGCGACGACGCAACAGTGTACACAGATCGGTGGAAATGGCCTCTCGGAGCCGTTTCGGGGCATTTGTGTACACTGTTGCACCGCGAGTCGCGATACGAATCGCGACGCGAGCTGCGTCAGGATCAGGTCCGTTAGCACGCACTCTGCCGCCCGATGCGCCTCCCTCTGCGCATGATCATAGCGAGCCGCGCACATCTCAAGCAGATAATCATTTATCTGATGCCGAGCCTGACAAATTATGGCTACTCGCCGGGCGTAAAGACTTACGACCCTCAGTTCGAAAAACGTTGCCCCTCGTGTATGCAACCCGAAGGGCAACACTGCGTCGCGATTCCGTAAAACAAGGCGACAAACAGGTAAAGCGCGTTCTCAAAAGCCGCTCCTGCTGCGTTTGCAGCCTGTCCCGATGGGGGAATTCGGGAGGATGGTGCTCGCATCGCCCCGAAATCGGGCGTTTTCGAGGTGATGAGTACGGACCCGCTTTATACTCCCAGGCAGCCGATCGGGCATACGAGGACCCCGTCTTCGCGCGGGTAGCTGTATTCGCCTACGGCGGTGAGCACCATGAGGAAGGCGGGCTCGCCCGTCCTCTCGGCATCGACTCTATCGCGAAGGGTGGTGAGGCTTTTCGCCCCCTCCTCGATCAGGGTCTCTCCGCCGAGCTTTACCTCGACGAGGGCGTACTTGCCATCGCGCAGGTGTACCACAGCGTCCGCCTCAAGGCCCGAGCGGTCGCGGTAGTGGTAGACGTCCCCGTCCAGCGCCGCCGAATACACCCGCAAGTCGCGAATGCACATGCTCTCGAAGGCGAGCCCGAAGGTCTTAAGGTCGGCGACGAGGTCGGCCGGCCCCAGGCGGAGGGCGGCCGCGGCAATGGAGGGGTCGGAGAAGTGGCGGGTCGGGGCCGAGCGGATGGCGGTTTTCGACCGGAGGTTCGGATTCCACGCCGAGAGGTCCTCCAACACGAAAATCTTGCGCAGGGCGGCGATATAGTTTCTCAGGCTGCTCTCGCTCATCGCGAATCCCATGCCGCGGACGTCCTCGAGCATTTGGGTTATCTTTCCCTGCGATGCGACCATCCTGCCGTACGAGCGGAGGATGGCTCTGGCCGCTGCGGCGTCTCGCTCGACGCCGTCGACTCTGGAGATGTCGGATTCGCACACCTCGTCGAGGTAGTCGCGGGCCTGTCTGAGCGCCTGTCGCTCCGTCATGCCGATGCTCTGGGGCCACCCCCCCCCGCGGCATACTAGGAAGGCGACGTCGTCGAGCTGCTTGTCAGAGGGCGCCACGGGCATCGGCTCGCCCGAGAAGAGGCTGCCGAGGGAGACCGCTCCCGAGGAATCGCCCGATTCGAGGGAGGACATCGTCCTCATGTGCATGCGGCCAATCCGGCCGGTGCCCGTGTGCGAGTCTTCGGGAAGGTCGGCCGGGACGGCCGATCCCGTGAGCACGAACTGCCCCGTCGACCCCCGCGTGTCCACCTCGAAGCGCACGGCGTCCCAAAGCTGCGGGGCAAGCTGCCATTCGTCTATGAGGCGTGGGGCTTCCCCCGCAAGCAGCGTCTGGGGCGAGATCTCCGCGAGCCGGATGTTCTGCGAGCGGGTCGCGGGGTTTTGCATGTAGAGTACGCTCCGGGCAATCCGCTCGGCGGTTGTCGTCTTGCCGCACCACTTGGGCCCTTCAATAAGAACCGCCCCGCGGACCTCGAGTCGCTCATGGAGCTCGGCATCCGAAATGCGTGGTATGTATTCTCGGTTCAACACGGCTATCACCTGCATGGTTAACGGCATTGGCACATTCATGTTAACGGGATTGGCATGTTTATGATAACGGAATTGGCAAACAATCGCAACCTAGCCGTAAGCACCCTCGAGTCGGCGTAGATGCTGCGCATCTCGCCAATCCGGGGGTGGAACCAGGCCAGCTCATCCCGAGACGCTGCCAGATGCAGCACTATGACCTGAGTCCCAGGACGTCCCTCCGGCAGGACGCGACGCCCACCTTCGCGGGAGCCTCGGGCCCCAGCCCCCGAGCCCCTGCCAGCACTGTGAGCACGGTGCCGGCCCAGGAGTGCGTGACGCTTACTCTGTCCCTGCCGTCGGTCCCGGCAGGCCCCTGCGCTCCCGTTGCGCCTTGCGGGCCAATTGCGTCGCCGGTGTCGTCTTTCCCATCGAACTCCCCGGCGTCACGGGCCGCCTTAATCTTGGCGGCGATGGCAAGGGCGTCGTCGATCGCTGACTCGTATTTCTTGATGGCCTCCACGAAGAGCGTGAAGCCGTCAGATACCGAGAGCGTCCCCACCAGCGACGTACCCACTTCAGCCCTAATTCCCAAAGACTTCTCTCTTCCTTTGCTGCATCAACTTCGCTCGTATCCCGCTGTCGCATCACGAGCGGCAGGCCACTCTGCTAGAATCACCTTCATATGTATTGCACAGCGCATTCTGGACGAATGGTGGCCCATGAAGTACTCCGACCTGCTCGAATCGGGGGCCACGCAGACCGAGATACAGGCCTTCCCCACAGGATCCGAAAACGTGCCCCTGACCATGCGGATCCCCCGGACGCTTCGCGACTCGGCCAAGGAGGCTGCTGCCCTCAAGGGTGTGAGCCTTACCGCCTACGTGAAGATGTGCCTCATCGAGAGGCTCTCTGAGGCGAGGTAGGCATGGGCACCGTCACCAACCCTCCCTTCTTCGACAACCGGGCCAATATCGTGAAGGACGATCTGGTGACCACCATCGAGGCGGGGGACCGCGTTTCCGTGGCCGCCGAGGTCTTCTCGATGTATGCCTACCAGGAGCTGAAGGACCAGCTCGACGGACTCGACGAGTTCCGGTTCATCTTCACCTCGCAGGCATTCACGAAGGGGCGCACCAAGAAGCAAGCGCGCGAGTTCTACATTCCGTGCCTCTCGCGCGAGCAGGGGCTCTACGGCACGCGGTTGGAGATCAGGTTGCGCAACGAGCTCACGCAGAAGTCCGTGGCCTCGGAGTGCGCACGCTGGATACGCAGGAGGGCCCGCTTCAAGTCCTTCGGCGTGGAGGACGGGATGGGCAACAACTTCCTCGTGGTGGACAAGCCCGGGGGTGAGCCCGTGGCCTACCTGCCCTTCAACGGGTTCACGACGACCGAGCGGGGCATGGAGGCCGACCCCGGCAGGCAGATCATCATCGCCCCCATGGAGGGCGAGGCGGCCTGCAGCTTCTTCGGCAACTTTGACCAGGCCTGGGGCTCCGGCGAGCTCGCTGACGTCACCGACGCCGTTGCCTCCATCGTGGGCGCTAAGGAGGAGTCGGACGTGGACAGCTTCTTCGGGGGCGGGACGACCGGCTTTCTCGAGAACGACATCCCGGGGGCTCGACGACTTCGAGCTGATCTGCTTTTTGGTGGTGAGGTCCAAATGCTAGGCCTGCCGAGCACGACTGAGGTGGGACGGCGCCTGCCCAAGGAGGCCTTCTATCGACACCTCACGCTGGACGCCAAGATCAGGCGGTCGTTCGTGGACGACATCGGGGCGATCACGGTGGCCAATTCCATCAAGACCGCGACCCTGGGCCTCGCGGACGGGGAGGCCGTCCACGAGATCATGGTGGTGCGGCTGGACCTGAAGGGGGACGCAGAGCCCACGGGGGCGATCGGGGCCATAGCGGCAGCCAACCCCCACAGGCTCGTGTTCCGCTGCGAGCCCAACGGGAGGACCTACGTGGTCCGGCGGGGCCTGCAAGCCTCCGACAGCATCGACGCGCTCACCCTCACGGGTGAGTCCCTCGACGAGGCATGGGACTCCATCTGCGCCCAGGTGGCCTTCGGGGACACGGACGGGCGTGACATCGACGGCAGGCTCGTCCGCGCCAAGTGCCGGGCGGCCCTGGAGGCGGAGATCTCCGACCTGGACGCCAGGTGCCGCAAGGCCAGGCAGATCAACCGCAGGAACGAGCTCTTCGCGGAACTGAAGCGGAAGTAACAGGAGCTTGAGAAGCTCAGGGAGGAGCGTGACCAACCGTGGGCGACTACATCGAATACAACGACGATGTGCAGGCCATCAAGCAGGCCATACTTCAAAGCCAGTACCAGGCGGCCAAACGCGCAAATGCCCTGCAACTGGGTCTCTACTACAGCGTCGGCGGGTTTGTTTCCGAACGGGTGGAGAGCGGCAGGTGGGGCGAGGGAGCACTCAAGGCCGTAAGCGGGCAGCTCCAGCGGGAGCTTCCGGGTCTACGTGGATTCTCCGAGCGCAACCTCTACTACATGAAGACTTTCTACGAGGTTTGGGCGCCCGTCATAGGCGGGGCGTCGGATTCTGCACTCGCGAGTGCAGAATTGCCGAGTGATGACTTTCTGCACTTGCAAGTGCAGAAAGTGCCGGATTTCCCTGCGAAGGACTTCCTAGGCATTGGCTTCACCCAGCACCGCACGATACTCGAGAAAGTCAAGGACCGCGACGAGCGGTTCTTCTACATACGATGCTGCGCCCGCGAGCACTACCGTGTGGAGGACCTGCGCCGCGCCATCAAGCGCGACGACTACCACCACCAGGGGCAGATGCACAACAACTTCCTGGCCACCATGCCCAGCTCCCAGCGGGCTTTGCGTGTCATCGAGACCTTCAAGGACGAGTACCTGCTCGACTACATGAACACCGAGGAGCTGGGCGTGCGTGACCTGGCGGACGTGGACGAGCGCGTGGCGGAGCGGACCATGATCCAGGACGTGAAGAACTTCATCATGGCCTTCGGGCGGGGCTTCACGTTCGTGGGAAACCAGTACCACCTGGACGCCTTCGGCGAGGACCAGTACATTGACCTTCTGTTCTTCAACCGCGATCTCAACTGCCTGGTGGCCGTGGAGCTTAAGTGCGGGCCCTTCAAGACGGCTTACCTGGGCCAGCTCTCGGGCTACCTGGCCGTGCTGGACAAGTTCGAGAAGAAGGAGCACGAGAACCCATCCATTGGCATCGTGCTCTGCAAGGACATGAACAAGGCCTTCGTGAACCTGGTGATACAGAGCTACACGAGCCCCATGGGAGTGGCCACCTACTTGACGCCGGAGGACATCCCGCACGACCTGCAGGAGGCCCTGCCCGACATCGACGACCTGAAGGCCCTGCTGGAAAAGGAAGGCGAGTAAATGACCGAGAAGATGAGCACCACTACCCCTGACATCGAGCGTGAGAACGCGGAGAAGCTGGCAGAGTTGTTCCCTTCCGTGGTGATCGAGGTGGCCGGTGAGGACGGCATCGTGCACGCGGCCATCGATGCCGACGCCCTGCGCGAGCTTGTGGGCGACGTGGCCGAGGGACAGCGTGAGCGCTACCAGTTCACCTGGCCGGGCAAGCGCCAGGCAAAGGCCGAGGCCTACACACCCATTGACCAGACCATGCGGCCCGAGCCCGGGAGGTCCGTGGGCTGGGACACGACCGGCAACCTCTACATCAAGGGAGACAATCTGGATGCCCTCAAGCTCCTGCGTTCCACCTATGCCGGCAAGGTCAAGCTCATCTACATCGACCCGTCCTACAACACGGGCCACGACCTCCTCTACGACGACGACTTCGCGCGTACCCGGGTCGACTACGATGAGGAGGGTGGCCGGCTGGTGGAGAACACCACCTCCAACGGCCGCCTCCATTCCGACTGGCGCTCGATGATCTACCCGAGACTGCTGCTGTTGAGAGACCTGCTTTCCAGCGACGGGGCCATCTTCAGCTCCATCGACGACAACGAGTCCGCCAACCTGCGGAAGATCTGCGACGAGGTATTCGGGGCGGGGTGCTTTGTGGCCTCTCTCCCGCGTGTTACAAAGCGGTCGGGAAAAGATTACGGCACCACTGTCGCCAAGAATCATGATTACGTATATGTTTATGCAAAAATATTAATTTCCTACATTTGAAAGGCATTGGGGTGGATGACGGAAGCTATCCGCTTGTCGATGATTATGTAAACGAACGTAGTCGGGACTGCGGTGGAAATCTTGGACCAAGACGGGACTGGGAGGAAGACCACATGCACGGCCAGGAGAGGAGAAGGCTCGCGATAGGGACCCTCACTGAACTCGACCATAGCTATGCCGGCGCCATCGTCGAGCTCGGATACCCGACGAGGTCCGCGCCGCGAACGTGGTGGGACGAATCCGGGGGAGCGGCGCCCGAGGCGCGCCCGTCCGCCGCGAGCATCGGCCGCGTGCCCGCAGACTGCCCCCTCGTCCTGTCGCGTGCGACGAGGAAGAGGTCGTCCGTCTCGACCCCGCCCGACAGCACGTCGGAGACGCTCCGGCCTCGCCATGGCGCCGCGCAGGCGCCCCGGTATGAGGGCTGCCGCGTTCTCCGAGACCCTCACCGGGACGGCGAGCTCGAGGGCGAGCATGCTCCCTCCGACCTCGCCAGCAGCCACATGGCATGGAACCGGCGGCGCGGGCGCACCTCGGAGTGCCGCGTGGCCGTCCCGGTCGTCACAAAGAGGTGGTAGGGGCTGTTCTGAGCGGCGGGCGCCTGCGCGGTGCTTCCAGCGGGACGATAGTGTACACAAACCGTAGGAGAACCATCAAAATGCCTTGTTCTCTCCGGTTTGTGTACACTCCTGCGTCCCCACGGCTGCTCGCAACCGCGCAACAGCCCAATAGTGTACACAAACGCCCCAATCCGGCGTGGAGAGGCCCGATCCTCCCATTTGTGTACACTATTGCGATCCCAAGGCCACCCACAACCCAAGCCCACGGCGCAACAGTGTACACAAATGCCCCAAAACGGCGCCGAGAGGCCGTTTTAGCCAATCTGTGTACACTCCTGCGTTGCCGCCTAGCGGTGAGGCCCACGACGCCCTGGCGGTGAGGCCCACGACGCCGGGGTGGTGACGCAACCACCCACCCACACGAGCTCACGAAGCCGCCAAAATAAACTTGACATTAGCACCGGAGCGCGGGAGCCGCAATTCCAGGCGCGAGGCGAAGGTCGCCCGGGTGTTCCCGCCGCTGGGGTCGGCGCCATGCCTGGTCGGCGGCATCGCAGGCCAGGCAGACGTGGACTGGCTCCCGGGAGCACACTCGCGTCGAAGAGTCCTTTGTCGGACGGCGCTTGCGGCGGTCGGCCGCGTGTGACATCCTGGCGGACGTGCAGACCGAGCCCCACAAGTGAATATTACGCACCAATCGGTGCATGATTCCACGCACCACCGGTGCGTCGTTCCATAGCACGTAGGTGCACACCGATGCAATCTCATGGACCCGGCATCCGCCGGGTCTTTCCTTTTAGAATCGAGAGCGAAGGCGCAAAGGGCGTCTCGTGACCACCGAGAGAAAGGAAAAACATGGTCAAGTACAGAGAGATCCTGCGATTGAGAGCGATGGGGGTGAGCCAAGCCAACACCGCGCATTCATGCGGGTGCGCCACCTCGACCGTGCAGGCGGTCGAGAAGCATGCGCGTAAGGTCGGGCTGGAATGGCCCTTGCCCGAGGAGCTGGACGACGCGGCGATTAGGGGACGGCTCTACCCGAAGAGGGAATCGCACGCGGGGAAGTTCCCAATCGACCACGAGAAGGTCGACTCCGAGCTGATGAGGCGCGGCGTGACCCTGACCCTGTGCTGGAACGAGTACTGCGAGGAGGCGGTGTCCTCGGGTCGCGAGCCATACCAGTATTCCGCCTTCTGCCAGTGGCACCGCAAATGGGCCGAGGCGAACTCGCTCGTGATGCGCGTCGGCCGCAGGTGCGGAGAGAAGATCGAGGTCGACTGGGCGGGGGATCCCATGGGACACTACGATCCCGACACGGGCGAGGCTCGGAAGGCGCGGGTGTTCGTGGCGTGTCTTCCGTGGTCGCAGTACACGTTCGCCGAGGCGTTTCCCGACATGGGCGAGGAATCATGGGTAGCGGCGCATATACGCGCCTTCTCCTTCTTCGGCGGCTCGGCGCCCATCCTCGTACCGGATGACCGCGAGACCGGGATAGTCAAGAACACGGTCGAGGAGCCCGTCGCGAGCGAGCAGTACCGCCGCATGGCGGAGCACTACGGTTGCGCAGTCGTGCCGGCGCGCCCGAGGCGCCCGCGCGATTAGCCCCAATCTTGCGTTATCCTCAATCTCGCGCGCCCGTCCAGGTCGGGAGCCCGCCAGGCGCTTGAGATTGAGGATAACGGGCCGGCACCGTTACGCCAACCCGCAAAGCTCGAGCAAGTACTGCTCCCTGCCCTTCCAGCGCTTCTCCGCAGGGGTGACCGGGGTGGCGACTTGCCGGCTTGCCGCCTCGACCGCGCTCGCTATGGCGCCGCCGTCGGCGTGGGCGTAGACCATCGTGGTGCTCGGGTCCGCATGCCCGAGGAAGTCCTGAATATACGGAATGGGCGATCCTGCGCGGTACATGGCCGTGGCGATGCTATGGCGCAGCGTGTGCGCGTGCAGCCCCTCGGGGAAGGAGGGATCGCGTGCGCGTGTGCTCGCGGCGTACTTCTTCAGCAGGTGGTCGACGGTGCCGGGCGACATCTTGGTGCGCTTCCCGCCGTGTACGGTGAAGAGCAGCCAGCCTTCCGGGTCGGGGCCGGGATGGAACTCGGCCACGTGCGCGTCGAGGTGCTCGACCGCCTGGCTCGCGAGCGGCACGATGCGTGCCTTGCCGCCCTTGCCGTGCACCCCGGGCGTGACGTAGCCCCCGCATTCCCCGATGCAATCGCACGTGAGGTCGAGCAGCTCCTGCATGCGTGTGCCGGATTCGTAGGCGAGTATCATGAGGAACCTGTCGCGACGGCCGATTCTCGTCGACACGTCCGGCTCGGAGAACAGCTCCCTCAACTGGACGGGCTCGAGATGCTCGGTTCCAGGCGAGCTCGCCCCCTTGAACGGGCGGATCGACGATACCGACAGGTAGAGACCGGCGAGCTCCACGTCCTCCTCGCCGCAGAATCGCAGGAACGCCTTTATGGCGGACAGGCGCAGGCTGGGGGTCTGCGGCGACAGCCCTCGCTCGTCCCCCGGCCAGACCAAGAAGGCGCAGGCGGCATCGCGAGAAAGGTCGGCGAACCCCGTCTCGTCGAACCCGGCCCCCCGCTCCTCGCGGCCCCGTGCCGCGAGCCGCCTGGCCGGCTGCCGACAGGATCTGATCGTCTTGTCGCTCGCCTTCCTACGCACGGGCAGGTGCTCCCTGAGGAACAACGCGAGCAGCCGGTGGAACCTCGTCGCCTCACCCCTCTTCGCCATGGCGCACCACCTCCGGGAGAACCGACAAGTTGACGGGAGCCATGCGCCTGTCGAGCTCGGGGTAGAACAATGCCGACATCCTCAGGTAGTAGCTGGTGTCGGAGAAGTTCGCATGTCCGAGGAACCCGCCGGGGCAGGGGCACGTCGCCTCGATGTCCGCGCCTTCCCCGACCCACCTGTCCGGCCTGGTTACGGCGCGGGTGTGCCCGAGGTCGCGGGCGCGGGGCGGGTTGCCCCTGGCATGCGCGGCCTCGGGAAGCGGATCCCAGAACTGGTGGAACCACCGGTTCGGCGCGTGCCTCGAGAAGAAGCCGCCCTCGCGGTTGGGGAAGAACGGCGTTCGGCCCGGGAGCATGGTCTCGACCGCGTCGTCGTAGGCCCCGCGGACGCGCAGCATGTCGTCGCCCATGCAGGTCGTCCTGCCGCGCCAGCCCTTGCAGCCCTTGATGTCGATGCGCCCGGTCTCGAGGTCGACCCCGTTGGCGTCGAGCAGCAGCGCCTCGGACGAGCGCATCCCGCAGCAGTACAGCATCCTGAACAGCGTCGGAACCACGTACTCCTTGGTCGGTGGGCATGCGGACGGACGGCACGGGTCGACCGCCCCGAGGGAGGCCGAGAGCTCCCCCGGCGTGAGGACGCGGGCCTGGTACTCAGGCCGCTTGCCCGGGATGCCCGAGGGTATCATGTGCGATGGCCTTCCGGATGCCGCCACGTACTTGGCGAGCTGGCGGACAGGAGACACCCTCCGCATGAGCTCGTTGGGGTGCTCGTCCTCCACGAGGGACAGCCACGCGTCGCAGGCCCCCTTCGTCACGGCTGTGTCGTCCGGAAACCTCTCGGCCACCATACGGTCGAACCTGCGCAGGATCGTGGCGGATTCCACGTAGGGGTAGCCGCATGCCCGCTTCTGGGCGACGAGCGGCTCGATGTCCTTCGCCAGCTTGCTCTCGTAGCTTTCGTCACGCACGGCCGCCACCCCCTCCGCACCATGTGGGGGAGCCTATTCCCGACAGGTCGAGGGCGCAGGTCGCCAGCATCCGGGAGTCGAGGGATATGTAGGGCTTGTCCGACTCGGGGCTCGAGTGCCCGAGCGTGTCACCGAACGCGCCGTACGGCACGGCCGCCTCGAGCATCCGGTGCGCAAGCGTGCGCCTTAGCAGGTGCATCCCGGCCGGTCCCTCGCCCTCGCCGACCGCGCCCGAACGGCGCAGCGCCTCGGGGCACACAGTGCAGGGCGACGTCAGCCTGACGTGCGGGGCCTGC
>ERZ772874.1359-NODE-1359-length-12717-cov-6.608435_pt1 | contig 12717 bp, 8 predicted proteins | sample MGYA00580586_ERZ772874 | MGnify/ENA primary metagenome ERZ772874 (study PRJEB29015, sample SAMEA2737952) | human oral metagenome | biome: human oral; feature: human-associated habitat; material: dental | place: China | collected 2154 ... | reverse complement strand
TATTCGCGACAACTGGAAAGGTGCAGCTTTTGAGAGCTTTGACCGCCAGTTTACAGAATTGTCTCCGAAAATTGAGGAATTTGCAACTTTGCTTGACGAAATCAATGCACAGTTGAATAAAGTTGCTGAAATTGTTGAGCAAAACGACCAAGATCTTGCTTCACAAATTTAATTTGTTATAAATGGCTTTAGGAGGGCGAGAGCCTTCCTATTTTTTATGGTGAATATGATTGAAAGCTAAAATGGGAAAGAATAGAATTTATAAATATGTAGGAAGTAGTCTGTTGGCATTAGGATTGCTGGCATTGATGGTTTTTTTGAATCTATCAGTTCAAAAAAATACGACTATTCATAATGAGAATAGTGCAAAAGCAAATCAACAGACCAAATTAAATGTGGCTATTGTAAATGAAGATAAGCCTGTCTATGTTGATACAAAAGAGTATAACCTAGGTGCTAGTTATGTAAAAAATATCGAGCGTGATAATTCACAAAACTGGTCTGTTGTCCCTCGTGGAGCTGCAGATTCTGGATTAGAAAGCGGGAAATACCAACTCGTTTTAACAATTCCTAGTGACTTTTCTGAAAAAATACTCGATATTAACAGCATCAATGTTGATAAGACGACCATTACTTACAAAGTCAATGCTCAAGGGAATCTACAGGTCGAAAATGACGCCAATAAACTAGCTAAGGATATCGTGGCAAATCTCAATAGTCAACTAGTGGATATGTATATGGTTAGTATTTTGAACAACCTTTATACGGCACAAAAGAATGTTCAAGCTAGCTCACAGATACAAGCGACCAATATCGGAAACTATCGTACGAACTTATATGGGACAGCTATCAACTCTAAAAATCTTTTCCCAACTCTCTATACTATGTCTAGTTCGTCAGTTGATGCCAACAAAGCGTTGAAGACGGTTTTGGAAAGTTATTCACAGGTTTTTGACCAACTGGATAGTTCGCAGACTACCTACGGTAAAAACTTTGGAACGATGCTGGACCAGCGGAAACAGGAAAATGAGAATGCGGATACCCTGAGTAAAATGATTTCACAGAGCAAGGATGAAGTGCATTCACAAGTTAAGGCCTATGAACAAGCCTTAAAGGAGTATAAAATTCTGACTTCTCAGTTGGGGACTCTTCAAGGAGCACCAGCTCCAACGTATACAGGCACTCAAGAACCGTCTTATCAGGAACTAACGGGTAGTATCAGTAAAGAGATTGCAGGTTTAGAGAACAACTTGAAGTTGGAACGCAACAAGTTTGATGAACATAAAAAGAACATTAAAACCTTTATTGAAGAGAAGTTGGCGGCTTATTATGGTGTCGCCAAGAAGAGCACTATTACTCTTGATCAATTTTTAAATAAGGCTGGGAATAAGGACCTAGACACTGTTGAAAAATCAATAGAAACTCAGCTGAAACTTGCCATTGAAGAACTACCACAAGAGGACTTTAGCGGACATAAGTTTACTAGTTTTGGTATCACCCCTATCACCATACCAAAAGTAGATTATAATGAAGTCAAAAACATTGCGACTCCAAATGATGGCACAACTTTGACGGATCTGAACAACTTAGAAAGCCTGGCCGTTACAAGTACCAGTGCAGTTGGAAAAACTGGAACCAAGGCTAAGGTCTCTTGGACGTCTGATGCTGGACTCACCATTGATTCTGTTTTTTATGATCGTAAGCAAGTTACATCTGGTCAGGAAATTGATTTGAAGACAGGTGGAACATTTAGAGTAGAATACAGTATATCTTCTGCAACTCCTCCTACTTCACCTAAACCTGCGATTACTATTTCTTTAAATGATATTCAGGCTGTCAGTGCACCGGTAGACGTGTTGAAGGTTCAACAAGCTGCTGTTTCTTATGGTCAAAAGGTTCAGAAAATCGCTTCTTCTTATGACCAAGTAAATTCTCTGCTCAGTGCCTATAAGGCTGTGAAAAATTTGCGCAATAGTGACCTGAGTGATGCCTTGAGTAATATTTGGCTTGAGGCAATCACCTCAAATCTAAAGAAATACGAAGATAGCCTCGCTGATTCTACTAGTACCAGCGTCAATCAAAAGGTGGATCAAGCTTTAGCTAATCTAGTAGATTTAAAACCAAAACTAGAGAAGAATCTGTCTGATGTCTTGAAAAACAATGATGAGTTATCTAAAAAAATCAATGCTCAGTATGATTCATATACGCAATTACGAGGAAAACTAGATGATCTGGTGACGAAACAAGCAACGAATGAAAGAGATTCTAAGAATACGGACTCGGCCTTGTCAGCTTTAAGTAGTGAGTATGCGGCTCTTTTGACGAAGACCTCTGAGGTGAAGGCTTCTTCTCAAAGCAATATCAAGGCAGCTGAATCTGTTAATGAAGTTTTGAGCAATTTTAACCGCGAATTGTCAAATGCTCAAAGTAGCACAGAAAAGTTATCACAGAACGCAGAATCTTTGATGACACAGTTTAATGAAGAATTGACTAATAATGGAAACTTTGTAGAATCCTTCGTGAAGGTTTTGAATAATGCCTATGAAAATGGGGTACCAAACGAAGTATTGCTCAACTTCTTATCCAACCCTGTTGCTCAAAATTCTACTTCAGTAAAAGCGACTGTCAATGTTTACCGTCCGTTTACATGGATTTTACTATTGGAGATTATTAGTCTCTTTACAGCCTACCTGTTTGCAACTCAAAATGTTATTCGCAAAGTCAAAGATAAGTTCAAACTAGATAAGCTACATGATACGGATATTATGACAGTTGGGCTACTCTCTATTTTGGCTGTAGTAGTTGGTCTAGTAGTTGGTATTGTATCGAGTGCACAGCTTCATGTTGGCCGTGAATACCAACCGTCATGGGTCTTGCTGATTGTTTTGGCTGCGTTAGTACTGATTCAAGGACAGTATTTATTGCTCAAACATTTCCGAGTAATTGGAATGGGCCTTGCCTTCTTTATGATGATTAGCTTTGTCTATCTGTCGAATGCAATTGGGACGACGGCCAGTCTAACAGGCTTCCCAGCCTTTATCAAAAATCTCAATGCTTTATCAATATTAGAAGCTTTACTCTCAGGATATTTTGATGGGCAACCAGCAAACATTTTAGCATTTGTTGCAATGACGATTGTCGTAGCTGGATTACTTGTTATGAATATTTTTATCAAAGAAAGAAGCTTTTGGCCTCAAGTATTTCAAACTGAGAAAGAATAGGAAATGAAAAAAATAATTCTTTTACTTCTTACCTTAGTAGCATGTGCAGCAGTCTCAATGGCTGCTGCAGATGATTTGAAAGATAATAGTCTCCAGATTGATGACTCCCGACTTGAGAAGAAAGAGGGATTAAAATTTGGATTACAATCTGAACAAATCAGGGAGCTTTTTAACGAAGCGACTCAAAAGAAGTTGCAAGACATGCAGCAACATCAAGAGGAACAGTTGATCACAGAAAGGGGCCAACTGTTTTCTGCTATACAGGAGCCAGTTAAAAAAACTTCCGAAGAGCAGTTGTTTCAACCAAATTCAAAAAAAATAGCTAAATTTCAAACAAATATAGGTCAGGTAGAAAAAAGTGGATTAAGTGACTTTCTTCCAGAGATATTCTATATAGCATTAATTTTCTTGCTTTTTGGAGCAACCGCTGTGATGAGTTATCGCGTGATGGTAGAGGGGATGGATTAAACTTTTAGTAAATCTATCAAGACAACTTGTGAGGAAAAAGATAAATCAGATACAGGAGGCATGTAAGAAGTGGAGCAACATATCAATATTACCCTACGCCTGAAAGAAAGAGATGTGGATATTCGTATTCCACGTCGGATTGAAGTGCGTCGATTAATCCGAGAAGTGGATGCCATTTTTAATCCGGATAAGAAGCGAAAAAAATATCAACTAAGAATTGTCAATAAAGGTTTGTTGATTGATGAAGGGAAACAACTGTCTGATTATCCCATGACGACAGGAGATCTAGTAGAGATAGAGGAGATATAGGTGACTGAGGAAAAATTTGTATTTGGTGAACAGCCATTTATCTATGAAAAAAATGAAACAACTTGGAAATTGAGCCTTAAGCGCTCAGATGTAGCGAGTCAAGATTTACGTGAACTGTTACTGTTGGATTTGCATCATCCATTCTTTTTGGAGCAATCGATGGTTTCTGATGAGGATAGTGTAACCTTCTCCTATCAAGTTGAAGCTCATGGACTGACTTATGAAGAAATAAAGAGTCGTACCATTTCGGAGAGGATTCGTTTGGCGCTAAACGTTTTTCGTTTAGAGGGAGCCTTGGAGTTGCCAGTGACCTTCCTTTTGCATCCAGTAAATCTCTTTATTACCAAGGATGCTCAGGCTAAGATTGCTTATCGTGGAATTCCTGATCTGATGGTTCCTCAATCAATATCCTCAGAAGATTTTTTACGTCAGGCTAAGTGTTTTACTGTAACTCTATTTAGGGATTTGGACTTTATGGACCTTTACAATGGTTCCTTAGAATTAGAGACCTTGCCAGACTTTTTAAATGACCTGTGTCAGGCAGATGATATTGCAACAGCAGTTGCTATTTTGGAACGGTATTATGTAGAGAAATCTGCGAAAGAACAGGCGGATTTGGTCTTGGTTCCAAGTAGACGGCATCGTGTATTTAAGCTTGCGACGATTTGGTTGACAGCGAGTGTTGTTTTGTTAATCGTTCCACTCATCTATCTGATTTTCGTGCAGAATCCTTTCAAAGAAAAGATGTTGCAGGCGGATACAGCCTTTATTAAAGTAGATTATAGTGGTGTTATTACAGAATTAGAGGGAATTGCTCCTGCTAGCTTGCCTAATACGCAGAAGTATGAGTTGGCCTATTCTTATATTCAGGGATTGGAATTTTCTTCTGAACAAAAGAAGGTCATCCTGAATAATGTGACCCTCAAGTCCGATGAGCTTTATTTGACTTATTGGATTCAAGTTGGGCGCAATCGCTTTGAAGAGGCGCTTGATATTGCCAAGCGGATTAACGACAGTGACTTGATTCTCTATGCTTTGACTCAGGAAATCAAGCAGGTTCGGGAAGATGGCAAGTTGTCAGGGAAAGATCGTGAAAGTAAACTGAATACTTTGGAGAGTGAATATAAGAAATACTGGGATAGCCGAAGTGAGCTATTAACAGGTGATTCTAGCTCTAATGCATCTACTAGTCCTAGTTCACAAGACAAGGCTTCTGAAAGCAAACCTTCATCTGAGAAGAAATCTAGCCCTAGCAGCTCCTCTAGCAATTAAAGTAGACCAAGGAGAGAAATTATGAAAAAACAAATCATTTTCTACAGCCAAGGTCTGCGTTATGAAGTAGAACTGAGTGCAGATAAGACGGTCTTGGTTGGGGCTACTGAAAAAGCTCAAGTCTACCTCCCTCAGCAGGAGAGACCGATTCAGCTAAAGATTGACGGTGACGAGGTCTTTTATCAGTATGAGGACGAAGCGGGATTATTGAAAGATGGTCTACGTTTGGGTAAGGTTGTCTTTTATCTCCGAGAAGGGGAGCCAAGGGTTTATGATCTTTTGGATTTATCCGAGTTTCAGATCGGTTCTCAAAGAGGTGCGTTAATCACACTAGATGAAGATGTTGAACTCTTACTCCAAAAATCTCAGAATCAATGGATGCTAACTCGACTAAAAGGCTCATTTTATCGAAACAACCATCTGGAACAAATGGACCAGCAATTGATTGGTTTTGGAGATGAGTTGAGTCTAGGGGCGGTGACAATAAAGCTCTATCCAGATGAAGTATGGATTCAGGGGCCTGCCCAAGTTGGGAAACAACTGACTCTGAGAGAACCATCTCGATATGGCTTTTATGAAGATTATCCAGATTATCATCGTTCTCCACGAATCATCTATCGTGGCAGCGAGGATAAAATCTTGATCAATCCCCCTGGACAGGAGCCGGTAAAGCCGAGTGATGAACTGTTAAAGCTAATCATTCCTCCTCTTATGATGGTCGGGATAACCGTCTTGATCACCTTGATTCAACCTCGAGGGATTTATATTCTTGCGACAGTAGGGATGTCCATCACCACAATGATTTTTTCTATCCGTGGTTTTATCAAAAATCGTAAAAAGTACAAGGCTGATAAGAAGGAACGGATCGATCTCTATCGTCTGTACCTGAAAGATAAGGTCAAGGAATTGACTCGTCTGGAACGGGAACAAAAAGAAGGGATGCACTATCATTTTCCAACTATTTTAGAGTTGACGGACTTGGTTGAGAGTTACAATCACCGGATTTATGAAAAAACTCCCTTGCATTTTGACTTTTTATACTATCGTTTGGGACTCGGAAAAATGCCGACTAGCTATGACTTGCAATATGGTCAACAAGAGCGCAGCGGTAAGAAGGATGCTCTGGAAGAAGAGGGATACGCTCTCTATAGTCGTCACAAAAAAATTCCAGATATGCCGATTCCGGCAAACCTTAGCCATGGACCGGTGGGTTATATTGGACCTAGAAATCTCGTCCTAGAACAACTGCAGCTTTTAGTGATGCAACTAGCGACTTTTCATTCTTATCATGATGTGCAGTTTATTACGATCTTGCCGGAAGAGGAAAAAGAACAATGGTCTTGGATGCGTTGGCTCCCTCATGCCAAACTGCAAGAGCTGAATGTCCGTGGTTTTGTCTACAATCAACGAACACGAGACCAGGTTCTCAATAGTTTAAACCAAATCTTGAAACTACGTCGTAGCCAAAAGGAAGAAGCATCCCACAAGGAGAGCACTCTCTTCCATCCCCATTACGTGGTTCTAGTAACCGATGAAAAGTTGATTTTGGACCATGTTATCATGGAATTCTTTACCGAAGATCCAACGGAATTAGGCTGTTCTCTCATCTTTGTAGAGGATGTTATGAGTTCCTTGTCTGAGAATATCCAGACAGTCATCAACATCAAGGACCGTAATACGGGCCAACTGGTCATGGAAGAGGGAGTTTTGAAAGAAACGGACTTCCGTTTGGATCATTTCCCAGCCGATTATGATAAGGAGCGGATTGCTCGTACCTTGGCACCGCTCAATCACCTCCAAAACCTTAAGAGTTCGATCCCAGATTCTGTGACCTTTATGGAAATGTATGGGGCGGAGACCTTTGAGGACTTGCAGGTATCAAGCCGTTGGAAAAAGAACGCACCCTACAAGAGTTTGGCTGTGCCGATTGGGTTACGCGGCAAGGATGACATTGTTCAGCTCAACCTCCATGAAAAAGCTCATGGACCTCATGGTTTGATCGCAGGGACGACTGGATCAGGGAAGTCAGAAACGATCCAATCCTACATCCTATCCCTTGCTGTCAACTTCCACCCACATGATGTGGCCTTCTTGCTTATCGACTACAAGGGTGGGGGAATGGCCAATCTCTTTAAAAACCTGCCCCACCTCTTGGGAACCATTACCAACTTGGATGGTGCCCAATCCATGCGGGCCTTGGCTTCGATCAATGCGGAGATCCATCGTCGTGAACGGCTCTTTGGAGAGTTTGAAGTCAATCATATCAATCAATACCAGAAGAAATTTAGAAACGGAGAAGCGACTGAGCCACTCCCTCACCTCTTTCTCATCTCAGATGAGTTCGCAGAGCTCAAGGTCAACCAGCCTGACTTTATCAAGGAGCTGGTGTCTATCGCTCGGGTCGGGCGTTCCCTCGGGGTCCACTTGATCCTAGCTACGCAGAAACCATCTGGTGTGGTGGATGACCAGATCTGGTCCAACTCACGCTTTAAGATTGCCCTGAAGGTGGCGGACCGTTCGGACTCCAATGAAATGCTTCATACGCCGGATGCGGCCGAGATTACCCAGACGGGTCGCGCTTATCTGCAGGTCGGAAACAATGAAGTCTATGAACTCTTCCAGTCAGCCTGGTCAGGAGCGGATTACCAGCCGGACAAGGACGATATGGGGATTGAGGATCATACGATTTATCTCATCAATGAATTGGGTCAATATGAAATCCTGAATGAAGACCTCTCGGGCTTAGAAGAGGCGGATGAGGTCAAGGAAGTACCGACAGAGCTTGACGCGATTGTACAGAACATCAAACTTCTGACTGAAGAGCAGAATATCCCGCCAGTACCACAACCTTGGCTGCCACCGCTCAAAGAGCGGATCTACTTGACAGATCTACGTAAAGGAAAGTTCAAAGAATTTTGGGGACATACCGACCGACCTTTAAAAGCAGTGATTGGTTATGTGGATGTGCCAAGCCAACAAGCTCAATACGCATTAGAACATGATTTTAATGAAGATGGGAATATTGCTCTTTTTGGAGGTCCTTTAACAGGTAAGTCTACTTTTATTCAAACTTTGACGATGGATTTAGCTCGTCAGTTTACCCCTACTCAAGTTAACTTTTACTTGTTGGATTTCGGAACAAATGGACTTTTGCCACTTCGACAACTGCCCCATGTAGCTGATACCATCATGATTGACGATCAGGAAAAAATAACAAAAGTGATTAGCCGTATAAAAGGAGAGATTCGCTATAGAAAAGCTCTTTTACGCAAACATATGGTTGCTGATGTAAATCTTTATCAAGAAATCAGTGGTCATCAAATTCCTAAACTTTTCTTTATGTTAGACGGTTACGATGCTATCAAAGAATCTCCACTAGTTTTGGATATAGAAAATACTTTTCAAGTTATAGCTCGGGAAGGACTGAGTCTAGGGATATATCTTGTAATTACAGCTGGACGATTAGGAGTTGTGAAAAGTGCTCTATTATCTAGTATTAAAACTCGTATCTCTCTAAAGCTAACAGATGATGCAGACACTCGAACATTAATTGGACGTACCCAATTGATAATTGAAGATAAACCTGGTCGTGCTATGATTAAGCTAGATGAACCAGAGATTTTCCAAGTAGCTCTACCAACGAACGGAAATGATACATTTGAATTAATTGAGCAGATTAGCTCTGAGGCAGGAATGATGTCAGAAGAGTGGGTCGGAAATAGGCCTAAGCCTATTCCGATTGTTCCAGAGGAATTAAGCTTTGATACGTTTGCTAGAACTACAAGTGTTCAAACAGCTTTGAAAGAAAATAACTTACCGTTAGGTCTAGACTTTGTTAATGTTGAGAGTGTTGATATACCGATGAGAGGCTTCAAACACATGCTTTACATCGCTAATGAAGGTGAGCATTTGGAGAATATTACACGCCATCTTTTAGAAATATTTACTAACCTTACTCCAAGTAAGAAAGTCATGTTTATGGATGTAGATGATGAATATGATGGTCAGTTTGATTTATTTGCTCGTATTTCTGAACCAGAAGCTCTTGCGGATATGGCGAATCAACTTATGCTTGAATTAGAGGATCGTAAAAAAGGTGAAACTGGACACGACTTTATCATCTTTATCCCTAATTTAGAGAAATTTGTTCAGGCAAGTGGGCTGACAGGCGAACAAGTATCAACACTCTACCAAGAGGGATGGAAATACAATATGCATTTTGTTGTTGGTAGTTTTTATTCTTATATTAGCAATAATGCTATTGGCAGCCCTGCTCGTCAGGTTAAGGCATATAATCAATACTATCTTTTGGGAATGCGCTTAACAGATCAAACAATATTAGAAAAGCCTTATAACAGCAAGGAACCTTATTTAAATAAGGATGAGTTGTACTTATATGGACATCAATCAAGCGTTAAAATAAAAATAACAATATAAAAGGAGGATCTTATGTCAGTAGGAACAACACAGGGGGTAGGCATTCAGTCTGATCCAGGGGCTGTTCAAACCTATGCAAATGGAATCGCTACAGCTTATCATTCAGTAGGAAAAGAAACTGCTACAAAGGATTCAATTAGTCAGTATGCTGCTTCTGCAACTATTAGTAGTCATATTGATAACGAAGTTAAAGCAAGCGAGCAGGCAGCAGAGCAAGCTGTTGACTTTATACAGGTCTTACATGGTATTCATGCAGAGTTTCAAACAACGGATGCAAAGCTTGCCAATTATATTAACAGAAATACAGGCCCAGTCGAATCAGGAACTGCTGGTAGTAATTCTGGAAAGAAGAAAAATAAACAGCTATTTAGTGAGGGAACTAATTAATTATTGTTCAACTAGAAAGGAAGTATATGGTAAAGGTAAATTATGCCAGCCTGCAGACGCAGTCTTCTACGATGTCCTCTGTCTCACAGTCACGTGTAGCGGGCTTCAATCAGTTGCTTAGTGCCTTTAATAGCTTTGGCGACAGTGGCAATGAGCTGATAGGAACAGGTTATGATGCAGCCCGTGTATATGCGACAAGTGTCATGAGTCCTTATTATAAAGGATTCATTCTCTACTCTGAAGCCGTTGCAGATGCGGCCAACACACTGGCGGATAACTATGTGGCTAAGTGTGGAGCTGAGAATTTAGATGAAGAACAGTTACAAGCAGAGATTGATAGTATAACGCGAGGATGTATGAGTCTCAGTGCTTCGATTTCTGGTCTTCAATCTAAGACTAAACCAGCAGAAGGAGATGTAGCAAGAATTGGTCGACTACAAGAACAGCTTACAGCAGCTCAAAGTCAACTGACTACGGTTCAGGAAAAGCTGACCAATCTGAGAGCATTCAGTGCAGAGTCTCTGCTGGCCTGCACCTCAGCAGATACTTATCAGCTCTTGATTTCTCAGGCGATGTCAGGTATCTCAGCTTCCTTTGGAGGAGGGAATTTTTCTCTACCGGAAGATTTATCTTGGGTGAGTGCTGTTGAGCAAGGCTGGGCCGACCGAGAGATAGCAATGGAGAACAACTATCTGTCAGCGCTGGAGAAGGTATACAACGGCGAATCTCTGACTGAAGCCGAGCTTACAGCGATAGAGCGATATGCGGCAGCCTATCCGGAACGCGTGGATGCTTCTGTTTTAGAGTATGTACAGCAAGCACGTCAGGTCAAGGCAGAGGAAATGAAAATTCGTGGCTTGATTGATAAGGTGGATGCAGGGAAATCTTTGACAGATGAGGAGACAAAGACGCTTCAAGACTATCAGTCAAATCACCCAGATAGTAATTTGCTGGAGAATGTCAAGTATGCGCTAGATCAGACTGAGGCGAAGAAAAAAGAGCAAAAAAATATTGATGATGAGTCTAAAGAGATCATTTCAAAAGCAGAGAAAGCTTACAAAAATGGTGAGATTGATGATAAGACTTTCCAATCAATTAAATCAGGAATTATTAATTTTGGTGTTGCCTATATTCAAGAGCTTCTTAAAACTAAAATAACAGATAAAGCAGTTGAAGCCTTCACTAAATCTGCAGTAGAATGGTTTACCCATAATATCAACGCGACTCAAATTGGGCGTTCAGCAGCTTTAGTCGGTGGAGGTACGGTGACAATTGCAACTGATTTTAATCCTATATGGGCGCAGCTAGCTAGAGGCGCCGTTAAAAATGGAGTAAAATATGGCATTCCAATTGTTGGTGCCTTGGTTGATTTTGCTATGCAAAAGGATAGTGGTGAGAGCACAGGCAATGCCTTGATTAAAACAGGGGCACATACGGCGATAGGATTAAAAGCTGCTGCAATCGGAACTGCGATGGGGGGGCCGCTTGGAGCGGCTGTAGGCTTTGGTATAGGAGTACTAGGCTCAATGGCGTTTGACTATGTTTATGATAATTATAAAGATGATGTTATTGATGTAGGTAAAAACGCTGTAAATGCTGTATCGGATGTTGTGGGCAAAGTGGGTGATGCTATATCAGACTTTGGTAAAAGTCTAGGGAGTGTGTTTGGATGACTAATCAACATGATTTAGTACGAAACTTAATACCGCTAGGTGAATATAGAAAACCGCAATTCTTGTTTTACGATTGTAAAACTTCACAGTTATATGCCATAGATGGTTATAACAGTAATAAACAATCTATTTGGATATGGGTGGGGATTGTTTTAGTTGTCCCTGCTTTGAGGCAATTAACAAATATTGCCTTTATTCAGTCTAGTGTTTTAAAAATAATATCAGTTATTTTATCAATTATTATTTCGTTTATCATAAGTAAATTCTTTCGAAAAAAATCTTTTGAAAACAAGAGACTTTATCGAGTTGATAAATATTATTATCAAAAAAGTGATTTTTATTCTTTTGCTTATAGGACGAATCAACTCGTTATAGAAGGATTTGCTTTTGTTTGTATTGCTTCTGTCGTCTGTCTAGGACTTTATTCTTGGGGAGGAGATCTTCTGTTTTTGTTTTTCTTTTGTATGATGAACTCCTTAATATTCACCTTAATAGAATTAAATCATTTAAAGCGCGGACAGGCTATTAAGCAGCTAAAAGAAGAATCCTAAAACGTGGTGTTATTGGTTCACTGGCTTCAGGAGTATCAACTTATCTAGAGCGGAAAGATAAGTATGGAGATGAAGTTGCTCTGCAGGATGCGACAGTCCATACAGGAATAACTGCAACATCAACTGTTGTTGGATCTATTATTGGCTCAGCTATACCAATTCCTGTAGTAGGTACATTATTTGGTGCATGGGTAGGTTCTACTTTTGGAAATTTGTTATCAACAACCTATGATGAACTTAGACACGAAAAACTGGAATTATCTGACTATTATGATGATTGGAAAATGTGGTGATTTAATATGAGAAAAATAATTTTTATTGGACAGAGCGGTGATAAGGCCGTCTACTATAATACACGAACAAAAGAGGCTCTGGTAGCCGATAAGAGTGTATTATTAA
>ERZ772874.1356-NODE-1356-length-12735-cov-13.311514_pt1 | contig 12735 bp, 7 predicted proteins | sample MGYA00580586_ERZ772874 | MGnify/ENA primary metagenome ERZ772874 (study PRJEB29015, sample SAMEA2737952) | human oral metagenome | biome: human oral; feature: human-associated habitat; material: dental | place: China | collected 2154 ... | reverse complement strand
ACCATGATCGAGGTCGGCGTGGCCAGCCCCATCGCGCACGGGCAGGCGATGATCATCACCGCCACCGCATTGACCAGTGCCAGTCCCAGCGCCGGCGCGGGGCCGAACACCATCCAGACGATGAAGGTGATCAGTGCCGCCGTCATTACCGCCGGCACGAACCACATCGTCACGCGGTCCACCAGGGTCTGAATGGGCAGCTTGGCACCCTGCGCCGATTCCACCATCCGGATGATCTGCGCCAGCACCGTCTGACCACCCACCGCCGTGGCCCGCACCGTGAAGGCACCGGTCTGGTTGACCGTGCCGCCCACCACCGTGCTTCCGGCCGTCTTGGCCACCGGCACCGGCTCGCCGGTGATCATCGATTCATCCACATAGCTGGTGCCTTCGATCACCTCACCATCCACCGGCACCCGCTCGCCGGGGCGCACTTCCACCACATCCTGCACCCGCACCTGGGCCAGCGGCACATCCACCACGGTCCCGTCGCGCCGCAGGTGGGCGGTATGCGCCTGCAGCCGTGCCAGCCGCTGGATGGCCTCGGACGTGCGCCCCTTGGCACGCGCCTCCAGAAAACGCCCCACCAGAATCAGCACGACGATCACCGCCGCCGCCTCGTAATAGACATTCACGGTGCCCGCCGGCAGCAGGCCGGGCAGAAAGGTTGCCACCACCGAGAAGCCCCAGGCCGCCAGCGTGCCCATGGCCACCAGCGAGTTCATGTCGGGCGCCCCGTGCAGCAGCGCCGGAATGCCCTTTTTATAGAAGCGCAGACCGGGCACGAACAGCACCAGCGTGGTCAGCACGAACTGCAGGTACCAGCTGTTCTGTGTGCCGATGGTGTGTGCCACCCAGTGATGGAAGGCGGGCACCACGTGCCCGCCCATTTCCAGCAGGAACACCGGCAGCGCCAGTGCCGCGGCAATCCACAGGTCACGCCACAGCGCCCGCTGCTCGGCCGCCTTGCGGTCCTCGCGGGAGAGCGGCTTGCGCGCTGCGCCGGACACCTGGCCGCCCGTCCGGGCGCCTCCCCCTGCTGCGCCCGCCCCCCCTGCTGCGCCCGCGCCTCCTTCTGCCTTCGCTGCTCCTGCAGGGCTAGCTCCATCGCCAGCACCCGGCGTTGCACCCGCAGTACCCGGTGCACCTGCGACAGGCGTTGCCGGATTCTGCCCGGCACCCGCCGAAGCAGCATCATGTTCCGCACCAGCCCCCCCGCCAGTGCCGAAACCGGCATCGGCTACCCCGCTGCCATCATCCAGAACCTGTGCCGGATAGCCCGCCCTGTCGGCCGCAGCCAGCAGCGTCTCCACCGGCGCCACGCCCGTAACCGTCGCCCGCTCGGTAGCCAGGTTCACACTGGCCGAGGCCACACCCGGCACCGCCTTCAGCGCCCGTTCCACCCGACCCACGCAGGAAGCGCAGCTCATGTCGTCCACCTGCAGCACCACCGTGCTCTGCGGCACCTCGTAGCCCAGCTTCTGCACGGCCTGCACCAGCTGTTCGGGCGGCACGGGTTCGGCCAGCGTGACAGTGGCCTTTTCGGTGGCAAGGTTGACCGCCACCTGGGCCACCCCCGGCACCTTCGCCAGCCCCATCTCCACACGACGCACACAGGATGCGCAGCTCATGCCCTCGATCGGCAGCACCAGGGTCTGGCCTGCGGCCTGCCCGGCGCTGGCTGTCTGGGACTGCGCTGCACTGGCCCCAGGAGAACCCGCACCAGCACCTCCTGTCATGGGAGAGGCTCCCGCCGCCGGAGCTGCCGTTCCATTCTGTTCACGCCGATCTTCTGCATTCATGATCATTCATTCCATCCGGCCAGCCTGCCTGTTCCACAGGCACACCACGACCGATACAAATCGATACACCACAAAATCACCTGCAGACACACGAACCCAGTCTCCATTCGAACCTGGAGTCTGAAAAGGATTGTGCGCCGCAAAACAAAACCCACTTCACGAACAACCACATGTAATTACTGCATAATTACAAATGCACGAACAAGCTGCGAGGCCAGATTCGGGGAAACGGTCGCCCAGACCCCCTCTACCAGCCAGAAGGATCAACTGGCGCGGGGAGCCACCACCATCACCCGACACCTGTGCCGGATAGCCCGCCTTGCCTGCGCAGTGCGCCGTGTCAGCACACGGATTCGGAACCAGTGCGAGGACGAATCAATCCATGACACGCGCTGGCCCTCCGTTCATATCAAGCCGCCGGAACGACTTCTCAAGGCGGTTCTTCGCGCCATACCCCGGGGCACCGACAGTCATCATCCAGAGCAATATATCCCGACCACCGCGACACGGCAGGACACAGCAGAACAGGACACAGCACGATACGACACGCCTGCCAGCATACGCCTTCTGGCAAGTCGCCCCCCCAAAGAGCGACCAGCAACCCCAAAAGAGTCAGACACGTACCTGTAGTACATCCCGCTACAATCCGCTTCTATTCTTGATTCAGGCGCATTCCGGCGCCAGCAGACTTCAGCTCCAGGCGGTAGCTCCACATGAAAACACCGGCGTCATGGTCTTCCAAGATCGGGTTCATCCTCTCTGCCGCAGGGTCGGCCATCGGGCTGGGGGCGATCTGGAAGTTCCCCTACACCGCCGGCACCAACGGAGGTGCCGTCTTCTTCCTGCTGTTTCTGCTGTTCACCATCCTGATCGCCATGCCGGTGCAGCTGGCCGAGTTCTACACCGGCCGCAAGAGCGGCAAGAACGCCATCGACTCCTTCAAGACGCTCGCCCCCGGCACCCTCTGGCCCTGGATCGGCCGGCTGGGCGTCTTTGCCTGTTTCATCCTACTGTCGTTCTACAGCGTGGTGGGCGGCTGGGTACTCAACTACGTGGTACACGCCTTCACCGGCGCCATCCACACCGGTGCCGACTTCAAGGAACTCTTCAACGCCACCATCGCCAGCCCCTGGGGCTCGATTGCCTATCAGGGTCTCTTCATGCTGATGACCATCTGGGTGGTCAAGAGCGGCATCTCCGACGGCATCGAGAAGGCCAACCGCTACCTGATGCCGGCGCTGTTCATCCTGTTCCTGCTGCTGGCCATCCGTTCGCTCACCCTGCCCAACGCCATGGAAGGCGTGACCTTCCTGCTCAAGCCCGAGCTGTCCGAGGTCACGTCGCAGACCATGCTGACCGCACTGGGCCAGGCGTTCTTCGCGCTCAGCATCGGCGTCTCCACCATGATCACCTACGCGGCCTACCTGGACCGCGAGCATGACCTGTTCCGCTCCGGCAACTCCATCATGTGGATGAACCTGCTGGTCTCGCTGCTGGCCGGCCTGGTGATCTTCCCGGCCGTGTTCGCCTTCGGCTTCCAGCCCAGCGAAGGCCCGGGCCTGATCTTCGTGGTGCTGCCGGCGGTGTTCATGCACATGCCCTTCGGCACCCTGCTCTTTGCCGTCTTCATGCTGCTGGTGGTGTTTGCCACCCTCACCTCGGCCTTCTCGATGCTCGAAACCGTGATTGCCGCCATCATCCGCGAAGACGAAAGCAAACGCACGAGCCGCACCTGGATCATCGGCATTGCCATCTTCATCGTCGGCATCCCGTCCGCGCTGTCGTTCGGCGTCCTGTCGGACATGACCTTCTTCGGCAAGACCCTGTTCGACCTGTGGGACTTCATGATCACCGCCCTGATCATGCCGTTCAGCGCGCTGGCCGTCTCCATCTTCGTCGGCTGGATCCAGCAGCGGGCCACCGTGCTCGAACACATGCGCGAGGGCAGCGACGTGCCGCAGGCCATCATCCTGCTGTGGCTCAACACCCTGCGCTGGCTGGCCCCCCTGGCCATCCTGCTGGTCTTTGCCAACACGCTGGGCTGGATCTGACTCCGGCCGGGGCTGATCCCCGGGCGGCCAGGCAGCTTGCCGCCCCCAGCCGGTTCCCGGCCGGCACCGGCACCAAACGCATGCGTTCATGAGGCGCTCTACGGGCAAACCCCAAGGCGCCGTCCATTATTGCGTCATATCCCCCTTATCTTCCCGCAAAAGCACCCAAAAATCGGGGTTTTGCACCTATCCCATAAACCCCATACCCATCAAGGGAAAAGAAAACGCTCTTAGAATCCGCGTTCCGCTGAATATCCATACACCACGCAACGAGAGGAGACGGTCTGATGACCCCCGCAGATACGGCAACCACCATCATGTTTGCCATTTACCTGGTCGGCATGCTGCTGATCGGCTGGCTCGGCTACCGGGCCACCAGCAACCTGTCCGACTACATCCTGGGCGGCCGCAGCCTGGGCAGTTTCGTCACGGCCCTGTCGGCCGGCGCCTCCGACATGAGCGGCTGGCTGCTGATGGGCCTGCCGGGCGCCGTCTATGCCTCGGGTCTGTCCGAATCGTGGATTGCCATCGGCCTGACCCTCGGCGCCTGGATGAACTGGTACTTCGTGGCCGGCCGCCTGCGCGTCTACACCGAAAAGGTCGGCAACGCCCTCACCATGCCCGACTACTTCACCAACCGCTTCGAAGACACCAGCAACCTGCTGCGCATCTTCACGGCCGTGGTCATTCTCATCTTCTTCACCCTCTACTGCGCCTCGGGCGTCGTGGCCGGTGCCAAGCTCTTCCAGAGCATGTTCGGCATGCCCTACGGCGTGGCCCTGTGGGTGGGCGCCTTCTGCACCATCGCCTACGTGTTCATCGGCGGCTTCCTGGCCGTGAGCTGGACCGACACCATCCAGGCCTCCCTGATGATCCTCGCGCTCATCATGGCCCCGCTGATGGTCATCTACTCCGAAGGCGGCGTCTCCAGCGCCATGGATGTCATCGACAACCTCAAGCCGGGCGCCACCAGCCTGATGGGCAACCTCGACGTACTGGCCATCTTCTCGCTGGCCGCCTGGGGTCTGGGCTACTTCGGCCAGCCGCACATCCTCGTGCGCTTCATGGCGGCAGAATCCATCAAGACCATCCCCAACGCCCGCCGCATCTCCATGACCTGGATGATCCTGTGCCTGCTGGGCTCGGTCGCCGTCGGCTTCTTCGGCATCGCCTACTTCGGCTCCCACCCCGAACAGGCCGCCCAGGTCACCGCCAGCAACGAGACGGTCTTCATCGAAACCTCGCGCCTGCTCTTCAACCCCTGGATCGCCGGTCTGCTGCTGGCTGCCATCCTGGCTGCCGTCATGAGCACCCTGTCGTGCCAGCTGCTGGTCTGCTCCAGCGCACTCACGCAGGATCTCTACAAGACCTTCCTGCGTCGCAACGCCTCCGACCTGGAACTGGTCTGGCTCGGCCGCGCCATGGTGCTGCTGGTCTCGGTGGTGGCCATCTGGCTGGCTCGTGATCCCGACAGCGAAGTGCTCGGCCTCGTCAGCTACGCCTGGGCCGGCTTCGGCGCCGCCTTCGGTCCTGTCGTGCTGCTGTCGCTGCTGTGGCCGCGCATGAACCGCCAGGGTGCGCTGGCCGGCATGATCATCGGTGCCGCCGCCGTCATTATCTGGAAGAAGACCGACTGGGCCGGCATGGGCTTCGACACCCTCGCGGGCGTCTATGAAATCATCCCCGGCTTCATCCTCGCCACCATCGCCATCGTCATCACCAGCGTGCTCACCCCGCCGCCTTCGGCTGCGGTGCGCCAGACCTTCTACGAAGTGGCCGACGAAGTTCGGGACGCCGGCTGATCCGGCTGATCCGGCTGTCGGCTGTCGGCTGTCGGCTGTCCGGTGTCCGGTGTCCGGTGTCCGGTGTCCGGCAGACGCAGAAAGGCTGGAGGAGCTTACAGGTTGACAGCCTCACTCCATAGGCCCTGAGCCTCCCGAGAAAAAGCCCCGTCCGGTTAGCTTCCGGCGGGGCCTTTTTCTCGGGCAGAACGACATGCCCCGTACGGCCACTGCTCACCCCCGTTCAGCGGCGACACTATCCTTTATCCATGGGCAGATCCCACATGCCCACTGCAGGAGGCGTCACCCGTACCGGCCGACCTCAACTGCAGCTGTCCGGATCCGCCCCCTGCACCCGCATCGCTGCCTGCCACAGATGACGCGGCACCCGCGTGCGAAAACGGTCCAGCAGCCAGCCCGTCATCTCGTCGCTCAGCCCGCTGCCCTCATGCGGCACGATATCGGCCACCACGTCGGCATCCTGCTTCACCAGCTGCTCGGCCGCCCGCACCGTGTGGCTGAAATGCACCGTCGTATCGGCCTTGCCGTGCAGGAAATGCAGCACCAGCGCCGGCGACACCACCTCGGGCACCGCCGCATAGCGACCACCCACCACGCTCACCCGGCCACACACCGGATGACCATCCTCCATCGTGGCCAGGGCAGCCGCCAGCGCCATCGTCGCCCCCTCGCCCTGCCCGATCAGGGCGGTTGCCTCCGGCAGCACCTTCATCTTCGCCTGCCAGGCCCGGATACTGCCCAGACACCCCGGCAACGCCAGATCCACGGCACGTATGAGTGATTCCTCACTCATCCTGTCCAGCAGTGCCGTTGCCGAAAAGGATGCATCCTGACCCGACGGCACAGCAAACATCGCCCCCACGGCCGCAGAAGAACCGGGCATCACGGCACCGCCCTGCGCAGCCCCGACACCAGCGCCAACCCCGACACCAGCCACAGCCGCGGCCCCTTTCCCAGCCGCAGTCACCGCATCCACAGGCGCCGCATGCTCGCCTGGCGCCAGCGACGCACCGGACTCCGCTGCATCGGCGGCCGCCTTCTGCCGCTCCAGCCCAGCCAGTGGTGACAGCCACGCTCCGCCCTCACCCACCGCATACGGCCCCTGCAGCACCACGATGGCCGCCGATTCGAACGCCGCCGCCAGCTTCTCGCCCAGCGACCGCATGCCCTGCCACGGCTGCCCCGCATCACTGAACAGCAGAAACAGCTGGGCCGCCCCTTGTGCCGGTGCCGGTTTCAATACATGCGCAATGGCCATGACCGATATTTTCCTCATTCGCAGGATCAAAAGAAGCATCATATGCCACCGGCATGGCCGAACCTCAAGCCCCCGAGCATCCCGTCCGCGTGCATCCCGCCACATCCCCTCATGCGAGCCCCCACCCCGACGGCAGACATGACGCCACACGCCCTACCCGTTCCTCACCCGCACAAAGCATAGCCCCCACCACACCCCATCACGCCGCCCCTCACCAAGCCCAGTAAAATCGGGCGACAACGGGTACCCACCATGCGCCGCCTCAAACTCTCTCCCGGCAGCCGTGCCTCCCTGCGCGTCCTGCTCAGCCACTACGTCACCAACGGCATCACCGCCGGTCTGGGCTTTCTGTTCGTCTCGATCGTCGTCGACCTCTGGCTGGGGCCCTACGCCTCCGCACTGGCCACCACCGGCGTCATCGCCACCACCCCGCCGGATGTCGTCGGCCCCCGGCGCGGCAAGTTCCGCGCCATGCTGCCCTCCGTCATCTTCGGCCTGCCCGTCTTCTGGGCCGTCCAGAGCCTCAATGGACGCCACCTCGAACAGCTCATCGTCATCACCCTGTTCTCCTTCATGTCCTTCCTGGCCATGGCTTGGGGCAAACGGGGGGTCCCGGTGGCCATGGGCATGATGTTCACCGCCATCTTCTCGGTGGCCACCAACCAGTCCGGCACCACCGAGCCCCCCCTCATCAACACCCTCTACTTCGGCATCGGTGCCTGCATCTTCGTCCTGTGGGCCACCCTCTGGAACCTCATCCTCAATGCCCGCTACCGGGCACTGGCCATGGCCGACGTGCTGCTGTCGCTGGCCAATCTCATCCGCGTCGAAGCCAGCCAGTTCCAGCACATCGGCGAAAAGAACAGCCAGGAAGAGCAGGACGCCATGCTCGGCAAGCTCCTCAAGGCCCAGGCCGCCCTGGCCGAGCAGATGCAGGCCACCCGCGACCTCGTGCTCGAATCGCCCCGCACCCCGTTCCGGCAGCGCATTGCCGGCATGCTCGTCATCACCTTCGACATCCGCGACCAGCTGCTGGCCAGTGAACTGGAACTGGACACCCTGCGCAGCCACCCCCGCCACCGCCACGCCCTGGCCCAGATGCGCGCCGTGCTGGACGAACTGGCCGCCGAAGTCGACGACATGGCCGACAGCCTCTTCCTCGGCCTCAAACCGCGGCCGGCCATCGACCGCCGCACCCGCATTGCCACCATCCGCTCGGCCCACGACTCCGAACAGGACAGCCTGATGCTCGGCCCCACCCCCGCCATGCTCGTACGCGGCATGGCCCACCGCATCGGCCACATCAACGACGAAGTCCTGCGCCTGTCGCGCACCGCCCGCGGCGAACTGCCCCCCAACCTGGCCGTCGTGCGCCGCCACTGGCAGATGTTCGTCAGTCCCACCAGCTGGTCGCTCGGCCCCATCCTCTCCGTCTGGAGCTGGAAAACCCCCCAGCTGCGCCACGCCATCCGCGCAGCACTCGCCATGGGCAGCGGCTACGCCGCCTCCATCTACCTGCCCTGGGGCGGTACCCATTCGTACTGGATCCTGCTCACCATCGCCGTCGTCCTGCGCGGCAGCCTTTCGCAAACCCTGGAGCGCCGCAACCAGCGGGTAGGCGGCACCCTCATCGGCTGCATCATCACCATGGCCATCCTGGCCGGCGACCCCAGCGCCGGTGTTCTCGTGGCCATCATGACCATCGCCCAGTGCGGCGCCCACGGCTTTTCCTCACGTCGTTATCTGGTCACCTCCGTGTTCGGGGCCATCCTGGGCCTGCTGCAGGCCCACATGCTCGCCTACGGCCACGACCAGGCCAGCTTCACCCTATTCGAGCGCGTGGCCGACACCCTCATCGGCGCCGCCATCGCCTGGGTCTACTGCTACATCCTGCCCTCCTGGGAACGCGGCCAGATCCCTGCCGTGGTGCGGCGCACCATCGATGCCCAGATCCGCCACGCCAAACTGGCACTGGACCCGGAACAGCTCAAGGCCGTCGAAATCGCCCCCGAACTGGAATGGCGTCTGGCCCGCCGCGAAGCCTTCGACAGCCTGTCGGCCCTCGTGCAGGCCACCCAGCGCTCGCTGTCCGAACCCCGTGCCGTGCGCCCCCCGGTGGAAGCGCTGCAGCACATGCAGATCCACTGCTACCAGCTGCTGGCCCAGCTGAGTGCCGTGAAGACGCTGCTGGTGCTGCGCCGTGACCGCCTGAACCTCGAAGAAGCCACCGCCGCCCTGGAAAACGCCATCGACCGCATCGAACGCAAGCTGGGCTCGCTGCCCGTGGCGCCCACCACCGACGGCGCCCCGGCGGGCACCCTGAGCGGCGGGATCACCCTGCCCGACCCCTTCGAAACCGAAGTGACGCCCTGGCTGCTGCGCCGGCTGGATGCGTCCACCAACATTGCCATTCAGGTGCGGGATGATGCTGCGCGGGTGCTGATGCTGATGGATGAGGCGGTGGCGGAGGCTGAGGCGGAGGGGTCGGTCGTGTAGGACGTATATCTGACGCCACGCTGCATAGGCAATGGCGCCGAGACCGATGTAATCTTTTCGACAATGTATCTATTTATGTCGAAAAGCAACCATCATGAGCCGCGGCGCACACTATGCCCTGCCCGATTTCATCACGGCAGATACCGACAAATTAATCGGCACTCTCACCCAAGAAGTCAGCGCAACCGGTATCCAGTCAACCCGCTCGACCCAGATCAAAACCTGGGGCACGGAAGCCGCGCTTCTCAAGCGCTGCGCACAGGCACTCATCACCACGTGTGACGCAGCCAGAAACTGGCATCTCATCCTCGAATACGAACTCCCCCGACGCCAGAAGCGGCCAGACGCCATTCTGCTGGCAGACGATGTCATCGTAGTCATCGAATTCAAGGTTGGGGCAGCCACCTATGACGCCCCGTCGCGCGACCAGGTAGAAAACTACTGCATGAACCTGCGGGATTTCCATGCGGGCAGCCACGGCCATCCCATCATCCCCGTACTTTGCGCCACTGCCGCACCTGCAGCCCATCTCCCCTCAAAAAAAGCATCATCAAACGTCGCCGCCATCGCACTCACCAACGCCGACACCCTCACGCACGCGCTGCTATCCGCATACGAAACCCATCATGACAGCCAGCGCCCATCCATCGATGCTGCCGCTTGGATCGACGCGCCTTACCGCCCCGTACCCTCGATCATCGAGGCCGCGGAACGCCTCTACGAACATCACGGCGTCCGCGAAATCAGCCACAGCTACGCCCATAACTTGAACGCCACCACCGACATGCTGGCCAAGGAGATTCGGAACGCTCGGGAACGAAATCAGCGTTGCATATGCTTCGTCACCGGCGTTCCCGGCGCCGGCAAAACGCTCACCGGCCTGAACGTCGTTCACGACCCCTCCCTACGTGCCGAAGGTGGTCCATCAGGGATTTTTCTGTCGGGCAACGTTCCCCTGGTCAATGTGGTGCGAGAAGCGCTGGTCCTGAGCCAGCAACGTGCCGGGCGTCGGCGCAAAGAGAGCGAGCATGAGGTGTCCACCTTCATCCAGAACGTTCACACGTTTCTGCGCTATCACCGCGAACACCCAACCGCCGTCCCCCATGAACACGTCGTCGTATTCGACGAAGCGCAACGGGCATGGGACCAACACCAAATGCAACGCAAGCAAGGGGTGGACTCGTCCGAGGCAGCCGAACTCTTCGAGGTCATGAATCGACTTGAAGGATGGGCCGTCATCATCGCACTCGTCGGCGGTGGGCAAGAGATCTACCTAGGCGAAGCGGGGCTGGAAGAATGGGGCAAGGCCGTGATGGCGCAGCCAGGGTGGCAGGTCGTGGCTTCCCCAGAAGCCGTCTCGGGCGGCGCAAGCGTCTCAGGACGAAGGCTATTTCCCGATGGCGTTCCCTCCAACATCGCATTCCGTCCAGAGCCCCTGGCACACCTCACCGTCAGTGTACGGAGTTTTCGGGCACAGCAGTTGGCTGAATGGGTCGATGCGGTACTCGCCCAAGACATCGAACACGCCCGCTCGCACATCCCAGATCAGCGCGAATTTCCCCTCGTCCTCACCCGCGATCTCAACCAAGCCAAAACCTGGTTACGCCGCAAAAGCCAGCCCGCCGACGGCGAACGCGCCGGCCTGATCGCCACCTCCGAAGACCAGCGACTTCGCGCCTACGGTCTGGAACGATCTAGCGCCTTCCGTCTGGGCTTTCCGTTTGAAAAATGGTTTTTGTGCCCACCCACCGACACACGTTCCAGTCATATGCTGGAGGTGGCTGCTTCTGAATTCGAATGCCAAGGACTGGAATTGGATTGGGTTGGTCTGTGCTGGGGCGGCGACCTGACACCCGCCCCTCACCGAAAGCACGAGCGACCGGGTTGGGAATACCGAAAATCCCGCGGAAGCGGCTGGAACCAAATACATGGCGAGGCCGAGCGCACCTATGTACGCAACCGTTATCGCGTACTACTCACCCGTGCGCGTCTGGGCATGGTCATCTGGATACCCCCCGGCAACGCCAATGACCCCACACTGGCCACCGACAGATTTGACCGGGTCGCCGCGTTACTCAAAGCGGCCGGTGTGCCAGAGCTACGGGTCTCGGCAGAAAACGACGAGGACGTTTGAAACCGCCGCAAAGCCATTGTCATCAAACGGCAGCGCACAGGGGCATCGGAACGTAGGAACCGCCACACGATTGGACTCATGCGGGAGGGGCGTGCCTCCCCCTCAATGCACCATCACCCGACTCAAAAACGCCTTCACCCGCGCATTGTCATGCCGGCACGCAAAGAACGCATCCGGTGCCGCCTCGAAGGCAATGCGCCCCTCGTCGAAGAACATCACCCGGTCGGCCACCTCGCGGGCAAAGCCCATCTCGTGGGTCACCACCAGCATCGTCATGCCCGAGTCAGCCAGCTGGCGCATCACGTCCAGCACCTCTTTCACCATCTCCGGGTCCAGCGCCGAGGTCGGCTCGTCGAACAGCATCACCCGCGGCTGCATGGCCAGCGCCCGGGCAATGGCCACACGCTGCTGCTGGCCGCCCGAGAGCGCGTGCGGAAACTTGTGCGCATGCGCCTCCAGTCCCACCCGGGTCAGCAGCGCCATGGCGCGCTCGTTGGCCTCCTGGCGCGACAGACCGCGGATGCGCCGCGGAGCCAGCGTGAGATTGTCCAGCACCGACAGGTGCGAGAACAGGTTGAACTGCTGGAACACCATGCCCACTTCCTGGCGCAGGGCGTCCAGCTTCTGGCGCTCATCGCTCACCTCGATGCCATCGATGAGGATGCGACCGGCATCATGCCGCTCCAGCCGGTTCAACATCCGCAGAAAGGTACTCTTGCCGGAACCGGAGGCGCCGACGATCACGGCCACCTCGCCCGCGCAAAAGGTTGCGCTGACATCACGAATCACCTGGTGGTCACCAAAGGACTTGCTGACATGGCTCACCTCGATCAGCGGCGCCCCACGTTCCCGCACACCGGCAGCCTTGTCTCCCGGCATGTCCGAAGCCGCTCCGACAGCATCTGCACCACCAGCACCTGCACCTGCACCAGCACCTGCAGCAGCATCGCCGGGCATCTGCGCCTCATGTGTCCGAACACTCATTGCTGCCGTCCCTCCACATCCATCCGGTGTTCCACCGCGGTGGAAATCTGCGTCAGCACGGTGGTGAGCAGCAGGTAGATCACCGCCGCCGTCACCAGCGGCGGAATGGGCTGAAAGGTGGCCGACTGGATGCGGTTGGCCACGTTGGTCAGTTCCACCACGCCAATGGCATAGGCCAGCGACGAATCCTTCAGCAGCGCAATGAAGT
>ERZ772874.1353-NODE-1353-length-12743-cov-3.355690_pt1 | contig 12743 bp, 10 predicted proteins | sample MGYA00580586_ERZ772874 | MGnify/ENA primary metagenome ERZ772874 (study PRJEB29015, sample SAMEA2737952) | human oral metagenome | biome: human oral; feature: human-associated habitat; material: dental | place: China | collected 2154 ... | reverse complement strand
CCGATCCACCGAATTCGCCACCCGCCTCTTCGGCTGGGCCTGGTAACGTCAGCGCGGTGCCCGCCCGACCGGGCGTATCCGGACGGCCGATTCAGTCGGCTGGCCCAGTTGCCACCATGACCTCGCCTCAGGATGAGGGGGTCAATCCGGGCAATGCTGCCACTGCCACTGCCACTGCCAATAGCCCTGGCCCGCGTGGCGGACTGCCCGGTACCGGCGGCAGCGGATTCCAGCCGTTGCATGGCTTGACCCTTCTGCTGGCTGTCGGTGCCGGCGCGGCCTTAGCGATCAAGCGGCGGCGGGCGACCCGCGCCGAATGAGCAAATGATCAGCCGAGTTGGGGAGTCCCGCCGAATAATGCGGGGCGCTTGACGACAGGTCTGCTCGGGTGGGGCACCGATTCCGATCGGTGCCCCACCTTCGTTGTTCCTGTGGCCCGGATGCCGGTCGGTTTTCCATTGCGGTTGGCGTGCCGGCTGTCAGGCCCGGCCGAGTGGCGCTCAGGCTTCCAGATTGGTACCAACCGGCTTTTTGACGATCGCGTCGGGTTCAGTTAGGCACCACCAGCATGGTCAGATTCCGGCTAGTATTTGCATCGCTCAGCAGCAGTTGGGTGTCGCCGTATGGCTTTTGCACCCTGACATTGCCGGTAGCCGAATTGCCGGCACTGATCGTGCCGCCGCGCAGATCCCCGGAGTTCGACGGGGCAAGAACCTCATAGATGCCACCAGTGGATACGTCCATCGTCATGAACTTGTAGCTCAGCGATCCGCTATCCACCTGGATCGTGACATTGACCACCAGGGTTGAGCCCTCCCAGTGGGCATGGTTGATGCTGAACACCCCCGACACTCGTTCCGACTCGAACGGCACCGAGGTGGCGTTCTGACCGGGAGACACCGGTGATGATGTGGGTCGCGGGGTGGCTGACGCGCTAGTTGAAGAAGATGGGGCGGATGATGGCGTCGGGTCGGGACGCAGACCAAAATAGAGCACGCCGGCGATGACCGCCACCGCAAGGATAGCGATCAGAATCACCGGACCGCGGCTTCTTCGGGGGCGGTACTGGTCAAGCGAGACGGTGGGTTGGGTGGGAGCACCCAGCGGTGCGCTACCCGGGATCGGCCGGCTAGGGATATTACGCGGAGCCGCAGGAGGCTGTCGAGGGTTGGTTAGCGGCTGGCCGCCCCAAGCGGGGGCCGGTCTGCCCCACGCCGGATTCGGCTGGCCCCAGTTTGGTGTGGGACCCTGCTGGGATGAGTTGGGCCAGATCCCGTTGGCCGGCTGCTGCGGAGTGCTCATGATTCCTTAAGCCTAACCGAGCCGAGTCGGTGCTCAAGTTGTCCACAGGCGCCGACTTTCATGGCAAATCTGGGTGTGGTCACCAACGATTCCCGCATGAATGACGCCCCCAACCCGCGCGGCTCCGCCGAACCCCCAACACCGCCCGAGCGGGCCGAGCCCACTCGAATCTCCAGCCCAAGCGAACTGGTAAGTCTGATTCCCTATCTATTGGGTTTTCACCCCACGGCGTCGGTGGTGATCATGGCCTTCGAGAATGCGCGCCTGGGTCTCACCGCACGCGTCGGACTGGAGCTGTGTGCTCGTCCGGAACTGCTTGGCAGTCGGTTGGCGGCGATTGAGCAGCAGTTTCCCGATGCTGGATACGTGCTGGCCGGCTACGCAGACGATCGGGCGGCCGCCGATAAAGCCCTGTCAACGGTGGAGTATCTGTTGGGTACCGAGAACATCATCGATAGTTTCTACGTTACCAACGACCGCTACTGGTCCAGGTTCTGCAACCAGCCGGGGTGCTGCCCGCCGGAAGGCCGAGTCTACGATACGCAGATTTCAGCTGCTGCGGCCCGGGCGGTGCTTGCCGGTTTGCAGGCTGCTCCCACCCGTTCTGACCTGGCCAGGCGGGTGCAGTCGCCGCGAGGAGGCGCGGCAAGGCTCGCCCGGCGCGTGATGGACGCCGCCCATGATACGCAGCGTAACTGCAGCGATGAGGAACTGATCCCCCTGGTTGACGCGCTGTTGACGCAGGGATTGGCCTGTGCGGCGGAACTGTCAGCCGAGCAGATCGCTCAACTGTCGGTTTCGATGGACCGGCCGCTGCTGAGAGACCGGGCGTTGCGCAGACTCAGCCGGGGCACGGCCCTGGCGCATGTGGCGCTCTGGGAGCGGATGGTGCGATCCACCCCACGCGCCGAGCAGGGGCCTGCACTGGGGCTGCTGGGTCTGGCCGCCTGGGTAAGCGGTGACGGTGCCCTTCAGGTGATCTGCTTGGAACGCGCTGAACAATCCCGGATCTGGCATCCGCTGCTGGAAATCCTTCATGACATCAACCGGATGGCTGCCCCGGCGACCCTCTGGGACCGGTTGCGTAGTGAACTGTTCGATGCTGCCACGAGTGTGGATCAGGCGGCGAAAGAGACACCCAATACCTAGGTGGTCCCCGTGTTGGCGAAGCCACCCGGCAATACTGTGGGTAACCGCCCGGCAGCTATCCGCAGCACCAGGCCATGTCAGAATGGAACCGGTCAGCGGCAAGATCAGTTCCGCCCCGGCCGGAATCGCCGGAACACCTATTGCCGTCGGCTGGGCAGGGATCGGCGAGACCGGTGGACAGCGCACCGGCCGTGTTGTGCCACTCGGCTTGCCACGGTCGTCGGGATGATCATGATAGGGCTGGACAGCCGAGTGTAGGTTGCTGGATCGGCTAAGCTACAGGGGCGCATGGTGCCCGGGCAGCGAATCGGTGCGCCTTGGCGATGGGAGTTCGCGAGGTGGCGGCGCCGGTGCCTGCAGGTCTCGGAGCCCGCCCGCTCGAAACTCCCGATCAGAGAGCATTGGAGGAGGAGAGCTGAGGGTATGACCCAGTCCAGCGAAGTAGCCGAGCTCAATGGCTACGATGCGGTGGCGGCACAGGAGAAGTGGCAGCGGTTCTGGGCCGAGAACCGAACGTTCGTTGCGGACGATGAATCGACCAGGCCACGTCGTTATGTGCTCGACATGTTCCCCTATCCCTCCGGCGACCTGCACATGGGGCATGCCGAGGCGTATGCCATGGGTGATGTACTGGCCCGGTTGTGGCGGATGCAGGGTTACGAGGTGCTGCATCCGATCGGCTGGGACTCCTTCGGGTTGCCGGCCGAGAATGCGGCCATCAAGAACGGTACCCACCCGGCCGAGTGGACCTATCGGAACATTGAGACCCAAAGGGCCTCGTTCAAACGTTATGGTCTGAGCCTGGACTGGACACGTGAGCTGCACACCAGCGATGCCGACTACTACCGATGGACGCAATGGCTGTTTCTGCGTCTCTACGAACGTGGTCTGGCATACCGCAAGGATTCCTTCGTCAACTGGTGCCCCAACGATCTGACGGTCCTAGCCAACGAGCAGGTAGTCAACGGTGAATGCGAGCGCTGCCATACCCCGGTGACCAAACGCAAACTGAACCAGTGGTACTTCAAGATCACCGAGTACGCCCAGCGCCTGCTGGACGATATGGCTCAGCTTGAGGAAGGCTGGCCCGAACGGGTGCTTGCGATGCAGCGCAACTGGATCGGCCGATCCGAAGGAGCCCTGGTCGATTTCGTGGTCGAGGGACGCGAGACTCCCATCACCGTGTTTACCACACGTCCAGATACCCTGTATGGGGCCACCTTCATGGTGGTGGCCCCGGATGCCGAACTGGCCAGTGAGCTGGTCACCGCCGCGCAGCGTCCAGAGTTCGAGGCCTACCTGGAACAGGTCAAGAAGACCACCGAGATCGAGCGGCAATCGGCTTTGCGCGAGAAAACCGGGGTCTTCCTCGGGGTATATGCCACCAACCCGGTGACTGGTGAACAGATTCCCATGTGGGCCGCCGACTACGTGCTCAGCGAGTATGGTACCGGTGCGATCATGGCGGTACCGGCCCATGACCAGCGCGACCTGGACTTTGCACGCAAATTCGATCTGCCGGTGAGAACCGTTATCGACACCGGGGAGCCCGATCCGGCCGACTCGGGATTGGCCACCACCGGGGATGGCCGATACGTCGGATCCGGCCCGCTGAATGGCTTAGAGGGCAGGTCTGCCGGAGTGGCAGCCACCCTGGCTGAACTGATCAAGCGCGGTACCGGCCGGGCCACCGTCACCTTCAGGTTGCGTGACTGGCTGCTGAGCAGGCAGCGTTTCTGGGGCTGCCCGATCCCGATCGTGCACTGCCCATCCTGCGGCGAGGTGCCGGTACCGGACGATCAGCTACCGGTGGAACTGCCCGATTTGCGAGGCACTGACCTGGCACCGAAGGGCACCTCGCCGCTCGCCGGACAGGCGGCCTCCGGCTGGCGTCGGGTGCCTTGCCCACGTTGTGGTGGCCTGGCCGAACGCGATACCGACACCATGGATACCTTCGTCGACAGCTCTTGGTATTTCTACCGCTATTGCAGCCCGGGCTGTGCCGAGGAGCCATTCGACCAATCCGATGTACAGCGCTGGATGCCGGTCCAGCAGTATGTCGGCGGGGTGGAGCATGCGATCCTGCATCTGCTGTACATGCGGTTCTTCGCCAAGGTGCTGAATGACATGGGCCGGATCGATTTCGATGAGCCGATGCGCCGGCTGCTCAACCAGGGCCAGGTGATCAACCAGGGCAAGGCGATGAGCAAGTCCTTGGGTAATGGCGTCGATCTTGGCCAGCAGATCGATATGTACGGTGTGGACGCGGTGCGGTTGACGGTCGTATTCGCCGGGCCTCCGGAGGACGATATCGACTGGGCGGTGCTGTCTCCGGCGAGTTCCCTGCGCTTCCTGCAGCGTGCCTACCGGCTGGCCACCGAGGTGACCGCAGCGCGGGGGATACCTGCGGAGCAGGGCAACCGGGCGCTGCGCCAGGTGACCCATCGGGCCATCAAGGAGATCACCGAGCTGATCGGCCTGGGTCGCTTCAACGTGGCCATCGCCCGCATCATGGAGTTGGTGAATGCGACTCGCAAGACCATCGACCTGGGCCCAGGGGCCGGGGACGCCGCCGTGCGCGAAGCGGTCACCTTTGTTGCCCAGGCACTGAGCCTGGTGGCGCCCTATGTGGCCGAGGAAATGTGGGAGTTGCTGGGAGAGCCGCCATCGGTGGCCAACTCCACCTGGCCGGTTCCCCAAGAGGACCTGCTGGTGGCCGAGTCGGTGACCATGGTCGTCCAGGTGCAGGGCAAGGTGCGAGCGAAGCTGGAGGTTGCTCCAGACATCGGTGAACCGGAAGCCACCGGCCTGGCGTTGAGCGACCCCAATGTGCAGCGCGCATTGGCAGGCCGAGAGGTGCTCAAGGTGATCACCCGGCTGCCGAAGATGGTCAGCCTGGTACCCAAGGACTGAAACCGGGGATTTCCGGCCGACCAGCGAGTGCCGCCCCGGTGTCCGGTTTGCTCACCGGGCCTGTTGGCCGGGCCGATGGATCGCGGACTAGTTGCGTGGCCCATACCGATCGAAAGCTGGGTCGGCTGTCCACAGCCGTCGGGCGATCTGGCTGATCCTGAGCCGGCCGCCAACAGTTATCGGGTATGAAGCCCCGCCTGCCTGCCAATACCGGTCCAGACCCGGGTCTGCGCCTGCAGACCGCAGTCGGTAACGTGCCGGCGTCCGGATCGCCTCGACGGGTGATCCCGCAGCGCGATTCCGGACCAGCACGACGGCCGCGGCCGGCAAACACGGCGGCTTGGCTGATCGAAACCGGCGAGGACGATGCCGGGCCGGCCGTCTCGGCTACTTCGGTCGGAAACCTCGTCGGCGCGACAAGCCAGGATACATCCGCCGCGATTCGCGAGCTAGCCTCGGAGACATTGCCGCCGGCCTGGGACGCCGGCTGGTTCGCTGAACCGGACGAGATGCCTTTCGATACCAACGAGACGCAGAGGCCCGGTGATCAGGGGATAGCCCCGGAAGGCGATCCTGCCTCATCGGCGGGCCCCGGTCGCGAGACCGAAGCGACCCAGAATACGCCCGTGCGCGACGACCGGCCACAGCCACCGGCCTCGGCCAGCAGATTGCGTTCGGTGCTGCCCCCGGCCGAGTCGAGCCGCCCATCGGACGATCCTGGCCAGACCGCGCAAGCGACAACCGAGCCGTCGTCAACCGATTCGACGGCCAGCGAGGCGTCCGCTCGTCCTTCGGTCAAAGTTCCGGCGCCGGCCAGCAGACGGGGAACGACGCCACTGTCGGATCGGGATGCTACGCGGATCGCCGATGGCGGGACGGCTACCCTAATTGAGGAACCGGGAAGCGGGTTGACCATGCCGTTACCCGTCGCCGGTCTGGTGCGACTCGCTCGCGCCCATATCGGGGTGCTGTCGGTTCTTTTCGTAGTGGCTTTGGTATTCACCGGGTTCCGGCTGTTTGCCGCTCAGGGACACGAGGTCGAAAAGCCGTCGCCCAGCATCATCCCGGTCACCTCGGCGAGCACACCGAGCGCCTCGATCCCGGTAGTCTCATCGCCGGCCACGATCCGGGTGCACGTATTGGGTGCGGTAGTCCGGCCCGGTGTCGTTGAATTGCCTGCCAACTCTCGGGTGGCCGATGCGCTGGCGGCTGCCGGTGGGCTACGAGAAGACGCGGACTTCGGTGAGTTAAACCTGGCCCAGCAGCTACCGGATGGGGCGCAGATCATCATCGGGACGATCGATGAGCCCCGCGGGGAACTACGCCCGCCCACCGGTGTTGCGGCAGGCACCATCCCGGTTCCGGGTGTCACGTCCAGTTTGCCCGGCGGTGGGGGATCATCGGCCACGGGAAGTCTGGACCTCAACCAGGCCAGCGCCGGGCAACTGGAGTCGCTACCCGGTATCGGCCCGGTGACCGCGCAACGGATCATCGACTGGCGTGCGGCACACGGCGGTTTCACTCGGGTCGAAGAGCTCCAGGAGGTGGATGGCATTGGGCCCAAGCTTTATGCCCGGCTCGCTCCGCTCGTCCACGTCTGAATCCTCCGCAGAACCGGATCTGCGACTTGTGCCACCGGCTATCGGAGTGTGGGGTGGATCGGTGGCCGGGGTGCTCGGCCCTCGGATCGCGGCTGTGACGCTGGGCGTTGCGGTGCTATGGCTGTTGGTGAGCATGGGACGCCGGGCCTGGACGTTGGCCGGCATCGGGCTCGGGTTGGCCGGTGCCACGCTAGTCGCCGGGAGTTGGCAGTTCGGTTTAGCGGCCTCGGTGCCGGCGCGCTGGGCCGCCGATGGGGCGTTCATGAAGGTCCAGGCGGTCGTCGTTTCCGATACCCGGTATTGGGCGGGGAACGGGCAACGGCCCGATATGGCGATCACCCCACTGCAACTGACCCGAGTAACGGCGCGTGGTTCGTCCTGGCAGGGAACGCTGCCCGCCCAATTGCGGATCACCGGCGCGGCTGCCGCCGGCATCAATCCTCCCGTCGGGTCGACGGTCGCTTTCGAGGCGCTGGCTCATCAACCGGATCGCGACGAGAAGCTGGTTGCCGTATTGACCTTGCGCGGCGAGATCCAGATCGTGGCCCAGCCCGGGCCCTTGATTGGGTTCACCAACCGGTTCCGGGACGGATTGACGCAGGCCATGCAGCGTTCCTCGCCGGAGCAGGCAGGCCTGGTGCCCGCGCTGGTGGTTGGGGACACCACGGGGCTGCCCGAATCGATCAAGGCGGATTTTCGGGCTACGGGCCTCACGCATCTCACCGCGGTCAGCGGGACGAATCTGACGCTGATGCTGGTTTTTGTGTTAACACTTGCCAAGGCGATTGGGTTACGGGGGTGGTGGTTGCGGGGCCTGGGGGCGCTGGTTGCGGTGTTGTTCGTGATCATCTGCCGGGCCGAACCCAGCGTTCTACGGGCTGCGGCTATGGGATTGATCGCCTTGGCCGCCACCGGACTGGCCGGGGACCGGAACCGGGGACTGCGCGTGTTGTCCTTGGCCGGGATCGTGCTGCTGCTGACGGATCCCTGGCTCGCCCTGGCGCCAGGCTTCTGGCTATCCGTCGCATCCTGCGCGGGCATCTTGTGGTGGGCGCCCTACTGGCAACGACTGTTGGGAGGTTGGCTGCCGGATCGGTTGGCCGAGGCGATCGCGATCCCGTTGGCCGCCCAACTGGCCACCCAGCCGATCAGCACGGCGCTGTCGGGCACCATCAGTGTCGTTGGCGTATTTGCGAATCTGCTTGCCGGACCGTTCGTCGGGGTAGTGACGATTCTCGGGATGGCTGCGGCATTGGCTGGATTGTCCCTCCCGCAACTGGCGGCCTGTCTGGGCTGGCTGGCCGGTTGGTGCGTACAACCTATCCTGCTGATCGCCCATCTGGGGGCCGAGTTGCCGGCTGCCAACTGGCGATGGCCGGCCACCGTCCCGGCGGTGGCGCTGCTGACGGTGCTGGGCCTGCTGTCGGGACAGTGGCTGGTGCCACGGATTCTGGTACGACGCTGGGCGATCGGGTTGGTTGGTCTGCTGTTGATTCTGGCGACCTGGCGACAGCCACCTCAACCAGGCTGGCCCGGGAACTGGTCGGTGGTGGCCTGCGATGTCGGTCAGGGCGGTGCCCAATTGATCCGAACCGGGCAGCATGAGGCGATCCTGGTCGACACCGGCCCCGACGCCAGGTCGCTGCGCCAATGCCTGGCCTCGACCGGGGTCCGAGAGGTGCCGTTGCTGGTGCTCACCCACGGACACGCGGATCATGTGGGTGGTCTGGCCGGGCTCGCCGGCGTACCGGTGGGAATACTGCTGACCGGGCCGGATACCGCTGCGACCAGTCTCCTATCGGACCAGCCCGCCGGTCTGCCCCGAGCCACGGTGACCAACCCCGGGGATCGAGCGCAGATCGGTGCGGCAGCCTGGCTGACGTTGGCCGCCGGCCCGGTCACCGGGATGATGGCCGCGCAGGCCGATGAAAGCTCTGCGGTGAATGACGCCGGGGTGGTCGGCATGGTGCGGGTGGGCGATTTCCGGGTCCTGGTCACCGGGGACATCGAATTGGCCGGTCAGCAGGCCCTGCTCGCTTCAGGAGCGGATATCTCAGCCGATGTGCTGGTGGTGCCGCACCACGGTTCGTCTCGGCTAGACGCTGCCTTCGTGGCGGCTGTGGGGGCATCGGTAGCGCTGATCCAGGTGGGTCAGGATAACGACTATGGGCATCCGGCGCAGCGTGCGCTGCGCATCCTGCAGGCCAGTGGCGCCCAGGTGTTCCGTACCGATCAGCAGGGTGCGATTGCGGTTTCCCGGGACGGTGCCCGCGTGATCACGCAGCGTTGAACACCATCGGCAACCAATTCCGCTCGGCCATCGGCTACAGTGGGCCAGCGATGCGCTGCCGAGCAGGCCGTGCGGGGAAGAAGCAGCATTCGGTCGCCCGGCCCGCACCGGATCGACCCCGCCACCATTGCCATAGACGGGCACCATAGGACCCCACACCACCCGCGAGGACAAAACCACCGGGATCGCTGCCGGTGGCTCGTGCCACCTGTGCCGCGAAACCGGCATCGGCATTGCCGACACCCATGCCCAGTAGCACCACCCCATCGACGCCCCGGTCGATCACATGGCTAAAGATCCCGGGATCCGTTGGGCCGCCGAACGACCCGGGCGCATCCGATTCCCCTGATTCCGGCGCCAAACATCATCGCCCGATTCGCCCCGGCGATACGCGCCCGGCTGGCCATGCGGTAACCGATAGAGAAAAGCCCGATCACCGTCAGTCGCCGGGCCACCATTCGTTCCGTCGATTGCTGGAACCCTGCGCGTATGATGTTCGTCCGCCGAGAGACCCGGGCGGGCGCCTCACCGCCCGAGTCGTTTGGCCAATTCCGCCGCCCCCCGCACCGACAGCGGTGAGGGCGGATCGGTGAGGGCGAAGGGCAGCACCACGACATGGCCGGCTACCACGGCCTTGAGATCCGTGGCGCCACTGAAACCCGTGAACGTGCCAAGCACTTCCTGATCGGTCGCATCGGCGGCGAGCAGGACGATCCAGTCTGGGTTGCGTTTCAGCAGGTCCTCCATCGACGCATCGAAGACTCTGGTGGTTTCGTCATCGTAGGCGTTCTTGAGGCCGTTGGCCTCGAAAATCGGCTGCACCATCGACGAGGTGCCATAGGTATAGAAGGCGGTCGAACCCGGGGTCACATACAAGGCGGCGGCGCTGGCCGTGGCCGTACCGTTGGCAGCCTCGATATCGCTGATCTGCCGGTGAAGGTCGGTCAGTACACTCGGGACGCGATCTGTGACACCAAAGATCGCCGCGATCTTCTCGATCTCTGCGTCGACCAGAGACCAGTCGGCCTTGGTCACCGCATAGTCCGGGCAGAAGGCATCAGGGGAGTACAGCGGGATCCCGGCCTCGGCCAGTTGCGAGCGGTCGACCCCGGTCTCGAAACCGATCACCAGATCGGCCTGGACCGACAAGACCGCCTCGGTCGAGACGACCGCCCCGCCGGTGGCCATCTCGTGGGAGTCCAGCGTCTTAATGGCATCGAATTTCTTTTGTAGCTCGGTCTCGGGCCCGAAGTTTTTCTCGCCGGCCCGCGCGACCACACGGTCTAGCACTCTCAGGGCATCGAGGATGGGCACGCTGGTGCCCGAAAGCACCACGACCCGCTCCGGGGCCTTGTCGAAATGCAGGGTTTCGGCGCAACTGCGCACCTCGGTAGAACCAGCGGCAGCTGCGGATGCGGCGGACTGGGCCGCCCCGTCGGCCGCCGATGTGCCGCAGGCGGTGAGTCCGAGAAGCAGCACGGCCACCGCGGCAAGAATCTTCCTCATGGCACCTCTCAATCGTCAGATCGATAAATGTCGTTTTGTGTTTGTGTCGGGCACAGACCGGATTAGGGCTGGGCGCCCCCTGCCGGCCAGTCGTCGGGCAGCCGGCCGAAAACCACCCTGTCGTCGAACCACTGGTAGATCTGATCGGTCTGGTCGAATCCTGCGGCCCGCAGCGCGGCCAGATGGAATTCCAAACTCACCTTGACCGTGGGGTATTTGTCTGCCCATCGCTGGCTCCACAAGGCGGTTTCCTCCTCCCAACCCGGCATGGCAAGGGCAGCCCGCCACCAGTCGTCCCAGGACATCGCCCCTTGTGCCAGCCGCGCCAGCCTTACCCGCTCACGGTCGGCATGGGCGAACTCATCGAGGAAGCGATTGCCGGCATGGTCAAAGAAAAGATGGTCGGCATTCATGAACACCGCTCCGGGCCCCATGATCCGGCTCATCTGTTGGTACACTCCTGCCAGTTCGCCGGGCTGCAACCAGTGCAGGGCGGTGGCGCTGACGACCGCGTCGTAGCCATGCTCGGGTAGTCGTGAGGTCCACTTTGGGGATCGCAGATCGATATCGAGCAGCACCAGGTGGTCCGCGAAACGATTCGTCTCGCGGCCCAGCCGCAGCAGCACCGGATCGCGGTCCACCCCGGTTACGAAGGAGTCTGGTAGCCGTTCCAGCACCGCGGTACCCAGGCTGGCCGGGCCGCAGGCCAGGTCCAGCACACGAATCGGGCGCCCGGCCTGGCGGGCCAGCTCTGCCAGGACGTCAACCATGCAGCGGGTCCGCTGTTCGCGGAACTCGATGAAGGCGGTCTGCTGAATGTGCCATGCACTCAGCAATTCATCTGGGGTCATCCGGTGTTTCCTCGCTTGGTTCGTCGTGCGTCGGTGAATCGAAAATGAGGTGGGGGCGTCCCCGGTAATCGATGCGGTGGACTCGGAGCCGGTACACCGGCTCAAGGATCTCGGGACGCAGCACATCATCGGGGGGGCCACTGGCGACCACGTGGCCGGCGTCCAGCAGCAGGATGTGGTCGCAGCAGCGGGCGGCCAAGTTCAGGTCGTGCAGGACAATCACGGTGGTGCACCCCAGAGTCCGTACCAGGTCGAGCAGTGCAAACTGGTGCCGCAGATCGAGATGATTGGTGGGTTCATCCAGAAGAAGGTGATCGGCCTGCTGGGCGATGGCCCGGGCGATGAGTGCCCGCTGCCGTTCGCCCCCGGACAGCTCGGTGACCAGACGATCCGCCAATTCGGTCAGTTCCACCCTCGCCAAGGCCGCCTCCACGAGTTCCTGGTCGGACCGGTCGCCGTAGTGTAGCAGTGAACGTGAGGCCAGACGTCCCAGCGCCACCGTATCGCGCACCGACAGCGGCAGCGCGGCTTCGGTCTCCTGGGCGACCACGGCCAGGTGCCGGGCGATGATCCGCCGCGGCATCGACGAGATGTCCCGGCTCTCGATCAACACCCTACCTCCGGCGACCCGGAGAGCCCGGTTGAGGGCCAGCAGCAGCGTCGTCTTCCCCGACCCGTTGGGGCCGACGATGCCAACCACCTGCCCGGGGTGGGCACTCATGCCGATTCGATGGCAGATGACCCGCCCACCCCGGGCGATGGTGACATCCTGGGCTTCGATCATTTCTTCTCGATGAGCTTTGCGAGTTCCACCGCGCCCCGGACAGACAGCACATTGGGCGGGTCGGTCAGCGGGAACGGTAGTATCACCACATGCTGGTTGGCTACTGCCTTGAGTTCTGGCGCGCCGTTCAGGGCCATTAGGGTGCGGTTGATCTCGTCGTGGGGCTCGTTGTCCACCAGCAGGACGATCCACTCTGGGTTGCGTTTCAGCAGGTCCTCCATGGACACTTCGAAGACTCTGGTGGTTTCGTCATCGTAGGCGTTCTTGAGACCGTTGGCCTCGAAAATCGGCTGCACCATCGACGAGGCGCCGTAGGCGTAGACGGTGGTCGACCCAGGAGTGAGGTA
>ERZ772874.1349-NODE-1349-length-12758-cov-4.644100_pt1 | contig 12758 bp, 10 predicted proteins | sample MGYA00580586_ERZ772874 | MGnify/ENA primary metagenome ERZ772874 (study PRJEB29015, sample SAMEA2737952) | human oral metagenome | biome: human oral; feature: human-associated habitat; material: dental | place: China | collected 2154 ... | reverse complement strand
AGCTGGTAAAGTTGCCCAAGAGTATGGTGTCAAGAATTTAGAAGTGCGTATTAAAGGACCAGGCCCTGGTCGAGAGTCATCTGTTCGTGCTTTGAATGCTCTGGGTTTTAAAATAACTAGCATTACAGATGTGACGCCATTGCCACATAATGGCTGTCGTCCGCCTAAAAAACGTCGTATTTAGAATTTGGAGTGATTGGAATTATGGCACGGTATATTGGCCCTAAATGTAAATTGGCTCGTCGAGAAGGGACTGATTTGTTCCTAAAAAGTGCTCGTCGTTCAGTAGAATCTAAGTGTAAATTTGACTCAGCTCCTGGTCAGCATGGTGCAAAAAAAGCACGGCTTTCGGGATATGGTCTGCAGTTGCGTGAAAAGCAAAAAATACGCCGTATTTATGGTGTATTGGAACGTCAATTTAGACGATATTTTGCGGAAGCTTCTAGAAGAAAAGGCTCCACAGGGGAATTGTTATTGCAACTATTAGAATCCCGTTTAGATAATGTGGTTTATCGTATGGGTTTCGGGTCTACGAGAGCAGAAGCGCGACAATTAGTTGTGTACTGCAGCGCACAAAATTCAGTCTGTGAAACTCAAGTCCAAGCTTTTTCTAAAAAATATGACGTTAATACAACATTTGTCCGTAACAGCTCTGGAAGCACCTTAGCAAAAATGAAAGCTGAAACAAACAATCCACAAGCAGATGTATGGTACGGTGGAACGTTTGATACTCATTCACAAGCTGCCGAAATGGATTTATTAACTGCATATCAATCACCAATGCTCAATGAAGTTATGCCAGAATTTAAAGATCCTGGTCGCCGTAAAGGTAACTACAGTTCTGTTGTTTATATGGGAGTGTTAGGTTTTGGTGTAAACACCGAAAAATTGAAAAAGCTAGGTATTACTGAAACCCCAAAATGCTGGAAAGATTTATTAGATCCAAAATTCAAAAATGAAATCCAAATTTCAGATCCACAAAGTGCCGGTACTGCCTATACTGCAATAGCCACTTTTGTACAACTTTGGGGAGAAGATGAGGCTTTTAAATATCTAAAAGAGCTTGATAAAAACATTTCACAATACCCTAAAGCGGGGACTGCACCAGCACATAATTTAGCACGAGGAGAGACAACTATCGGTATTGGTTTCCTACAAAACTATTCTTTTGAAAAACAAAATGGAGCACCAATTGAGGTCATTGTTCCTTGTGAAGGAACAGGTTATGAATTAGGTGGAGTAAGTATTATCAAGAATGCTCGAAATTTAAAAAATGCTCAATTATTTGTCGATTGGGCAATGTCCAAAGAGTCTCAAGAACTATCTTGGGAAAAAGGGCAATCTCACCATATTTTAACTAATGTTCATGCTAAAGGTTCTCCTTACGCATTAAAATCAAATGAGCTAAATTTAATTAAATATGATTTTGATAAATTTGGGTCTTCTGATGTTCGCAGTGGTTTAATTGATCGTTGGGTACGTGAAGTCAAATTAAATAAATAATTTATAACCAAAAAATGGAGGCTTTATGAGAAAGCTGTATAATTTTCTCAATTCCAATCTCTTTTGGGTAATGTTCGCGATGGTAGGCTTTCTTTGCCTACCATCATTGGCATTATATTACGGCATTTTTGACTCTACTTCAGATGAAGTCATTGCTGCAATGGGATGGAATCAACCTAATTTAACATGGGCATGGTTTGGATCCTTATTCCTTATTCCTCTATTTTCTATTTTATGGAAAAAGAAAGGTACCGTATCTCAAGGGAAAATTGAATTTATTTTATCCTGTATCATTTTTGCATTTGTGATGATTTCAGCCACACTTGCTAAGATAAGCTTAGGATATTCTATTTTTATTCTGACTCTAGCATTAATTGCAATTTCTACTAATGCTCTTGCAAAAATGAAGGTGATGCAAAGCGATAAATTTATTATCGGTTCTTTAATTAGTATTGTCTTGCTCATATTCTTTTTTATTGTTTATCCTACATTGGCAATCTTTGTATCAATGTTTTACAAGGGTTCGGAGTTTATTCCTGGACAAGTCATTGATATAGTGAAACAGCCTTATGTCATTAGAATTATTCTAAATTCTCTTTCTGTTGCAGGAACAATTGGGGTACTAGCTACAGTCTTTGGTTTAGTATTTGCACTATATACAACAAGAATTGCTAAACGAAGTGCTGTAATAGGTAAAATCTTTTCCATACTGCCTATCGTAACCCCACCTTTTGTAGTGGGATTAGGTGTGACCTTAATGTTAGGTCGCTCTGGTTATATCACCCAATATTTAGTTGAATATTTAGGATTTGATAGTAACTGGCTATATGGCTTCACAGGTATCGTTATCGCACATACACTTGCCTTAACACCAATGTCTTTTATGATTTTAGAAGGAGCACTAAAATCAATCCATCCATCAATTGAAGAGGCTTCTTATACTTTAAGAGCAAATCGCTACCAAACCTTTTTCAATATTATTTTTCCATTGTTGAAACCTGCGTTAGCAAATTCATTCTTAGTTGTTGCTATCCAATCTATCGCAGACTTTAGTACACCATTAGTTTTAGGTGGAAGCTTTGACGTAATTTCATCACAAATCTACTTCTACATAGCAGGTTCTCAGTTAGATTACGCTTCCGCAAGTACTCTAGGAACAATATTGTTAATTTTCTCTTTAGGTATTTTCATTATCCAATATTGGTGGATAGGTAATCGCTCTTATACAACAGTATCCGGTAAATCTTACCGCGGTGACGTACAAGAGTTACCAACCACAATGAAGTATACAATTACCTTTATTTTGGGATTTTGGGTAGTATTTAACGTATTACTTTACGGCAGTATTTTCTATGGTAGTTTCACCGTAAACTGGGGCGTAAATTACACGTTAACATTGAAAAATTATATTACCCTATTTGGTCAGGGATTCAGTGATGGAGCTTGGCCATCATTAATTCAAACTGTTATTTTTGCCGCAACTGCTGCACCTATAACGGCATTATTTGGTTTATTAATTGCCTACATTACCGTGCGTCGTGAATTCAAGGGTAAGAAGACTCTAGAATTTCTAACCTTACTTTGCTTTGCTGTGCCTGGTACGGTTGCAGGGGTATCTTATATTCTCGCATTTAATGATGCGCCTATTTATATTACTGGAACGAGCCTAATTGTTATCTTATCAATGGTTATGCGTAATATGCCTATAGGCATGCGCGCAGCTATAGCCGGGCTAGGTCAATTGGACAAATCTCTAGATGAAGCCTCTCTTTCACTTAAAGGCAGTTCATTTAAAACAATTTGTTTCATTGTATTTCCACTGTTAAAACCCGCCTTATTATCAGCTTTAGTAACGAGCTTTGTTCGTGCAATGACCACCGTCAGTGCCATTGTATTCTTAGTTACTGCTGATACGAGGGTTGCTACATCATACATCCTAAACCGTGTCGAAGACGGTGAGTATGGGATTGCCATTGCATACGGCTCTATCTTAATCGTGGTGATGATGGCGATTATTTTGTTCTTCGACTGGATTGTCGGTGACACCCGCATTTCCCGTTCCAAAGCGAAAAAAATGAATTAAGTTGTAGGTAAAAAATATGAGTAATGATTTCTTGGTATTAAAAAATGTCACAAAAGCCTTTGGCAAATCTGTGGTAATTGATGATTTGGATTTAACCATTAAACGCGGCACCATGGTGACGCTACTTGGGCCATCCGGTTGCGGCAAAACAACCATTTTGCGTTTGGTTGCCGGTCTTGAAAACCCAACCTCCGGACAAATTTTCATTGACGGTGAAGACGTAACCAAATCGTCCATTCAAAACCGCGATATTTGTATCGTGTTCCAATCCTATGCGTTGTTCCCGCACATGAGCATCGGTGATAATGTGGGTTATGGTTTACGTATGCAAAACGTGAGCAAAGAAGAACGTAAACAACGCGTTAAAGAAGCCTTGGAATTGGTAGATTTAGCCGGATTTGAAGATCGTTATGTGGATCAAATCTCTGGTGGTCAACAACAACGTGTGGCGCTTGCTCGTGCGCTTGTTCTCAAACCGAAAGTGTTACTGTTCGATGAACCGTTAAGTAACCTCGATGCTAACTTACGTCGCGCAATGCGGGAAAAAATCCGTGAATTACAACAAAGCCTTGGCATCACGTCTCTATACGTGACCCACGACCAAACAGAAGCCTTTGCAGTATCCGATGAAGTTATCGTGATGAATAAAGGGAAAATTATGCAAAAGGCGCCGGCAAAAGATCTGTATCAACGCCCGAACTCCTTATTCTTAGCTAACTTCATGGGCGAATCCAGTATTTTCCCGGCGAAATTGCAAGGTAATACCGTTAACATTCATGGCTATGAACTTACCTTAAATAATGCCGCGCAATTTAATTTACCGGACGGTGATTGTTTGGCAGGCGTTCGCCCGGAAGCCGTTTATCTCCATGAAACCGGCACAGAAGCACAACGTTGCACGATTAAAAGTGCGGTGTACATGGGTAACCATTGGGAAGTTGTGGCGGTATGGCATGGTCAAGATTTGTTGATTAACTGCCGTCCGGAACAGTTCAACCCGGCATCGCAAGAAGCCTATGTACATCTTTCCGAACAAGGCGTTTTCCTGTTAAAAAACCAATAAAAATCAAAAATAATTAAAATTTTAACCGCACTTTGTATTCAAAAGAGTAAAGTGCGGTTATTATTTACGGCACTTTTAAAATTGACGTGATTAATTCGTCTAAACTTCTTTCATCTAAGCTTGAGAATAACATGAGTAAAAAAAGAAAAGCCACTTTAACCCTTGCTGCCATTATTGTTGCATTGGGTGGGGGCGCGCAGTTTTATACCAATCAGCAAGTGGATCGGGTTTTGCAAAAATTCCCTTATTCTTTAGATAATCAGCTCAGTCTCAATGTGACGGAACGTGCCAAGAACTTTTTCAGTCGTGAGCTTACCTTTAGTTTAGAAAATAATGATGGTCAAAAAACCAATATTATTTCTACCAAACTGACGGCATTGCCTTTTTTCATTACGGCGGAATCGAAACTTTCCGAACAATTGGTACGTCAATTAAACAAAGATCTCAATATCACCATTGATAAAAACACCATTAACAGCAAATTTTCACCGGTTGGCGATTATCTGCAATCAAACATACTTACCGACTTCCGTGATTTTACGAACAAAACGCAAGCACTTTCAGTCACGCTAGACTTTAATGCAGGCACAAAAAACGTAGCGCTTAATGCCAACTTAAGCGGCTTTAACTATGATAAAAACAGTAAATTAGAACAAATTCATGCTCAGATTAAACTTGTGCCCGTTGGCGAAAACCAATACGACATTTCAACCCTTGAACTCAATGCTAAAAATGCCGAATGGGATTTGTTAAATGGCGAAAACACCAAAATCCAACTGAAAAACGCCCGTTATCAATTTGATGTAAAAAAATCGGCTGATACAGACTTGCGCGATCTTTCCACTCAATTGAGTAGCGACACCTTACGCATTGCCAACAAAGAACGTACGACGGAAGAAAGCCAAACCGTGATTAACGGAATGATGCTCAATCTACAACAACAAGGCGTAACAAGTGCGGTGGATTTTGCCAATGAATTTAAGAAACAGCTAAACGGTGAGCAAAACATTAAACATGTAGCCAATTTTTTAGCCGCCGTCCTCACGCAAAACCACACATTTAACGGAACCCTTTCCGTTAAATCCGTGGATGCGCCTAAAAATCAAAAGCCTTACTTTAATTTAAATGAGGCAAAACTCAATTTAACGATGGCAAATGCAGATCTCACTAAAGCCAATCTGGCTTTGCAATTAAATGTTGCCGGCATCAAACAGACGCCGGAAGATCAAAGCAAACAATGGGAAGCCAAAGGAGCTCAAATCGTCTATCAACTTGATGGCTATAACTTGGAAAACAAATTGGCATTTATTCCGCTCTATTTAGACGCCCTTTCCATCAAAAATGCCCCCAAAGAAGATAACAAGACTTTATTAAAACTGAAGAAACAATGGGCAAACACAATGGCTGGAAACAGCAATGCAGAAATCTCATTACAAGCATTTAATTACCAAAATGTCTCCTTGGAAACATTGGCGTTAAAACATCAAGGCTCAGAGGAAGAGAACCAATATCGTGGAAATTCCACGCTTTCACTGAAAAAACTGACGTTGCCTGAAGCACAAGCGCAAATGGAAGATCTTGCGTTCAATCTACCGCTCACCGTGAATAATGTTGCTCAATTTGCAGAAAATCAGTTTTGCTTTGGGTTGACTGCATCATTGTGTTCAGCTTATTTCACACCGGAAACCACACAAAAACTCCTTGGAAATCAATGGAAAGATCTAGATTTAGCCAGTGATAACACAACCCTCACCTTCAATTTAAATACCTATCCAACCACAAAAGCGTATCCAGTGAGTATCCACCTTAAAGGCGCTTTAAAAACAACTAAAGATAAACAGTCCATCGCAGATATGTTCATCGAAAATATGCAAAGCACGACCAATATTGTTCTAAGCAAAGGCCTCGTAGAGACTTCTGATGAAGAAAGTTTAAAAATCAAAAAAGCCTCACCATTTTGGCAAGCCTTGTTGACTGAGCTTAAACCGGAAGAACGATTATTTCCGATATTTATCGAAGAAGGCGATAACTATGTTCTGACATTAGAAAGGGACAATAACCGTTTTCTAATTAACGGAAAAACCGTAGAAGAACTTCTGAAGCAACATGAACTAATGATGGATTCTTCTCAGCCGGAAAGTAAAGACTAAATACCCTCACAAGAAAGTGGGCTATATGCCCACTTTTTTCATTCGGTTTCGACTAAAAAACATTTTATTTTTCCACCGCACTTATTCTTTACAAAAAGCAAAATCCGCCTAAAATACCCGTCTTTACGATTTGCCTTGCGCAAATTCCTGACTTGACATCAGACCATAAGAGACATTTATGACAACCTCATTTAAACCTGAATTACTCTCCCCTGCCGGCTCCCTAAAAAATATGCGTTATGCCTTTGCTTATGGCGCAGACGCCGTGTATGCCGGCCAACCGCGTTACAGCTTGCGCGTACGCAATAATGAATTTAATCACGCCAATTTAAAAATCGGCATTGATGAAGCCCATGCGCTAGGCAAAAAGTTCTATGTCGTGGTGAACATTGCGCCGCACAATTCCAAGCTCAAAACTTTTATTAAGGATTTACAACCGGTTATCGACATGGGGCCGGATGCGCTGATCATGTCCGATCCCGGTTTGATTATGCTGGTACGTGAACACTTCCCTGACATTGATATTCACCTTTCCGTGCAAGCCAATGCGGTGAACTGGGCGACTGTGAAATTCTGGAAACAAATGGGATTAACCCGCGTGATTTTGTCGCGTGAGCTTTCTCTTGATGAAATCGCCGAAATCCGCCAACAAGTGCCGGATATTGAACTGGAAATTTTCGTACACGGCGCACTTTGCATGGCGTATTCCGGCCGCTGCCTCCTTTCCGGCTATATCAACAAACGCGATCCAAACCAAGGCACCTGCACGAATGCCTGCCGCTGGGAATACAAAATGGAAGAAGGCAAAGTGGATGACGTGGGCAATATCGTGCCGAAATTCGACCCGAGCCAACAGATTGAAGTGAAAAACGTTGCCCCAACATTGGGCGAAGGCGCTGTAACCGATAAAGTTTTCCTTTACACCGAAGCGCAAAATCCTGACGAGCAAATGACCGCCTTTGAAGACGAACACGGCACTTACTTCATGAACTCGAAAGATTTACGCGCAGTACAACATGTGGAAAAACTCACCGCACTTGGCGTGCATTCCTTAAAAATCGAAGGTCGTACCAAATCCTTCTATTACTGCGCCCGTACCGCCCAAGTGTACCGCAAAGCCATTGATGATGCGGCTGCCGGTAAACCGTTTGATGAAAGCTTAATGGATACCTTAGAGTCCCTTGCCCACCGTGGTTATACCGAAGGTTTCCTACGTCGCCACACTCATGATGAATACCAAAATTATGACTACGGCTACTCCATTTCCGATCGTCAACAATTTGTCGGCGAATTCACCGGTAAACGTAATGAACTTGGCATGGCAGAAGTGGCGGTGAAGAATAAATTCTTGCTCGGTGATGAAGTGGAAATGATGACGCCACAAGGCAATATTGTTTTTAAAATCAACAAAATGCTCAACCGCAAAAATGCAGAAGTCAATGCCGCCTTAGGCGACGGGCATTTTGTCTTCTTAGACGTGCCGCAAGACATTCATTTGGACTATGCGTTGCTCATGCGAAATTTGGTTGATACCAACACGCGCAACCCGCACGAAAAGAAAAGTTAATTTATTGTTAAATAAATGTTGCATTATTAATTTGGAAGCATATAATGCAACTCGTACCCTAAAAAAATATGACTCCAAATACTTTTAGCCCTTACCCCCTTGAAAGGGCTTTTTTTTGTCTGGAGAAAAGTAAAACATGGATTAAAGAATCAATTAGTCCGTACAAACACTTTTTCGATTCTGTATGTTAGCAAAAAGAAATTCGCGTGATTTCTTTTATTTCTTGAGATTCTCCCCAATTCGCACTAGACTACCGCCCTCTTTTTCAAACCAAATGTTCCATTATGCGTGTTGCCGATTTTTATTTTGATTTACCTGATGAGTTGATTGCCCGTTACCCTAAAACAGAGCGAACTGCCAGCCGTTTATTACAGTTGAATGGCGAAAACGGGGACATTTTCCACCGCACTTTTACTGATGTGTTGGAATTGATTCATCCGGGCGATTTGATGATCTTCAATAATACCCGTGTTATTCCTGCGCGGATGTTCGGGCGCAAAATCAGTGGCGGAAAAATAGAAGTCTTGGTGGAACGCATATTAAGCGAATCTCGTTTTCTTGCCCATGTTCGCGCCTCCAAAGCGCCGAAAGAAGGGGCTGAACTTATTTTAGGGGAAGATAAATTAGGCGAAGGCAACGGTGTAAAAGCCCTGATGGTTGGTCGCCAAGGCAGTTTATTTGAAATTGAAATAGCCGAAAAACAGACCGCACTTTTTGACGTTTTACAACAAATCGGGCATATGCCTTTACCGCCTTATATTGATCGTCCTGACGAAGAAGCGGATCAAGAGCGTTATCAGACCGTCTATAACAAAGTGCCGGGGGCGGTTGCCGCACCAACAGCCGGTTTGCATTTTGATGATGAACTTTTGGCAAAACTGAAAGAGAAAGGCGTCAATTTCGCTTTTGTAACCTTGCATGTGGGCGCAGGAACGTTCCAACCGGTACGTGTTGAAAACATTGAAGATCATGTCATGCATGCTGAATATGTGGAAGTGCCGCAAGAGGTTTGTGATGCTATTTTAGCCACCAAGAAAGCCGGCAAGCGCGTGATTGCCGTGGGAACAACCTCCGTGCGTTCCATTGAAAGTGCTGCATTAGCGGCAGAAGAAAAACAAAGTGCAGCGTTAATTGAACCTTATTTTTCCGATACCTCTATTTTTATTTATCCGGGCAAAAAATTCCGCGTGGTGGATTGTTTGATTACTAACTTCCATTTGCCGGAAAGCACGTTGATTATGCTGGTTTCTGCGTTTGCCGGATTTAGCCATACGATGAATGCGTATAAAAGTGCGGTGGAAAATCGCTATCGTTTTTTCAGTTATGGCGACGCCATGTTTATCAGCAAAAACCCTCATGTGAAGGGAATGGAATAGAAATTGACTTATTTAGGTTCTCCACCTAAAATCCTACAACTCAAGCCTGTTACTCAGGCTTTTTTATTGACTAAAAACCTTCGAACTGTTTATTCGTTGAGGAAATAAAATGAAATATGAATTAGATAAAACCAGCGGCAACGCCCGTCGTGGTCGCTTGGTATTTGAACGCCAACAAGGTACATTCACGGTAGAAACACCGGCGTTTATGCCGGTGGGCACTTATGGCACGGTAAAAGGCATGACACCGGAAGAAGTACGCGCGACCGGTGCTGAAATCCTCCTTGGAAACACTTTCCATTTATGGCTTCGCCCGGGGCAAGAAGTGATGCGCAAACACGGCGATTTGCACGATTTTATGCAATGGCATCGTCCGATCCTCACGGACTCCGGTGGCTTCCAAGTGTTCAGCTTGGGCAAATTACGCAAAATTACCGAAGAAGGCGTGAAATTCCAAAATCCGATCAACGGTGAACGCATTTTCTTATCACCGGAAAAATCCATGGAAATCCAATATGATTTGGGTTCCGACATCGTGATGATTTTCGATGAATGTACACCTTACCCGGCAACGTTTGACTACGCCAAAAAATCGATGGAAATGTCTTTACGTTGGGCACAACGCAGCCGCAACCGTTTTGATGAATTAGGCAACAAAAACGCCTTATTCGGCATTATCCAAGGCGGCACCTTTGAAGAATTACGCAAAGTGTCTTTGGAAGGCTTGGTAAACATCGGCTTCGACGGCTACGCCGTGGGCGGCTTGGCCGTAGGTGAACCGAAAGAAGATATGCACCGCATTTTGGAATACATTTGCCCGCAAATCCCTGCTGACAAACCACGCTATTTAATGGGCGTGGGTAAACCGGAAGACTTAGTGGAAGGCGTACGCCGCGGCATCGATATGTTCGACTGTGTGATGCCAACCCGTAATGCGCGTAACGGTCATTTATTCGTCACCGACGGCATTGTGAAAATCCGCAACGCTAAATACAAAGACGACACCAGCCCGTTAGATCCGCACTGTGATTGCTACACCTGTAAGCATTACACTAAAGCCTATTTATATCATTTGGATAAATGCGGTGAAATCCTCGGGGCGCGCCTAAACACCATCCACAACTTGCGTTATTACCAACGTTTAATGGCGGAAATCCGACAAGCCATTGAAGAAGATCGCTTCGATGATTTCGTGGTGGAATTTTATGCGAGAATCGGCAAGCCTGTTCCGCCGTTACAACTTGCAGAAACAGAAAAATAATCAGCTAAAAATCATCCGTAAAAAGTGCGGTGAAAAATTTAAGTGTTTTTTCCACCGCACTTTCATCTCTCACAGGAGGCCCTATGCAAATCCTTGAACCTCAAAAATTCGCCAGTTGGAATGAACCCATTGAAATGTTGTATGCCTGTCATAGCAAAGTGAAACGTTTTTGTCGGCAGTTGACGATTTTGCCTGATTATTTGGCAAAAAACGGTTGTAATCAGGCGGTGAAAAATGACGTTCAGCAAATTCTCAACTATTTCAATCAGTCAGCCCCATTGCACCATGATGATGAGGAAAAAGATTTTTTCCCACTGTTGGTGAAATATGTGCCGGAAGCGCAAAAAGACATTGATGAATTAGAAAGACAGCACGTGACCTTGCATGATAACTGGGCAAAATTATCTGAACAGTTGCAAGCCTTGTTGACTGGCGATCGAGAGAATGTCGATATAGCATTGATCAACAATGTGGTGTCAGGTTACGACAAACATATCGCGTTAGAAGAGCCATTATTTGAGCTTGGTAAACAACATTTGTCGGAATCGGAATTACGCGAAATCGGTGACATAATGAGCGCTCGTCGTCGCGTACAAGCTTAAGCCATCGTTGATTTAAACTATGGAATATCAACTTGATACGCGTGAGTATCGTTGTCCTCTGCCGTTATTGATGACGAAAAATGCCGTCAAAACATTAGCTCCAAATGATGTATTGACGGTGTGGCTTGCTGCGGAAAGTGACATCGAAGATTTTCGTTTATTTTGTGAAGAACAGCATTTCTCTTTCGTCGTCTCAGAACACCCTCAACGAAATATTAAAATCACCAAATAACCCCCTTATTCCAGACACAAAAGTGCGGTCGTTTTTGCCGTCATTTTTACAATATCATTTTCACATTTCAGCGGATTTATGGTATTTTAACAGCCGATTTTTATCAGTTTACTGACGCTCCACAGCGTCTTCTCTTTTCATTAACTAAAAGGAAATTTGAATGGAAGCTCAACAAGGCAGCCCAATGTCAATGTTATTTATTTTCATCATCTTCGGATTGATTTTCTATTTCATGATTTATCGTCCGCAAGCGAAAAGAAATAAAGAACACAAAAAATTAATGTCCGAATTAACCAAAGGCACCGAAGTATTAACCGCCGGCGGTATCATCGGTAAAATCACTAAAGTGCCTGAAAAAGGGGATGTTATTGTGATTGCGTTAAACGATAAAACCGAAATTACCATCAACCGCAATTACATTGCCGCTGTGTTACCAAAAGGCACAATCGAAACTCTTTAATCTATTCCTCAAGGGAACAAGAAAGCTATGTTAAATCGTTACCCTTTATGGAAGAATCTAATGGTGATCTTTTTGGTCGCCATTGGTATTTTATACGCTCTTCCAAATCTTTACGGTGAAGATCCTGCCGTACAAATCTCAGGAACTCGTGGTCAGGAAGCCGATTCCGGTGTCTTAAGCGAAGTTCAAACCGTCCTAAAAGACAATCATCTGACAACCAAATCTGTCGTATTGGAAAACGGCTCGATTTTAGTGCGTTTCGACAATACCGATGCGCAATTACTCGCCAAAGATAAAATCACCGAAAAATTAGGGACAAATTATTCTGTTGCGTTAAACCTTGCACCGGCAACACCAAAATGGCTAAGTAGCATTGGTGGCAACCCGATGAAATGGGGCTTGGACTTGCGTGGTGGTGTACGTTTTCTGATGGAAGTGGATATGAACTCAGCGCTAAGCAA
>ERZ772874.1346-NODE-1346-length-12776-cov-17.568352_pt1 | contig 12776 bp, 10 predicted proteins | sample MGYA00580586_ERZ772874 | MGnify/ENA primary metagenome ERZ772874 (study PRJEB29015, sample SAMEA2737952) | human oral metagenome | biome: human oral; feature: human-associated habitat; material: dental | place: China | collected 2154 ... | reverse complement strand
CAAATCCACACTCACATGTGTTACTCAGAATTTACAGATATCATCCCAGCTATTGACAACATGGATGCGGACGTTATTTCCTTTGAAGCGAGTCGTTCTAACTTGGAAATCCTAGACGAGCTCAAAGCTAAGAACTTCCAGACAGAAGTAGGGCCTGGAGTTTACGATATCCACTCACCGCGCGTGCCTAACGAAGGGGAAATTGACCATACGATCGAAGCTATCTTGGCTAAGGTGCCAAGCAGCAAGGTCTGGATTAACCCTGACTGTGGTCTTAAAACTCGTGGTATCCCGGAAACTAAGGCTAGCTTGGAGCGCTTAGTAGAAGCAGCTAAAGCAGCTAGAAAACACTTGAAATAATCCTCTTCGAACATCAAATGGCGATTTTCATGGAGGATAACTGAAACAGTTGAATCGATACTGGCAATCCTGCCAAAACGAATCTTGTAGGATTGTCTCCAGTTTATCGCTAGCATCATTGAAAGGAATTTTTAGTTTTATGGTTCGTCATCATACACCCAGTCTCTCATTTGAAGTATTTCCTCCTAATCCAGCAGTAGGCAATGAAAAAATTATACAGGCTCTTCGGGAAATGCAGGATATTGCGCCCCACTTTATCAGTGTGACCGCTAGTAATAATAAGTTTAATATTGAGGAGACGACGGTTCGGTTGGCTGACTTCATCTATAACGACTTGAAGATTCCGACCATTGCCCACCTGCCTGCGGTCTATCTGACCAAGGAAATGGTGTCAGATACGCTCCAGGCTCTGGATAAAGTTGGTGTACACAATATATTGGCTCTGCGGGGGGATATTTTCCCAGATGTAGCGCCTAAGAATGATTTTACCTACGCGACTGATTTGATTGAATACATCAAGGCAGAAGCGCCGCACTTTGACATCATCGGAGCCTGCTATCCAGAAGGCCATCCGGATTCACCTAATCAGATTTCGGATATTCAAAATCTGAAGAAAAAGGTGGATGCTGGCTGTTCTAGTCTGGTGACCCAGCTTTTCTTTGACAATGAGCGCTTTTATGATTTTCAGGACAAGTGTATTTTAGCGGGTATTGAAGTGCCCATCCACGCTGGGATTATGCCCATTCTCAACCGAAATCAGGCCTTGCGCTTGATCAAGAGCTGTGAGAATATCAAGCTACCAAGGAAATTTAAGGCTATTTTGGATAAGTATGAACATGATCCAGAATCGTTGCGGGCAGCAGGCCTAGCCTATGCAGTGGATCAAATTGTGGATTTGGTCACTCAGGATGTAGCTGGCGTCCATCTTTATACAATGAATAATGCAGAGACTGCCAAATATATCCATCAAGCGACCCATGCCCTTTTTAATCACCAGCCTTCTATCGAGCTGGCTTAATCCAATCTTAGAACCACCAATCAGCAGTCAGCTGGTTGGTGGTTTTTGTAGTAGAATAGTATCAGTATTCCCAATAATCCTATAGGAAAAGGCTTCCAAATAGTAATATAATAGAATAAAAAGAAGATAGAGGTAATCATGATGACAGAAAAACAGTTTCCAGAAGGATTTCTCTGGGGTGGTGCTACAGCGGCTAATCAGTACGAAGGTGGCTGGAATCTAGGAGGCCGTGGACCTGCAACATCTGATACGGCCAAGGCAGTTCGGCCTGAGGAGCGTCAGAGTTTTGAAGATTTTGCGTCTCCGATGACTAAGGCCAAGGTAATGGCGGCTTTGGCAGACAAGGAAGGCCTTTATCCTAAGCGCTGGGGTTCTGATTTTTACCACCGTTACAAGGAAGACATTGCTCTCTTTGCAGAAATGGGCTTCAAAACTTTCCGCCTGTCTATTGCTTGGAGCCGGATTTTTCCGAAGGGGGATGAAACCCAGCCCAATGAAGAAGGTTTGGCTTTCTATGACGCAGTTTTTGATGAACTCAATAAATATGGCATTGAACCTTTGGTGACCCTTTCCCACTATGAAACGCCCCTTCATCTAGCTTTGGAATACGGCGGCTGGAAGGACCGCCGAGTGATTGCCTTCTTTGAGCGTTATGTGCGGACCGTTTTTGAACGTTATAAAGACAAGGTTAAATACTGGCTGACTTTTAATGAAATCAATATCATGGGCTTGTCTGGCTATGTCGGAGGTGGTCTTCTCTTTGAAAATGGACAGCAAAATGCCCAAGACCTTTATCAGGCGGCTCACCATCAGTTTGTAGCCTCCAGTCTGGCTGTCAAGGCTGCGCGGGAAATCAACTCTGACTTCCAAGTCGGCATGATGCTGGCTCGAATGCAGGCCTATGCAGCGACTTGCAATCCGCTGGATGTCATGGAAGAGATCCGAAAAGACCATGAAAATCTCTTCTTCTCTGATGTTCAGGTTCGTGGCAAATACCCAAGCTATGCCAAGCGGTTCTTTAAAGAAAATGGCATTACATTAGAGATAGCAGATGGGGATTTGGAACTCTTAGCCAGCTACCCAGTAGACTTCATGTCCTTTAGCTATTACATGTCTTCTGTAGCACGGGCGACAGAAGGAGAAGGGGAAAAGACCGCTGGGAATTTCTCGCTGGGTGAAAAGAATCCCTACCTAGAAGCTTCTGATTGGGGCTGGCAGATTGATCCAGTTGGCTTGCGCATTACCTTAAATAAACTATATGACCGCTATCAAGTGCCTCTCTTCATCGTAGAAAACGGCTTGGGAGCGCTGGATCAGGTAGAAGCAGATGGCTCTATTCATGACAGTTACCGGATTGATTACCTGAAGGCCCATATTGAGCAAATGTATGAAGCGATTGAGGACGGAGTGGAGCTCATGGGTTACACGCCTTGGGGCTGTATTGATCTAGTATCCGCTTCCACTTCAGAAATGAGCAAACGCTATGGCTTTATCTATGTTGATGCAGACGATGAGGGGAATGGGAGCTATGATCGCTCCCGCAAGGACTCTTTCTTCTGGTATCAGAAAGTCATTGAGACCAATGGCGCGTCTATCTTGAATGATTAGGAAGCAGAGGGCTTTATGACGAGAAAAATCATCTTTCTGGATGTGGATGGGACCCTCATCGACTACGATAATCATATACCGGATTCAGCTGTGCTTGCCATTCGGAAGGCACGGGAAAAGGGCCATCTGGTTTATGTCTGCACAGGTCGCAGCAAGGCTGAAATGCCACCTGAAATCTGGGATATTGGCTTTGATGGCATGATTGGTGGCAACGGTTCTTATGTTGAGCATGAGGGGCAGGTCATCCTACACCAGCTGATTCCGCGAGATGTCGCTAAAAGGCTAGTCGACTGGCTTCAGGAGCGGGGACTAGAGTTTTACCTAGAGAGTAATAACGGTCTATTTGCAAGCAAAGGCTTCCGCGAAGCAGCACGACCAGTGCTTCGGACCTACGTCCTTGGAAAAGGTGTCAATCCAGAAAAAGTTGTAAATATGGAGGCAGAAGAAGCTCTTCACGGTCTGGTTTATGGTGGGGAGCTCTACCGGGACGACCTGAACAAAGTCAGCTTTATCCTAAAGAGCTACCAAGACCATCTGGACTCTAAGGTAGCTTTTCCTGAGCTCAAGGCAGGTACTTGGGGAGGCAAGGAGGAGCATGCTCTATTTGGTGATTTGGGTGTCAAAGACATTACCAAGGCGCATGCTATTGAGGTTCTGCTGAAGCATCTGGATGCTGACAAGGCGGATACTCTGGCTTTTGGCGATGCCAAGGTTGATATTCCTATGCTGGACTATTGTCAGATCGGAGTTGCTATGGGAAATGGCGGAGCGGAAATCAAGGCCATGGCCGATCTGGTGACAGACTCGGTCAGCCAAGACGGTCTCTACAAGGCCTTTGATAAGTTAGAACTCATCTAAAGGAGATATGAATGATGGCAAAAACTCTTTATCTGATGCGGCATGGCCAAACGCTTTTCAACCTACGCCATAAGGTGCAGGGCTGGTGTGATGCTCCTCTGACTGATTTTGGTATTTATCAGGCCAAGGTGGCAGGGCAATATTTTAAGGATGCCGGTATTACGTTTGACGACGCCTACAGTTCTACTCAGGAGCGAGCTTGTGATACTTTGGAATTGGTAACAGACGGGAAGCTTCCCTATAAGCGTATAAAGGGCCTTAAGGAGTGGAACTTCGGTACCTTTGAAGGGGAAAGCGAAGACCTCAATCCACCCCTGCCTTATAAAGATTTCTTTGTGACCTATGGCGGTGAATCGCAGGAACAGGTACAAGCGCGTATGGCATCGACCATTCTTCATCTCATGCAAGAGACAGACGGTCAGTCTGTGCTCATGGTCTCCCATGGCGGGGCCATGGCCAATTTTGCTAGAGTTTGGCGGAAAAACTGGCGTCTGGATGACCTAGGTCACATGACCAACTGCGGGATTTTGAAGTTTACCTTTGAGAATGATCAATTCTACCTTGAAGAAGTGATTGGTCACGATTTTAGCGATTGGGAGGGAAAATGAAAGATTTATATTTGATGCGGCACGGCCAGACTTTTTTCAATCAAGAAGGCTTGGTGCAGGGAGCTTGCGACTCTCCTTTGACAGAACTGGGGCAGGACCAAGCCCGGCAGGCAGGAGCTTATTTGCAAGGGCGGAGCATTCGTTTTGGACGTCTCTATTCATCTACTCAGGAGCGAGCTTGCGATACTCTGGAACTTGTCTCTGGTCGGACCGACTATACTCGCCTCAAGGGTATTAAAGAATGGAACTTTGGTCTTTTTGAGGCCCAGCCTGAACGCTTGCAGCCGAAATTTCGACCAGGAGCTACGTCATTTGAAGATCTTTTCGTTCCTTATGGCGGAGAAGGTGTGAACCAAGTCGGTGAGCGCGTGCTGGTCACTCTGACTGAGGTCATGGAGCAGGCAGGAGCAGAGCCAGTCTTGGCTGTTAGCCACGGCGGTGCCATGTGGGCCTTCTATCTCAAGATTGCAGCTCAAGCCCTGGACCCCAAGGTGCGCTTTGGCAACTGCGCCATCTGTCATTACCGATATGAGCAGGGGCATTTTAGGCTGGCAGAAGTCATTGACCCGCTGACGGGTAGTGTATATGTGTGTGAATGAAAAAGCAAATTTTTTAACGGCTCATAGTAATGAAGAATCAGAAAGATTATCACTAGAATAAAAACCTCATTTTTCTGAGGTTTTTTGGTTTATACTTGGCTGTAGGTTTCACGGCGACTTAGTTCTGCGTCTTCTTTTTTGCTGGGTATTGGCTGTGCTTGGCATTCTTTATTCCACACACTTCGAGTAAAGACCATGGAGAGTAGTGCCAGAGCTGCAAAGGCTACTCCTACGTACCAGTAGGGCATATCCAGTGTCGTGGAGCGGCCAGACAGATTGACGATGCCACGAAAGAGCATGCCTGCTGCTATGATGGCTACAGCTGAGTTCCAGAGGTTGAGGCTGAGCCGAGAGAGATTAGGGATGACCTTCATGAAGAGCAGAAGGAGGATGCCGCCTGCTAGAGGAATGGCAAAGAGATAGTGCATGTGGCTAGATGTTTCGCCGAAACTGAAGGATTCATAGATTCTGCTAAATGCAAAGAAGAAAATAGTTAACAGTGCGTAGATAAGGGCTGTTTTTCTAAAACGTTTTTTGATGGGATTAGTAACCGATGTAGACAATATCACTCACCGACCTTTCTGAGATAGTATTTCCGTTGGTTGTAGGTTTGTTAATGACCTGACCGTTAAAGTAAAGTGTAGAGGAGCCGCCGCCATCAAGGTTATAGGCAGTCTTGACTCCATAAGATTTCATGACTTCAGCCAATTCGTAGAGGGAAAGTCCCTGACTTTCTGAAGTGCGTCCGTCTGAAACGATGATGATATAGTGGTTTTCATCAATGATACCGATGGCTGTCCGTGGATTTGAAGACATGGACTGGCCGACTTCGGACTTGGTATTAACGACAATCTCACCATTTTCTACAAGAGCTGGGCCGAAGGCCAAGAGATTGACCACACCGTCTTTGACCAGTTGATCGGCAGAGACTTGGTCTTCATAGACAATCTTAAAGGAGCCGTCTTTGTAAATAGCCAAATCCCCATTGCTGGAGTCTTCTCGGACGGTATCGCGGTAGACGACGCCATTGCGGATGACATAGCCAGTTGTGTTGGCTCCGTAGTAGTCGCCGTTAACCGCTAGGATAGCATTGTTGTTGGCAGCCGTTTCCGAGGTTTTTGCTGTGACATTGTTTCCGTAAGTGTTTTGGGCAAAGGCCGTTTTCAGGTATTCTGATGAGCTGATAGTCACGTCAGCGATGTAGACTTGGGTGTTGCTGACGGTCTTTTCAGTCAATGTGACCGAGATGTTGTCGTCTGAATAGCTGGTATCCGTCACAGTCGCTGTTTCCGCAGCCTTGCTGGCAGCCTCGGCATTGGACGACGAACTTGCGCTTGAAACCGTGGAAATGGTCTCTGCGATGACGAAAGTTTTCAGCATGGAGTAGCTGAAAGAAGCTGTCAGAAGCAGCCCGAAAATGGAGGCATAGGCATAGCCTTTCTTTAAAAATTTCATGATGCGGTGTGTGTCCTTTCCTTAAAAATAAATCTCTTTTGCACCATCCAAGAGACGGTGAAGAGTAGCAACCCGACGATGATTTTGACAATCAGAAGATTGAGACCAAAGACAGCATAGAAGAGGCGAATCAGCAGTGTATCTAGGATAAAGAGCACCAGAGCTAGGCTGAAATAGCCAGTTCCTGTTTTGAGTATACTGTCGTCGTTCTTAAAGACCAGCCTTTTATTGGTCGAGTAATTAAAGATTGAGCTGGTCACGCGGGCAATCCCGTTAGCTAAAAGAATTCTCAGACTGGTCGGCACAGCAGTTAAAAACAAGAGAGCCAGTGCATAGACGATGTAGTCAACGACGAAACTGCTGAGAGAAGTCAGGGCAAATTTGAAAATATTTTTATAAATCATGAGTCCATCCCGAATCGGCCGGAAGTGGGAGCCTTGATTGTCATTGATATAGACTGTCTCAATGGGCACTTCCAAAATGGGATATTCCTTGCTGGCTTCTAAGAGCATGTTCATTTCATACTCATAGCGCTGGCCCTCTACCTTTAGCATAAACGGAATCATATTGGTCGTAAAGGCTCGCAAGCCTGTCTGAGTATCGGAAACATCCACGCCAGTTTGGGCTTTGAAGAGAGCTCGAGTTAGGCTGTTGCCGAAGCGGCTGCGCAGAGGGACTTTGCCAGTAAAGGCACGTGCGCCCAGAATCAGCTGATTGGGATTTTCGGCAGCCTTGGTTGCCACGCGAAAAATATCCCAGACCTTGTGCTGGCCATCCGCATCTGCTGTGATAACCGTTCCGTATTGACCCATAGACTGGATATAGGTGAAGGCAGTTTTTAGTGCTTGTCCCTTGCCTTGATTGTTCTCGTGATGGAGGACAGTTGCATATTTTTCAGCCTGTTCAAAGACTATCTGGCATTTAGATGAGCTACCGTCATCGATCACAATGATATGAAAATCACTCTTATGGTGAATTTTTTTTATCAGCTTAATAAGATTATAATCAGGCTCATAGGCCGGAATCACTAGATAATCCATATCCATACCTCTTTCTTAGATGATTTGTAGAAAGTATACAGACTGCGGCTTAAAGCTAGCTGATATCAGTTAGCTTTAAGAAAAAGTTAAATTTTTTTTAAGGAAAGAACGTGGAATGGATAAGATCGAAATACTTTTGAAAAGGAAATATAGAGACGATTTTGAGGAATGAGGCATAAATTAGAGTAGAAATTACTTAGCTGGAAAACTCCTTATGAAGTATTTTATGGTAAAATTGTGCACTTAATTTGACAATTCAAACCTAAGAAAAGAGCCTCCTTATAAGAACAGTATATAAATTTTTTACACTGTCCGTTATAAGTAGCTCTGTTCATCCCAGTCGTTTTTTTATACGTTCTACTTTTTCTATTCGAGTAGATAAGTTTTTGACTGGGGCTAGGTATACAGCAAAACCGATTGTCAACAGTTATCAAACTAACGATGAAGTGGCTGCTTAACAAGGCCGATAGGCCAACAATATAGGTAGCTTCCTACATACTACCTTGGGTCTAGGATTGCGTTTCATATTCCCAACCAATCACGCTTAGAAGAAAAGGAGGCCCCCTTTCTTTATAAGTTACTTTCTAAAATTATATTTTCATCTTATTAAGGGCAGCCACCTAACGATAAGTAATTTAAAAACTGCAAATTAGGGTTTGGTATAATAATTTACTTGCTAAACTGTCTTTTTTTGTTTATATTAGTTTTATAAGCATTTTTGGAGGCGTTTTCATGAGCAAAGCTCTTTTAAGGTTGAAATTGCTGGGAAATCCGAGTGTCTTTCTTAATCAAGAGGAAGTCTTTTTCCCTTTTGCCAAAATCAATGCCCTGCTTTACTATCTTCATATCAATGGAACAGTCAATCGGGAGGAGATTGCAGGGATTCTCTGGGAAAATAAAAACAATCAGACTGCCAAAAAAAATCTGCGCAATACCATCTATCAAGCCAATAAACTGCTGGGCGGGGACTGGATCATCGCTCCTAATCGGACAGTTCTTTCGCTCAATCCTAAGTGTAGAATTGAAAGTGATGTGGAGCTCTTTTCGGAACAGCCTGCGGAGCATCTTTCGCTCTATCAGGGTGATTTTCTGCAGGGCTTTTATCTCAAGGATAGTGAGGCCTTTGATTATTGGGTTTCCAAGATGCGAACCCGATATGAGCAGCTGTATATCCAAGCCTGCTACCAACAGCTCGAAAAGGAGAACAACCAGCTGGATTTGGAAGAAACAGAGCAAAATTTACACCGTTTGATTAGCATTGATGAGTTTGATGAAAAGAACTATCACCTGCTGATGAAATTCTATCAGGAGAATGAACGGCCCGGCAAGGTAATTGAGACCTATTATAAATTGGTGAACCTTTTGGACAAGGAGCTGGGCATCAGTCCTAATGAGGCTATCCAGCAACTTTACCACGAAGTGCTTGCCAAGGATCGTAGCGAGCGCAAGACCAAGCAGTTTCTGCGCAATACGGACCACTTTTTCGGTCGGGTAGATGAAATCAAGCGCTTGGAGTCTTACTTTTCTAAGATTTTAGAGGACCAAGAGGCGCGTGCTTTGGTCCTAGTCGGAGGGACTGGTATTGGTAAGCGGACGGTGACTCGCCAAGTGCTGGCCAATCAGACCAAGGATTTCCAGATTGTCATGGCTGAGTGCTTCAAGGATGAGATAAAGATAGCTCTGCAGCCTTGGCGTGACTTGCTAGATGGTCTGGGTGACTTAGTCATTCAGCACCAGATCCTCTCTCTTAGCCAGTGGCAGGTCATTTTAGAAAGTTATTTCCCGATTTTGATAGGGGGTGCCTCTGGTGTTCAGCTAGATGCGGATAAGCTGGCTCAGTTTGTGGTGGATATCTTACAGAAAATTTCCAAGAAAAAGGCCTTGGTCATTTTGATAGAGGACTGCCATTGGATGGATGCGGCTAGTGCTGCTGTTCTGGAGCAGGTCATGAATCATCTGAGTGACTATCCTGTGGCCTTTGTTTTGACCAAGCATCTGAGTACACCACCTTATCTGGAGCATTTTTTCAATCATTTGCTGGTTCGTAATAAGCTATACATTATTCAGCTGCAGCCGCTGAAGTTTCAGGATAGTGTGGCTTATTTACGGGCGCAGACAGGTCAGGTGGCTATGTCTGAGCAGCAGCTTGAGGATATTTATCGGGTTAGTCAGGGCATTCCCTTCTTTCTGACGGAGTATGCTAAGCAGTTCTTGCGAGGAGAAAAGTTTCATCCGCTGACTCCCGCTATCAGGGCTAAGCTGTCTTTGAAGCTGGACTACTTGAGCAGCGGGGAGGAGGAACTGGTAGACTATCTTGCTTGCTTCAGCATTTCTGCTTCGCTTTCGCTCTTGGGTAAGCTGCTGGCTTTGCCTATGGAAGAGGTGGTTGAAATCACTGAGGAGTTGAGACAGAAGCAGCTGTTGATAGAGGAGGAGCAAGAAGAGAAGTTGATGCTGCGGTTCAGTCAGGAGCTTCTGCAGATCTATGCCTATGAACGCTTGTCGCTGGCAAAGAGGCGGATGCTGCATCACCAGATTGCTCAGAGTATGGAAGACCAGCTGGGAAGCTCTTTCTATCATGCCCAACTGCTCAATGACATTGCCTATCACTACAAGATGGCCAAGCAGGCCATCAAGTCTCTGGAATATGAGCTGCATTATCTGGAAGCCACCCTGCAGTTTCATCACGAACTCTTTCCGATTTATTCGCGGGAATTTGGCTTTATTGAAAAGACGGACGATGCCAATCAATCGGCGGTTCTGGACCAGTTTGACCGCATCCGTCGGCAAATACAAGAGTTGGAAAGAAAACATCAGAATCACAAGGAGTTTCAGTTGCTAGTTCTCCGCTTTCTCTATCTGGAAGGACGCTATGCCATCCGGACAGGAAATTATCAGCAGGGGATGGACAATATTCAGCAGGTGCTTGCCTCGGCCAAGGAGCTGCAGCAGATGGACTTTCTTCTAGAAGGTTATCGGCAGATGATCTACTACTGTATCCAGACAGAAAATATCCCAGAGATGCGCTATTATACAGATTTGGCTCTAGATGCTTCAGTGCAGGCCAATAATCACGAGGCTATTGCTATCAACCTCCGCCTTAAGGGGCTTTATCATCTCATGATTGGGGATGAGGAGCAGTCACTCCATCACCTTTACCGGTCTATCGACTGTTTCAGTCTGACAGCCTCGCTTCGCTCCAAGTATTCGATTCAGATTGCAGCAGCCTTGGATTATCTAGCGGAAATTGAGCAGATCCGTGGGAATTTCACGACAGCATTGGTCCATCAGAAGGAAGCCATTGAGCTGACGGAAAATAAAACAGCGGAGCCTTCGATTTTTGCCTTTTACATTGGCTTGGGTATGACCTATTACTGGTTGGGTGATCATGAGCAGGCGGAGAAGATTTTTCTTAAGGCTAAAAAAGCGCTGGAAACCCTCAGCTTTCCATGGAAAGAGGCTCAGCTGGAAGTCTATCTGGCTCTGATTGGCTGTGAGAAGGGCGCTTACCAGCCTGTGCTAGAGCTGTTGCGGAAAAAGGATAATCTTATCAGTCGCTATGGTAATCCGCGGGACAAGGGGTTGATCTACTATCTGATGGCTGTGATTAAGTATCGCCTGTTGACTGGCAGCCTGCAGGAAGCAGGCTTTGAAGACTTGCTGGTTCAGGATTTTGAGACCTATTATGAAACGGCCAAAAGCCACCTCAATCCCTACCGTGACCGTCACCAGCTAAAAGAATTAGAAAACTTGCGCCTGAGATTGTCTCAGGAAGCAAATAGATAGTAAAAGAGGATGAAACTATTTTCATCCTCTTTTATGTTTCTAAAATATAATAGCAAAATTGTTAAAAGTCCCATCGAAAGACGATCAGTCATGTACCTGAGCCCAAACCTGGGTCAGGTAAAAGACGAAGCTAGCGGCTAGGTTAGCCGTGTGATTGTCAATATCATGAGGCGGGGAGACCTCCACGATGTCAAAGCCAATCAGCTTGCCTGAAGCAGCGATATGCTGGAAGACCAGAACAGCCAGATTTGGGTCGACCCCCAGCGACTGGATAGCACTGACACCGGGAGCAGCACCGGCAGCAAAGCAGTCAATATCAATGGTCAGATAGACTTGCTCCTTGTCGGCCAGATAGGCATCGACAATCTTGCAGACCTCCTTGTACCCCATCTTGTAGATATCCAGCCCAGTCAGAAACTGGATGGCTTTGGATCTGGCTACAAAGTCAAAGAGAAAGAGATTGTTATTGTGCTCCTGAATCCCTAAGATGAGGTAGTTAAAGACTTGCTTCTGAGCCAGAGTTTCATCAAACATTTGGCGAAAACCAGTACCAGAGTTAGGACCAGTCTGGTCATAGGGACGCAAATCAAAGTGGGCATCCATATTGATAACGGCCAAGTCTTGGTCAGGATTTAGTGACGACTTGAGGCCTAAATAGTGACCGTAAGCTGTTTCGTGGCCACCGCCTAGAACGATAGGCCGAAGATTGAGCTCCCGCAGTCGTTTAACTGCCCGAGCCAGACTCTGCTGTAATTGCTCCAGAGAGCGGTTAGGACCATCAATATCGCCAACATCAAAGACTCGGACATTTCTGCCTAGGTGCCAAGGGAGTTTGGCCAGCTGGGTTCGGACAGCCTGAGGGCCTTCGACTGCTCCCACTCGGCCGTGGTTGATATAGACTCCTTTGTCACTCTTGAAGCCAATCAGGGCAAAGTTGATGCCGTCAAAAGGTGTCAACTTCGGGTCGTTCAAGTCCAAAAACTCAATAACCATCCCCCATTTGGCAGCATATAAATTATCCTCTAGTCCCCGATGATAGTAACTGTTATCTAGCTGATAGTAATCTTCTAACATGATTTTGTCCTTTTCCATAACGATACTTGCGATTTTATTATAAGAGTTTCCACCAAGCCTGTCAATGACTTTTGGCAGAAAAAGGAAGCCCAGCTGAACGGGAGCGGGCTTCTTATGATAGCTTTTTTACAGAGCCACCAGCTTTAGAACTGAATGCTCAAGTCTACAGCCTTTTCAACTGCTGCTAGGAATTCTTCGTGTTCAATCAGCTCAGAAGCCTTGTTGAGCTCTTCATAGATTTCGATATCCTTGTCGAACTCGATAAAGCGGACATGCTGACGGAAGAGGTCGTAGGCTGGTTTGGTTCCCTTGCCCAGTTCATGATTTTCTGGTTTCAGATCCAGAGCTTGGCAGGCTGCCATGATTTCTG
>ERZ772874.1343-NODE-1343-length-12792-cov-8.885216_pt1 | contig 12792 bp, 10 predicted proteins | sample MGYA00580586_ERZ772874 | MGnify/ENA primary metagenome ERZ772874 (study PRJEB29015, sample SAMEA2737952) | human oral metagenome | biome: human oral; feature: human-associated habitat; material: dental | place: China | collected 2154 ... | reverse complement strand
TTGGTGTCTTAGTTGATAGTGCCATGGAGGCAATTGAGCGCGACAACCCTAGTTTGAAAGGTGTGTTGCCGAAAAATTATGCTCGTGAAGCTCTAGATAAGCGTCGCTTGGGTGAACTCATCGATTTATTTACCAATATCAAATTCGACACTGCCAGCTCCAAAGATTTACTTGGTCAAGTCTACGAATACTTCATGGGTATGTTTGCTGACAGTGAGGGCAAACACGGCGGTGAATTCTACACGCCGCGCTCCATCGTGAAATTATTGGTAGAAATGCTTGAGCCGTACAGCGGGCGTGTGTATGACCCATGTTGTGGTAGTGGCGGTATGTTCGTCTGGAGTGAGAAATTTGTCGAGGAGCATGCTGGGCGTGTCAGTGACATCGCGGTGTATGGTCAGGAACTGAACGAAACCACTTGGCGACTCGCTAAAATGAACATGGCAATTCGGGGAATTGACGCAAATATCAAACGCGGCGACACTCTGATGGATGACCAGCTGCCTGACCTGAAAGCTGATTACATCTTGGCCAATCCGCCGTTTAACATCAGTGATTGGGGCCAAGAACACTTGCAAGCTGATCCGCGCTGGAAGTATGGCCTGCCGCCAAAGGGTAACGCTAACTTTGCGTGGATTCAACATATGATTCACCATTTGAGTCCGCGTGGTACGGCGGGTTTCGTGCTGGCAAACGGCAGTATGAGTAGCCAAACTGGTGGCGAAGGTGATATCCGCAAGCAGTTGATTCTTAATGATATGGTTGACGCCATCGTCACACTGCCGAGCCAGTTGTTTTTTAATGTCGCTATACCTTGTTGCTTGTGGTTTGTATCGCGTGATCGTGCCAATCGTCACGGCAAAGTTCTGTTCATCGATGGGCGTAATTTGGGTAAAATGGTCACCCGCCGCAACCGTGAGCTGACTGCAGAAGACATTGCCCGGGTAGTGAAGACATACCATGATTATAAAACCGCCAGCGCGGATTACGCTGACCAGCCGGGTTTCTGTAAAGTCGCTGATCTAGAAGAAATCAAGCAGCATGACTATGTACTGACGCCTGGCCGCTACGTGGGTGTTGAAGAGGCTGAGGAAGACGATGAACCGTTTGCTGAGAAATTTGCTTGGTTAACGGCTGAGCTTGAGAGTCAGTTTGCGAAGAGTCGCGAGTTAGAAGTAAAGATAAAAGAGAACCTTGCCAAGATAGAGAAAGAAATCAAATAATGAGTGGCGACAACCCGAACAGCGAGATGGTGGTGTATGTTGGCGATGATGGCAAGCCGCAGATTCAAGCTAGACTGCAAGATGAAAATATGTGGCTCACTCAAGTGCAGTTGGCTCAGGTATTTCAGACTACAAGACAAAATATAGGTCAGCATATTAAGAATATCTACGAAGAGAAAGAACTCAACCCTTCGGCAACTATAAAGAAATTCTTTATAGTTCAAACTGAAGGTGATCGTGAGGTCTCGAGAACTATAGAGCATTATAGTCTAGACATGACACTTGCGCTTGGTTACCGCGTGAAGTCAAGTATAGTAACGAATTTTCGCATCTGGGCCACTGTGTAGAAGATGGTTGAGGGGAAGAAATGAAAGAATTAACAGACGAACAGATCCTAGAACATTTGCGCAATAATACTATTCTGCGTAACAATCAGCTGTCAATGCTCGTGAAGCTACTAAATTCACTGAAAGAAAATGCAGTTTTGGCAATTGATGGTGCATGGGGATCCGGCAAGACTGTGTTTGTAAAACAGCTACTCATGCTGTCTGACGACACTATTCAAGATTACGGCCATAATACTCTTGACGAGAATGCAATCAACCTTTTGCGAGAAAAACAAAAAACTTTCTATTTCAATGCATGGGAATATGATTATCTTGGCGACGCGCTTAGTGCTATGTTGCTAAAGCTGATAGCAGACGATGATGAAAGTCTGACTCAAGGCTCGATAAAGAAGGCTCTTAGTATGATAAGTATGTCTGCAGGATTAAAGAACCTAACTCATGATTTTATAGACATTGACAATAAAACCAGGAAGTCTGACCTTGTCAAAGCGGTAAAAGACCAAGTAAATCGACACGATGCAGTAAATGAGTTTATCGATAAGCTAAAAGGCGATTCCGAAAGACTCATTTTTGTAATTGATGAGCTTGATCGCTGTCGTCCGTCTTTTGCTGTCGAGTTGCTTGAGGTTGTTAAGCATTATTTTATGCGTGATGATGTGACGTTCATCATTACGACAAACGTCAATCAACTTTCACATACAATTAAAAAATATTACGGAAGCGACTTTGATGGGTATGCGTATCTAAATAAATTTTTTGATTTTACGCTTGGCTTGCGTAAGGTGAATATCGAAGAGTATGCAAGAAGCGTGCTTAACTGGGCTGATGACAGTATGATAGTTAATGGAGTTGCGCGTGACGCGATAGAGTACTACGGCCTTGAGATGCGTGAAATAAATTCGTACTATTCGTCACTTCAATTAGTAAACCGGTTTCTAACAAGAAATAACAACTGGAGGAAGGACCAATATCCGACACAGCTTGTGTTCGTACCTCTGGCTCTTGCGCTAAAGATAAAAAACGATAGTTTATATGAACAATTCAAATCAGGCAGAGGTGAGGGCGTACTAAGAGATTTTACTGCTAATTCATATAGTGCTCTTGGATATGCAGAAAGATTTGTATATGAGGATGGTTCAAGCTTATCGCAAGAGGAGACGAAAGAGAAGGCGGTAGGTGCGTTGATAGTGGAATACAAAAATATCTTTGCTTCTGAAGGTAGGGGGCGAAGTGGCGAAAACCTACAAGATTTTGAGGAGGCGACTGCTCTCATTGGTTTATATACAACTATCTTTGCAGAAGGTGATGAGCGATGATACAGATGGTTTCGTTGGGCGATATCTGTGACATAAAAATTGGCCGTACTCCGCCTCGTAAGCAACCGCAATGGTTTAGTGAGTCTCATGGTATAAAGTGGGTCTCAATTAAAGACATGGGGAATACGGGCAAATATATCAGCCAAACGAGTGAGTTTTTGACAGCGGATGCTATCAAGAAATTTAATATCCCAATCATTCCAGCAGGTACTCTTTTGATGAGCTTTAAACTAACCGTTGGGAGACTTGGGTTTACGGAATACGACATGTGTTCCAATGAGGCTATAGCTCAACTACCTATCAAGGACGTGAACGTAGCAGATAAGGATTATTTGTATTACTATCTAAGTAATTTTAACTTCGACTCACTCAGTTCAACTTCATCTATAGCTACGGCAGTGAATTCAAAAACGGTCAAGAATATACCAATAGATCTACCGCCCTTTGATCAACAAAAGAAAATCGCCGATATCCTCAGCAGCCTTGATGAAAAAATCGAGCTCAACCGCCGCATGAACGAAACCCTCGAGCAGCTCGGTCAAGCTCTCTTTCGTCATTATTTTATTGATAATCCTGAGGCTGTAGGCTGGAAGAGCGGAACACTTGGTGATATTATTGTAAACTTTGACTCAAAACGTAAACCTCTATCTTCTAGACAAAGGGCTAAAATGCAAGGAGATTATAGATATTTTGGCGCAACATCAGTCATGGATCACGTTAACGATTACCTGTTTGACGGAACTTACCTATTGCTTGCCGAGGATGGTAGTGTTATGCGCAGTGATGGTACACCATATCTTCAGTATGTTTGGGGTAGATTCTGGATTAATAATCACGCACATGTAATACAGGCAAAATACCCTTTTACGGTTGAGTACCTTTACCTATTATTAGCAAAAACGAACGTCCAATCTTTGGTAAGTGGGGCTGTTCAGCTTAAAATTAATCAAAAAGCAATGAATAGTCTAGTAATTTCTATACCACCAGATGACCTTGTAATTAAATTTTGCAACTTGGCTAACTCGCTATTTGCCCAGTATCGTGAGAATGAGGAGCAAATTGAATTACTCGTTAATCTCAGAGACTCACTTTTACCAAAATTAATTTCTGGAGAGATTGAAGTATGAAACGTACAAAAGCACAAATAGATAATTTACTTGATGAGATAGCGCGATTTACTATTATTCTTGATAATAGCGACTACGGTATAGATTATGAACCAAAACCCCTTAAATTTTCCTCATTTGAGCGAGCTGTTAATGAAAACCTCATATATTGGCGTAATAAAGGAGAAAACCTAAGTACTTACACCGAATGGAAGAATATCAGTGATAAAATTAGTAGAGTTAAGGAGTATTTAGAGACCGTTGATGATAACCCTCAGTTAGGGGATAATATATCAAATTATCTGTACAACTATTTATCCACCAACATAACCGGTGATGACAGAAAACGTACGTATAGGATAAACATAAATAGCCCGATTAACTCTGACACAAGTTGGCGCTCCATAGATCGGTTTATCGGTTTTTATCTTAAGCGTGTAAGCAGTGGTGAATATTTATCTGATGCTATACGGGCCTATATAGGGTTATGTAAAAATCCAACCGAGATAGGGTATAAGTTACAACAAAGCTCAAATTATTCATATTATCCTGCACTATTTATGCTTAAAGACGAGTTGTCTCCTAAAAATGTAAGCATTAAGAACTTTGAAGATAAGACACTACATCCGATACGAGAAAAACTGGAGCAATTAGTACAAGAAGCAGCCGAGGGTCGACAAGAAATCACTCACTTTATAGAGGAAAAACGTGGCGAGGTTCAGGCGCAGATTGACAAAAATGCCACCGACATGGATGAGTATAAGACCAAGGTCGATACTTGGGAAGAGGCAAAGCACAAAAGGTTAGATGCACTAGAGGACACTTACAGGCGTAAGCTTCAGCTTGAAGCTCCTGAAACACTCTGGAATGAACGTTCTGAAGAGTATAAGGAAAGAGCTAAATATTGGACACGATTCTTGGTTGGCGCTTCAATTGTTTTACTGTTTACTGTCGCTGGTTTTATATATTTGCTACATAACTTTCCAGAAGGAATCATTAAACAGCTGCCATTCTTGCCACAGTCAGTATTATTTATTGGTGTTATTTCTTTCTTTGTCTATATTGTGCGTATTTTGGTGAAAATTGTCATGTCAAATCACCACGTAGCTATGGAGTACGAACAAAAGGCATCTCTCACAAGGTTTTACCAAGCGCTAACCCAAGACGGACTTGAGATAAATGATAACGAAAAACTTATCATCATGAGTTCGCTGTTCTCTAAAGCTGATACAGGACTAGTTAAAACGAGTGAATCTGTTGACTTGGATAGTGTTTTGGGATTGATTGCGCGGAATTCTGGAAAATAAACATAAGTGTTATAATTGTAAATAATGACGAAAGGAGTAGAGCATGGTAGCTAATAGCAGTCCTAAAACATATACCTTAGAGTCAATAGAAAAAGTTGCATCTGATCTGCATAGAGATTATGCAGATCAAAAAAGCTTAATTACAATTGGACAGTTAAAAAATTTGGCAGAATCTATCGGGGCGACAGTCGAACTAGTTGTATTTAAACCCAATACAGTATCTGCAAGGGTTTCAGGAGAAGACGGCTCTTACAAGATACAAATATCTGAAAGTGAGCCTCTGCCAAGACAAAAATTCTCTCTAGCACACGAAATCGGACACATTATTCTACACGATGTTGATAAAGAAAAAGAATTCGTTGAATATCGTAAGCCAATTCTTGATTATGCAGATTCGTCTCTATTATATAAAGAAACGCAAGCAAATGCGTTTGCCGCAGCATTACTAATACCAAAAGAAGATGCTATAAACGTTTGGGATAGCGTGAAAGATATTGATGACTTTGCAGAAATGTTTGAAGTTTCAAAGGCGGCGGCATATAACAGGCTATCGAACTTAGGGCTACTAGAACTTTAATATGCAAAACCAAAAATTAAAAGGACTGAAAGACGGTTTAAAAGATGGTTTGATTAAACCTGACAGTGATAATGTAACGACTAGCGGCGCAAAACCTTTGACGGGCTCCGAAGTTGAACTTGGTAAATCAGACATTAAAAGTAGTGACGGGTTTAACCTGCTTGGGGTGGTACTAGAGACGGCTTTTTTATTCACACTTTTTGAATATATAGCAGATAGGCAGTTTGACTCCAGGAGACGATCACTAAGGATTGCAAGAATGAGATTAATGCACCCAATACTATACAAGGTGTGTATCTTTTTTGATTTTTTTGTTAGGGGTATTGTTGCACTTGCAATAGTAGGGTTTGCTATTTTTGCAGCATATAAGGTTATTAGATAGTTGTCGCGTGCGAGGCTAAACCTATAACTAATTATGTTAGAATTATACTATAAATAGAAAATACTTATGACCGAATCCCAAATCGAACAATACGCGCTTAATATCTTGGCTAATCTCGGCTGGCAAGTTTTACACGGACCAGATATTGGTCCGGATGGTGTTGCGGCTGAGCGTGAGCTGCGGCAGGTGGTATTGCCTGGGCGCCTATATAGTGCTTTGGTGCGGCTCAATCCGTACATTCCAGAGCCAGCCTTGAAGGAGGCGATGCGGCGGTTAACGCAGATTAGTAAACCAAGCTTGATTGAGAATAATCATGAGTTTCATAAGCTGCTGGTAGCGGGTGTGCCAGTACGGTATCGCGCACCAAGTGGTGAGATAAAACACGATATTGTACGGGTGGTTGACTTTACCTCGCCAAAAAACAATGATTTTGCGGCGGTCAATCAACTGACGGTTCTGCAGGGCGACTATAATCGCCGGCCGGATATTGTGCTGTTCGTAAATGGGCTGCCGCTGGTGGTGATTGAGCTGAAAAATGCGGCCGATACGAAGGCGGATTTGGTAGCGGCGTATCAGCAAATCCAAACGTATAAGCGTGATATTAGCGACTTGTTTCGGTTCAATGAGCTGTGTGTGACCAGTGATGGACTAGAGGCGGAGATGGGGACGATAACCAGCCCGCTGGAACGAATGATGCCGTGGAAGACGATTGATGGCGAGAAGGAAGTTGGTAATGTTCCGATGTTGGAAGTATTACTGCGCGGTGCATGCACGCCCGAACGCTTGCTGGATATGGTACAGAATTTTATCGTGTTTGAGCGGAGTGACGGTGATAAGTTGATCAAGAAAGTTGCTGCCTATCATCAATATTGGGTGGTGAATAAGGCACTTGATCGAACATTGACAGCCAGTAGTGAACGCGGCGACCAGCGGGCTGGCGTGGTTTGGCATACGCAAGGGTCGGGCAAGAGCTTGAGTATGGTGTTTTATACTGGCAAGCTGATGAAATCGCGCGATTTGCATAACCCGACCATCGTGGTGGTGACGGATCGTAATGATCTTGATGGTCAATTATTCGGTACGTTTAGCGCCTGTCGCGAACTGCTGGGAGAAGATCCAAAACAAGCTGATTCACGCAGTGAACTCAGGAAGCTACTGCAGCGCCAAGCGGGCGGAATTATCTTTACAACAATCCAGAAGTTCTCGCCTGAGGATGAGGCGGACAGTTTGCCAGTCCTGACTGATCGGCGTAATGTCATCGTGATGGCAGATGAGGCACACCGCAGTCAATATGGCTTGAAGGCGCATGTTCGAGCCAGTGACGCCCAATTGGTGTATGGTTATGCCAAGTATATGCGCGATGCCTTGCCGGGTGCGAGCTATATTGGCTTTACGGGCACGCCGATTGAAACGGATGATAAGTCAACGCCAGCAGTGTTTGGCGACTATATCGATATTTATGATGTCGAGCAGGCGGTGAAAGATGGCGCAACGGTGCCGATTTATTATGAGAGTCGGCTGGTTGATTTGAATATGGACGAGGCGACGCGGCAGTGGCTGGATAAGGAAGTTGATGATTTGCTGGAGGGCGAAGAATTGAGTCGTCAGGATGCATTGAAGGCCGAGTATGCGCAAAAAGAAGCTATCGTCGGTAATAGCGAGCGGCTGAATACTATCGCGCTGGACATCATTGAGCATTTTGAGGCTCGACAAAGTGTGTTGAGCGGTAAAGGTATGATCGTGACGATGAGTCGCGGCATTGCGGCTGATTTGTATGAAAAAATTGTGGTGTATCGGCCGGATTGGCACAGTAATGATGACGCACGTGGTGTGATAAAGGTGATTATTACCGGTAGTGCCAGCGACCCTGACTATTTGCAGCCGCATATTCGTAATAAACAACGGGTAAAGGCGATCGAAAAGCGTATCAAAGATCCAAATGATCCGCTTGAATTGGTGATTGTGTGCGACATGTGGCTGACGGGATTTGATGTGCCGAATATGCACACCATGTATCTGGATAAACCGCTCAAAGGGCATAATTTGATGCAAGCGATTGCCAGGGTAAATCGAGTGTTCCCTGGAAAAACCGGCGGTTTGGTGGTTGACTATCTGGGTGTGGCAGGGGCCTTGCGCGATGCTATTTCTGACTATACGCAAAGCGGTGGGCAGGGCGCACCACAGCTTGATATTACTGAGGCGGTGGCGCAGATGCAGATGCGCTATGAAGTGGTGCGCGATTTATTTGGTAGCTTTGATTATCAGCGATATTTTACCGCACCGACCGACCAACAGCTGCAAATTATTTTGGATGCAGAGGAATATATTTTAGGGTTGGAAGACGGTGCGAAGCGGTTGAAGCAGCACGTTTTGGAACTGAGTAAAGCCTTTGCACTGGTTATGCCGAGACCTGAGGCATTGAAAATTCGCGAGGAAGTGGCGCTGTTTCAGGCGGTGAAAGCTCGGCTGGAGAAAGTGTCCAGCTCGGTGGTGGTGACTGATGCCGAGTATCGCAGTGCGCTGAAACAAATTGTTGATAAAGCAATTGCGCCAGTTGGTGTGGTTGATGTGTTTGAGGCGGCGGGATTAGAAAAGCCGGAACTGTCAATTTTGAGCGATGAGTTCCTGGCAGAAATTCGTAACATGGAGCGCAAGAATTTGGCAGTGGAAGCTCTGCAAAAGCTGCTCGCTGATGAAATTAAACTACGATTTTCGAGAAATTATGCCAAGGATACGAAGTTCTCTGACTTGCTCAATCAAGCCTTGACGCGGTATAGAAATGGAACAATCGAGGCGACACAGGTGATTGAGGAATTAATCAACATTGGGCAGCAAGTGCGCCAAACCGTTGAGAATGGTGCGGTTGATGGTCTAAGTGAGGATGAGATTATATTTTACGATGCGCTGGTTGAAAATGGCAGTGCTCGTGAGGTGCTGGGTGACGCGCAACTTCGTGATATCGCAAAAGTATTGTTAGAGCAGGTGCGTCGTGATGCCACGATTGACTGGGCCGAGCGCAGGAATGTTCAGGCAAAACTGAAAGTTAACGTTAAGAAAACTTTGGCAAAATATGGCTATCCGCCAGATCAACAGGCATTGGCAACTGACATGGTATTAGAACAGGCCAAGCGCTATGGCAATGAGTGGAGTCAAAAACGCGCGGCGTATGACGCTGGCGGCGGAGCGAGCTTGCTCGATTAATTTATGGTTTTACAATAAACCCGCTTCGTCGATAGATAAAATCACCAACAGACAGCTGTTGACGCGGGAACGGTTTGGTTAACTCACGACGTTCAACGTATGTTTTTGTAACTTCGACGATCCATGAGCGACCGGACTTTTCAACCAGATAATAGCGTCTATCGCCTTTAAGTTGTCCAATGGCTTCGCCGGAAAAAGCGATATCAAGCGTTCCAGCTCCTACGAAAAAGTCGATGATTTGTTGCCACCACGTTAGTCGTCTGTGGCGATTTAGTGATTCAATTTGGTCGGCGTCGGCAAATTTGTCTGTAACTGCCAGGTCGGATGCTGAATATTCTTTCATATCTGTCGGGTAGGCATCAAGATCAAGTGGTTCGCGTATGGCCGAAGCTAATCCTGCTCGTGTGTAGTCGAGCAGCTCGTCCACGCTAGTATTAAATAATTTTGCTAGTGCTTGCATATTGTCTATATCTGGAAAGCCAGCACCTCGTTCCCATTTAGCAACTGCTTGTCGCGTAACGTTGAGTCGATCGGCTAGTTGTTCTTGCGACCAACCAGTTTGTTGACGTAATTGTTTAAGTTTTTTTGCAAAAATCATTTGGCGCCCTTTCGTTTATTTTCTAACAGCATAGCGTAATTTTAGTGTCTTGGCGAGCAACTTTGCGTTGCCTATCGCATGGGTAATACAATACGCAAAGTTTGCCTTACGGGAGTATAATAGGGCTAAAGGAAAGATAATATGACAAAGCCGGTAGGGATATTAACCATGAAAATCTCCGTCCTTCTCAAGCCCAACTCCCGCCACCGCGAAGAAGTGGTGGTTGGTGACGATGGCTCGCTGACGGTATACACCAAGGCGCCGGCCATTGAGGGACGGGCGAATGCGGCAGCGACGAAGTTATTGGCGAAGTATTTTGATGTGGCGCCATCAAAGGTAAAATTAGTGCGCGGCGCGGCTTCGAAATATAAGGTGTTTGAGATTGACGAGGCGGCCTAGTTCAATCCTTGCACTGTCACAAACGAATAGCCCTGTTGTTTCAGCGCGCTGAGGATGCACGGTACGGCATTGACTGAGGTTTGGTGAATGTCGTGCATCAAAATGACGGCTCCAGGGTGAGCGCCAGCGACGGCGCGTGAACAGACGATTTGGCTATTGCGATCAGCCCAGTCCCGCGTGTCAACTGACCACAAGATTGATGACATACCGCGTGCACGAATCTGTTCCAGGACAATGCCATTGACGGCGCCATAAGGTGGGCGCAAGATGCTCGGCTTGACGCCAGTGGCTTGTCTGATGGCCTCGTTGGTACGGTCAATTTCGCCAGCAATTTGGTCAACTGATAGCTTAGGTAGTTCCGGATGTGACCACGAGTGGTTACCCAGTTGATGGCCGCGCGCCTGTATGCTGCGTACGACACTGGCCTGCCCAGAAACTTTGCTACCGATCAAGAAAAAGGTGGCCTTAGCGCCATGTTGATCCAAAATATCCAGCAGCTGCGCAGTGTACGGTCCCGGCCCGTCGTCAAATGTCAAGGCGATCACTTTACCTGGGTTTGCGGGTGTTGGCGCCGCAGGCGCTGGCTTTGGTTCTGGTTTTGGCTCGGGCGGCTTGGGGATATTAGCTAGTTTTCGGGCTGTCGGATTTTGCAGATATTTGGCAACGGCAGCGATCGGCACTTTGATCGTCATTTCGCCGTAGGCTGACGGCAAGAGCGACGCCTGTCCAATTGGCCAAGCCAAGGTGTTACCATCATCAGTGATGGTGAAGTTCGATAACGCCTCCTTGGTGATCATCTCATCAAGATTCACCTCCGGTTGCTGGCGCTGCTTGATGGTCTGCGCGACGTCGTACCGAGCAGCTGCCACGATTGCCTTGATGGCTTCCTCCGATTTCTCGGTCAAATTATCCAAGCCAATCATCTCGCCAGACTTCTTGTCAAACGTCCAAAAATGCGTCAGCGACACCGGATGCGCGCCGTGCATATCTTGTTTAATATTGACAATGATCGACAGAGCGGTCGAATTATTATGCGTAACTTGATAACTAATCGTCTCTGTCATTGGTCGGTCGAATGTCGGAGCGTTAGTGGCGGTGTGGCGGAAATCACCGTCAGCACGGTCGATTACTCGGGCGATGAGTTTGTTGATTTTGGAATTGCTGGTGATTGGATATTCAATTGAAACTTTCTCGTGTTTGGTGTCGCGCGTTACGAACTTGGAGCGGATGCCAGCATAGCGTGAGTCGGTGAAGTAATATTTTTCATCTTCCAGAACGGTTGGGCGCTGGACGGGTGGTTGTATGGATTGGAGATAAAATAACGCCGCCATGGCGACTACCGCCAACAAAAGTAGTATGGCGAATAAGACACCGCTTAGTTTTGATGTGCTTTGGGGAGCTGTGCTGGTTTTTGGCTCACGACGAGGCTGAGTTGACGGTCGTTCTTTTGATAATTTTTGAGATTTCGTTTGCGTTTTTTTGGCAGACATTAGTTCACTCCGCCAGCTTTCAAAATTGCTTTTAGGCCACTTTCACCACCAGCAAATCCACTGGCGACATAGTCATTGACTACCATGTATGGTAGACCGCTCACGCCAAGCGAAAGGGCTTTTTGGGTGCTGTCATCAATCTCTTTTTGGTGAGGTTTTTTGGTCATACAATCAGTAAATGTTGCCTCATCCATACCAACATGTTTGGCAGAAGCCAGGAAGTAGCCTAACGGCAGTGGTGGAATTTTTTGCGGTACGGCAACGTTTTTCACACCAATGCCTTTGTCAAAATAATCACGTTTGATGCGTGGCACGATGTCGTGTGTATATTGCCAATATTTGTCTTGGTCAGCGGCGCAAAAAGCAGCGTGAGCGCCAGTTTCTGTGTTGTCGGTAACTTCTTTGAGCAGCGTCACCACGCGGTGTTCGTAGCGAACTTTGCCTGATTTGAGATACTCATTTTTGAAGAAATCAGCGTTGGTGGCCGCTTCAACTTCGGCACAGAATGAGCAGAAATAATCAGTATAGTCAACGAATACGTGCTTGGCCTCAGTAGAGCCTTGCGACATCTTTTCGTTCCACGGCTTGCCGTCACCAATGTGGCGATTTGGCGGGCGATTGACAATACCATAAATAAATAGTGCTACAATTCCCGTGATCATAATCCCCAAGATGACCCAAATGAGTGCTATGCCGGCTGTTTTTTGTCGATTCATATGTCCCCCTGTTTTGCTAATTCGGTATACATAAAGGCGATTTGTCCAGACTTGTAGAGTGAAAAGAGGCTTAATAGCAGGGCTAGGATCAGCACGAGGGTGCTGGCGACAGTGGCGGCAGTGGCTGTGG
>ERZ772874.1342-NODE-1342-length-12793-cov-12.694065_pt1 | contig 12793 bp, 17 predicted proteins | sample MGYA00580586_ERZ772874 | MGnify/ENA primary metagenome ERZ772874 (study PRJEB29015, sample SAMEA2737952) | human oral metagenome | biome: human oral; feature: human-associated habitat; material: dental | place: China | collected 2154 ... | reverse complement strand
ATCTGCCGCTCCGCCATGGCCGAGATCGTCCTGCGCGACCGCCTCGCCGCCGCAGGCGTCACCGTCGCCGACGGGCGTGACGGGGCGACCTGGAGGGTAGGCTGATCCGCTGCGTCTTGATGGGCCCCGGGAACGCGAGCCCCGTGGCCTTTCGATGTGCGGCTGCTGCTGGTTAGCTGCTGTCTGGATGACTTTCCGGGCGCCGCGCCTCCTATCCGAATGACGGGTGTGCGGCGTCGCTGTCGTTCCTCGGTGGTTTTGCATCGCTTAGCGGGGTGTCGCACCAGGTGGGAGGTGTTGTCGTACTCCCTCGCGGATGCAGTGTCTCTGATGCTGATGCGTGTCATCGCGTGTTCGGGGTGCTCTCGGCCTTGCGCTCCATTGGGGTGTTTGTGCTGGACGTGCCCGATGCTGGTGTCGTGCCATTGGTTTCCGCACAGATTCCGCGTTTGTGCTTGTGTTTTGGTGCGGTGCACCCGATCCGTAGGCATTGCACCCGTTCTGAACGGGTGCAGCGCTACGTAAAGGGTGCAGCGCTACGTAAAGGGTGCAGCGCGCTACGCGCTGTTAAGCCAGCCGCCTGATGCAAGGAAACTTGTTGCTCAGCAATGCTGCACTGCTTGGGTAGACACTGCAGTATTGGGTGGCTAATGCGGTGTTGCACTCAGTCGTGCAATGCTTCCCTGATTGGCGCGGTGTCTCCCCGGGGAGAGCCAGAGAACGCGGCCACGGCATTGAGGGCGTGTTCAGTTGTCTGTGTGTGTCCTTCTTTGTTTTGAAAGGACTTGCTGCATGATGTTGTGGCTGGCGACGGTGGGCGTGAAACAGTGGAGGAGCCGCGTTCCTGTGGCGCGTTGGATGCGTTGTTTGAGCGTACTTGATGCTGGCGAGGTCGACATGACGGGCAGGCGGGGGTTGTTGCCCGCGTTGCTTAAGGAGGCCTTGGAGCGCGGCCTTGCCGCTGAGCTTTCCGAGCACTTGGGGTATGAGAAGGGACCGGACCAGCGCGGTGGCCGCTCGAAGGCGAGGAACGGGATAACAAAGAAAACCGTGATCGCGCAGGTGGCAACTGTCAAGATCGACGGTCCCCGAAACCGGGCAGGTTCGTTTACCCCGCGCCTGCGCACAGGCCAACGGTGCCTCGATGGGTTGGACGCAATGATGATCAGCTTGAAGCACCCGAGGGTATGACGGTACGCGATATCCGCCTTCACCTGGCAGCCACGATCGGGGTAAAGGTTGGCGCTGGGACGATTCCAACGATCACCGACGCGATGTGCGAAACCCGTCTTGAGGTGGCAGCACCACCCCCTGAGAAGCGTTCGACCCAGCGATCCACCCGGGGCGCGATCTGCGCCACAATCCGCTGCGATCACAAGGGGGCGGGTGAGAATCGGGCCGCTCATCTGGCGGTAGGAGTGGACATGGAAGGCGTCACGCACGTGCTGGGCATCTGGGTCCAAGCCGATGAAGGGGGCCGCCTTTGGGGCCCACGTATACGCCGAGCTAGCGAACCGGGGCGTGCAAGAAGTCCTGATAGTGTGCTGCGAAGGATTGACCGGTTAACCTCAAGCCATCGAAACGACCTGGCCCCAGTCCATGGTCCAAACCTGCGTCGTTCACTGAATCCGCACCTCCATGCGTGTCGTGTCCTACAAGGACCGACAGGGCATCGCAGCCGCTCTCAAGGGGGCGTGTACACCGTGCCCAACGAAGAGACCCCCGCAAAGCCCTGAACGATGTCACGGCCAGCGAGCCGGGAGCACACTACTCCCAAACGGTAGCCGCCTGGCAGCGCGCTTGAGAGCGTTTCACGCCATTCCTGGCGTTCCCGCCCATGCTGCGCCGCGTCGCGTACACCACCAACACGAGTGAGTCCTCGAATCACCAGCTACACACAATCACCAAGAACCACCGCCACTCCCCAACGAAGAAGCCACCGTCACACTCCTGTGGTGACCCATATGCGACATCGAAGACAAACGAACCGCCCAACACCACAAGGAACCAAGCAAACTCGCCAGCATGCGCCCCATACACAGATAAACTAACAGGCCCCCACATCAGGTGGCTGGCTTAACAGCGCGTAGCGCGCTGCACCCATGAAGGGGCGCTGCACCCTTTACGTAGCGCTGCACCCGTTACGTCGCGCTACACCCGTTCAGAACGGGTGCAATGCCTACGGATCGGGTGCACCGCACCAAAACACAAGCACAAACGCGGAATCTGCGCGGAAACCAACGGCACGACACCAGCATCGGGCACGTCCAGCACACGATGGAGGGCGACATAGGTCCGAGAGCACGACGACGAGGGTTAAATCTTGGGTACCGCGAGAGGCCCTTTAGACGCTGTACTCTGGTGTCAGGTTAAGGCCTTCTTGAGAGAAAGACAGGAGGATCGGCATGGAGTACGTGGCGCTGCTGCGCGGTATCAACGTCGGCGGCAAGAACAAGGTCGTCATGAACGAGCTGCGTGAGCTCATCGCGGGCGCGGGATGTACGAACGTGCGCAGCTACATCAACAGCGGCAACCTCCTTTTCGAGGCCGACGCCCCAGCCGAGGACGTAGCCGAGATGGTCGAAGAGGTCCTGGAAAGAACCTACGACTTCCCGATTCGCGCGGCGCTCCTGACCGGGCAGGACTATCTCGCGGAGCTGTCTGGCCTGCCCGAGTGGTGGCACGGTGACGTGGCGCGCCGCGACGCCCTGTTCTACACGAGAGGCCTGGACCGGGATCACGTGCGCGAGCGCATCGAGGCGATGGAACTGGGCGACGAGGCCGTCCACTTCGGCGAGAACGCCGTCTTCTGGGGGAAGTTCGACGAGACGGAGTTCCTCAAGACCGCGTACCACAAGCGCCTGCTGCGCGAGGACTTCTACCGCCAGGTGACGATCCGCAGCGGCGCGACGGTCGAGAGGATTGCTTCGATGTTGTCTCGGGACTGACGCGGTCCCCGCGCGCCGATCGTGATCTTGGCCCCCGCGTGCGCCCCTGCGACCCCGATGCGGCCCGAACCCCGTAGGCTGGTGTCAGTTCACGACTAAACGAGGAGAGACCATGGCCTCACACAGCGGGCGTCCCGGCGCCATCCGTAAGAAGGGCACCAAGAAGGGCGCGCAGGTCGGCACCGGCGGCCACTCGCGCCGCCGCCTCGAAGGCAAGGGCCCGACCCCCAAGGCCGAGGACCGCACCTACCATCCCGCCCACAAGCGCAAGGTGAAGCGCGAGGCCCGCGAGGCACAGGAGGCCGCGATCGCCCGCGCCCGCGCCAAGTCCTCGATCCGCATCAAGCCGGGCCACGAGCTGATCGCAGGTCGCAACCCGGTCGCCGAAGCCGCCCGCGCCTCGGTCCCGATCGAGCGCGTCTTCATCCTGGACAACGTGAAGGATGACCGCGTGGAGGAGGTCGTGCGCCTCGCCTCGGCGATGGGTGCCCCCGTCTACGAGGTCACCCGCCGCGACCTGGACGTCGCGACTGACGGCGCCGTCCACCAGGGCGTCGCCATCGAGGTGCGCGGCTACGAGTACGCCGACGCCTCTGACCTGATCGCGGGCTCCCTGCAGCAGCTGGGTCATCCACTCCTCGTCGCCCTCGACCAGGTGACGGACCCCCATAACCTGGGCGCGGTCCTGCGCAGCGCCGGTGCCTTTGGCGCGGATGGCGTCATCATCCCCGAGCGCCGCAGCGCGGGCGTCAACACGACCGCGTGGAAGGTGTCGGCCGGCGCGGCTGCCCGCGTTCCCGTGGCTCGCGCGACGAACCTCGTACGCGCACTCGAAGAGGCCAAGGCGGCCGGCTACTTCGTGGTTGGCCTGGACGGCGGCGGCGATGCGCCCCTGCGCGGCCTGTCGCTGGCGGACGGCCCCCTCGTCATCGTGACGGGAGCTGAGGGCGCGGGCCTGTCCCGCCTCGTGCGCGAAACCTGCGACCAGATCGTGTCCATCCCGATCGCCTCGACCGTCGAGTCCCTCAACGCGGCCGTCGCCACCGGCATCGCCCTATACGAGGTGGCCTCCCTGCGCGCGCAGGAATGAGCCTTCCGGACTGTTCGTCGTCTCGCCGTGGGTGCGCGCTAGCGCCCTTGGCGAGACGACTTTTTGTCGCTTAATGCGTCACGAACGGGGCTCCGCGCTCGCTGCCTGGCGCATCACGGCAAGGGAGTCTGCCGTGAGGGCGCTGTCAGCGGGAAGGTCCTTCTGGTTGACGTAGTGTGGAACATCGAGCAGGACATCCTGTTCGGTGAGCTTGCGTTCGAGCCATTGGAAAGCCTCGTCGATCTGGTCGTCAGAACCCAATGATCGCTTCGGCGAGTTATCACTGAGGAAACACCATAGCTGCGCAGCCTCCTTCTCCTGATCGGGGAGTGCGCGGGCCGCGACCACGATGCGGCATTTGCCGGGCTTCGGTAGGCGCTCTTTACGCCAGGACTTGGCTGCGAAGCCCGACACGAGTCCGCCGACCTTGTTCGCGACGCTGGTTGCCCCCCGCGTACGCGGCGCTGCCAACGAAGCTGACGACCTCGCCGGCAGTATCAGTGACCGCACGAAGCCCCTCGGGTGCGGTTGCTTCGTATGCGATGTGGAGAAGCATCCCAGCGCCGCTCACCGCCCCCATCAGGTCAGGGAGATCAAGTGATGGCATCTTCGTTGCTGTGCTCGAGGCGTCGACCGTGATCTCTGTGCCGACCCAGCCGCGGCGCGCAAACTGCTGGGGCATGCCGTGCGTTTGCTCGCGTACGCCAATCGTCACCCACAGATCGAGGCACCGCATGACCGCGTCCTCGGGAGATCCGGTGACCGTGTAGACCCCAAGAGGCGGGCGCCGAAAGAGGTTCCCGGTCCATGAGGCCGGGGGAGTCGTTGTCATCTTCATGCGTGGTTCTTCCTTCGAGTGTTCTGTTTGGCAGCACGCCTTATCGTGAGAGTGCCTTCCATTGTGGAGAGGTGGTCTTTCGACGGGGAGCTCGCGCGCGCCTCAGTTTCCCGAGAATCGAATGGGACGCCGACCGTGTTCCTTTTTGGCGGCGCGTCGCATTGTGAGGATGCCATCCATGGTGAAGACGTGGTCTTTCGGCAGGTCGCTACCGTAGAGGAACCGTGGAGCTTCCAGGAGGAGTCCTTGGCGCTGGAGGTCGCCCGCGAGTTCACGGAAGGACATGTCCATGAAGGCGTCAGTACCCCAGCGTTCATCGTGCAGAATGCGAGCCTCGCAGCACCAGAGTTCGGACGCTGGGCGTCCCCCCACTGAGCAGGAACGTGCGGCGACGAGGCGTGGGAACCCGAGCGGTGACCGACCGAAGAGGGGTTGCTACCGTTTGCGTTTCTGTGCGGCTCTGCGCATGGCCGTGAGCTCGGGGACCGAGAGGGGTATGTCCGGCTCGATGTCCCTGCGCTCGAGGTGACGGACGGGGGCGGACAGGATGCCTTGCGCGTTGAAGGACTCTTCGAGCGAGCGCATCGACGATTCGATGTAACTGTTCTCGAAGCCGCTGAGGTTGATCCGCGTCGCCCAATCAGCGAGGCACCACAATTCGGTGATCGGCCCCGAGTCGTGCTGGGTTGTGCGCGCGATGATGTCCACGTGAATCTTGGTGATGGCGGCTCTCTTGACACGGTTGGGCAGGAGAGAGGTTGCCTGTGATAACAGGAGGGCGGGCGCGCGCGTGTTGAACAAAAAATCAGTGAGGAGTGCGCGCCCGCTGTGTCCGATGACCAGCTCCGTTCCCGACCACCCCCGCTGCTTGAATTGTTCGCGCATGCCGACTTTCTCGGAGCGGACGCCCTTCATCTTCCAGAGGCCGACGCAGCGAGAAACGGCGTCGTCGGGGGTTATCGCCAGGCGAAAAACGGTGATCGGGCTGAAAGACGCGTCGAAGTCTCGTTGCATGGTTGAGGTAAAAGAGTTCATTGTTATTCTTCCGTGTGGTGTCAGTAGTGCTTGTTCATCTTCGCGTTCCGGCGGATCATGGCGGTGTTCTGGGAGTAGAACAGGTGGTCTTTGGGTAGGTCTCCTCCGAAGAAGCGCTTGGGCGTGCCCAGCAGCGTTCCCTGCTTGTGGAACGTGATCGCGAGATCGCGCGGGGCGGCGTCCATGAAGACATTGGCGACCATCGGGTCTATCGAAGTGATGTCGCCGTCGAAACACCACAGCTCGCTCGCGGGGGCGGCCAGCTACTTGGCAGGCGCGAGTGGCGATGATGATGCGCTTGGGAGCCTGCTGTGCGCGCTTGAGCGACCTGGGCGCGAGCGAGGGAAAGAGGCCGATGATGGGGATGCTCTCGAAGAACGCGAACATGGGAGAGCGACGCGCGTCGCTGCTCACCAGGATACTATCCGCAGGGAATTATCGGGATTGACGAGGCATGGGAATCCCCGTGGTGATCGGCCGGGGAGGGAGGCTACCCCCGGCACTTCTTCGCAGCCTTGCGCATTGCCGTGAGCTCGGGGAGTGAGAGGGGGACGTCCGACGGGATATCCCAGCGATTGAGGTGACGGGCGGGTGCAGTCATGATGCCCTGCGCGTTGAAGGACTCTTCGAGTGAGTGCATCGACGATTCAGCGTAACTGTTTTCGAAGCCGCTGAGATTCATCCGTGTTGCCCAATCAGTGAGGCACCACAGTTCGGTCACCGGACTCGATTCGCTCTCGACTGTGCGCGCAATGATATCCACGTACACCTTGGTGATGGCGGCTCGCTTGATTCGGTCGGGCACGAGAGAGGGGGCATGTGACAAGAGGCGACGGTATGAGCGTGTCTCGAAGAAAACATTAGTCAGGAATGCACGACCGCTGTGTCCGATGATCAGTTCCGTTCCGGTCCATCCCCGCTGCTTGAATTGCTCTTGCATGCCGGTACTGGTGCGGCGGACCCCCTTCGTCTTCCAGAGGCCGACGCAGCGAGAGACAGCATCGGACTGGGACGCTGACAGCTGAAAAACGGTGATTGTGCTGAAAGATTCGTTGAAGCCTTGCTGCATACTTGAGATGAAAGAGTTCATCGCGATTCCCCGTTGTCGCGGCGGTGCTGTCGCTTCTTCATTGCTTCACTGTGCATGATGCCTTCTCCTGCTGCGGATCGACCGCGACCCTGGCATAGAAGTACCTGCGGCGGTTGAAAATCCGGCGCAGTGAGAACCCGGGGGTCATGACCGCTCCTTCGACGGGAGGAACTTGGTGACGGGGTCGAGGAAACTGCCCCGCATCTGGGCGATGTTGGTGGGGGAGAGGGGGTGGTCCTCGGGCAGTTCCTCGCCGTCGACGAGGCGCGGGGGAACCAGGAGGATGCCCTGCTGGTGCAGGGCCGTGTGCAGGTACTCGAAGACGCGGGCGAAGGGGTCCTTGCCTGGGCGGGCGCGCTGAATCGCCGTATCCCAGGGGAAACACCACAGCTCGGTGCTGGCCTGTTCGGCGCCCGGCAGCGGGCGAGCCGCGATGATGATCGTCGTCTTGTTGAGGTGGCGCAGCTGCGCGCGCACTGCCTTCGCTGACAGGTGGATGGCGAGGCCGCCCAAGGCGAAGGCTGGGGAGAGCTCAGCGACATCTAGAAGGGTGTCGTGGTCGTGCCTGCGCGAGGTCGTGGTCTGCCCGGGCATGACCGTGACTTCGGTGCCCGACCAGCCGATGCCCGTGAAACGCTCGCACATCGTGGTCGACTCGCGCTCGATGCCGACAGCACGCCAGAACGCCACGCAGCGTGCGACAGCCTCCGCCGGCGGACACGACACGGTGAACACCGTCATGGGCCGACGCTGAAAGACTGGAAGCTTTAGCGACGAGATTCTCACAGTGACCACAGCGATGAAACCGTTTGCTCCGTCTCTTCGTAGGTGCGAATAGCATCGTCGAGAAGCTGCCGGGCTCGAGAGAGTGCGTCCGCAGAATCGCGGAGAGCTTCTTCGTCGATCCTCATGCGGTTCAACGCTGCCCGCGCGGCCTCACCTTCCCAAGTGTTCGCAAGGAACTTCATCATCATCGGGATGGTGTCGATGATTGCTTCCATGTGGTCCACACGTTGGCTGAGCGTGCTAGATAGAGACTGAAGTCCGTCCTCGTCGACGTAGAGATCTGGCATGGTTGTCTCCTTCGTTCGCGGCCTGTTAGAAACTCTGAAGATTTTGAACTCGCTGTTCGGTCTCTCGACTCATAACAGAGAGTTTTCCTTGGAGGGCGGTGAAAGGATCTTCCTCGTCGTTGTCTTCCGCATCCTGGCGCGCCTGCTGCATTGCCTTTCTAATGTTGCGCTGGGCGGTTTGCCGCAATGAGGCTGCTGCATCGGAGGTGTCCTCGCCGGAGAAGACATCACGTAGTGTGGTTTCTCCGTTGTCGATGCGCTCTTGGATCTTCGCCCAGTCGTCGCCCAGCTCTCCCCGGCGTGCTGCCTCGGCATGTTTTCGTAGTCGCTCAGCATGGACTCGCTCATTCTTTATGCGAAGTTGTTGAATCTCTTGGGATAATTTGTTGAATGAGTGTGCAAATTCCTCGAGATTCTCGATCTTGCCGTCGTAGATCATGCTCGTGCTGCAACTCCTCTAATGATAGCTTCAACGACATTAGCGATGGTTAAACGTATTTCATTAAGTTGTCCTTGTGCTCTAATGGCAGATTCGATCAGGTCGAAAATCATGTTGTAGGCCATGTATAGCTTGCTGATGGCTCCGTAAATTTCGTCAAGAGCGACTACTAGTTCTGCTGATGCTGCGATCCAGCCCGCGACGGGGATTGTGCCTGCAGTTAGCAGTCCAAGGCAAGTGGTCTCAATATCTAGGAGCAGGTCGGTAATCAGGCCTGCTAGAACTTTTGTGCCAAGGGATATGAGGCTCAAGACGGTGGAAGCTGTACCGGCTGCTGAGTGTAGTAGTGTTGTTGCCCCAGCAAGCGCAGCGATGAAGGCATTTGCTGCTTCCGATCCCTTTCCGGTCCACTCTGAAAGTGCAGGTAGTATTTCGGAATCATTTTCGCCTACTGCAATCAGAGCATCGCCGATTTCTCCCCAGGCTATCGATGCGCGTTGAACGGCGCGCCAGTCGCCAATAGTGTACTTGAGTAAGTAGTCGTTCAGGAGAGACTGTCCTGTCAGTTGCTCGATAATCCAGTCGACACTTCCGATGATGAGTCCAGCTTTCCATCTGAGGTCTTCCAATGGCGAGTCTGGAGCTTCGGGTTTCACGAGGTAGGAACTTGCATCCTGTGCTTCCACAATGGAACGGTCAGATGAGAATGCTCGGCCTGTCCGTTTGCCAAGATAATATGTTTGCCTAATGGAATATTCAGCAAGCTCGGCGAGCCCCTCCAGATTCTGGGTGAAGCGATCGTGATCTGCTCCGCCGTACCAGCCGGACGCGCTTCGTTCTGCAGGGCCAAGTTCGGGTCTCTTGGGCATGCTGAAGGGGCTCGGTGAGCCGCCGAGAGCCTGTGTTGCTGCTGCTAAAGCGGCGTGGATATGTTGGTCGGCACTGATGTAGGCATCGATCGTTTGGCCCATGTGGTCGGCTGTGCCGCGGTGTGCATCCTCAATCAAACCGAGCACGTTGTCGCCCGCATCAACAATCATCTTGTTAATCGGATACAAGGCCATGAGTAGAAGCCCCGCGTTCTCCTTCTCAGAGAAGAAATCGCACCATTGGCGTAAGAAACTGCGAATCTCTTGGGTGTGCTTACATTGTCGTTCGAGCACGGCCTTGGCCAAGAACATATCCGCGTATTCGACAGATAAAGGCATATTCCCTCGCCATGTCTCGAATCTTCGACGGTGGATCCTCGCCAGTGAGGTGCGCCGTGGCGCTCAGCGGTGAGCCGGTCGTAGTGTCCACCCACATTAACACAGGTAGTCAAAGTTCGTGGTCGGCTTCTTGAGGGGTGTACTCCGTGCACGTATGATCGCCCCATGAGCATCCTCGGAACCGTCATCGTCGGCATCGTCATCGCAATCGGAGTGGTCGGGGCCGTCGTGCAGATTTGGCCCTCCGCGCCCGTCGTCGGGGGTGCGATCCTCGTGTGGGCGTGGATGACCGGCACGCGCGCCGCGTGGATCATCTTCGCCATCGCCGCGGTGATCCTCATCCTCGGAACGGTCCTGAAGTACGTGATCCCCGCCCGCGGCATGAACAGGGCGGGGATCCCTCAGTCCACGCTCGTGTGGGGAGCCGTCGGCGGCGTCGTCGGCTGGTTCATCGGACTGCCCCTCGGCCTCGTCCTCGGCATGATCGCCGCGATCTTCCTCGTCGAATACCTGCGCAGCCGCGAGGTGGCAGCGGCGTGGAAGTCCACCATCCACGCCCTCAAGGCCTTCGGGTGGACCATCGCCATCGAATTGATCGCCGCCTTGACCAGTGCCACCGCGTGGGGGGTGGGCGTCGCCCTGGCGGCCTCCGGAGACTGAGCGGACCCCGCGAGCCCGCCCCGGCCTCGACAATCTCCGGTAGTATGGGCCCGTTGCGCACCCCCGCGCGACGGACCCAAACTTTACGGAGACACTCATGCCCGCCGTCATCGTGCTCGGCGCCCAGTGGGGCGACGAAGGCAAAGGCAAGGCCACCGACCAGCTCGGCCAGCACACCGACCTCGTCGTGAAGTTCAACGGAGGCAACAACGCCGGCCACACCGTCGTGATCGACGGCGAAAAGTACGCCCTCCACCTCCTGCCCGCCGGAATCCTCTCCGAAGGAGTCACCCCCATCATCGGCAACGGCGTCGTTGTCGACCTGGACGTGCTCTTCGAGGAGCTCGCGGACATCACCGCGCGCGGCGTCGACTGCTCGCGCCTGCTCATCTCCTCCAACGCGCACATCATCCCGCCGTACAACCGCCTCATGGACCAGGCGAACGAACGCGCGCGCGGCAACAACCTCATCGGCACGACCGGCCGAGGCATCGGCCCCACCTACGCCGACAAGATGAACCGCATCGGGTTGCGCATCCAGGACCTATTCCACCCGCAGGAGCTGCGCGCCAAGGTTGAGGCCGCCCTGGCCCCCAAGAACACCATTTTCGAGGCCGTGGACCTTCAGGTGCTCGACCCCACCGAGGTCTCCGATCACCTCCTGTCCTTCGCCGAGCGCATCAAGCCGATGCTGTGCGACGTGTCCCTGGTCGTCAACGACGCGCTGGACCGCGGCGACATGGTTCTCTTCGAGGGCGGCCAGGCCACGATGCTCGACATCGACCATGGCACCTACCCCTTCGTCACCTCCTCCAACCCGACCGCGGGCGGCGCACTCACCGGCTCCGGTGTGGGCCCGACCCGCATCGACCGCGTCATCGGCGTCGCCAAGGCCTACACGACGCGCGTCGGTGAGGGCCCGTTCCCGACGGAGCTGGACGACGAGGTCGGCGAGGAGCTGCGCGTCAAGGGCGGCGAGTTCGGCGTGACCACCGGGCGCCCGCGCCGCACCGGCTGGTTCGACGCCGTCATCATGCGCTACTCCACGCGCATCAACGGCCTGACCGACATTTGCCTGACCAAGCTCGACGTGCTCTCCGGCTACGACACGATCCCCGTGTGCGTTGCCTACGAGGTGGACGGGGTGCGCACCGAGGAAATGCCCCTCGACCAGGCCGGCTTCGAGGCCGCCGTGCCCGTGTATGAGGAGCTGCCCGGCTGGAGCGAGGACATCTCGCAGTGCCGCTCCTTCGACGAGCTGCCACGCACCGCCCAGGACTACATCAAGCGCCTGGAGGAGCTGTCGCGGGCCCGCATCCAGTCCATCGGGGTCGGCCCGGGACGCGAGGCGACCATCGTGCGCTACCCGCTGATGTGACGCCTGCCTGAAACGTGTGGGGGCCGGTGCCGCGGTGCGGCGCCGGCCCGCGCTCGTAGATGCGGGTGCGACGCGGGCGCGAGCGCTGCAGTTCTGGCGGTGCGAGCGCTGCGGTTCTGGCGGGCGCGCCTCGTTTGATGAGCCCAGATACGACGAAACACGCCGAACCGAATGCGCCTGTCGGCGCGAAGGCCGCTCGTAGCGGCAGAGTTTGGAGCCCGGGGCATACCGGTTCGGCGTGCCCCTAAACTCTACGACCCTCAGCCCGTTGGGCGCATTTCGAGGCGGCGTGGATCAACCCACACGGGGTGTGTGCCACAGCGGGCGGCCCCCGCCTCGGCGAGGACCGACATGTGGGACCATGGAGGCGTGATGACAACGACCCCGCCGCCCACGCGCCCCCGAACCGGCCCCGATCGGGGACGGCACCGCAACACCCTCGCGTCCAAGAGCGTCCCCGCGAGCGTGGGGACGGTGATCGTGACCCTCCTCGCGGCGCTAACGATCGCCGCGTGGTGGATGCCCGGATCGCGCTGGAGCGTCGGTCCCGTCGTCGCGTTGGCCTCGTTCCTCCTGGCGTTCGGCTGGCCGACCCTGGCGCGGCTGCACATGTCGTGGCTCGCCCAGGCGGTCCTCGCCCTCGGCGGCGCGCTGACCCCCATGGGGGTCGCCTACTGGAAGAACCTCGACATCGCGATACCGCTGACCGGCATCACGCTGGTCCTGCTGGTCGCCGCGACGATCCTTGACGCGCCCGCGCCGCGCGACCACTCGGTGGGGCGCACGACCGAGCACTGGGGCTCGACCGCGCTCAGCGCAGCGCTGGCCTCCTCCGTGACCGCGCTCCTCATCATCACGTCGGGCTCGATGTGGGTCTCGCTGACCGTCCACGCGCGCTGGTCCGTCGTCGTGCCGATGGCCGCCCTGGTCGCCATCGTCGCCGCCGTGTCGGTGCGCAGCGGGCGCAGCGCGACGGCCGGCGTGGTCTACTCCGTCGTTTTCGGCCTCTTCGCGGGACTCATCGCCGCGTCGAT
>ERZ772874.1341-NODE-1341-length-12798-cov-3.419681_pt1 | contig 12798 bp, 12 predicted proteins | sample MGYA00580586_ERZ772874 | MGnify/ENA primary metagenome ERZ772874 (study PRJEB29015, sample SAMEA2737952) | human oral metagenome | biome: human oral; feature: human-associated habitat; material: dental | place: China | collected 2154 ... | reverse complement strand
TCTTCCTGCTCATTACAGCGATGGCTGTAGTGCTCTTCCAGTTTCAGAATGACTGGATGATCCAAGCACAGGTGCGTATGTGGACCCTCATCCTATCAGCCAAGTATGCTGCGCCAGAGATGGAGATCACAGAGGGGGTCTTCTATACAGGTATCCCAGGCTACAGCTTGTATGCACGGCATAGAGACCCCTCGGGTAAGCTCCAGCAACTGATGGTCTATGATATGAGCCGAGGCTATCTGAACCCTCGTATCATACGTGCCGACTCGGGTCGCCTAGTGATGGACAAGAGTAAGACCTTCCTTGTCCTCAAGCTGTATAATGGGGAGAGCTATGAGAACCTCCGTGCTCAGAGCTATAATACCTCAAGTGAGCCTGTCCCCTATATGCTCCCCCGCTTCGAGTATAGCGAGACCTTTATCGCCCATGATGCCAATATTAACTATCAGGACGAGAAGCAACTCGGGGGGCTCTATGTATCTAAGAATCTATCCCAGCTCCGATACTCTATGGACTCTACAGCACGACTGATAGACAGTGCACGTGCTGTCATCACAGCAGGAGTAGATAGGGATCTACTCTCAGCTCACTACCAGACCTTTGCCTATAATACGAGTGACTCTGCGACCTTTGTAGAGCAACGCAGAGAGCTAGCCGAGCTCTCTCAACGACTTCAAGACACTAAGGGCACGGAGAATAGTGGAGATAGCCTGCTTACACTATCCTCAGCTTCTGATAGTCTACGTATCCTGCAGATCGCATCCTCTAACCTAGAGAGGGCAAAGAATCAAGCAAGCATCCTCAAGGATGAGGATGATAATACATTCTACTATTTCCGAACCTTTAGCCAGGAGTGGCATCGTAAGTTTACTGCTTCAGTGGCCTGCCTGATTTTCTTCCTCATAGGAGCCCCCCTAGGTGCGATTGTCCGACGGGGTGGGATCGGGATGCCCGTGATCGTCTCCATCTTCTTCTTCGTTATCTACTATACGATCGAGTCGTTTGGCGACAATATGTTACGTAGTGGGTCGATCTCTGTATGGCTGGGCATGTGGTTAAGCAACTTAGTGCTCCTGCCCGTGGGGCTTTTCCTTTCCTACAAGGCAAACCAAGATTCCTCAACGCTGAATGCCGAGGCCTATATAATCTTCTTCCGTAAGCTCGTTGGTTATCGAGGTGTGCGCAAAGTGGAATATCAAGAGGTAAGTATGGAGGAGGTGGACTATGCTGGTGAACTACGGGCGATCTATACCCCCATTGAGCGAGTGAAGAGCCTTCTTGCCTCTCCTCTATTCTCCCAGCCTGCTTGGCGTATTTGGAGTAATGGGGAGAGACAGCATGAGTTGGCGCATCTGCGTGAGGAGGTCAATATGCTCGTAGAGCGACTACATCATTCTCCCGATCGGCTCTTGGTCTCGAAGCTTAATGACCTGCCCATATTGCCCAAGCACTTCTCCCCACTGCTGCCCAAGCAAAGTAAGCATGGGCGTATAGCTGGGCTTATCCTCCCTTACTCGCTCCCAGTGACGCTTTACTTTAGCCGACTCAGGAAGCATCTAAGAGGAGACCTAGAGACGACACGGACAGTACTGCTAGCTCTAGAGGAACAACTTCGGATCATCATCCAGCAACAGGCTCAGCCTGATGACGGACAAGATGGAGCAGACAACATAAAGAACAAAGCGAATAAAGACTAATAATGATCTCCATCCCCGCACTACCTTAGTGAGGTAGAGTAGGGAGGACAAAGAATATAGAGATATGAGTGAAATCAAGCTAAACACGATCGAGGAGGCTCTTGAGGACTTCCGCAAAGGTGAGTTCGTCATCGTCGTAGATGATGAGGATCGTGAGAATGAAGGTGACTTCATCATCGCCGCAGAGAAGGTGACCCCAGAGAAGATCAACTTCATGATGCGCTATGGGAGAGGTGTCCTCTGTGCTCCCATCACCGAGGATCGAGCCAAGGAGCTCGAGCTGGAGATGCAGGTGCCGAATAATACCTCCGTGCATGAGACCCCCTTCACGGTAACCGTCGATCGTCTCGGTAATGGCTGTACAACAGGGGTCTCTATGTATGACCGCTGTCAGACGATACTGGCACTAGCAGATCCCAAGACGACTCCAGGAGATCTCGGCCGTCCAGGACATATCTGTCCACTTCGTGCTCGCAACAAAGGGGTGCTCCGTCGTGCAGGACATACCGAGGCTGCAGTAGACCTAGCTCGTCTCTCAGGGCTGCAACCCGCTGCCGCACTCATTGAGATTATCAACGAGGATGGTACGATGGCTCGACTGCCCCAGCTGTGGGAGGTCGCTCAGCGCTTCGGGCTGAAGATCATCACGATCAAGGATCTCATCGCCTATCGCCTACGCTCAGAGAGTATCGTAGAGCGAGGAGAGGAAGTAATGATGCCTACACAATGGGGGCAGTTCCGCCTCATTCCCTTTAAGCAGAAGAGCAATGGCCTAGAGCATATCGTTCTCTTCAAGGGGGATATCTCTGATGGTAATCCCGTACTCGTACGTGTCCATTCAAGCTGTGCTACAGGAGACATCTTTGGCTCCATGCGCTGTGAGTGTGGCGAACAGCTACACCGATCGATGGAACTCATCGAGCAGGAGGGACGTGGTCTCATCGTCTACCTCAATCAAGAGGGACGTGGTATCGGTCTAATGGAGAAGATCAAGGCCTACAAGCTACAAGAGGAAGGGCTAGATACAGTAGAGGCTAATCTCCACCTCGGGCATATGGCCGACGAACGAGACTATGGTGTAGGGGCACAGATCCTGCAGCAGCTCGGTGTACAGCAGATGCGTCTCATGTCGAATAATCCCATCAAGCGTGTTGGCCTAGAGGGCTATGGTCTAGAGGTCGTAGAGACGATTCCCCTAGAGATCCAGCCCAACGAGTATAATGCCTTCTATATGCAAACTAAGAAGGAGCGCATGGGGCATATCCTACATAACGTCAAGTAATCATTCACTCGATTATCTATATAAGATCATGGCAATCTTCGTCAATGAAGTGTCTCGTACCTTCGGTGAGTACCTCCTCATCCCAGGGCTTACGACACGTGCATGTACTCCACAGAACGTCACCCTGACTACACCGCTGGTTCGTTTCTCACGAGGACAGCAGTCTCGGATCAAACTCAATATACCCTTCGTTTCGGCCATCATGCAGTCTGTCTCCAACGACACTCTAGCTATCGAACTGGCTCGTAACGGCGGACTATCGTTCATCTTCGGGTCACAGCCCATCGCAGAGCAAGCCGAGATGGTACGAAGAGTAAAGAAGTTCAAGGCAGGCTTTGTCTCTAGCGACTCTAATATTCGCCCTGATGCTACTCTAAAGGATGTCTTAGCCCTACGCCTACGCACAGGGCATTCGACGATAGGAGTTACTGAGGATGGCTCACCAAATGGTCGCCTGCTAGGGATCGTCACCAGCCGAGACTATCGCATAGGTACGACTCCCGAGGATGCCCCAGTGAGAGACTTTATGACCCCATTTGAGAAGCTTAAGGTGGGACGTCTTGGCATCACGTTAAAGGAAGCGAACAATATCATTTGGGAGCACAAGCTGAACACCTTACCTATCATCGACGATGAGGATCGACTAGTCTACTTGGTCTTCCGTAAGGACTATGATGCCCATAAGGAGAACCCAGTTGAGCTATCCAATAAGGCTACGAAGGAGCTCCTCGTAGGTGCAGGGATCAATACCCGTGACTTCAAGGAGCGTGTACCAGCATTGGTAGAAGCAGGGGCAGACGTCCTCTGTATAGACTCCTCTGATGGCTACTCCGAATGGCAGTATGACACACTTCGCTGGATCAAGGATACCTACGGCGATAAGGTGCTCGTAGGGGCAGGTAATGTCGTAGACGAAGAGGGCTTCCGTTACTTGGCTGATGCAGGTGCTGACTTTGTCAAGGTAGGTATCGGTGGAGGCTCCATCTGTATCACTCGTGAACAGAAGGGTATTGGTCGTGGGCAGGCGACAGCTATTATAGATGTCGCTCAGGCTCGTGATCGCTATTACGAGGAACATGGTGTCTATGTCCCCATCTGCAGTGATGGTGGTCTGGTGCACGACTATCACATGACTCTTGCCATAGCTATGGGGGCTGACTTCCTGATGATGGGACGCTACTTTGCCCGTTTCGATGAGTCTCCTACACGTAAGCTGAAGATCGGCAATAATATCGTCAAGGAATACTGGGGAGAAGGCTCTAATAGAGCACAGAACTGGCAACGCTACGATAGCGGAGGTGGCGATGGCCTAAAGTTCGAAGAAGGAGTAGATAGCTATGTCCCCTACGCCGGTAAGCTCAAGGACAACCTTGATATTACCCTAGGCAAGATGAAGGCGACGATGTGTAGCTGTGGGGCAATCACAATCGAGGAACTCCAGCGTACCGCCAAGATTACACTCGTCTCAAGCACCTCAATAGTAGAGGGTGGGGCACATGATGTGATCCTCAAGGATCGAGGATGATCACACTCCTCGGTCCGACAGCCTCGGGCAAGACTTCTCTCGCAGTCCATCTAGCCTATAAATTGGGAGGAGAGATTCTCAGTGCAGACTCTCGCCAGCTCTATAAGGGGATGGACATCGGCACTGGGAAGGATCTTGATGAGTATATCCTCCATGGACGGAGGATTCCATATCACCTGATTGACCTAGTGCCTGCGGGGGAGCGTTACAGTCTCTTTGCGTGGCAGAGAGACTTCCACCGAGCCTATGAAGACTTGGTAGGGAGGGGAATTCGCTACCCAATCCTTTGTGGCGGAACGGGACTGTATGCAGAGGCTGTCCTACGAGGATATCATTTGCCTGATGTTCCCCCCAACCCTTCCTTGAGAGAGGAGCTACGAGGGGAGACTCTTGATGAGCTGCGAGTGCGCCTCTCTAGCTATGGGCCTCTCCACAACACGACAGACCTAGACTCTGCTCAGCGTGCTATCCGAGCGATCGAGATAGCCGAGTACATAAGAGAGCAAAAGGCCTCTGGTATTGACCACACTGAGTATCCTCCTATAGATAGCCTTATCCTGTGCCTAGACCTCCCTCGTCAGGAGCGTCGCTCTCGTATTACTTTACGTTTAAGGGAGCGACTAGAGCATCAGGATATGATCGGAGAAGTGAAGGGGCTACTCGCCTCTGGTATACCAGTCGAGGATCTGATCTACTATGGTCTGGAGTATAAGTTTGTCACACGTTACCTCCTCGGTGAGCTAAGCTATGATGAGATGTTTGTCTCCTTGGAGACGGCCATCCATCAGTTTGCTAAGAGGCAGATGACTTGGTTCCGAGGAATGGAGCGGCGAGGGTTTACCCTCCACTATATAGATGCTTTGCTCCCGATGCAGGATAAGGTAGAGATCGCTCTACAGCTACTCCATAGTTGGGAAACAGATAATCAAAGATAAGTATGATCACATATAAAGACCTGACCCAAGGCCCTAACTTCTTCCTCATGGCCGGTCCCTGTGCCATAGAGGATGAAGATACGCCACTCTTCATCGCAGAGCGTATCGTCGAGATTACTTCCCGGCTGAATATACCTTACATATTCAAGGGGTCGTACCGCAAGGCTAATCGCTCTCGGGTAGATAGCTTCACCGGCATAGGCGATGAGAAGGCACTGCGTATCCTACGTCGGGTACGTGAAGCTTTTGATATCCCCGTAGTCACAGATATACATGAGACCCAAGAGGCTGAGATCGCAGCACAGTATGTGGATGTCCTGCAGATACCAGCCTTCCTATGTCGGCAGACAGACCTCATCGCAGCTGCAGCTCGTACAGGGAAGATTGTGAATATAAAGAAGGGGCAGTTCCTATCAGCCTCGGGTATGGAGCATGCGGCACATAAGGTCACGGAGTGTGGCAATGACCAAGTTATCCTCACCGAGCGAGGCAATAGCTTTGGCTACTCGGATCTTGTCGTGGACTTTACCAACATCCCTGCTATGCGAGCTACAGGCTTCCCAACTGTAATGGATGTGACGCACTCCCTACAGCGCCCTAACCAGTCCTGCGGTGTCACGGGTGGGAAGCCTGCACTGATCGAGACCATAGCCAAGGCGGCTGTGGCAGTAGGTGTTGATGGCCTCTTCTTCGAGACACACCCCAACCCCTCCGAAGCCAAGAGTGATGGGGCGAATATGCTCCCTCTAGATCTATTCGAGGGTCTACTAGAGCGTCTTGTCCGACTTAGGGCTGCATTGTAGTAACATATGTTATTGACCAAGGAGTCTCTAGGAGAGCTTTTGCTCCCTCCTTTCAGCCTACTTTGTGCTTTGCATCCTAGTCTTGCACAGTTAGGTTGGGGGCTCTCTGGTCTCATTCATCGCTTGCCTCGCTTCACATCGGAGAGGGATAGCACGACCTTCACGCCCTTTACCCATACCAAATAGTAAATGCGCAAATGAAAACTAAGCATGTCCTCATGGCTGCCGTCGCAGTCATCATTGCTCTAGTTGTAGGCTTCTTCTTTATCCTACGCAATGAGCGTGCGGAGCTACAGCAAGAGAAAGAAGTCCTCGTCAATCAGCAGAAGGAGATCATGGAGGAGGAGCTCACCAAGCTCGCTGCCGAGTACGATATCCAATATAAGAAACTCTCAGAGGGGCAGGGGGAACAGAAGTTCTCCCTTGCGACAGACTCCCTGATTAGTCAGATCCTAGCAGAGCGTGCTAAGGTGGAGCAGCTTCAGAAGGAGCTCAAGACCAGCAAGGCAACTAGTGCGAAGCGTATCGATCAGCTGAGTCGTGAGGTGACTACTCTGCGTAACGTCCTTCGGACCTATGTTGTGCAGATAGATTCACTCCAGGTCGCAAACGAGCGACTGAGAGCTGAGAATACCGAGGTCAAGGCCAACTATGAGCGTGTAACCTCTCAGGCGCAACAGCTCTCTTCCGAAAAAGCACATCTGACTGATCGTGTGAAACTCGCCGCCAAGCTTGATGCAACAGCTATCAGTATTACTCCTGTCGATAAGCGAGGCAAGCCGACCAAGAACCTATCCAAGATCACCAACCTACAGATTCGCTTCACCGTAGCCAAGAATGTCACAGCCGAAGTAGGCGAGAAGACCTTCTACTGTCGCATCATGCAGCCCAATGATGAGCTCCTTACCAAGGCTGGAGGGGGGACCTTTGCCTTTGAGGGCAAGCAAATACCTTACTCCATACGTCGTATGATCGAGTACAACGGTGAGGAGACTCAGCTCACTATGTACTGGCCTGTAGAGGAGAGTCTACAGCATGGTACTTATAGTCTAAGGATCTTCGCCGACGGTAATCTCATCGGATCAGCTTCCTTCTCTCTCTAAGCGAAGGTAGTAGTAGGAAGATGATAGTATATTCGCTACTTTTGTAGCAGAACTCGTATCCATAGATAGTTAAACGATATAACTATGCTTACAGATAACTATTGTGTAATAATGGGAGGAGGTGTCGGTAGTCGCTTCTGGCCCTACAGCAGAGAGAGCAAGCCTAAGCAGTTCCTTGATATATTTGGCTCTGGGCGCTCACTCCTTCAGATGACCTTTGATCGCTTTTCGAAGGTAATACCTAAGGAAAACTTCGTCGTCGTAACAAACGCTACCTATCGGGATCTCGTCCTAGAGCAGTTGCCAGAGCTACATCCGAGCCAACTCCTACTCGAGCCTATGCGACGGAATACGGCTCCTTGTATCGGATGGGCTACTTACCACATACAGGCGAAGAACCCTAATGCCAACATCATAGTCACTCCTGCGGATCATCTCATCCTGCAGGAAGAAGTCTTCAGTAAGGCTATCCAGCAGGCTCTCAAGTATGTCGCTAATCATCCTCAGCTCGTCACCCTAGGGGTACGCCCCTCTCGACCCGAGACCGGCTATGGTTATATCCAGATCACAGGAGGGACAGAGCATGACTTCGTCAAGGTAAAGACCTTCACCGAGAAGCCCAACCTAGAGATGGCCAAGGTCTTCTATGAGAGTGGTGAGTTCCTCTGGAACAGTGGAATGTTTGCCTGGAATGTACAGACCATCCTCGAAGCCTTCGAACGCTACCTCCCAGCTCTGACCTCTGTACTCGATGATGCTAAGGGGCACTATGCCCAGCCTGATGAACAGAGCCGAGTAAGCGCAATCTTCTCCCAGTGTCCCAATATCTCCATCGACTATGCTGTGCTAGAGAAGGCGGATAATGTGATGGTGCTCCCCGTGGACTTCGGTTGGGCAGACCTCGGCACATGGGGTTCGCTCTACGATCTCAAGAAGACCGAAGAGCGAGGCAATGTAGCTCTACATACCGAGGCTCTCTTCTATGAGGCAGAGGGCAATGTCGTCTCCATCGATGGTGAAGGTGATAAGCTCGTCGTCGTACAAGGGATCGATGACTGCATCATCGCAGAGAGCAATGGTGTGCTACTCATCTGCAAGCGTGGTGAGGAGCAGCGCATCAAGGAGTTTATGGGCGAGGCTTCGCTGCGCTACTCCAAGAAGTTTGATTAGTACATCTCCCACCGCTCTGTGAGGCTTTATCATTTCCTCACCTGAAGTGATTTACAACAAAAAGCGAAGGCGCAGATACCGATTCTGGTATCTGCGCCTTCGCTTTTTGCTAGATCAGGATCTCCCTGCATTTAGCCTTCTACTCGCGAGACACGATGAGTGCTGTTGCATAGGCAGCCATACCCTCGCGATGTCCTACGAAGCCTAGGCGTTCGCTAGTCGTGGCTTTGATCGAAATGGCCCCGACCTCTAGGCCCATGACCTCGGCCATCACCTGCTTCATCGCTGGGATATGAGGATTGAGCTTAGGTGCTTCTGCTGCGATCGTTGCATCAATATTCCCGATCACATACCCCTCTTGGTCAAGGAGCTCGCAGACACGACGGAGGAGAATCTTGCTGTCTATCCCCTTGTAAGCCATATCTGTAGGGGGAAAGTGCACCCCGATATCCCCTAAGGCTGCTGCACCTAGGAGGGCATCACAAACTGCGTGTAGGAGCACATCGGCATCCGAGTGTCCCTCTAGTCCTACCTCATGTGGGATCTTCACCCCCCCGAGCCAAAGGTCATATCCCTGCTCCAGACGGTGCACGTCATAGCCAAAGCCAATCCTGTAGGGTATCTTCATCATTAGTTTACTTTAGGAGAGTACGTAGCCCATTGATATCAAAGGCTAGGGTAAAGCGTAGTGTCTGATCAAGAGGGTTGTTGGCAATCGTAGAGATCAGATAGGAGGCATCGATACGGAATGCCTTGGTGCGGAAGCCAGCTCCAGCCGTCAGTGCTTGTAGGTTACCTTTCGTAGGATGGAGGTAGCTGTAGCCCGCACGGACGAAGAACTTATCGTTATGATTATACTCAGCTCCGAGGCTTAGGCGCACCTCACGAAGCTCTTCCTTGAAGCCTCCCGTAGCATCGCCGAAGCTCTTGAAGATTCCACCTATTGAGGAGGTACTGTTATAGTCCTTAACCTTCTGCACATTGCCAGCCAGGGGAGGTGTGGGGACGAGGAGCTTGTTTGCCTCGATGTTGAGTGAGACGGCATTGGTCTCATCGATGGGATAAAGGAGTCCCGTCCCTAGACCTAGGTTAGTCGGGATAAAGGCGGAGTTTGTCCCACCATCAAAGGAGATCTTGGTACCGATGTTACGTACGTTGAAGCCCAGTGTCCATAGAGCCTCGGCACTACCAAGAGTCACATACTTGTGGAGGTAGCCAGCGATGTCGGCGGCAAAGGCCTTGCCTGCGCTCTGACCTTGCCCAGCTCCCTGGTCTGAATGGATATAGCGCAGGGCGACAGCCATTGAATAGTTCTCGGAGAGCTTGCGGGAGTAGCTGACATCGAAGGCAAACTCATTGGGCTGCGCATCTCCAAGGCTCTTCCCTGAAGCATCCCAGCGGGTGAGTTTCCCCAGAGTGAAGTAACGGAGTGAGGCAGCTAACGCCTGCGTCCCTTCCTCACCACCGATCTTGTAGTATCCTCCGACATGCATCAGGGCAATGTCCGAGACTAGACGGGAGAGCCAGGGGGTATAGCCCAGTGATACTCCCGAGCTGCTCTTGATGAATGCAAACTTAGCTGGGTTCCAGTACTGAGCGTATGGGTCGGGGCTGGTCGAGGTGCCCAAGTCCCCCATACCTGCCGCACGTGCATCAGGTGTGATCTGTAGCGATGGGACGGCTGTGAGTACAGGGGAGAAGGTCTCCACAGTCTGAGCCTCAGCGGTGACTACCCCAAGGAGGGCAAGTATACCCGCTGTGACGAGAGTTTTGGTCTTGCTTTGTTTCATTATGTACTTCTTTATCTGTCTTATGGGGCTCTGCATTAGGCTAAGAGTGCTGGGGCAGAGCTATCACAATACCATAAATGTCTTTTATAACTACAAAGATACACGATTTTTCTACGCTAGATATGCCCCATAGCTTGAGGAGAAGAGGCATAGTGAAGCTCTCATCATAGCCCCTCCGAATCCTGAAGCAGAGATGGCTCACTATACCTTATTATATATGGTGTGATTTCCGTGTCTCTCTAGCAGGACACTCCATATAATATATGAGTCTCCATGCATTTAGGAATTTACTGGGGAGACTCGATTAAGTCTTTATACATGAAATAACTAGCGGGCGAGGGCAAAGTGTCGAAGAGTATACACTCAAGATAGCAGCATCTGTCCCCTAGGTCTAGGTTTGCCAAGCGTCTACCTGCTACCTAGGAGAGAAAAGTATACACGTGTGTATACCATCGTGTACTCACGTGTACACTTTTGTATACCCACGTGTACACTACTTCGCTCTAAGTATATCCCCAGTAGAGCTCCCTAGGATGTCCGTTTCTTGGGGGTAATACTATGTACTTCAGAGATAAGGCTAATCCCCTATTGGACATGAAGTAATGCTTCCAAAGAGCCGAAACGAGTAAGAATACTAAAGAGGCCATGCGGAAGCCCGGAGCTCTCTGTATTCAATCTAGGATATCGCTCATTGATCCAGTTGTCTCGAAGGTAGAGCTTCCATAAGAAAATGATCAGCCTGCATAGCGTGAGTAGTTTCAGTATCGTTTCTACCTCTACTAAGCTCTCTATATCATGCATATCGATAAGCGGATATAGGACATACCGAGAGCGGGTGATAGGACATATAATGTTCGCATCCGTCACCTATGTAAGGTGATGCTCGCGAACATTACGTGTCCTATGATGGGAATATTACGCTTTCTATAGGTGTGCCCCTTATTGGCTATGAAAGGGCAAACCTGGACTATTCATGGAGTGTGCTATCTGTGGCTTCTTAGTGTGGAGCAGCCTTGGTATAGATAGCAGTTAGTCTTAGCTTGACTAAAGTGAGATTTTGCTTCCAGACAGTACTGCATATTGTGGGATGGAGCATCGTCGGTGATTTTGGAGTGATCTAGGGAAACAAAGAAAGTAACACAAGGATTCGTACTCACTACGGAGAAAGTCATCGCTCATCTAAGAATCGGTCTAAAGAGATGGTTCGTATAGGCTCAATTTATAGTCTGCCATAATGACAAATGGAGGCGATATAGAGGAGTCCTCGTATATTAGAGGATATTTGAGATTATGAATCGAGGAGATGTTCCACGGAGAGATTAGCGTCAAATTTATCATTTGGAATCCTGAATACAAACCCGAAGAGATTGTGGCAACCTGAATATTCGTATATATGATTTAGTATCCGAATATCGAATCGGAAATTAGACCCCTTAATCTAGTGTCGGTATATAACCCCCATTCTCAGGTATTTATAGATTCAAATCTGCGTATTTACTAGAGTTTAAGGGGGCTTTAGAGTACAATTGAGGATGTTTATATTACAATATTTACACCCATATAGCTATATATGAGTCTATTATAAAGTTAATGTTAAAGTATCCCTACAGATGTATAGGAGGTCAAATCCGCATTTGCTGGCTCGCTGCATTCGTTATTCGAAATTTCGAATTTGAATATTTAAATTCGGATATTTGAAAATCAAAGTTTGCTTCTTTGATTTGGTTTTCGTAATTTTGAATCATAAATCAAGTGACACAATGGCAGACTTTCTAAACCTGGAAGAGATTACCAAACGACTACGAACAGTTGTCGAGGCAAGCAAGATGAGCGCAAAGGACTTTGCCCTAGGCGCAGGGATCCCTCAGGCCTCACTATCTCAAATGCTAAATGAAAAGCAGGTAATCAGTGTAGCAACGATAAACAAGGTTATCGAGCATTATCCCAACTTAGTAGACCCCTACGAGTTCCTATTCGGCACACCTGCACCATCTTCCGATCCCTATGAGATGGGGCTTTTCCCTTCGCAGATGCTGCCAAGTACGGGAGGAGATAAGAGTAGCGAAGGAATGCGTGAGATCATCCGTACACAGTCGGAGGAGATCGTTAAGCTAAAGACTGAGCTGGCACTGCGCTCAGATAAGGAGATCGATCGCATTATGGTCTTCTACACGGATAATAGCTTCAAGACCTTTAGATGTAATGACTGAACACGCAGGATGCCTCTAAGCCATGAAGGATGAGAAAATCTAGCTATCTTTGTCCCGATTTCATTCGTACGCATTGATGAAGAAGTATTCACTCCAGTTCACCCTCCTTTCTACCCAAGAGCTAGGCGCAGGCAACTATCTGCTGCGCCTCTTCCTCCCACAAGAGCAGGGGGAATTCCCCCTCATGGCACCTGGGCAGTTCGTCCAAGTGGCGGTGCCAGGAGGCATGGTCTTACTACGCCGTCCCATCTCTATTTGCAGTGCCTGCCAGGAAAGTAGGGAA
>ERZ772874.1340-NODE-1340-length-12821-cov-4.647971_pt1 | contig 12821 bp, 11 predicted proteins | sample MGYA00580586_ERZ772874 | MGnify/ENA primary metagenome ERZ772874 (study PRJEB29015, sample SAMEA2737952) | human oral metagenome | biome: human oral; feature: human-associated habitat; material: dental | place: China | collected 2154 ... | reverse complement strand
GCCTTCACGCTCATGGCCAGGTTGTAGGGCTCCTCGGTGTCCAGCGGGTCGGGGCCGATCTTGTCTACACGGAGTTCCTAAGTGCCGATGCTCTGATCCGTCAGGTAGCAGGGACGACACGTAAGCTGGCTATCGACCCCGAGGAGCGCCCCGTAGCGATCCAGATCTATGGGCGTGAGGTAGAGCCGATGGTAGAGGCTGCACGTATCGCAGAGGCTGCGGGGCCCGAACTGCTCGACCTAAACTTCGGCTGTCCCGTCAAGCGGGTTGCGGGGAAGGGGGCGGGAAGTGGTATGCTTCGCTGTCCCGATCAGATGCTACGTATCGTCAAGGAGGTCGTCCGGGCGGTGAACATCCCCGTGACCGTCAAGACCCGCCTAGGCTGGGATAACGAGAGTAAGATCATTGTCGAGCTAGCTGAGGCACTGCAGGACTGTGGGATCCAGGCACTCACGATCCACGGACGGACACGTGCCCAGATGTACACCGGTCAGGCCGACTGGAGCCTCATCGGAGCTGTGAAGGCTAACCCTCGGATGCATATCCCTATTATCGGCAACGGAGACATCATCACGGGCGAGGAGGCTCGCCGAGCCTTCGACACTTATGGAGTTGATGCCGTGATGGTCGGACGTGCCACGATCGGCCAGCCCTGGGTCTTCGAGCAGATGAAGTACTTCCTCCAGACAGGGCAGGAGCTCCCCCTGAGAGCCAAGGCATTCTATGTGGACATCCTGCGTCAGCTCGTGGATAACAATATTCACAAGCTCGATGAGCGTCGGGGTATCCTCCATAGTCGCCGTCATATAGCAGCGAGCCCGATCTTCAAGGGCATCGACAACTTCCGCCCCGTGCGCATCGCTATGCTCCAGGCGACGACACGAGAGACGCTCTTCCACGAGATCGCACGAGCCGAGGAGCTACTCCTCAGTACGGGGACACACTGGAGCTAACACAGCACATATACAGACATCTTATATAGATACTATTCATAGTACATGAAGACGAATCTCTATCTAACGCCTCTCCTACTCTCGCTAGCCCTCTTCTGCGGGTGTAGTCGCTCGGGGCAGCAGCACTTCACCGTCTCGGGGACGATCACAGACGCCTCGGGCAAGGTACTCTACCTAGAGACCACGAGTTCCGAGGAGGCACAGCCCTTAGACTCAGTCGTCCTAGGACAGGATGGACACTTCTCCTTCGAGAGAGAGGGGCATTCCTACCCGATGTTCTACCGCCTAAGGCTGGGAGAGGAGTCCATCCCCTTCGCTGCAGATTCGCTGACCCAGCTTAGCTTGACGGCTTCGGGCGATAGCCTCTTTGCCTCTTACCGCCTGACCAAGGCAGAGGCCTACAACGAACAGATACGGGAGATCAGTCACCTACGCTGGCAGACGGATCGTGCGATCGAGGCCTTCATCGCCACGCTCCCCACACTTAAGATTACGCAGGAGGGGATAGAGCAGCATATCGATTCGCTGAGTGGAGGACTCAAGGAGATACTGACGAGTCGCTATATCTATGCAGACCCCAAGAGTCCAGCTGCTTACTTTGCCCTCCTGCAGACCTATCGTGGAGGCGCCTACTTCTCCGTAGAGACACCTGCTGATGCCAAGGCCTATGCCGCTGTGGCGACAGCCTACGACACCTTCTATCCCACAGCCCCCTATACCGCTCTGCTCAAGGAAGCCGCACTCACGGCTCTAGCCAACCAAAGAGCTCACTACCGAGCCCTGCACCCCGACACTACGCAGAGAGCTAAGCCTCATGTCGTGGACTATCCAGAGCTCAAGCTACGGGACAAGGCTGGTCAGGAGGTCTCCCTCACCGAGGTGGCATCCCGAGAACCTGTCCTCCTGAGCTTCACCTCCTACGCTCAGGAGTGGTCTCCCGAGCTCGTTGCCCAGCTACGAGCCCTACACGAGAGCCACCCCGAGATCACGATCTACGAGGTGTCCCTCGATCGTGACGCCTACTTCTGGAAGAATGCTACACGCACCCTACCCTGGATCAGCGTGCATGACCCCTCGGGGAGAAGCCTCTCGACCTACAATGTCCAGCAGCTCCCCACCTTCTTCTCTATACGAGGAAGCGAGCTCAAGCGCCTTGCTTCTCCTCGGGAGATGATCAAGTAACGACAGCCCAATGAACAGACGCTTAGGCTCCTCCCACAGGCCGACCAGTAGCTACCGCACCTCAGGCGCCTCTAGGCGGAGGGGACATCGGCGAGGTTGGGGAATAGGGCGTGTCGCCCTCATACTCCTCCTTATCCTCCTTCTCGCCCTCACCGCAGGCGGGGTGTACCTCTATAATACCCCCGCAGGACGAGGAGCAGAGGAGACGGCCTACCTACTCATCGCTCCAGGCTCGGGATATGCCCAGCTAGAGAAGCAGATCCAGAGCAAGATCTGGCTTCGCTTCCCAGCCCTCTTCCGCTACTACGCTCAGTGGAGAGGCTTGACGACAGGTACCCTACGCTCAGGACGCTATGCGATCCCCAGAGGAGCCACGATGCCCGAGCTCGTGGACATCCTCCAGCAAGGGAAGCAGGCGCCACTCACCATCACCCCTACGGCACTGAGGACGGAGGCAGAGATCATCGACTTCCTCTCCTCCCACCTTTGGCTACGGGCAGATAGCCTTCGTGTGCTTATGCATAGCCCGAGGATGCAGCAGCGGTATGGTGTCGATGCCGAGGCCTTCCGTGCCGAGGTCCTTCGTCAGCCCCTCACGATCTACTGGGATACCTCTGCTGAGGCCTTGCTGGATAGCATCCATAGAGGGTACTTATCCTTCTGGAGTGGAGCACGCAGCACGCAGGCGGCATCGCTTGGTCTTAGTCCATTGCAGGTGACAACGCTTGCCTCGATCGTGGAGAGTGAGTCTGCTAAGTCCGATGAGTATAGGCGCATAGCAGGGCTGTACCTCAATCGCCTTCGCCAAGGTATCCGCCTGCAGTCCGACCCGACCGTGAAGTTTGCTCTCGGGGACTTCTCGCTTCGTCGTATCCGTGGTGAGCACCTCGCTGTCACCTCCCCCTACAACACCTATCAGGTCGTAGGGCTCCCTCCCGCTCCCATCGTCCTCCCTCGTACCTCTACCATCGATAGCGTGCTCTCGGCCGAGCAGCACGACTATATCTATATGTGCGCACGTGAGGACTTCTCGGGCTACCATAGCTTTGCCCCTGACTATGCCACACACCTAGCCAACGCTCGGCGCTATCAGCAGGAGCTCAATAGGCGTGGAATCAACTAACCCTAGGCAATGATTGAACACAAGGTTTGGACAGAACGTACACGTCTCCTACTGGGGGATGAACGAGTAGAGGAGCTACGAGCCTGTCATGTGCTCCTAGTCGGGCTCGGTGGTGTCGGGGGGATGGCTGCCGAGATGCTCGTACGCGGAGGGATCGGTCGGATGACCATCGTCGACGCTGACATCATCCAACCCTCCAATCTCAATCGACAGATCGTAGCCACACAGAGCCATCTAGGAGAGGCGAAGGCCTTTGTCCTAGCAGAGCGCCTACGGGACATCAATCCCGAGCTGGAGCTGGAGGTCATACAGGAGTTCCTACGAGACGATAGTATGGTGGAGCTCCTTGCCCGTCATCCCTATGACTTCGTCGTCGATGCGATCGACTCTCTTAGCCCCAAGGTACACTTGATCGCTTTGGCTAGGCAGAATGACCTCCCTATCGTCAGTTCGATGGGCGCAGGAGCTAAGAGTGACCCGAGCCTAATCCATCAGGCTGACCTCTCACGTAGCTACAACTGCGCCCTAGCAAGAGCTCTACGCAAGCGACTACGCAAGCTCGGTATCACCCGTGGTGTCCCCGTCGTCTTCTCCTCGGAGCTCCCCGACGAGGAGGCGGTACTGGAGATCCAGGGCGAGCCCTGCAAGCGCTCTACCGCAGGCACTATATCCTATATGCCTGCCCTCTTCGGCTGTCAGCTAGCAGCCTATGTACTCCGTCATATCACAGCCCGATCACACGCAAGACCCCAATCATGATCATACAAGCAACGAACATACACAAGAGCTTCGGCTCCCTAGAGGTGCTCAAGGGTATAGACCTCACTGTACAGCAGGGAGAGATCATCTCCATCGTAGGCGCAAGTGGAGCGGGCAAGACGACGCTCCTACAGATCCTCGGGACGCTAGAGCAGGCCGACCCAGGTGCCTCTATTCAGGTGCTGGGTGAGGAGGTAACGGGGCTCGGGACAAGGCGTACCGCAGAGCTACGCAATCGTACGATGGGCTTCATCTTCCAGGCGCATCAGCTCCTTCCAGAGTTTACGGCTCTGGAGAATGTCATGATACCTGCTATGATCCTTGGGGAGTCAAAGGATACGATACGTGAGCGAGCGTTACAGCTCCTTGATCGACTTGGGCTCAGGGAACGTGCCAGCCACAAGCCCTCCCAGCTCTCGGGGGGGGAGAGTCAGCGTGTAGCAGTCGCACGTGCTCTGATCAACGAGCCTGCTGTGATCTTCGCAGACGAACCCTCGGGAAGCCTAGATACGGCCAACAAGGAGAGCCTGCACCAGCTCATATTCGATCTACGTAGGGAGCTCGGGCAGACGTTTGTGATCGTCACGCACGACCCTGAGTTCGCTCGCCGAGCAGACCGCATGATTGTCCTCAAGGATGGACGTATCCAGTCTATCGAGGATGCTCCTAGTCGCTATGCTCCATCTCCGGGGGCTACGTCTCTCTCATCCTCTGCTCCTACTGTGACGCCTTCACCTACGCCCACGGCGACAACTCCGTCTACCTCCACGGCTACACCTTCTCCAGCTCCTGTGGCAAAGGCGTCTTCTACCCCTACGACTGCGCCTTCACCTGCCCCTATGGCCAAGTCTGTGGAGCCTGCTCCTTCATCCCCTGCGGTACAGCCCGAGGCTGTAATACCTAGACCCGAGTCGAAGACTTCGCCCGAAGTCTCTCGCCCTGCTACCCCTAAGCGCCCTACGGCGCAGGCAAGCAGTCAGCCTACGACGCAGGCTACACCCCCTACTGCGACGAAAGGCCAGCCCCGCCCCTCCCAACCACGACTACAGCCCACTGCACACCCACACGCCCAGCCTGCGGTATCTCAGCGTCCTTCGTCTACCAAGAGTAATCCCCTAGCACCCAAGCGTACTAGTGCACCTATTGATCCTCAAGACTCGGAGGACGGGCCAGAGCCAGTAACCATCTGTATCTCCCCTGAGCCTCCTACGCTCTCTATGTCCTCCACCCCCGAGCCTACTCCTAAGGGGGCAACTCCCGAGGATCCCGAGGAGGCTCGTACCCGAGCTCTAGCGGAGGCTATCGAGCAGGTCTGGTAATCGCCCCTCTCCCCCATGAGACAGACAGATCGGATCCTAGGGCGAGCGGAGCGCAAGGTCATGATTATCCTCTTGCTCCTCCTCTCCTCTGCGCTGGCGGTCTATGCCCTCACGGCTCATCGCTCTTCCTCGGCATCTGTATCGGCAGGGGCACAGCAGACTGCGGAGACTCCAAACACCTCGCCTAATCCGATAGGGGCGAAGCATGCTCACTCCGATAGTCTCATCACCGATGAGCACTATGTCGGAGGCCCCACTCGCAGGGGGGATCGTGTGGAGAAGTTCAGACGTTACGTCCAGCTGGACCTCAACCGTGTGGACTCCCTCACCCTACTGCGTATCCCGGGGGTAGGCCCAGCCTTTGCACATCGTATCCTCTCCTTCCGCCAAGTCCTCGGGGGCTACTATACCGTCCTACAGCTACAGGAGGTATATGGAGTGGATGAGGACAAGTTTCTAGAGCTGCGCCCGTGGTTTGTTATCAAGACTCCACCTCATACCCATCAGCTCTCGACGCTAAGGGCAGACTCGATCCCATGGCATCCCTACCTAAGCCGAGCGACACAGCGAGCCCTACATCGCATGGTGCTACGGCATGGTAGGCGCTTGACGTGGCAACTTCTTCGTCATGAGGGTACGTTTACCCGTGATGATAGTATTCGCCTAAGTCCTTACTTCGTAGATGCTCCTGTGGGGGCAGATAGTACGGAGCGTGGGGCATAGGATACGCACTCCAGGACAGGTCTCCCCTCCATATCACTCTTTCACCTCCTCTTATCTCCTCACTATGGCTTATCGTCGTCCCCTGACCTATTCGCAGATGATCGTGTTCGCTCTGCTCTGGCTTGCTCTCGTGGTGTGGATCCTCGTGGGCTCCCCTAAGCTTGATGGGATTACCCTACTGACTCTTGCGGCCTCTGGGGTGATCGTCTTCTATCCGATTATCAAGAGCTATCGTGAGCGCAAATAGTTAAAGCGGCCTTTTACTGGCCTGCACCCTATATGGCGATAAGCAGAAAGCACCGCCTCCCATTGCTTGGGGGGCGGTGCTTTCTGCTTATCTAGCCCGTGGTCTAGGGTGAGGGGGCACCTTAGGAGGGTTATTCTTCTTCCTCTTCCTCCTGCATGTTGGTGAAGACGTTCTGGACATCTTCGTCCTCCTCGAGCTTGTCAATCAGCTTGGCGAGGGTCTCACGCTGTTCGGGGGTAACGGGCTTGGTATCGTTGGGTAGACGTACGAACTCGGCGGAGGTGATCTCGTAGCCTGCGCTCTCTAGGTAGGCCTGGATCTGAGCGTTGGCAGAGAAGGGTCCGTAGAGGATGATCTCGTTCTCGTCTTCCTCCAGTTCCTCTACGCCGTAGTCGATGAGCTCTAGCTCGAGCTCCTCGATATCCATCCCGTCACGCTTGGTGATGTGGAAGATGCACTTGTGGTCGAAGAGGAACTCTAGGCTCCCTGTGGTGCCGAGGCTACCGCCGAACTTGTTGAAGTAGCTGCGGACGTTGGCCACCGTACGTGTCGTGTTGTCGGTAGCGGTCTCGACGAAGATAGCGATACCGAAGGGGCCGTAGCCCTCGTAGTTCATCTCCTTGTAGTCGGAGAAGTCCTTAGAGGTAGCCTTCTTGATGGCACGCTCCACGTTCTCCTTAGGCATGTTCTCCTTCTTAGCCGTCTGCATGAGCACACGTAGGCGAGGGTTGGTCTCGGGGTCTCCACCACCAGCCTTGACGGCGATCGTGATCTCCTTACCTAGCTTGGTGAAGACGCGGGCCATATTCCCCCAGCGCTTCATCTTACGAGCTTTACGATATTCAAATGCTCTTCCCATGTCTATTCTTTGCTTATGATCGTTGTGTTGGGTCGTTATCGTAGTTCCGCTCCTAGGCTCTCCAGGAGGTTCTTTTGGATCTTGGTCATGATGGTCTCGATCTGTCCCTCGCTCATCGTGTGCTCGGTGTCCTGTAGGTAGAGCGTGATGGCGTAGCTCTTCTTACCTCGGGGTAGGTTCTTGCCCTCGTAGACGTCGAAGAGGGTGACATCTCTCAGGAGCTTCTTCTCTGTACGTCGTGCGATCTCTACGACCTCGGCGAAGGTCGTCCTACTGTCTAGTAGGAGGGAGAGGTCACGCTTGACGACGGGATACTTGGGGAGCTCCTTGATGGTGGTCTTCGTGCGCTCGGCGAGCGTGTTCAGTAGAGCCCAGTTCACCGAGGCGAAGTACACGGGTAGGTCGATCTCCCAGCGGTCTAGCAGCTGGGGGGATACCTGTCCAAGGCAAGCGACCTCACGCCCATCGTGTGTCGCCCACACGAGGGCTGGCGAGGCGAAGATGTCTCGCTCGCACGTCGTCGTGGCTAGACTACCGAGGTTGATGCCTAGGCGGTCGAAGAGGTGCTGTACATGCGCCTTGAGCTCGAAGGGGGAGACCGTCTCATCGCTATGCACCCAGCTATTCTGCACCCGCTCCCCTGCTATCCATAGTCCTAGGGTCGCCGTCTCACGGTAGCCTGCTAGGGTGGTAGCGGTATTGGGCATCTTGGGATCAAGCTCATAGATGTTGCCCCACTCGTAGTAGTAGTGGCTCTTCTGCTGGCGGCGAAGGTTACGGCTGATGGTAGCCAGTCCACCGAAGAGTAGGGACTGACGAAGGACGTTCAGCTCCCCACTCAGTGGGTTCTGCAGCTGTACGAGATGATCCTGAGGCAGGGAGCTAAGCCCTTCGTAATAGCTCTCGGAGGAGAGGCTATTGCATAGGATCTCGTTGAAGCCTGCCCCTGTGAGCTGCTCAGAGAGAAGGAGGCGACGGCTGTAGGAGCGGTCTGCTGCCCCCATAGGGCTGAGGTTAGCGTGGATATAGCCACTGAGCTCTACGCGGTTATACCCGTAGATGCGTAGGATATCCTCGATGACGTCTACGTCACGAGTCACGTCCACACGGTAGCGAGGTACTAGGAGGTGCCACTGGTCTCCCTGTCGGTCGGTGATCCGTATCTCCAGCTGGCTGAGGATACGCTCGATGTCCTCCTCGGGGATCTCTAGGCCGAGCAGCTGGTGCATGCGCCCGAGGCTCAGTGTGACGGAGTAGGGCTGGGCTGGCTCGGGATAGTAGTCGACCATCCCGTCGTCGATATAGCTATCGGGGCAAAGCTCTAGGATCAGGGTGCTAGCACGAAGGAGTGCCCACTCGGTAGCGTTGGGATCGAGCCCACGCTCGAAGCGGAAGGAGGAGTCGGAGCTCACCCCTATGCGACGTGCCGTACGACGCACGCTGGAGGCATTGAAGTTCGCTGCCTCTAGGAAGATCTCCGTCGTCTGCTCGGTCGTCCCTGAGTCTAGGCCCCCCATGACGCCAGCGATGCAGAGAGGCGTACCGTCGCCCGAGGCGATGAGGAGGTCTTGCTCGGTGAGCTTCACCTTGCTCTGGTCGAGGAGGGTCATTTCCTCTCCTTGGCCTACACGTATGCGTAGGCCTTGTGTCCCGACCTTGGCTAGGTCGTAGGCATGTAGCGGTTGCCCTATCTCGTGGAGGACGAAGTTCGTGACGTCCACGACATTGTTAATCGGCTTGAGCCCGAGGGTCTCGAGTCGGCGACGGAGCCACTCGGGGCTCTCCGTGACCTTGAGCCCACGGATGACGAGCCCTTGGAAGCGAGGACAGAGCTCGGGGGCTACGTCGACGGAGACGGGTACGGGGCAGGTGCCCTCGGGACGACTGAGTACCTGGGGGAGGTGGGTGTGGACACGCTCCCCGGTGCGCTGAGCGAGGTAGGCTGCTAGGTCACGTGCCACGCCGTAGTGGGAGGTAGCGTCTACACGATTGGGGGTAATATCCACCTCGAGGACGTAGTCCGAGGTGACGCCGAAGTGCTCGGCGGCAGGCTGCCCGATGACGACCTCGTCGGCATCCAGCAGGATGATCCCACTATTGTCGTTCCCTACGCCTATCTCTACTTCGCTGCAGAGCATCCCGTAGCTCTCTACGCCACGTATCTTACCCTTCTTGATGGTGAAGCTCTCCTCGCCGGAGTGTAGTACGGTACCTATGGTCGCTACGACGACAGCCTTGCCCGCCTGAACGTTGGGGGCGCCACAGACGATCTGTAGGGGTTCGCCCTGACCGATGTCTACGGTGGTGACGTGTAGGTGGTCGGAGTTGGTGTGTTCCTCGCAGGTGAGTACTCGCCCGATGACTAGGCCACGTAGGCCTCCGGGGATTGACTCGACCTCCTCGACACTCCCTGTCTCTAGTCCGATGGAGGTGAGGGCCTCGGCCACCTCCTCGGGGGTGAGGTCTGTAGGTACATAGCTACGCAGTAGGTCGTAGGATATATTCATCTTTTGTCCTCTTTATATAATGGTGTATAGGGCTTACATGCACAATATTTAGGATACAAATGTACGAAAAGCCCCTCATACATAGGGGAGATACCCTAGGAGCTAGGGCGGGCTCATGCGCTCCTGCCGAGTGCTCCACGCTCTGGCTCTTTCGGGAATATTACTTCCACCCCGATGGTGTCCCAGCTGTATGGCTTAGAGTGACTGGGTGTTAGCCCCGAGTGCAGTGCCCGAGAGAGCCCTACGGAGGATATACTTAGAGCGATGTTGTGTACACGCGTGTATACAGTTGTGTACACGTGGGTATACTCTTGTGTACACACGTGTATACTTCTCCGCTTCCGATATGGTCGGGATAGGCCTATAATTACGCGCCTGGGGTATATCTTCTAATGAGTCCGATGGGGATCTCTATCCAGACCTAGGACAGGTCTAGGAGCGTGGGGTGGTGTCAGTCAGGTAGGTGGGGGAGGGATGCTGGCTCAGTGTGTCGATGAGCTGCTGTAGGGTATTGCGGTGCATTCCGAGCAGGGTGGCTAGGTGGCTCCTGGGGATAGCGTCGAAGAGCTCTGGTCGTCGCTCGTAGAGGTAGATGACACGATCGGCCAAGTTGGGTTGCTGGAAGGCTCGGACGAGTCGTAATGCTTCGATGAAGAAAGCCTCTAGTCGGTCGGTGAACCACTCGTTAAAAGACGGTGACTGTCTCCTATGCTCGCGTAAGAGGTCTCTACTAATGCTCCAGAGCAGGCTTTCCCTAGTGGCTTCGATATATAGCTCGCTCCGATCGCCCGTGCGTAGACTGATAGCATCGAGTACAATGCTAGAGAGGCGGTCGCTGAAGAAGAAACTTGTACGCCGCTCTCCCCTCCTATCCACGTAGTAGCTCGTAAGTATCCCCTCGCAGAGGATACCCACCTCACTACACCGAGAGCCAGCTCTGAGGAAGAAGTCGCCTCGCCTAAGGTGGATCGCCCGCCCATGCCCCATCACCCAGTCTACCTCATCACTAGGCAAACTGAGCTGCTCTAGTCTGGGAGGGAGTAGCTCCTCGATCCGTAATTTCTTCCTTGTCATTTGAGTAGTTATCTGATAACACCACAAAACCAACATTATAAAGGTACACAAAATGCAACAATTCTAGCACATTCTACCCTCGGTTTAGCCGTACCTTTGCATCTCCAATCACGAACCCAAGCAACTCAAGTTGGGTTTATTGGAGTAATCATAGTAAAAGAATAAGAATGAAAAGAGCTATCTATGTCGGGATCATAGTGGCATTGACTACTATCCTCGCCTCCTGCTCAAAGGAGGATTTACGACAGCCTCACTCCACTACGGAGTCTACTCGGGCAAAGACGCTCGCTGAGGAGCAGGAACAAGCATTTGCTCGTGCTCTATCCCTGAGTGTCTCGGCGGACAAAGAGCTACGCAGCCTCCTCAAGGAGCAAGCACTAAAGCAATTTGACAACAATAACGATGTCCTCTATCATCAGATCAAGGATCTACAACTGCCTCATGGCAAGACGGTACGAGAGGTGCTACTAGACCACTGGTCAGGGGGCGAGGAGAAGTTTAGAGAGATGGAGTATAATCTCCCTCTACTGAACATTTACCTCCCCGATCTGAGCTTATTTGGGCAAGCATCTGATACTGCGTGGGATACTGAGACTCCGGAGGTTGGCATCGCTGTGCGGGAGAAGGGCAAGGACTATGCTCAGCTCTTCGTTGGCGGAAAGCTCGTGTCTCAGATCGAAGCTGGAGAAATACCAGCTATCCCTACGTTAGTCGTAAATATGAATAAGCGGGTAAAGCTTGCAGCCTCTGCGCGAGCCTTTAATGGTGAGGTGAGATACACCTATCAGTTCCTTGATCCAGTATTCGATGGAACTAGGAGGTCACAAGCTCGTAATGCCTATGTCTGGGAGGAAGATGAGACAGATGCTGTAGACGCGAGCCGCTTTAACTGGCAAACACGAGAAATACTCGAGTCTGTACGCCGAGGTAATCCCGGCGGGCAACGTGCGTCTATCTACTATCCTAGTGGAGCGGATCTCGACCACTCTGTCAATGAACAGCTCCTACGCTTCCGCATAACGAAGGAGGCATATTGGCTTATCACAGATGCAGATATAGATCCACATATCGAAGAGGGGCAGCGATTCGTAACTTATGCCCAGAGAGATGCGTCTATAGATGAGCTGATCGCTCGGTGCTGGACGAGTGGTAACTTTACCTTCGTCTTCGAGGTACATACTCCGATGCGTAGTGGCGCAACAGATGTGACACGCCTGGTATTCAATGTTACGCCCAAGCAGCTCTTTATGATGAACCCAGATAGGGAGCGTAGACACCCCACTTGGTTCCGTAAGACCCGCTACACCTATCGTCTGCACCCAGCCTTCCTGAGTCCACGTTGGGTCTATCCCGCACAGCTCGTCTCATCAAGTACTACACGTATAGCAGGATCTTGGGATGTCTCAGAGCAAGCACTGAGTAAGAAGATTTTCATCTCTGAGTTTGATGAATCACAGACGATTACTAGGACGGAGGCCAATAGCTCAGTGTTCCTCTCTGGTGCAGATGCCTCAGCAGATCTCAGTGTGGGAATTGCTAAGATTAAAGCCGGAGGGAAGGCTGAGAATAAGACCTCTAGGAGTACGACTTACACTATTACTACCCAAGCAAAGTCCGATGATCTAGGTACGCTTTCCATCTTCTTCTATGATCCAATCATCGTCTCTGCGGAGGGAGGTAAGTATGAGCTGTTCAATGTCAGCAATGGAACGGTTACAGCGACCTTTACTCCCGTGAAGACGAGTCGTTATTAGAAGTGTGTTATGAATAAGTTCATTCGACTATTTATCCTCGTTGTGGGGATTGTCACTCTCCTCTCCTCCTGCAAGAAGGATGAGGATATAGAGGGCGGAAAGCCCTACCCTCTAGCAGGGACAACCTGGATTAATCGTCTATCTGAGAATAGGGGTTACGACGTCTACAAATTCATATCAGGGGAGACTTATCAGAGGCAGACTCTTGATAAGAATGCTATCCTTGTGGAGAGTGAGCCTATTGGTGTCTATAGACTAGAGATGTCTAATGGTCGGAGGCTAATCGTCTTCTACACCAATAGGGGTTCTCGGGTAAATAGC
>ERZ772874.1339-NODE-1339-length-12843-cov-14.882312_pt1 | contig 12843 bp, 8 predicted proteins | sample MGYA00580586_ERZ772874 | MGnify/ENA primary metagenome ERZ772874 (study PRJEB29015, sample SAMEA2737952) | human oral metagenome | biome: human oral; feature: human-associated habitat; material: dental | place: China | collected 2154 ... | reverse complement strand
GCACACCCGCACACCCGCACACCCGCACACCCGCACACCCGCACACCCGCACACCCGCACACCCGCATACCCGCATACCCGCATACCCGCACACCATGTACGCCATGCCAGCCCCATCCCGGCGCCGCTTCCCCGATACTGAACCTTTGCTCAGCCACCGTTTCGAAACGCCCCTGGGCTCCATGGAGGTCATCGCCGGCCCCCTGGGCGTCAGCCTGCTCGAATTCACCGACACGGCCCGCCTGCAGCGCGAGCGTGACGACCTCTGCCGGCTGATGTCCACCGACATCCTCCCCGGCCAGAACGAGGGCACCCGCCAGGCCGAGCACGAAATCACCGAATATTTCCAGGGTATCCGGCGCGTCTTCAGCGTACCGCTCTTCACACCGGGTACCCCTTTCCAGCAGGGCGTCTGGGCGGTACTGCGCGACATTCCCTACGGCCAGACCATCAGCTACCAGCACGAAGCCCGGATCCTCTCCAACCCGCGTGCCATTCGCGCCGTGGCGGCGGCCAATGGCGCCAACCGCGTCTCCATCATCATCCCCTGTCATCGGGTCATCGGCAAGAATGGCACCCTGGTCGGCTACGGGGGTGGCCTGTCGCGCAAGCAGCAGCTCCTGGCCCATGAACAGGAATGGGAGCAGCCCTCCCTGTGGGTCAGCGGCTGAACAGCGATGCCGCCCCCATCGCCCCAGCCACCGCCGCCAGCAGCGGCAGCACCGCCGCATGGTGCTGTCCGGTGAACCCCATCACCAGCGCAAAGGCTGTCAGCGGCGCATTCATCGACACCGCCAGAAAACCCACCGACCCCGCTACGGCCGCCGCCAGTACACTAGCCTCGCCGGCCACACCGGGCAGCACATCCCATACCGGCAGCAGATGCAGCCCCAGGCCCGCAGCCAGACCAGCCAGTGCGCCAATGGCCACGCCGGGCGTCAGCGTCCCCCCATAGGCGCCACTGCGCAGGGTGAGCAGCACCACCGCCGTCTTGCCCGCCAGCAGGGCCAGACAGAGCTGCAGCGTCGTGCCGTCATACGCCGTCTGCGCCGCCGAGCGGCCGTTGCCCAGCACCTGTGGCAGCCAGATCGCCACTACCCCCGTCAGCGCCAGTGCCAGCGGCAGTGCCCACAGCACCTGCCATTTCTGCGCCCGGTGCTTCTCCACGTGCTGCACAGCCCGCCGGAAGGCTGCCGCCGGCAACCCCACCAGCACCCCGATCAGCGCACACCAGCCCACCGTCACCGCCGAGCCACTGATCTGGCCCAGCACATAGAAGGTCTCGGTCGATACCGTCACACGGGCCACCAGCGTCGCAATCACCGACACCGTCAGCGCAACCACCCCATACCGTATCGAGAAGCGCGCCAGCAGAATTTCCAGCGCAAACACCGTCCCGGCCAGCGGCACCTGATACACCCCGGCCAGACCGGCCGCCGCCCCGCAGGCCACCAGCAGGCGCCGCATCTCGTCATCCAGTCGCAGACCATCCACGATCCGCCCGGCAAACAGTGCACCCAGTTCCCGTGGTGCCACCTCCCGGCCAATCGGCGCCCCCGAGCCCACCGCCACGATCTGCAGCACCGCATGCATCACGTTCTCGAAAAAGGGTGGCCGCCGGCGCGCCGGTGTATCGGCCGCCACCGCCCCGTTCACTCCCACCACCGGGCGGCCCCGGAGCTGCAGCAGCGCCCAGCCCAGCGTCACCACCAGCCCGCCACCCAGCAGCGCCAGCATCCGCCGTTCCGGCGTCGTTCCTTCCGTCACGATGCGTGCCTGCGCCTCGGTCTGCCCAAAAGCCAGATGCTCGACCCCATGGATCAGCCACGACAGCGCTGCCGCCCCCAGCCCCGCAGCCACCCCGGTCAGGATCATCGCCAGCAGCAGACGCCACCGGATGCCCCCTTCGGAACGGGACGCCTGCAGGGCAGGGAACGGCTGTGCAGAGGACACCTGTGCAGTGGGAGCCTGTGCAGCGGGAACCTGTAGCACAGGGCTGGCCCCGGCCGGAGAGGAAGGGGCGGGCAGGGGAGAAGGGGCAGCATCAGGCATCATGGCAACCGCAGGAGCGTCCAGCCGGCCATTTTAGAGCGTGTCATGGATGGACGGGCTGGCAGAAGAAGCCCGGCTGAAGCAGTTATCTGCGGGTGCGCGGGGACCGCTCCCCGGGCGGCACCGAAATCACCACCGACACCCGAATCTCCGTGGGCACCTCCGGCTGCACTTCCTGTGGTGAGGCGCTGGCCCGCTCCCGCTCCAGATATAGCGCCCGGCCAGCACCCGGCAACGCCTTTTCCGGGCCGGGCCAGGCAATCTCCAGCTGTCCGACCGGTGAAGGTGATGCCGTCAGTTCGACGGGCAGCCGTGTTTCCTGCTCCCGCCACTGCATGGCGGCCTGTTCGATGGCCTCGCGCACGATCCTGATACCTGCCGGCCCCAGTGCATCCTGGTCCTGCCACTGGATCATCGTCTGCTCGGCCGTTTGCCGTTGCACCCTGACCTCGGTCTGACGCACGGTCTGGCGCGCCTGCCTTGCTTCGGCCGGTGGTACCGTGGTCTTGCGGGATGTCTTGCTCCGGGTTCCCCGGGTGCGTGCCTTCGGTGCCGGTGATACATCCGGCAGATCGCCGCCCGGACCCGCCATGCTGTCCGCAGTGGCATCCATCGACGCAGAGATTCCCGACGGCATGTCTGCCTGTCCTGCAGCCGCCGATGTCCCGGCCTGCTGCGAGGCGGCCTTCGTCCGGCGACGCGGGGCGGCCCGCTTCGTCGTGCCTTCCGTCGCTGCTTTTGTTCTGGTCCGCGTGGCAGCCTTCCGTCGCGGGGCCGCCACAGGTTCATCCACATCAGCCACCTTGGCCACCACGGTTCCGGTCATGGCCCGGTCAGCCACGTCAGCCATCACCGTCCCGGCCCGGACCTCACCGGCCACGTCAGTCCGTACCCTTCCTGCACCGACCGTTTCAGCCACGGATGCACCGGCGTCATGGATCCTGGCCATCTCCGTGATCCCGGCCTCAGCCATGGCCGGTTGCCGCCCAAGCCGGGATGGCGGGGTGGACGTCCCCTCGTGTGCGACTGTGCCCATATTTGTCGCAACGACGGCTGGAAGCGGCTCCCGCACCACGTCCCGCGCCTGGAGCATGCCCGGTACGCCAGCACCGGCACCCTGACCAGCCACCGCCGCCAGTGGCACCGCTGCCCGTGCAGGCAGCCGCACCGCAACCTGTTCCACTGCGCCGTGCGCGGCGCTCTCGTGCGCCGGTGCTGCCTTCTTCTGTGGCCACAAGTGTGCCATGCCCATCCCCGCACTCACCGAGGCCAGCAGGGGCAGGGCTGCCGTATCGTGCTGGCCCGTGAAGCCCATCACCAGCCCGAACGCCGTCAGCGGCGCATTCATCGACACCGCCAGAAAGGCCGCCGACCCCGCCACGGCTGCCGAATGCAGATCGGCCTTTGCCGCGCTGGGGGGCAGCCACTCCCAGACCGGCAGCTGGTGCAGCCCCGTGCCCAGCAGGATGCCCGACAGAGCCCCCAGCGCCACTGCCGGCTGCAGCGTCCCGCCATAGGCGCCACCGCGCAGCGTGGCCAGCACCACCACACTCTTGCCCAGAATCAGCGCCAGACACATGCCCATCGTGATGCCGTCGTAGGCCGTCTGCGCCACCGAGCGCCCGTTGCCCAGCACCTGCGGCAGCCAGATCGCCACCACCTCCGTCAGCTCTTGCCCAGAATCAGCGCCAGACACATGCCCATCGTGATGCCGTCGTAGGCCGTCTGCGCCACCGAGCGCCCGTTGCCCAGCACCTGCGGCAGCCAGATCGCCACCACCTCCGTCAGCAGCAGTGCCAGCGGCAGCGCCCACAGCACATCCCACTGCTTGGCCCGATACTGTTCCGCATGCAGCACCGCACGCCGGAAGGCCGCCGCCGGCAGCCCCACCAGCGTCCCGATCACCGCGCTCCACAGCACCGTCACCACCGATCCGTCGATCTGGCCCAGCACATAGAAGGCGTCGGTCGTCACCTCGACGCGTGCCACCACCGTCGCAATCACCGACACCGCCAGCGCCACGATCCCGTAGGTCACCGTAAACCGCCCCAGCAGGATCTCCAGCGCAAAGATCGCCCCGGCAAATGGCACCTGATACACCCCGGCCAGTCCCGCAGCCGACCCACTGGCCACCAGCAGCCGGCGCATCTCCTCGTCGATGCCCAGCCGGTCACAGATCCGGCCACTGAACAGCGAGCTCAGCTCCCGCGGCGCCAGTTCGCGTCCGATGGGGGCACCCGAACCCACCGCCACGATCTGCAGCAGCGCGTGCACCGTCCCCTCGAAAAAGGGTGGGTGCCGGCGGGCGGGCGTATCGGCCGCGATCGCCCCCTTGATCCCCACCACGGGCCGGCCCTTCACCTGCAGCCACGTCCAGCACAGCGTCACCAGCAGCCCGGCGCACAGCAGCGCGCCCATCCGCCGCTCCGGCGTCGTGCCCTCCGTCACGATGCGTGACTGGGCCTCGCTCTGCCCGAAAGCCAGATGCTCGACGAAATGAATCATCCACGACAGTGAGGCCGCCGCCAGCCCCGCCGCCACACCGGTCAGCACCACGGCCAGCACCAGCCGCACCCCCGGAAAGGGGAGGGGAGGAGAAGCGTTTTTCATCATGTCCGATACAACAAAACAGACAAATGTCCAGCATTTTATGCTCGATGTGGCGATTTATAATGTGTTGTTACAAATTCCGCCTGTTTTTGGTGGCTGATGTGGCGGCCCCATGGCTGTCGGATTCTCTGCCAGATTCCGGCCCGATTCCCTGCCGTTCTTGAAGATTTGCGTGGCCAGCACCCCCACACGCTTGCCCAGAATCAGCTCTGGACATTGCCCGTCTGGGGCGTGTGTCCTGGCGCGAGTAGCCACCATAGGCCGCCAGCAGCGCTTCTGGACACAGCCTATCTGAAGTGTGTGTCCCGGACTCATTCGTCCCCGCGAACCTGCCTTCAGGCGCGCAGGGCAAGGTGCGGCAGGGCCACAGTGTCCTGAATGGCTTCAGGACACTGTCAATACAGCCATGCGTACCCCAAAGGGGAGTCTTCCGGGCCAGCCGGGGACGAATGAGTCCCGACACACGCTCTGAACCGCCTCCAGTGGTCCCCACCGCAGCGTCCGTTCCCGCAAGCGGGTGCGGCAGGGCGGTTCTCCTGCCCAAACTGCGGGGTTGCAGAAAACGGCGTCCCCCCATGTCCTGCGTGGCCTTCGCCCCGGCCAGCCGTTACACTGTCGGCTTGCAGCGATGTGGATACTGGGCATCCCGCTTTCCTGGGCGCGTTCTTCTTCCGTGCCCCGCCTTCTTTCACGCCCCGCTGCCCTTCCTTCCCCGCTGGGTGCCGGCCTGACTGGCGCGCAGCATCAGCGTGGTCCTGACCAGCGTACTCTGTGATCCCGGGATTGTCATGCCAGCCAGAATCTTGATGATCGACAACTACGACTCCTTCACCTACAACATCGTCCAGTACCTGGGCGAGCTGGGGGCGGACGTCACCACCATCCGCAGCGACGCCATCGACCTGGATGGCATCCGCAGCAACAATCCTTCCCACCTGATGTTCTCTCCCGGCCCCGGTGACCCGGACGGCGCCGGCGTCACCCTCGACGCCATCCGCACCTTTGCCGGCCAGATCCCCATGTTCGGTGTCTGCCTGGGCCAGCAGGCCATCGGCCAGGCCTTCGGCGGCAAGGTCGTGCGCGCCAAACGGGTCATGCACGGCAAGCACGACACCGTCATCCACAACGGCAAGGGCGCCTTCGCCGGCCTGCCCGAGCGTTTCCGGATCGTGCGCTACCACTCCCTCGTCATCGACCCCGCCACCGTCCCCGACTGCCTCGAAGTCACCGCCTGGACCGAAGACGGCGAGATCATGGGCCTGCGTCACCGGGAGCTGCCGATCGAAGGTGTGCAGTTTCACCCCGAATCCATCGAAAGCGAACACGGCCATGCCCTGTTCAGGAATTTTCTGGAGCAGAACCAATGAGCATCACCCCGCAGGAAGCCCTCACGCGCACCATCGAGCATCGCGAAATCTTCCATGACGAGATGCTGCACCTGATGCGCATGATCATGCAGGGTGAAGTTTCGCCCGTCATGACCGCCGCCATCATCACCGGCCTGCGTGTCAAGAAGGAATCCATCGGCGAGATCGCCGCAGCCGCCGAAGTCATGCGGCAGTTCGCCACGCCCGTCCACGTCGCCAACAGACAGAACTTCATCGACATCGTCGGCACCGGTGGCGACGGCGCCCACTCCTTCAACATCTCCACCACCGTCATGTTCGTCGTGGCGGCCGCCGGTGGCGCCGTCGCCAAGCACGGCAACCGCAGCGTCTCTTCCAAATCCGGCGCGGCCGACGTCCTCGAAGCCCTGGGTGCCAACATCATGCTCACCCCCGCCCAGGTCGCTGCCTGCATCGACCTCTGCGGCATCGGCTTCATGTTCGCCCCCAACCACCACCCGGCCATGAAGAATGTCGCCCCCATCCGCAAGGAACTGGGCGTGCGCACCATCTTCAACATCCTCGGCCCCCTCACCAACCCTGCATCTGCACCCAACAACCTGCTCGGCGTCTTCCACCCCGACCTCGTGGGCATCTTCGTGCGCGTCATGAAACAGCTGGGCGCCGAACGTGTCCTGGCCGTGCACGGCATGGACGGCATGGACGAAATCTCCCTCGGCGCCGACACCCTCGTCGGTGAACTGCGCAACGGCCAGATCAGCCAGTACCGCATCCATCCCGAAGATTTCGGCTTCCAGATGGCCTCCAACCGCCAGCTGCGCGTCAGCACCCGCGAAGAATCCCGCGACATGCTGCTGGCCGTCCTCGACGACACCCCCGGTGCCCCCCGCGACATCGTCGCACTCAACGCCGGCGCAGCCCTCTACTGCTGCGGCGTATCCGGCTCGCTGGCCGAAGGCATCCGCCTCGCCCAGCAGACCATCGCCTCCGGCGCCGCCCGAGAGAAGCTCGACGAGTTCGTGCGCGTCACCCAGTCCTTCGGCAACTGAAGCGGTCCTGTAACTGGTAGTCACCATGAAAGTTCCAACTGTTCTGGAAAGAATCATCGCCACCAAGCGCGATGAAGTCCGCGCCGCCCGTGCAACACTGGGCGAACCCGCCCTGCGCGGCCAGGTCGCCGAACGCCTGAAAAACGATCCCCCGCGCGGCTTCGCCCACGCCATCCAGCAGCGGGTCATGGCCGCCGCCGCAGCCTTCAATGCCGGACACACCCCGGCACCCGTTGCGCCCGCCATCATCGCCGAAGTCAAGAAAGCCAGCCCCAGCAAGGGCGTCATCCGCCCCGACTTCGAGCCCATTGCCTTCGCCCGCAGCTACGAAAAGGGTGGTGCCACCTGCCTGTCCGTCCTCACCGACCGGCAGTACTTTCAGGGCCACGACGACTACCTCCGCCAGGTACGCGCAGCCGTTTCCATTCCCATCCTGCGCAAGGACTTCACCATCGACCCCTGGCAGGTGCAGGAAGCCGCTGCCATCGGCGCCGACTGCATCCTGCTCATCGTCGCCGCCCTCTCCGACGACCAGATGGCCGAACTCTCCGCCTGCGCCCGGGAAAACCAGCTCGATGTCCTCGTCGAAGTGCACGACGGCACCGAACTCGATCGCGCCCTGCGGCTCGACACCCCGCTCATCGGCATCAACAACCGCAACCTGCACGACTTCAGCGTCAGCCTCGACACCACCCTGAGCCTGCAGAAGCGCCTGCCCACCGACCGCGTCACCATCTCCGAAAGCGGCATCGCCGGTCCACAGGACATCGCCCTCCTGCGCCAGGGCGGCATCCACGCCTTCCTCATCGGCGAAACCCTCATGCGCGCCCCCGACCCGGGCCTGCAACTGGCCCGCTGGCTGGCAGGCTGAACGTCTCCCCCAGGAACGCCCCCCTTTCAGAGCGCTGCCCTTTTTCGCCGCCTTCCTTTCGAAGAAGAACCTTCCCCCAGCCACGCTGCCCGCAACGGATTGGCCTCGCCAGTGGCCTCCAGCTTCAGCATGGCGGGCGCCGCATCCAGCACGACCTGCGCTGCCAGAAGCTCGTCCCGCCTGAACGCCATCACCTCCACCCGGTCGCCGGGCGAATACCGGGTCAGCACCGTCTTCAGACGGGCCTCCGTACAGCGCAGCCCATCCAGCGCCACCAGCCGGTCTCCTGCCGACAGTCCCGCACGTGCAGCCGCCCCATCGCGCTCTGCGCTCAAAATGGCCAGCTCCCCGTCGCGCATCCCGGTACGAGCCCCCAGTGAACAACGCTCCTCACCCGAAGGCGTCTCCCGCAGCACCAGACCCAGCGGCCTGAACAGCTTCGTCAGCGGCAGTTCCCCGGTCCCATAGGCCCACGCCCGGATCTGCCGCCGCAGATCCAGCCCCGTCGCCTCGCGAATCAGCGCCGGCATCTCATCCTCCCCCACGCCCGCCGCACGGAAGGTACCAGTGCCCCGGTACGAAACAGCGTGTCCGCCGACCACGGACATCGAGACTTCATCGCGCCTGCGCCGCCCCGCATGCCCGTCACTGCCTGTACCTGCACCCGCACCTGCGCCTGCACCCGTACCTGCACCCGTACCTGCACCTGTACCTGCACCTGCACCTGTGCCTGTGCCTGTGCCCGCACTCGCTCCTGTCCGGTCTTCCCGCGGCAGCGCGTCATCGGCATAGAACCCCCGCCCGAATCGCTGCCACAACAGCCGCATCACGTCATCCAGTGACTTCTGCCCGCCGGTCCGTTCCCGGATCAGCAGATCCAGGCACAGCGCCACCAGCGATCCCTTCACGTAGTAGCTCGACACCGCATTCAGCGTATTCTCATCCGGCCGGTAATACTTGATCCACGCATCGAAACTCGACGCCGCCACACTCTGCAGTCGTCGTCCAGGATTTGCGGCCACCCGCTGAACGCTCTTCTCCAGCAGCCCCAGATAGGCCTGTGCATCGATCACCCCCGACCGAACCAGCATCAGATCGTCGTAATACGATGTGAATCCCTCGAACACCCACAGCAGGTCCGTATATACCTCGCCACCCAGATCGTAGGGCGCAAACCGCGCCGGCTTGATCCGTTTCACATGCCAGGTATGGAAATACTCGTGCGCCGCCAGCCCCAGAAACGTCTGATATCCCGCCGGCGTCCCCTGCATCCCCACCCACGGCAGATCATCCCGCGAACATATCAGCGCCGTACTGCTGCGATGCTCCAGTCCCCCATAACCATCGCCCACCGCCATCACCAGAAACAGGTAGCGCGATACCGGTGCCCGCTTCGTTCCTGGTTCGAACAGGGCAACCTCCTGCGCACAAATGGGCTTCAGATCGGACACCAGCCGGTCAAAATCCACATCGGCACGCCCCGTCACCACCACCTCGTGGCGGCACCCCCCAACCTCGAAACACGCCACCCGAAAACGCCCCATCTCCACCGGATGGTCAATCAGCGCATCATAATCCCGCGCCCGGAAACGCCCGAACGCATACAGCGCCGCATCCTCTCCATGGTGGGTATCCACCCGCACATCCGGAACGGACAGCACATTGGCCGTCATGCGTCCCGCCGCAGCCGCTCGCATACCTGCCGTCGCACGTCCTGCAGCAGCCGCTTGCATTCCTGTCGCGGCACGCTCCGTCGCAGCAGCCCGCATGCCTCTCGTCACGAGCGCCTCCGCAGGAACCCGCACACCGGTCGTCGTGCGCCCCTTCGCGGCAGCCTGCATACCGGTCGTCGTGCGCCCCTCCACAGCAGTTTGTGCACTGGACCTCGCGTATTCCGCCACGGCGGTTCGCACGGCTGCTGTCACATGCCCCGCAGCAGTACCTCTCTTCGCCCCCGGCTGCCGGACTGCCGTGGACCATTCCCTGACTCCAGAGGCGGCAACCTGTTTAGACTTCCCTGTCGCCTTGCGCGGAGACTTGCGCTCTGTTTTCTGGCTGCCGCCGCCGGCCTCCACACGTGGCAGTGTGGTCGCCAGTTGCCAGTCCGCATAATCCGGCCCGGCGGGCGGCAGAATATCCACGGTACATGGCCTGTCTTCCTGGCCCCGCACCGCCAGAAACACACTGCTGCCATTGAAAAAACCATGCGTCGTATCCAGATGCGCCGCCCGGACAGACAGATCCCACGCGTACACCTGATAGCGCACAAGTAGCCCGAAACCATCAGTCGGCAGGGCCCCGCACCGCCATGTGTGCTTGTCAACCTTGAACACCGGCACTGGCATTCCGGGATCCGGCACCTCTTCCTCATGCACAGACCGGCCGGAGGCCTGGGCTGCTGCCACCGATTTCCTGCCCGCTCGCAAGGTGCCTCCTGCAGTTCCGCACCCTCCGTCCCATTCTGCCCCTTGCCCTGGGCGCCACGATGCTTCTTGCCCCGCGCCCCGTGCTGCTCCTTGTCTTGCATCCCATGATGCCCCTCGTTCTGCGTCCCGTGATGCCGCTCGTCCTGTGCTCTCTGACGCCCCTTGTCTTGTGTCCCGCGATGCCTCTTGTCCTGTGCCCCCTGACGCCCTTTGTCTTGCGCTCCGGGATGCTTCCTGTTCTGCGTCCCGTGGTGCCCCCTGTTGTCCTGCGTCCTGTGTCGTTCCTTGCCAGCTGTCCCGTACTTGCGCTGCAGACAGTGAGTGCTTCAGACGGGCAGGAGGGCGATGGCATGCCCAGGCCGAAACCTGATCTATATGCCGGGCAAACTCCCGCACCAGATAACTGCCCGGAATCCACACCGGCAGAACCAGTTCCTGGCCAGAAGGTTCCGGATTGGCCACCCACATCATCACCTCGAACAGGTGAGCCCCCGGATTCACCGGAAAAATCGAATAATGAACCGCGTCCAACACCAGACTCCAACACAAAGACAGGAAAACAGAACAGCCACCCCGGTAACCCCCCGACCGACGCATCAGGCATTTCGACAGCCTTCCCGATGACCAGGGGGAGCCTCCGCAAAAGTCCTGCGGCACTTTGGCCTCCATGATCGGGCGATCCTGTGCGTTGCCATTGCCGCCAGTAGCCCTGCTATTGCCGCCAGGGCGCCTTCTGGCTCATCCCGATCCCGGGGCCAAACCACTCGCAGACTTTTGCGAATCTCCCCGGTGATCCCGGTGGGCTCGTTGACAGCAGGGGGCGCGTAGCCAATTCTCCCCAAGGCCATTCTCCATGACAACCTGCGTCCTGTTCCAGCCACGCCCGCTGTACGCGCCAGCCCCCAGCCCAATTTTCCAGCCTATCACCCCATCAACCCATCAACCCATCAGCCCGGCAACCCTGCAACCCTGCAACCCTGCAACCCACCAGCCCACCAGCCCACCTGTCGCCATCCCTCCATCTCTCCAACCCTCCGGCAGCCGGTTGCCAGTCCCCCACACCTGGAATCAACCTGCAAGTGCAACACCCCATCCCCATTGAGGTGTTGCCATGGAACAGCCCCGAATCTTGACCCACCTCAGCCCTGTAGAGCGAGCCACCATCACGTTCCGCAATCTCCATATACCATGGCCGCGGGGCAACACAGCGCCCCCCCCCCAATGTTCTGCTGTGCCAGTTCCTGCCCAACAAGGGCATGGATCTTTCAGCCATCAGCCGGACCCGCCTGAACGACATTGCCCGACTGGTGAACGGGGGCCCGCGCCTGGTACTGGACGCCCGCCTCCTGAGGAAGACATGACGAAGATTCTTGAAGGCCACGCCAGGAAGCCTCTTGTTGCACTTGACTCTTGAGATCGCCCTCCTGCAACCGTCCATGTCCGGTACTGTTCCCCCACCCAGGCCGGACCGTGCATGCCCCGCCACTTGCCTGCTGACCGGCCTAGGTGCGTGTGCTGAACGCCTCCGCTCCCGCGATACCCTCCCTGGAATGTGCGGGACAGGACTGCGGGCGCACTGAATTCTCAATGGCCTCCAGGAACCCTCAGCAAAAACTCTGCGACACTTCAACCCTCACGTCTGGGCGCTCCCGTACATTGCCATTTGCTGCCAATAGATCTGCCATTGCCGGCAAATGGCGTCCTCTGCTGCATCCCGGTCATGGACAAAGCGCTGGCAGACCCATGCAGCGTGTCCCTGGCCGGGTACTGCCGACACGGTCAGCGCACCCAAAGGCAGTCTCCGGACCGGTCCTGGGCCCGGGCGTTGCCTGTCTTGCCCCGCCAGAGACGGACGGCTGCTGCGCCAGTGCGGCGCTTTGTCAGCAAACGGCGGCTGGTGCCAGCGGGGAAATGAGCCTGTAACACGTTTCCAGTCCCTTGTGCAGTTCCGGGAGCAACGTTCCCGGAGCAGCAGTCCCGGAGCCAATCCGCAGGAAAACATGCCGATCGATCAACTTTACCTTGTTTTACATAAAGAGCATTTCCATCGAAAACTGGCTTTACAAGCCGATCTTCGGGCAGCGTCAGCCGACGGACGGTCGCTTTCGGCCACAGGACCTGCGGCAACGCAAAGAAAGTGTTTGACAACGGCAGCGGGAGTCCCCATAATTCCATTTCTTCGCTGCTGACACAGCGACGCGACGAAAGACACAGTCTTCCGATCAGCGTAAGGTCCAGCCGGACAAGTGGTGTCGCAGCTTGCTCCTTAAAAATCAGCAGCCGATAAGTGTGGGCATTTGGGAGAAGGTGGCCCGAAGCCTGGTGCGACGCCCTGGGTGTTGTGCCGGCAGAGGGCGACAGAAATACCCTTGATGCTCACGCAAAACATGATTTACCAAGTCAGTTTTGATGAGAGCTTGCAAAGATTGAACTGAAGAGTTTGATCCTGGCTCAGATTGAACGCTGGCGGCATGCTTTACACATGCAAG
>ERZ772874.1336-NODE-1336-length-12854-cov-5.812017_pt1 | contig 12854 bp, 10 predicted proteins | sample MGYA00580586_ERZ772874 | MGnify/ENA primary metagenome ERZ772874 (study PRJEB29015, sample SAMEA2737952) | human oral metagenome | biome: human oral; feature: human-associated habitat; material: dental | place: China | collected 2154 ... | reverse complement strand
ACTTGCAGACCGGCTCTCGTCAGTTTCTCGACTTGCTCGTCGAAACTCAACCACGACATTGCCACATGGTGCGAGACGCCACTATGTTCAATGAGAAACGCAATCGTACCCGCTGAACGGTTGAACTTCCGCGCGTCCGAGGCGGCTACGTCAACGCCGCTTCGGCGGCCTGCTTGACTCCGTTCCACATGGCGAACCCGTAGACCGGCGTTTTTTCCAGCCACTCAATTCGTCCCGTCGACAGCTCCATCGAACAAGCCAGAGTGAAAGCCGAGTAGTGCGTCTCCGGCTTTTGCTTGGCGAAGGCGATCACTTCGGGGTTGGCGACGGTCTGGCACATCACGGGATAGACGACCACGCCTTTCATCATGCCCCGCGGCGCACCCTGGTAATTGTGGAGGGCCCAGGAGACGCAGGCACTCGTGAACTGATGCATCAGCGCGCAGTTGCAGGCGTCGTTCTGGGTGAGGAAGAAGAACTGGTGCATATTGGCCAACGCCGCCGACAGGCGTTCCGTCACCATCAAATAGCTCGAGAGCTCCGGCAAGTAGGCGAATGGCGTCTGAAGACGCGACGACACCCTCCTGAGGTAGGCGTCGAAGGGAGCGGCCGGACGGCTGCCGAATTGCGGCGCAGAAGAAGCGTGATGGGCGGCAGACTGCGATGAAGCAGTGCCGAAATCGGACGAAGGCTGCGCAGCGGCAAAGTCACGCCGGGGCGCAGTGGTAAAGTCACGCCGGGGCTGCGCGGAGTCAAAATCGGACGGAGGCTGCCCGGAGCCAAATTCCGGCCTGGAATGGGCGGGGTCGAAAGAATGCTGAGAGTGCGGCACGCCCGGCCTAAAGTCCGGCCGGGATTGGGCGAAGCCGGGATCGGGCTGCTGCGGAGCTGGGCCGAAGCCAAGCCTGGGCTGAAAGCGACCGAGGTCGGACTGGGGCGCAGAGGAATGGCCTCCGCTCGGATCCGGCTGAAAGCCAGAGTCGCCGTGAGGCGTCGCCTCCCGTGGGAATGGGCCCCGGTGCATAGGGCCCTGGTGCGAAGGAAAAGGCTGAGCCGGGCCGTAAGGGAGGGCGGGGCCTCCCTGCGCCGTCGACGGTCCAGGAGGGTCTGTCGGCCCCGGATAAGTTGGACCCTGCGAGTAACCGGGAAAATCTTGCCGACATGCCGGGCCTCCGGGATGGCCCATCGGGACGTCCTGATAAGGGAACGGCGCTTGGTTGATCTGGCTGAAGGGGTGACTGGGCGAGGCATTGTTGACCGGCATCCCGCATCTGCCGCAGACACCGGCGTTTCCCGGAAGAGCCGCGTTGCAATTCAGGCAGAACATCTGCCGCCTTCCAAACCAGCGTTTTCCATAGGTTTGATTCTAACGCGCAGCCGCTTTCACCCCATAAGCAAGCGTACTGTGAGCATGCGAATACAAATAGTTTCATCGCTCCTCTTACCCGCCCTACGGCCGCTCTTGGAGCCGTTGTAATGCGATAGTGGTGTTTTAACGATGAAAATAGCGTTTTGATCGAAATAAGGCGTTCAGCGCAAAGGGCGTCGTTTAGATGCGGACAGCGCTGACGTCGATTTCACCAGAGGCTCTTCGCGGTGGCATACGCGGCTGTTGAGATGTATGCTAGAAAGAGAAGGATTCCTTCATCGAAGGACGACAACATGAATCGGGTTGCGACAACCGGTCAGGTTGCCACGGCAGATCGAGTTGCGTCAGCAGATTGAGTTGCGACAACAGAAAGTGGAAGCCATGAAGAAGTTCCTGACGATTTCAGCGGCTCTTGGGCTGCTCGCCGCTTGCGGATTGACGCCTGACCCGGATTCGAAGTCATCGAGCGGCAACGGCTCCTCAAACGCCGACGTCACAAAACCGTGCGTCGGATCGATTAGTTGGAACAGCGGCTCGACTCCCCCGCCGTATTCTTCGCGATGGACCCTCGTGCTTTCCGCCGACGGCGCCAAAGCGTCGTTTTCGCATGGCCCGAGCTACGGCGAGAAGCCGACGTTCGAAGCGAAGGATTTTTCCGTCGACGCGCGAAAGTCCGGGGAACTGTGCAAGGCTCTCCGAGATATTCCCGGAGAATTGAATCCCAAAGTTGGCGGCCCCACTATGGGATGGAAGGTGACGGGGGCCTCCGGGAGCGCCACCGACAATTTCGATCCGGCCTACAGGGCCGCACTAGAGATCATCGGATCGCAGCGCCTCGATGAGGCAAAGAGCAAATTCAGCCAGTGGGCAGACGAGTACAAGAAATCGCGTGAAGCCAGCCCTCATACATGATCGGCGCGGTGGATTGAGCGACCTGCAAGATCCGCAACGCCCGTCAACCTCTTGACAGAACTTCTAGACCGGTTCGTCAAAACTCAACTACCGCATGTCACACCTCATTGGAATACAGGACCCGGACATTTGGGCATTGCGTGGAAACACGCTCGAGGCCTAGCCGGGGGTCGACTAGCTCAAGTCTACTAAACGGTGCGAGGACCACAACGCCCTGCAAGCACCGCAGCTGTACTCGGCGGGCACAGGGGCGAGGACTCCGGCGGGCACAGGGGCGAGACAGGCCATACGAGACCATTCACACTCTGCCTCGCCCCATTACCGTTCACGTCCTTCCGAAGCTCACGAAGTTCACCCTTTTTCGAAACCGAAACCTGGGTCGAACTTAAGAGTGCGGGCGTTCTCGCCGATGGTGCGCACCTCGTATTCATCGAAGCCCTCAAGTTTGGTCGCCTGGATGTCGATCCTTATGTCGAGCTTTGCCCCAGCGCCCGCAAGCCAGTCTATGACTTCGCGGGTGACATTGCCGATGTCGCGAACATAGCGATCGGGGTCGATTCTCACCGACCCGAAAAAGCGAGCAAGGACCTTCTCTGCGGCGGAAGCATCGGGATCGGTCACAATCGCTTTTTCGATGCCAACGTCAAGGCGATCGATGCGGTGGGAAGACACGAGGGCGGCCGACGTCGCCGCTGAACTCGGCGCGTAGCCTGCCGCGAAGTCAGCTGCGGCCCCATCGCTCGGACTGTCTGCGATCCAGGCGACTTGTGAGGATTCCTGCTGGGCTCGCAGACGATCGGCCTCGTGCTGGGCCTTGGCGCGTTCCCATTCGCGAGGAGGGTGCGATCCGTGACGCGTACACTCGCATTTGCCGACGGCGGGAGAGTGAGTTCCCGGTAGCGGCCGGTCTTTTCGTCGCGGTCGGCGGCGATGGCGAACCGCTCCTCTTCCACCAGAACGGCCGAGGCCGCCGTTTCGATCGCACGATCGAGCACCGAACGCCCGGCGAGCCTATGCATATACGGGTAGCGGGTGAAATAACCCCACAGCTCCCCTACACCGATCTCGCCCTTCGCCTTCCATAGGGTGGCCAGTTCCTCGTGGAAGACGGCACCGAGTATAGACGGGCCAAGTTCAGTGACGATCTGGTCTTCACGCACGAGCTTGACGCCGATTCGCTCTGCCACCGAGGCATCGCTTGAATCGGACACCCTGTCAGCGGTTATGCGAAATGGCCCAGTCGGGTCAGGCTGTTCTGGGTACGCGGTCCACGTATACGTCGAACCTAGCCTGTCCTCCACTGTCTGTTCACAGCGCGTAACCGATTCCTCTGCCTGTTTCCTCTGCTGCGCCGTCAGGTTGAGCTCATCGGAGGTGTCCCGAACTTTCTTCCAGCCCAGATAGCTGCGCGTCGCGGATTCCAAGCGCTCCAGCTCATTGGCGTCGGCCACCGCAAATACAAGCATGTTTCGATGCACGCGCTGGCTCGTCCCCTTGGATTCGACGGCTTCACGCACCCATTTGAGAGCAGGAGAGCTTTCTCCCTCCTGCTTGCGATAAGAATGGCGCGGGTGAACAATCACAAGCCGCGCCTCGTCGACGTCGGGAATATCGGCGGTCGTCTCAGGAGCCGCGTGCACTCTTGCGAAAACGCCCCGTTTCCGTTCCTGCGAACGCAGGCGATCGACGATTTCGTTCCATACCGTCTCCGGGTCCTCTCGCAGACGTTCGGCATGGTCATTGGCCGTCTTCGTCACCGAAGGCTGAGTATCGAACCAGTAGTGACCTTGCTCCTCGTAGAAGTAGGTTGAGCGTTGGGTCAATTGCTCGATCGCCATGGCGAAGTTCCCCAAGGCATCCCCCGGTATCGCGGTTCCAAGCCACACGTATTGCTTGTCCAAGCCCTTGCGTGACGTCCTGGGAGCCGCACCCATAAAAATAGTGCGCGCCAAACGTTGGGTGATGAAACGAGCGCCAAGGCTCGTCTTTTCCTTGTCAATACGCGAAGCAGTGGAGTCAGCGCCGTCGATGTCCGAGTCGATGATCGGTTTCCAGCGGTCCTCGAGGTACTGGGTGAGGTCAGTGTTGACGGAGGATGCCGCCAGGGGAACGTTGCCGGGAAGGATGAGCGGCGACGTGTCATTGGATGCCCACAATTCGTGAACGATCGAGGAGACCAGTTTGAGCACGCCGCGCGTGCGCTGGAAGCGCTCGAGGGCAGACCAGTCCTCGTACAGCCTGTCGAGCAGCTCAGGATGCAGCGGGTATGAGGCGCGAATCCGCCGGCCGTATTCGCGGACGTCGGCGGCCAGGCCCTCGGCCCGAACCCACTCTGTTCTTTCTTCCGCGGTGCCTAGATAAACCGGCGGACGGGAAAAGAACTTCGGCTGAGCCTCGAGCGGGATAGATCCACCTCCGGCAAAGAGATCCGTGTCGCTACTAATTTGGATACAAGATGGGTAAACACTGCCATGCCGGGAAATGACTTACTATCAGCGGAAATCCTCGGTTATACGCTCCTGGAATAGGCTGGAGCCGAGCCAATCAAATTTCAACCAAAGTAGGCCGATGTGAGCTCGAAGACAACCTAAGTCCCATCGCGACGCATATGTTAGAGAGTGTCAGTGAGTCTCTGCCTTACGGTTCAAAGGTGCGCATGACCGTGGATAGACTAACCGTCGGATGATCCATCAGTTCATCCAGCCAGATCTTTGTCACTCGGCATCTTTGTACCAGATCTGGCGGAGAAAAACACCTGAGTTGAAGGTTTCTTTCAAGTCGTCCTCAAAGCGGACTTCTGCCTGCATGGTACTCTGCTATCAAAGACATCAATTCAGTCAACTCAGGAGATTGCCGGAGATACCTTTCCGTTGGCATGGATGATCCGGTAGTTCTACCTGAGGATTTCAGACATGACGCCTTCGATCTTATGGTCCATCTTTGATCTCCTTTCTGAGATGCTAGTATTGAATAGTTGAGAGTCATACAACTTTTCATCGCGTGAACTGGATGGCTACCTTGTAGTCATCAGCCAACTTCCATTCAATCATTAACCTTTTGACGTTTAGTCCCCATGCTCGAGTATGAGAAGGGCGTAATGATCGCCGCACTCCAAGATCTGGCGCATGATTCTGGCCCGATGAAGTCCTGTGCCTCCAATGGCATTGCGGCGATGGAAAAGGGCTCAATCGGACGGCCGGATTCGTTTTGAACGCCCATGTGTTCTTACCGACTTCGACTAATTCACTCAGCGGTGCAGGCGCAAGGAGTGCAGTTAGTTCGAGAGCCTAGGAGCTGATCGCGTTTGCCTGAGCTGCGTATTCGTTCGATTCAGCTACGAGCTGGTCGAACTTCTCCGCAAACCTATTCGCGGCGTCGGCACAAGTCAGGACTCCTCTAGCGTAATGACAGTATCGTAAAGACCGACCTTGCACAGACTCTCTCGGCGTTTCTTCTCCGCCTCGGAGATATAGCCAACGTAGGACAGCGAGGCATCCTCGTAGCGACGGAAGGCAAAGACTGCCTGATTCATTTGGAGGGAGTTGAAGACTCCGAGATTGACGAGAAGATGGAAATCTTCCACCGACAGACCGGTAATTCGTTTGAACAGGTCTGGTTCGATCTTGGTAATGACATCGTAGAGCGTGTTCTCCCGGAAATCGGTCAGGTACATAAACGCAGGGATCCGGGTGGCGAACTTAATGAGTTTCTCCTGAATCTTCTTACGTTTTGACTTGTACTCCTTCTCCTCTTCCGTCAGCTCCTTGCGCTCCTTGATAGACAGGGCATCACCCTTCTCCTTTTTCGTCTTGGAGACAACCTCGCTCTTGTTGACGACGGTTTCAAAAATGTCGGAGCCGAGCGCACGGAAACCTTCAATGCTCATAATCGCTTCCATGGCGCGCTCGTCACCTATGATCTTTTTCAGCGTCATGTTGTCGACGTTGACAAGTATCGCGGACTCCCACTTTTTCGCCAGGAGCGTGGCCGACGTACCCGACATGGCGATATCGAGCACCTCACCGGCGTCGATCTCCGTCATCGAGGCACCGTCGTAGGCGAGCACTGGCAGGTAGTTCACCAGTTCTGCTACCGCATGCTCAGGACTTTTCGCTTCCGGGTGTAGCCCAGTGCCATAGTCAGCGATTTGGCGTAGTGCCCTCGTGGGAGCGAAGTCGAACACGAACCCGACGGGTTTGAGAATCTCCTCGCGACTCGGATCGTCCCCGTCCGGGTTCTTGATTGCCCACGGCGACTGTACTCGGAAGGCCGCCTGGAAGTACGTCTCCGGACTGTTGAGATTGCGCAGCATGAGGATCGACGACCACTGTTTGACGGTGACCCCTGTAGTGAGTTTTCCACAAGAAAGCGTGATCGTTTTCGTGTTGTGTCCGTCACCGATAGCCTCGCGCACCGGTGGTAGGGCTTCGACTCCCACGCCAGCCCCGACACCAGCGGCCATGATGACGTGATACTGGTGCCAAAAGGTGTTGTGGCAGGCTACGAGGAGGTTCGCCATCGCCTGGCAGGAAGCCACCGAAGGCAGGTACCAGAAGGAGTGCTGCACATAGGGCAACAGACGCGAGTCCGCGTACGGAAATGGCGGTCGGCCACCTGCCTTGAGCATGTCCATCTGGGTGGGTGCATGCTCACCTCGGATGAGATCCAGCCACTTCTGGACGTCCGACTCGTGCACGAAGTGAGCTCTACCTCCCGTACTCTTGGCCTCGAAGAAGGTGTTGAGGTCAAACTCGTCAAACTCACCCTGGTGCGCAATGGCAACGAGTTCATCAGGCATCCGGTAGGTGAGAAGACGCATCTCAGGCAACGCAGCATACGGGTTCCATTCGCCAGGACGGTCAACGGCCCACTGGCGTTTAGCTTGCTGCTCATCTGTGTAGGTCCAGTTGAAAATCTGTTCTTCAATGAACTCGCCAGTTGCTAAAGCCTTGAAGGGGGTGCCAGATAGGTAGAGGTAGGCACGGGTCACGATCGGGAGAAAGTCGATCTCGTCGCTGCCTAATTCGTCAAGTTCCTCATCGAATGAGTCGAGGGCATCATGGAACTCAGCTTTGAGCTCCTTCTTGGCTTCGTTCTCATCTTCACCTTCGAACAGCGCCTTGGCAGACACGCGCCAGGCTCCAAAATGGTACTCATCAAAAACAACCAAATCCCAGTTGACGCTATGGATCCACTCGTTTTTCGACTTAATCAAACCTGTTTTCTTATCCCTGCCCAGCAAATCCTGGAAGGAACCAAAGTAAACAAGCGGCTGGTTGGCGTCGATATCGGCACCATCCCCCATAGTGCGAGCACTGCGGTACTGCCAGCCTTCGAAGTCCACATGGGAAGTAAGATCTTCCTGCCAGGCGTCCTGCACAGCAGGTTTGAAGGTCAACACCAGCACCCGCTTGGCCTGCATGCGCTTGGCCAACTGATAGCTGGTGAAGGTCTTGCCGAACCGCATCTTCGCATTCCACAAAAAGCGCGGTACCGCGTTTGGTTCTTCTTCCCATAGGGAACGATAGTAACTCAGGGTCTGCTTGACGGCGCGTTCTTGCTCCGGGCGCATGGCGAACGTCTGATACCGTTCACCCGTGTATTCCGCGCCTGTTCGAAGCTCCGCGATAGCAGTCAGTACGTCTGCAGGCGTGCACCGTACCCACTCGCGCGCGGAGCCAAAATAAGGATTCTCGAAACCCTTAGTCCTCAGACGCTGGATAACATCCGTGTCGCGAAAGATCGAGCCGTCTTCACGCTCAGCGATGACGTCAACGTGCAGCGTAAACGTCTGCTGCATCTGCCCCTGGGACTCGCGAATCCGCTCCCGCACATCTTCCCTGGTGGTCTGGCCGACTTTGATTAGACCTTCATAGCCCGCGGGAGGATTCTTCGGCGACCACGCATAAATACGCAGGCGGGCAAACGGTCTCACCGGAAGCAGCTCATCCTCACGTGCAGCCATCAGTCGCCATCCATCGGGCGAATGATCGATTCGATAAAAGCGATCTCCTCTTCCGTCAACCCATACTTGGCGTACAGCTCCCCATCAGTCCATTCACGATCCCACGACTGCATTGGGACAAAGGTGTAGACCTTTCGAGTCGTATCCTGTGACGCTTTGTGTAGCAGAATAAGGAACCGCGTAAACCTGCATTTCAAATACGAGAGGGCGCTCTCTGCCTCGCCCTTCGTATCGAATGGGCCGATACACAAGTAGGTTTCTGAGGAGATTTCGCCGGGACTACCGAGAAACGGTGTACTAATTATCCGGTGAGGATATGTATCCTTATTGCCGGTACCTGGAGCAGCTCGGCCGACAAATACTTTCCAAGCATCGATAAGGTCAGAGCCTGCGCGAATCTCACTCCGGCTAATAAACCCCCTGCCTCCATTGCGGAAGACGACGAGGCTGCCAGGGACAGGGGTAGAAACGCCCTTAAATGTAGTAGACAGACCAAATGGTTTACGTGAACTAACAAGCGTCGAAAACATGGTGTCATCATGGCGCTGGAGGACTTTGCGGACAATCGACACCCCTTCGTTGAAGCGAATGAAAGTGTCTGCATTATCCTCAAGGAGTGGCCTAGTGGCTGTCGACGGAGCTCGGTCTTTGAAGTGCGTGACAACAGTGCAGTCGCTTTCATTGTCGCGATCCCACAAAAAGTAGCAAACGCCACCCTTAAGGCCGATTCCTGCAAAAACATCAGAAGCGTTGACAAAGTCGACGATTGCGCGAAGGTGACGATCATTGAGCATTGAGGTACGAAATTCATTCAATCCTTTACCTCCACTGAACCAACGCGATGGAATAATCATGGTTAAGTAACGAGGATCCAAAGCTTTCGCTTGCGTAACGAAGTCTTGGTAAACCGGTGCAGCCGATTTTCCGAAACCTCCATCAGAAAGCTGGTATGGCGGATTTCCTATGACGAGGTCAAAATGCATGTCTTCTCCAAACATGGCGTCAATTCGATTCTTTATATTGCTCGCATGGACGAAGGCGTAAGCGTGGGTTTCTTTATCAGAGCCTCGCTCATAGTCTTCCTCGCTAACGCCGCAGCACGAGCATCGTCGGCCAGTGCGGATGAAGATCTCGTCACCGGTGAGTGGATCGAATCGACTCTCACGGTTGCCGGTCTTGTTGTCCCAGGTGTGCTCGGTGCGCTCGAACCAGATATTTCCTTCAGGCGCATCAAAGGCGGTGCAGATGGAGTAGGGACCGTTAGCGTACTTTGAGCAGTACAGGCTACGGCGGGTCATCAATGCCGTAAGTTCCGTGATTGCGATACCAAAGATTTGCTTCGTGAGAATATGGTTAACCCGTTCCTGCGGATCAGAAATGACGCTTGCGAGGCCTTCATTGAATCTACGTGTTGCCTCGCGAAGGAAGACACCTGTCTTGACGGATGGATCTAGCACTCGGACGTTCGGATTGGACCACAGATTTTCTTCGTCGTGGTCCCTCGCCCAAGTCTCGGTAACGAGGTCAAGCATAGCTTCTGCTGTCTCAGGTGGTGTGAAGACTTCGTCGTTGGACAGGTTCGCGATGCAGGTGAGGACGTCAGGGTTGTGCTTATTGAGAAGTTGATTGCTTACTGTCATGCTGGTCCACCTGTTTCTGCAGCGATCTGTGAAGCAGTCATCGGGGGAAACGAAGCATCTGAAGCAAAGATCTCATCCATCTCCATCGTCCCGAACAGGGTGTCCTCCCCAAGGGAAGCGCGCTTGGTGAGATCTTGGTACCGGAAGTCTCGACGTTGGAACTTCCCGGCCCCCAGATACCCCCACTCAGCGAAAGTGAGTGCTTTCCCGTCGGGCAGTGTCATGGTCAGGGCATCAGCTTGGACGATGTTGAGGCCCAGTACCACGCACGCGGCGCTTTCCCAGGTTCCCTCCGCGTCTTCACCGATGAAGTCGGTGAAGACGCGCAATAGGTTATCGCGGCAGATCTGGGCGTTGTCGGCAAGCAATTCGATTCCGTACGTACTCATAAGAGCGAGGAGCGCGTAGTTACGACGTTCGAATTCACCCTTGCCGTAGCGAGACTGGACCGTTGCGAGCTTGCGTCGTAAGACCTTTTGGAGGAAGGCACCTTCGCCGCAGGCCGGCTCGAGCACGCGTGCGTCTATACGTTCGGATTCGTCCTTGACCAGGTCAAGCATGTCGTTGACCATCCAGTCGGGGGTAAAGACCTCACCATGGTCGGCCACGCGCTGCTTGGACTTCACCAACTGAGGCTGGTTCTCCATACAATTCTCCTTGCCTTGGTCCACCTTGGATACAAAACCCTTTGCGGCCCATTCACGCATCTCGGAGTCAAGAGCCGTGTAAGCCCGGGAGATGCTCTGGTGCTGATTATCTCATTGACCGAAACGGAGCTGTTCGCAGCGGCGTCTGTTGTTGTTTTGGTTGTAAGTCTGTGTCGATGTTGTTGAGATGCGGATCGTTTTGCATTCGGTGGGTGTGAATGTCAAGGATTTGTTGTCGGCGTTTTGGGGCAGTGGCAGCTGTCGATCCAGACAAAGACGGTCTGACTATGTTAGCTAGGGGCATCTCTCGGATGTAGCGGTTGAGCGCGTCCTTTCCGGAGCGCGGACAGAATGAAGGATCCCCATAGCCACGCCTTCGAGGCAGATTCGGACGGCTCCCATGGAAGAGGCCGTATCCGTGGGCCTTGATCACAGCGGCGAAAGCCGCCGTGCGGAACTGGGATCCGCAATCACAAGAAGCAGCGCGGTGGCCCCGGTGGACGGGCTGTCGACAGCGCGCGGCTGACAAGCCTGAAGTTACCGATTGCTCGATGCTGTAGCCAACCATCCTTGTCCGTGTGCCAGAACGGCCCGACTCATCGCGGTAGTAGATCTCAACCAGCTCGGCGTCGATTGGGTCTACGGCAAGCAATAGGACCGCGCGGTCTGGCAGCAAACCGCGCAGGCGTTGACCAACGCGGAACATGGCGAGCGTCATCGTTCGCGTCACAGAAACCTTCCTGTTTCTCTCACAATTCTCCCCTCTACGGTTTCGACAATAAATCAGCATACATCGTGCAGTCGGGAAACAGAAGTTTGGTTCTGCGAGCGTCTACATTCTTTAGTTTATGTCCGCTGGTCAACGATGCTGTGACTTTCTAGAGCGCTACACTTCCTTTCTCCTCAAACAGTTGCTTCGAAATGGCTTACGCAATGTCGGAGTTTTGGTTTTGGAGGGCAACTGCACTTCAGATTCAACGAGTCCTCTCGCTCGGCACGCAGACCCCGGCCATTTGCGGTATTGCACCTAACGGAGCAAGAGGCCTCACCGAGGCTCTATCACGGCCCCGTTGTATGCACTAAGCAGCTCAGCTGAAATGTTGAAAGAGATCCAAAACTATCGCAGGAAGTTCAACTGAAACGATGATCTGGCGCGCTTCTTATCGCCTGCCGCATTGGAGGCAAGTTTGTGTGGCACCTTTGCAGGCGACGCGAACGACACCGAGGCAGGCGGGCAAGCTGCGCCAGGGAAGCGAATCGCTAGCGACCCATCTTCTAAATCTTCACCGCGAACGGCGGCGGGCGGCGGCCATCGCGCGCTCCGCGTACCTGTCGGCGTCGCGACGTCGAATGGTCTCGCGCTTGTCCCACTCCTGCTTGCCCTCGGCCAAAGCGATCTCGACCTTCGCCCTCCCGCGCAGGAAATAGAGCTCGAGCGGAACGACGGTCAGCCCCTTTGACTGAACCTTCTGCATGAGCTTGCCGATCTCCTGTTTGTGGAGCAGAAGCTTGCGCTTGCGGGTGGGCGCGTGATTCGTCCACGTCCCCATCGCGTAGACCGGGATGTTCGCGCCGTGAAGCCAAGCCTCGCCGTAGCGGTCGATTTCGACCCAGGCGTCGACGAGCGAGGCGCGCCCCAGCCGAAGTGCCTTGACCTCGGTGCCTGTCAGCGACATCCCCGCCTCGTAAGTGTCAAGGATGGAATACTCGTGCCGCGCCTTCTTGTTGCGCGCGATCACCTGCTTTGCGTCGGCTTGCGCCTTCGCCTTCTGGGCCGCCGTCGGCTTCCCGTCTTTCTTCTTAGCCACGGGATCCTCCTTCGCTAGCCCTGGCGACAAGGCGTCCATCCTACCGCCTTCGCCGGCGTCTGGCCAGCGGCGCGGGGATTCGGCCGAACGGCGAAACCGTCAGAAACCGGGAAGCGACATCGGGTTGACAACCTTTCCGTCGCGCCACACCTCCATGTGGACGTGGCATCCGGTGACCTGGCCGGTCTGGCCGGTCCACCCGATGAGCTGGCCCTTTTTGACCGTCTGGCCGGCGGAGACGGCGAAGCCGGACATGTGGTTCGTCACGACCACCCACGAATGCCCGTTGACGACTCCGAGGTTGAGAAACACCTGATTTCCGTGCGTGGAGTTGCCGGGGGCGGGAACCGTCTTGGCGACGCCTCCGTCGCCCGCCGCGACCTGCGCCTGGCCGCAGCGAGATCTGAGGTCGACGCCGTTGTGCATGTAGTACCCGCCGAAGGGGTAGTAGCGCATGCCGAAAGGCGAGGTCACCTGAAGGGGCCGTGGAATGACGGGAACGAGGAAGCCTCC
>ERZ772874.1329-NODE-1329-length-12888-cov-20.300242_pt1 | contig 12888 bp, 11 predicted proteins | sample MGYA00580586_ERZ772874 | MGnify/ENA primary metagenome ERZ772874 (study PRJEB29015, sample SAMEA2737952) | human oral metagenome | biome: human oral; feature: human-associated habitat; material: dental | place: China | collected 2154 ... | reverse complement strand
ATGCGATGATCGAGGCGCATCTGCGCAAGTATCCACTCGTTTGGCTTATTCGAGTTCCATTAATGAAGAATCCAACATTGTATTATATGCGATTTCCGGCATACATCAAGGATGTCGACCTCCAGAAGCGGGAATTTATTATAGACATCGATGATTCGATCCCCTACGGGAACCTCACGACCCCACCTCCTATTGAAAAGAAGTACAAGTCAAGATGGATGAAAGAGCGCATCCACCAGCACGACTTCCGGGAACACGTACTCAGCGCTTATAAGATCTCCTGCGCAGTCTGCGATCTTCCGCACGCACAGCTTCTTGAGGCCTCACACATCATCGCCGATGCCAAGGAAACTGGTGTTCCAGAGGTCAGCAATGGTTTGGCACTGTGCAGACTTCATCACACCGCTTACGACCGCCACCTCCTCGGCATCGACGCCGACCGCCGCATCCATGTGGCGACAAGAGCAAAGAGTATCGAGACTACCCACCTACAAACCGGATTACTGAAATTCGAAGGCGGCTCCCTCACGCACGTGCCTACCTCCAAACAAATGCATCCCGATGGCGACCGTCTTGCCGAGCACTTCGAAGACTTCCTCAGGGCAGAGGCTCACACGACCCGATAGGCTCAAAGCTTCCGACAAGCTACGCGCGGTTCCAGAGAATGGACTTCTACCACTCGAAGGAGCCCACCGTGATCTATCCACGCGACATCGCAACCGAAGCGGAGACGGCCGCTCTTGAACATGCCGATCGCCTCGCCGCCATCATCGGCAAGCACTGGCACCCCACGAACGACGCCGACCGAGACGATGTCATGCTGCTCGTTGCGGACCTCCTACGCGCGCACGCCGAGACAGGGATCGAGATGCAGACTTGGAGAGCAGCACTCGACGTCGTCATGGACCATCTGGCAGTGGAGCCCGAGGGAGCCGACTTGCTCCATCGCGTCGGTAGGCCCACCTGGTTCACCGTCGTCGGAACAATGAAGGATGGTCAACGAGAGCCCGTTGCCGTCATACCCGGCCGACACCGACTGGAGACTGCAATCGGAGCCTGGACCATCCAGACCCAGGCGCCGACGGCAGCCGATGCAGCTAGCGTCGCTACCAGTAAGTATTCGCCCTCCACTTACTCAGCTAACCTCACCGATAACGACAAGCGGCCTCGCGAAGCTGTTCAGCATACTGGTAAATGTCTTCCAGTCGCTCAATTTCGTGACGAGTCTCTACCTTGTGTTCGTCAAGCAGACCAAGGTACTTCTTACTCTTCCCATTAAAATGAAAACGACACACAGGTTTACGGTTCGAGTTGTCAACTAGAACACCAAAATAACTCTTGGTGTCACGATCGACGATACGGTCCAGCGAAATCTCCGCAGCCACAATTGCGCGGACAATCATGTACGCCTGCCTCTCCTCCTCGGTAGTTACAATACCAGCTTTTTTATCCTCGACATCAACATCTACTCGAGACACCTCATTTTCACTTTCCGTTGACACAGAAGTAGATTCGGCGAGAGCATTTTTCAGGCGTTCATTAACTTGCTCCGCAAGGAACTGCCTACACGCCTTCTCCACAACCCCTTGGAAGAAGTCTCGCATCTTCGCGGTTAGCGCACCATCATACACGCGACGCGCAAACAGTTGAACAAAATCAGCGTCAGGATCACTGAAAGCTTGGGCGATCTCGGTTCTCGTAGAAGACACATACTTGAGTTCTTCGGCCGCCGTCAACACCGAATCAAGATCGAAAGTCGCCTTGGTGAGTTTTTTCAGCTCTGGAAGAATATAGGTATCGACATTCATAAGATCCAAACGAAGGAATGGCCTAGAGTCCATAATGTTTGGCTTATCCAAATCAGTATAGAAATGCCAATATCTTCCATTAGTCAGAACGCCGATTCGCGCATTGGAAACTGAAAAGTAACGAACAAGCTGACTGGCGTGCTCAAGAGATAGGGGTTCACCAATCTTTTTGGCTTCGACTAGAATCTGTATAGATTCTTCGCGCTTGATTGCATAGTCAATTTTTTCTGCTTTACGACTACCAACATCGGCAACAAATTCAGGCACCACCTCATCCGGATTGAAGACATCATAACCTAGAACGCTTTGAATGAAGGGCATGATGATGGCATTTTTGGTAGCTTCTTCCGTCTCAAGCGAACCAGCATAGTCTTGTACACGATTCGCTATGTTGAGCAATGCATCTTCGAATGACATAAGTCCTCACTGACTGTCTCGGAGCAACAACCTCATCGATTCCGACATCCTAGATCTCCCCCACTTTTTCCCCTATACATTTCGACACACATCCCAGAGTTGTTTGCATATTGTTATTTACGTATAGAACTCGAAACATTTTGATAGATCAAGCATCGGGTTACCCACAAACGCGTCAGCTCGCTCTTGCATCCCGCAAAGGACAGAGATTCCGCGAGCCAGAAAAATTCACCTGACGAGTATATGTTGACCGAAATGAGACATTTTTTAGGAACTTCAACCTCTTCCACCAAAGTAGTCGCACAGTAAAATTACTCGGCACCCATCTCGACGCATGCACTTGGCGAGGACTGTGCACAGGTAAACAGTGGTGGATGCACCGTTCACACGATTGAGGACCGTGTCCTCAAGGAGGAAGTTATGAAGCACTCCTGTCGATCCATAGTCGGCACGCTCGCAGCGATGACGCTCATGGGACTCGCCAGTCCCACCGCTCTAGCTGAAGAGCCAACCACGCTCCCGGCGGGCGACGTCGTCGCCGAGCAACCAGCAGCTCCGCCGGTCGCCCCGGCCGAGGCTTCACCAGCCGTTCCCGCCACTCCCCCGGCACCCGTGGCGGCAAGCGAAGCGCCCTCCGCACAGCCCTCCGAGTCTTCCGCACCCGCTGTTTCACCGAGTGAGGCACCGAGCGCCGCGCCTTCTGAAGATGCCACTCCCTCGGACAAGCCCTCTGTTCCGTCTGTTGAGCCCAAGAAGGAATGGCGGGAGGAGAACGGCAAGCTGTACTACTACGAGAACGGCGTCAAGAAGACCAACACCTGGGTTCCCGACGGAGGACGCAAGTACTACGTCGGCGCCGACGGCACCCTGCAGACCAGCACGTGGCTGCAGCTGGATGGCAAGCGGTACTACGCCGACGCCCACGGCGCTGCTCTCACGGGCAGGCAGAACGTCGACAACGCCGAGTACTACTTCGACAACGACGGCGTCATGCAGGCCAACCGGTGGATCGACCAGGACGGACTCAGTTTCTACGTCCAGAGCTCCGGCATCATCGCCACCAGCACATGGCTGCACCTGGGCGACAAATGGTTCTATGCCAACGAAGTCGGCGCCAAGTCCATCGGCCTGGTGAAGGTCGGGGCGAGCTGGTACCACTTCAACAACGACGGCTCCATGACCGCGAGCACCTGGAAGCAAGTGAGCGACCACTGGTACTACGCCAACGCCGACGGCGACCTGGCTACCGGCTGGAAGCAGATCAGCGGCGCCTGGTTCCACTTCAACGACAACGGCGCCATGAGCACTGGCTGGATCTCACCGAACGGCCACTGGTACTACCTGAGCGACAACGGGGCGATGACTACCGGCTGGGCACGGGTCGACGGTTCCTGGTACTACTTCGACACCACTGGCGCCATGCGCTCAAGCACCTGGGTCTCCAACGGCGGACAGTGGTTCTACCTCGAGGGCTCCGGCGCAATGGCTGCCGGGAAGTGGATCTCGCCGGATGACCACTGGTACTACGTCGACGGAACCGGCGCCATGGTCACCGGCTGGAAGCAGATCGACGGCGCCTGGTACTTCTTCCACGGCAACGGTGTCATGGCGAGCGGGTGGCAGCAGATCGGGGGCACCTGGTACTACCTCGGCGCCGGCGGCACCATGGCGACCGGCTGGCAGCAGATCAGCGGCGCCTGGTACTACCTCGGTGGCAACGGGGCAATGACCACTGGGTGGCAGCAGATCGGGGGCGCCTGGTACTACTTCAACAGCGATGGTGCGATGGCCACTAAGAAGTGGATCGAGGACACCTTCTATGTTGATGGTAACGGCGCGATGCTGGTCAGCACCATCAGAACGATCGATGGCTGGACCTACACCTTCGGCGGCAACGGTCGGTGGATCACCGTCAACAACGGGGGCTACAGCTGCCCCGCGTGGGCCCCGATCAAGGGCAATGCGAGCAGCAAGATCTACCACCACCCGTGGAACCAGTCCTACAGCGAGACCAAGCCCGAGGCATGCTTCTCCACCGACACGCAAGCCGAAGCCGCTGGTTACCATGCCGCCAAGCGGTGACCCGACCGCACTCACCACAACTGAATGAGTCCCGGGAGGATCGCCCCACCGGCGACTGACCGAGATCCAGTCCTGTGGGCCCCAGCGAACGCGTTCGCTGGGGCCCACAGGACTACTGAGAGTTTTCGGACGTCGCTTGTTTCTCGCCTCAGGCAGCCTCGGTTAGGCCTAAAGAGGGACCAGAAATTCTGAGAAGTGTCCCGGTTGCTCCGGTCGGAGCGGGAAGATCGTCGCATCTTTCTCGACAGCACACCATTTTACTGCTATGTCAACGAGGCTCATTCATGGGGCCTGCAGTGACGGTTGTCATCAGGGATGGAATTAGTGGCGCCCGGCACCCCCACAACTTTCAACACGCAGCCCAACCTTGTTGTCGCACTGTTACTCACACACCGAGACAATCTTTTGGGTCATTCGTCCCTCTTGTCAACGCATCCCTGCCATAAAATAATTCGGCACCCATCCTGACGCGCGCACTCGACGAGGAGTGCGCGCCGATAGGCAGTAGTGGATGCATCACACGATTGAGGACCATGCCCTCAAGGAGGATGTCATGAAGCATTCCTGCCGGTCTCTGATCGGCGCACTCACAGCGATGACGCTCATGGGACTTGCCAGTCCCGCCGCCATGGCCGACAACCCCGCCGCCCCCACCGGCGACGTCGTCGCCGAGCAACCGACAGACCCACCGGCCGCCGCCCCGAAGGCCCCGGCAACCCAGCCCGAGGCCCCCGCAACAGACCCTTCCACTCCCCCATCGGCCGAGGCGCCGAGCGACCAGCCCTCCGCCGAACCATCGTCGGAGCCTTCCTCGCTAGCCGATTCGTCGAGCACGGCTCCCGATCCTTCAGGCGACCTCAATCCCACAGCTGCCTCCGACAGCTCAGCCGACCCCAAGTCGTCGGCCCCTCCCGCTGAGCCCAAAAAGGAATGGCGGGAGGAGAACGGCAAGTGGTACTTCTACGAGAACGACGCTAAGAAGACCGACACCTGGATTACTTGGGGCAAACTCAAGTACTACTTTGGCGCTGACGGCGCCCTACAGACCAAGACCTGGCTGCACCAGGGCGACAACTGGTACTACGCCAGCTACGACGGCGCCGCCCTCACAGGCTGGCAACAGGTCGACGGAGTCGATTACTTCTTCGACAACGACGGCGTCATGCAGGCCAACCGGTGGATCGAGCAGGACGGGGGCAGCTTCTACGTCCAGAGCTCCGGCGCTATCGCCACCAACACATGGCTTCACCTGGACAACAAGTGGTTTCACGTGGATGCCAACGGCATCAGAGCCATCGGCTGGCAGCAGATCAGTGGAACCTGGTTCCACTTCGACGACACCGGCGTCATGAGCACGGGGTGGAAGCAAATCGACAGCACGTGGTACTACCTCCAGCCCAGCGGAGCTATGGCGACCGGCTGGCAGTAGATCAGTGGAACCTGGTTCCACTTCGACGACACCGGCGCCATGGCCGCCGGCTGGCAGCAGATCGGGGGCACCTGGTACTACCTCGGCGCCGGCGGCACCATGGCGACCGGCTGGCAGCAGATCAGCGGCGCCTGGTACTACCTCGGTGGCAACGGGGCAATGACCACTGGGTGGCAGCAGATCGGGGGCGCCTGGTACTACTTCAACAGCGATGGTGCGATGGCCACTAAGAAGTGGATCGAGGACACCTTCTATGTTGATGGTAACGGCGCGATGCTGGTCAGCACCATCAGAACGATCGATGGCTGGACCTACACCTTCGGCGGCAACGGTCGGTGGATCACCGTCAACAACGGGGGCTACAGCTGCCCCGCGTGGGCCCCGATCAAGGGCAATGCGAGCAGCAAGATCTACCACCACCCGTGGAACCAGTCCTACAGCGAGACCAAGCCCGAGGCATGCTTCTCCACCGACACGCAAGCCGAAGCCGCTGGTTACCATGCCGCCAAGCGGTGACCCGACCGCACTCACCACAACTGAATGAGTCCCGGGAGGATCGCCCCACCGGCGACTGACCGAGATCCAGGCCCATGGGGTCCCAAGCAAACGCGTTTGCTTGGGACCCCATGGGCTACGTGTCCACATCTGCCGCAAAGAGGCCCGCACGTCGATCGCACTTGTCCGAGACCCTCGGGATCATGCGGTCTCGCTTCCCCTCGCTGGGGTTCCTCAAGGCCTTTATGACAGATGTGGACACACTCGGGGATCGAGGGCCTTCAGGAGCCCGCCGCACCGCGCTTGCCGCTCTACGGATCTTCAACCCCTCGCCTGAGCGCACCACGAGAGAACGAGACAGACTACTCCATGCATTGAACCGTAATAAACCATACGGATAACCACTTGAAGAGACACAAGAACTTGACCAAACTGATGCCATATCCATGCATAACAGCTAGTTAAACAGCATCGCGGGCTCGTATATTCTCTGTATCCGCCCTCCGGAGAAAAGGCCAGAGAAGACTGTTGACCGGCCGGTTGCGACGGAGACGTTCACAAGGAAGAGAACCATTTCCTCAAGGAGGACATGATGAAGCGCACTGGCCGATACATGATCGGCACACTCGCGGCGATGACGCTCGTGGGGCTGGCAGGTCCCGCAGCCCTGGCCCAGAGTGATGGCCCCACCCAGCAGGGGGGCGAGTCCGCCGCCACCCAGCAGGCGAGCTCTCAGCCGACAGCGCAGACGGACGCTGCGACCACTACCTCTTCTGCCTCGGCAGAGGAAACACAGCAAGCCCCGCAAGGTGATTCGGCTGAGGCCAGCGTCAAGCCGACTGAGGCCACCACCACACCGTCGGCTGACCCGGCCACCGACACCAAGCCCTCGGACAAGCCCACCACGCAGCCTGCCGTCGACCAGTCCCCCAGCACCAAGCCGACCGAGGCCACCACCACACCGCCGACCGACCCCAGCACCAAGCCCACCGCGGACCCGACCACCGACACTAAGCCGGCCACCGACCCAGCCACCGACACCAAGCCCTCGGACAAGCCCACCACGCAGCCTGCCGTCGACCAGCCCCCCAGCACCAAGCCCACCGCGGACCCGGCCACCGACACCAAGCCCTCGGACAAGCCCACCGCGGACCCGACCACCTCAGCCGAGCCCAGCACTGCGCCGTCGAACGCACCGTCAACTGAGCCGAGTGTCGCCCCCAGCACCGCACCGTCCGCCGACCCCAGCAGCACGCCCGAGGCTCCGAAGTCCGGCTGGGAGACCAAGGACGGCCACCGCTACTACTACGAGAAGGGTGAGCTGAAGAAGGACTGGGCCAAGATCGACGGCACCTGGTACTACTTCGGCACTGACGGGGCCGCCGCGACCGGCACTCAGAAGGTCAAGAACGCCCTGTACTCCTTCGACGACAAGGGGGCTATGAAGGCCAACACCTGGGTCAAGGACAAGGACACCTGGTACTACGCCAACCCCGACGGCGACCTGGCCGCCAGCACCTGGAAGCTCGTCAACGGCTCCTGGTACCACTTCAACGCAGACAGCAAGATGGAGACCGGCCTGGTCACCGTCAACGGCACTCGCTACTACCTCGACCCCGCAAACGGCGCCATGGCCGACGGCCGCTGGGTGAAGGACGACAGCACCTGGTACTACGCCAACCCCGACGGCGCCATCGCCACGGGCTGGAAGCAGGTCGACGGCGCCTGGTACCACTTCGACTCCAAGGGCGCTATGACGCCCAAGGGCTGGGTCGCCTCGGGCGGCAAGTGGTACTACGTGGAGGACTCCGGCGCGATGGCCGCCAGCAAGTGGCTCGACGTCGACGGCCACTGGTACTACGTCGGCTCCGACGGCTCTGTGGCGACCGGCTGGAAGCAGGTCGACGGCGCCTGGTACTACCTCCAGCCCAACGGCGCGATGACCACCGGCTGGGTCATGGACGGAGGAAAGTGGTACTACCTCAACGCCAACGGCTCCATGGCGACCGGCTGGAAGCAGGTCGACGGCGCCTGGTACTACCTCCAGCCCAACGGCGCGATGACCACCGGCTGGGCCACGATCGACGGCGGCCGCTTCTACTTCCACAACAGCGGTGCGCTCATCCGGTGATGTCGCCGGCCGACCTGATCTGACCTGAGCGACGGTCTCCAACAGGGTGGGGTTCCAAGCAGAAGCCTCTGCTTGGAACCCCACCCCATTTTGTTAGGACACGACTGCGGCGTCAGTCCTCACCCAGTCGATCGAAAAAGCGTCCCATGTACGAGTGGCGCCACCGTCGACCGCCCCTACTTCCACTCGCAGGCGATGCCGTCCCTGTCGCGGTCCAGCTCGGGCCGGTAGCCGGGCTGGCCTCGATAGAGCGGCGCCGCACCGGCATCACGAGCCGCATTGCAGTTGCGGTAGTAGGCGCCGCCCGAGTCGGACTCAGGCTGTACCGGGGCCTCGCCCGCGCCGGGCGAGGCCCCGGGGCCGGCATCTCCCTCACTCACGCCTGAGCCCTGCTCCGCCCCCGAAGCAGCGGGGGCCGCCGCTGGCGGGGCTGCGGGAGACTCCGTTGCCGGCACCGGCGACGGCGAGTAGATGACTGTTGGCACCGGTGACGGACTGTAGACAACTGTGGGGACAGGGGTTGGCGAATAGACCACGGTGGGCGCAGGCGCCGCCGCCAGTTGAGACGCCGGAGCAGAGTCGTTCGAGGATTCAGCAGCACCAGCTCCGACCCCAAGAACAAACGTCACGACATAAGGCACAGACTTCCTCAAGAACTTCCGATGCTTCGACATCGGCCGATAGAACCGACCTGACCCGGCGTCAGAGAATACTGGGGGAAAGGGAGACGAAGAGGAGGTGTTCACTGGAACCTCAAGCTACGAGAAGGAACCATGATGGCTGGCCAAGATGATTGAATCACCTCGATGAGGCTAATAACCTGAAGAACCATAAAATGCAACCACATCGCAACTTGCAGTTGCCTCCGCCCGAAAATTCATCTTTTCCAACATTGTCCTTCTCAAGACGACCACATCACCTCACGAGACCTCAGAGAACCCGGTCCACCTGGCTCAATCCACGCTATGTCACCTCGCGCGACGCGAGCGGGCGTCACACACCAAGAACGCCCCCACCCAGGAGACGTCACAACCAGGTGTGCTTCGTTCGCCACGCTTGAACGTGGCGAACGAAGCACACAGAGAAAGCAGGCGCTTCATACAAGCGCTTTGCGGTTATTCCTCGCGGAGACCTACCTGGTCTTGTCGCACGCGATGCCGTCACCATCACGGTCCAGTTCGGAGCGATACCCCGGTTCGCCCTTGTACATCGGCGCGGCGCCAGCCGCCCTCGCGGCTTTGCAGTTGGGGTAGTAGGCACTGTCCTGCTTTGGCTCCGGTACGGGCGCAGGCTCGGGTTCCGAAGCCGCCTCACCGCCACCACTCTGACTGTCCGCCTCAGGTGTCGGCTCGAGTTCCGGAACAACCGGCTCCGCCGAGGGTTCGGGCGTCGGAGCGGGCACCGCCAGACTCGGCGAAGGCGTGGGCGACGGCGTGGGTGTGTGGCTAGGCGTCGGAGTCGGCGTCGGCGTCGGCGTAGGAGTGGATGACGGCGATGCCGAGGCAGTCGCCTTAGGTGAGGGTGTCGGCGTCGGTGAGACCGCATCGTCGGCCGATGAGGTCGGTGTCCCAGGTGACGCACCGACCGGCCTGCACGGGGAGGACGGCACGTGCTTCAATCGGGGCATGGCAGTCGTCTCCCCCGTTCCGGTTCCGGGTCCCGTGCCCGGCGAGTCCGTCCTGACCGAGTCCGATGCCTCACTGCTGTTCGGTGGGGCACGCACCGCCTACACCTTCACCGACGAGCCGGTGACGGACGCCCAGCTGCAGGCGATCCACGAGCTGGCCAAGTGGGCGCCGACGGCGGTCAACGCCCAGCCGTTACGGGTGGTGGCCGTCCGGTCACCGGCAGCCCGGGAACGGCTACTGCCCTGCCTTCCTCGTGGCAATCGTGAACAGGCGGCAGGGGCGCCGTTGACGCTCATCTGCGCGGCCGATCAGTCCTTCGCCGAGTCTCTGCCGCGGCTGCATCCGCGCGCCGAGCGCTACCAGCGGCTACTGGATGAGGGCGGGTCGGACATGCGAGCGCGGTGGGCGCGCGCCTCGGCACTGATTCAGGCGGCCTACGTCATCCAGGCGATTCGCGCCGTCGGGCTGGCGGCCGGGCCCATGAACGGGGACGACGCCGAGGCGCTGGCAGCCGAGTTCTTCGCCGGTCAGGATGTGGAGGTACTGCTGGTCATCAATGCCGGTCACCCGGGACCGGACGCCTACCAGGAGCGCAACCCGCGTCTGTCCTTCGATGAGGTCTATCAGGTGCTATGAGCCCAGCGGGTCGGCTACACCCAGGCCGTGCTCGCAATACACCACCCGCGCCATCTCCACCTTGAGCAGGCAGGAGGAGACCGACCGATCCTTCACGTGAGCATCCATGATGAGCCGCGCAACCTCATCGACTCCGGGCTGGCCGAGGAGAGAGCAGCGCCACCGGAGCATCGAGCTAGTCCACACCCATGAACATATGCACCCGGCTCACTCGCCCCTGAGCATTGCGGAAGACGATGTTGACACCGCGTTTGACCAGCTCCCCGGCAGGGGTGGACATCGACCACCGCAGGAGCAGCGCATCCCCCGACTCGATCTGCTGGTCGTAGACGAAGTCCAGATCCTTCAGGGCATCGTAAAGACTGGCGACATGATCGACGATGCGGTCAACGCCCTCTACAACCATCGCCGGCGAGGAGACGGTCAACCTCCCGTCCGGCGCCCACATACTCGTGATGAGATCGCGCCGTCGTTCCGGATCGGGCTCGATCCATGAGCGTAGGTACTCGTCGGCGAAGTTTGCTGCAGAGGCGGCCATCTTGTCTCCTGGGCTGTCTGACAGGCGTGCGGGAGCGAGGTGAATCCGGAACTGCGCTCACCCCCAGATACGGGAGCTAACCCCTGGTGTAGTGGACGACGTAGTCGATCTGGATGTCGGAGACGGCCGGGGTGAGAGGGCCGGGCACACCGCCGTCGACAGTCTCGTACTGCTTCGCCTTCCCATTGGGATCCATCGCCCCCGTCTGGACCCCGAACCACAGGCGCTTGCCGGTGATGTCCTCGCCGACATCGTCTCGAGTGACTCGGCCCCACTCCTGGCCATCGAAGGTGAAGATGACCTTGTCCTCCTCCACGATGGCGCCGTAGGTGTGCCAGCCGCTCATGTCCGTGTTGTCGAAAACCCGCTGCTCCTGCTTATGCCCCTCCGGAGTGGGGGCACCCCAGTGGTAGGTGCCCGACACCTGCGGCCCGTTGACGCGCCCCTCGGCAAAGTCGACCTCCGGGGGCCAGCGCTCGTCCTGAGGCCATAGGAGGAAAACGTAACCGATCCCCTTGGCCCGGGGGAACTTAGCACGCACCTCCCAGCGGCCGTATGAGGCCGCGAAAGCATCGGCACTCGAGGCGCCACCCGCACTCCACTGGCCATCCTGGTACTGGGTGCGGATGACGAGATGACCGTTCTCAACGAAGGAGTTCTTCTGCGACATCACGCCCATGGCCCCATGCCCCACGGCCGGATCACCCCACCCGTAATGTCCCCACTTCGTGTCCTCGAAGGAGGCGTCAAAACCCTCGAAGTAGTCAATGGTCCAGCCGTCGATCTCGGCCTCGGACCGCCCCTGGCCGGAGCTCCCGGAGGGCTGAGACGATATTGGCTCGGCAAGATCTGCGGTCATGAGGAGCTGGGCTGTTCGTGTGGGCTTCACGGTCGTCTCCTTCCGGGGCAGGAACCATCTCGATACTCACAGGGAGCCTAACCAGTCGGAAGATATTGGACAAACCATTCACGGCCACAAGAACTCCGTCGAGCATGCGGCCCAGACGTCACTCCGTCCTCACGGACGGAAGATCGAGCCGTCCTCGCTGATATAGGCGACCGCGAGCCTCAGCGTCCACGCCATTTGGCCGACGATCTTGACGAGCGCGTTGGCATCCGACCAGCCGACCGAGATGAAGATGAAGTCGGTGCCGATGGTGTAGTCGGCGACCGGCAGCCCCTCCGCCTCCCGAGCGTCAAGTTCCTCCTCCGTCAGCGCGTAGGGGCCGTTGAACGGAGGAAAGACGCGGATGAGGTCGCGGTAGAAGGACCTGATCGCCTGGGTGGAGCCTGTGGTTGTGTCGTACTCGTGCGGCTCCTCCCACCGAGAGACCTGTTCCCACCACCGGGGAAAGTCCTCGTCCGTGACGACGTCTGGCTCGAAGATCAGGATGTCGTAGCTCATGCTTCGAGGCTAGAAGCGGGCCCTGCCCCCGACCATGGACCCCACTCCCCACAGCATCCGTCCTACGCCGGACGGTAGGTGAAGCGGTTCCAGCCCAGGGCCTCGATGCGCTCGGCCATACGCTCGCATGTCCCGTCCCAGCCGGGCGCCACAACGTCGAACTCGCCGCTCGTCCCCTCCGAGCGGGCCTGCTGGAGGGCGTAGACCCGCGCCCCCGCCGCGTGCACCCGGCGGGCCACCTCGACGGCGTCGTCGGCCGTCACATCCCCGGGCACCACGGTGGTGCGCACCTCGAAGTCCGGCCCGCCGCGGTCGGCCG
>ERZ772874.1324-NODE-1324-length-12920-cov-28.729188_pt1 | contig 12920 bp, 8 predicted proteins | sample MGYA00580586_ERZ772874 | MGnify/ENA primary metagenome ERZ772874 (study PRJEB29015, sample SAMEA2737952) | human oral metagenome | biome: human oral; feature: human-associated habitat; material: dental | place: China | collected 2154 ... | reverse complement strand
CATCTTGCTTGTCGGGCCATTGGCGTCAAAATATTCAGATAAGTTATCTGCAGTCAGTCCGTATTCTGCTATATCCCGGTTGTCAAGACCGCACTCTTCGCAAAACTTGACCATGCTCTTCTGCTCGGCAGATAAGCCTTCCTGGAGCTCGGGACGGTCGTATAGAACTTCAATGTCTTTAAACAGCATTTCGTCCTTCATCTTGCTTGTCGGGCCATTGGCGTCAAAATATTCAGATAAGTTATCTGCAGTCAGTCCGTATTCTGCTATATCCCGGTTGTCAAGACCGCACTCTTCGCAAAACTTGATTAGACTCCTTTTATCATCTGCCAGCTTGGTCTGCAACTCCGGATGTTTTCCGAAGATCGTTATGTTGTTCCCGTCTAGAAGTATCTCATCAAACAGTTCATTGGTTGGGCCACCGGCATCCAAATAATTCTTAATCCATTCAATACGCTTATCGCTAAAAGCGTCAGACCAGCTCGGGTAAGTCGAAACAAGCTCAAGGTACTTACGACCGGTATCGCCGTAGCGGTCTTGCCACTTGTCGTCAATGTGTGACATAAATTTATCTATATCTTCTTCGCCATAGCAAGCTTGCCTGAAGACTAAACTGTAAAATTTGTCGGTGGGGTTATCTCCATCAAACAACTCGTTGGGGGATTCAATGCAGGCTTCTCCTACGAACCTTCGAAGTCGACCTATAGCCTTGATGTCATATTCACCATTTTCGTCTTTCATCTTACTGAGCACATCAATCATTGTTTTGCTGCCGTCCGCCTCGCTGACCTGATCTCTGTGCGCTTCCAAGAGCTTTAGAACCATTTCTTGTCTATTGCCTCGAGGGAAGTTGCTGTAAGCCCCTTGCAAGAGCGACCCCTTGCGATTCCGGAAAAATGCATCCCGCATAATTCCATCCTCATCAACAAACTCCGAGGTATCCGATATTTTCTCGCACCCAACCGCATCAGAGATGAGCCCCATGCAAAGTTGCATGGCATCACCGCCAATTAGCTTTGATTGTTCGTGCCAATAATTAGCTGTCAGATTATTGCCACTCGGTGTCAGGTCGGAGTCAATAGTATAGCCAAGAGTTTCACTATCAACTTCCCCCTTCTTCGTTTTATTGAGTAGCTTATGGTACTGATAGGTATATAGCCGGTCAGTAACCTCTGGTGTGATCAAGCCTAACCGATTAGCCCGGCGTTGGATAGCTTTCGACTGCACGGGTGACCAAGAGTCAAACAGATTTGCCAATGAAGTGTCGTCCTTAAACGGTTCCCAGCCCAGCTTTTTAAGTACGCTATTGTACTTAGCCATATTAGCCATATCTGAGACCCGCCCATTGCCCCACTGAAAATAAGAGTCCTTAACTTTATCCATTTCAAGGGCTTCAAGAGAATCACCAAGCTCCTGGACACTCATGCCGGACTCACCGATAACGTCCGCCAGACGTTGCTTACCTTGCTCGTCAGAGCAAAGAAACTCAAGTGCATCTGCCATACCGGCTTCTTCGCCGACTACGTCTTTATACCGATATTGACCCTCGGCAGTAGCTTCACCTTCACGCACCTTGCCGATGATATCCTTCGTTTGCTGAACAGCAAGCTCTCGAATATGCTCATCGTCAACGATCTTCTCCGGCTCTATATCTGGTCTCTCCGACTCGTCACCGATTGCCCTATCATTCAATCCGAACCGTCTATTGGCCTGAAGCTGCTTGATCGAGCCAAGAGCTACCTGCTCTACCCCATCCGGCGAACCAAGACGAAGGATCTCCGCCATTCCTTTATTTCCAGGTTGTGATTCAGCCACGGTCTGAGCGGGTGGTGGTGTATCGATCTGCCACTGCCCCACATCAGCATTGCTTGTTTCTAATGGTTGTTGTCGATAATTATCATGTTTATTCATAGTGCTCGTGTGAATTATAGCAAATAATCCCTCACCAATACATCAGCTATCTATATGTGGTCGCCTACCCTGGTGCTCGTCCAAGATCTTGTTGACCAGGCTGTCGGCTAGGCTGTTGTACTCGCGGTGGATGTGATGAAAGTGTACTCGCCGAAAGTTAAACAGTAGCTTGACCACCCTATTGTAGACGTCGATAAACTCGGGGTTATGCACCTTGAAGATACCGTTAATCTGGTTAACTACCATCAGGTTATCACTATAGAAGTCGACATCGGTCAGCCCCAGTTCGACCGCCTTAGCCAGCCCCAGCTCCACCCCTATGTATTCCGCCATGCCGCTATTGCTATAGCCGATGAACTTGCCACCCTGGGCTAGGACAGTCTGCCCGGAGCGATCAGTGATGATATAGGCACTGGCTGATGGGCCAGGGTTACCCCTAGAGCCACCGTCCGAGTGAATGATAGCCGTCTGCCGAGTCGCCGTCCGGTCGGGAGTGGCTTTGTCGCCGCCACCGTCAAACTTAGCTATGTCTAGTAGAATATTAGTGGATGAGGTTAGCTGGCTGTAATGTATATCTGACAACTTAACCCAGCGGATTTTATCGTATTCGTCGTCTGTCGTGACTTTATCACCCCTATCAATAGTTGTGCTATAGACAATGAAAACATACTGAGTGTTCTGGTAGTCAGGATCGATGAAACTGACCACATCACGCAGACAGAAGGTCTCCGGCTCAATGCCGGCATGAATCTGCAAGCTCCGCTTCAGTGCGTCCACCGGCTGCTCGCCAACATGGAGCGAACCGCCCGGCAGCTCGTATAGCCCGCTAATCGACGGGCGACCACCGACTCGGCGCAGCAATAAAATCTTGCCTTGTCGCTCTACCAGTGCCCTGATGACTACTTTTTGTCGCATGCCCACCTGATATTTATTACTCAAATATTTCAATTTCCGGATGGTCTAGCCTGGCGTATTAGAATCCCCATCTAGGACAAGGCGGGTGCTCGCAATAACTAACCACGGTTAGCTACCATTAGAGCCCCTTTCTAATGCGTCGTTAGGAAATAAACTACAGGCTAGACCTAACCTAATTATATCATTGACCGGCAAATTGCCCACTACCCTAGAGACCGAACCACTTGGCGACGACGGCGAAGCAGCCCTCTGCCCCTCGAGCGATATTGATCACCAGTCCGCTCACAATCGTCCCGGCTAGCAACACGACCAGGAAAACCACCGCCACGCCGTACCGTTCCATCTTATCCATCGCTCGCCTAGCCCCCGGCGGGGCAAAAGCATAGAGCAAGCGCGAACCATCTAGCGGTGGTATAGGTAGCAGATTAAAGGCAAAGAGGCTCAAGTTGATTACTTCCGCTTGACCGATGAGCTGACCTGCTAGACTAGCTTGGTCAACCCGTAGACACCTAGAGATGATAAAGCAAATAAAAGCTAGCACTAGGTTGGTCAGCGGTCCTGCTAGTGCGACTAGGGCGGCACCCCAGTCACCACCTTTTAGCCGTTTGGTGTTTATCGGGACCGGCTTAGCCCCGCCGAAGATCGGCATCGGCGTGCCTGAGGCGGTTGCCAATATGGCGAGCGCCGGCAGTACGATGGTCAGGTAGGGGTCGATATGAGGTGCCGGGTTAAGCGTCAGACGCCCTTCTCGTTTGGCTGTGTCATCGCCCAGCCAGTGCGCCGCCAGTCCGTGCATTATTTCATGCAAGACTAACGATACTAGGGTGACGCCTAGGGTGGTACCTAGGACAATGACCATGGCTATCATGGCTACAATTATATCATCGCTCTCTCTTCCATGATCCGCCCTCGTGTCTCACAGCAAAGTCTGTAATTCCCCTCCATGTACAACCCTTTGACATACGAGTAGTACAGGTGGTCTCCTCAGGCTTGGCACCGTATAAGTCACCACGTGCACTGGATAGCTTACTGATATATCAACAGCCTTCGTCAACCACACTATACTACTCGTACCTAGGAATGCCTGCTTTAATTGAGATTAGATTAAGGAATGAGGCTGGGAAATTACGTGTGTCAACGCTCTAGCCAGAGTAACTCACCTAGCTTCCTCAGGCTCCAGCATCCCAGCAGGATGCATAGAGCTGACATTACGTAAGAAGAACCAGGGTGTAATATGGGCTTGAATTGTACCTGAATAGGCTTACACATCTGCTGGGTGCTGGACAGGCTGGCGACGTAGCTAGCACCACTGGCAATTGCTAGCTTACTGCTGTATCAACAGCCAGAGGAAGCTAGGTGAGTTACTCTGACACATACAGCCCTTAGTACATAAAGGGTGTCTTTTGTCCTTCATCTGCATCGTCATTTCCTGAAGACTGTGCACGCTTGAAGCTCAGCAGTGCACGAGCCAGCCAGGCGGGTCTGAAGGAAATGATGATGCAGATGAAGAATGAGGGCGCATCTCCCACATCTTGACTGCTCGCTATACAACCTTGTATACTTTAGTCAAGTAAAACAAGGAGATTTAACTATGGCAAAGGACCAGATTACCGGTAAACACGCCATGAGTGGCAATAATGTCAGCTTCTCAATGCGTCATACCAAGCGTAAGTTTAAGCCAAATTTACAGCGTAAGACTTTCTATGTGAACGGTCAGAAGGTACGCCTGCTAGTGGCGACCAGTACTATCAAGACACTGAAGAAGAAGGGCTTCGCCACTCAGCCGGAAGAAGCCGGCAAGAAATAGCCGACAGTCCGACGAGATCAGAGAAATAGCCTCTCCTAGCGAGAGGCTATTATTGTTATACCAACTACACTCTACAGTAGCAGAGTAGGCCTCCACTGTAGCACCCGCTACTTAGTCCGACTGAGCTCGTAGGTGGTCATATTAGCAGGCAGACTTGCCCCTGTCTTTAGCTTGTAGACAGTTTGCTTCTCGATATTGCTATTGCCCATCTCTTTCTCTAGAGCAGCCAGGCTCTCTTGTGGCACTTCATACTTAGTCTGACCGTCATCGTAGTGGGTCGGGATGACTACGCCGGGGCTGATCTGGCGAACGATCGTAGCGGCATCTTGAGCGTCAAGGGTGTAGCCACCGCCTCCGACCGGGACAACGGCGATATCTATCTGACCGAGCATCTCCAGATCATCATCCGTTAGAGGTGCAACCGTATGGCCAATAATGGCGATCGCCACACCCATAGTCTCGATCCGGTACATTACCGCATCTTGGGTATGCTCGTCTTCGGCTAAGTGTGCCGGTACGGCGATGCCTCGCACGCTGACGTCACGATGCTCATACTCACCCGGCATATCAATAACGAAGCCCTTGACCTCTCCCTCGGCAGGAGCAAAAGCAGGCTGGGTCGCCAGTATTACCGCTTCGGGGTTCTGAGCTTCTTTAGCCCGAGCGTTAGCCGTCGGGTCAACGACGATCAGGGCATTCTTATCCTTGATCACCACACAGTTAGCGCCCCTATAATCAATCTCCATGCTTACTCCTCCTCGCCTCAGCCTGATCATTAACGCCAGGATAATCCACCAGTATGCCGGCGTCGTCCAGCACCGTAATATGCTTTGATTCTAGCACATTTAGGACGAACTTGTCACGGATGCTCAGTCGGTAGTCCAGGTCATCCAGACTCATGATGGTGTAATTAAGCGACGAACCCGTCTCTCGCTCCAGCACCTTAATCAAACTCTTGACCTTAGTCTCGTCTAGCTGATTACCCGCTACTACCAGGTCAATCTTACTATCCGACTCGTAGACCATCACGCCCGAGAAGACCACCTCGCTCACCCCCTTGATCGCTCGGAAGCGGGTCGCCCAATCGCCGGTCGAGACCCTGGCGCCACTAACTATAGCTTGGTCGTTGGCAAACATGTCTTTGAGCGAAGCGAAGTAGCGAAACTTGGTGTCCGCCTGATAATACAATCTGTTGTCGACCGACCGATCAGTGATGATGCCAATCCGCACCAGGTTAGCCAGCTCTCGACGCACGCTATTGATCTGCTCGTTAATATTGCGAGTTATCTCTCTGACGTAAAACGAGCGATGCGGGTTATTCATAAACAAACCGAGAAGCTTCACCCGAGTCTTTGAGCCAAATAGTGCATCTATCATCAAGGCTATTTTAACACCTCGGCTAGCTAAGGCAAAAACTTTTGTACTCAGACATTAGCTCGCCGGTAATCTGACTGGCAGGCGCACCGCTCGGGTTGTTCAGCTGATTAGTCAGCTCCGGTAAAGTGCGCCACATGATATCACTCGCCCAGCGAGGGTTGCGCCACCAAGTCAGCTGTTTTTTAACCAGCTGACGGTCTTTGACGCTGATCTGTTCTATCAGCTCAGCCTCGTAGATTTGCCCTGTCAGATATTTAGCCACCACACCATAAGCATTGCGTCGCAGTGGCTCGACCATACCATAGCGGGCTATCAGCCGCTCCGCCTCATCAATCAAGCCTCGCTCCAGCATCTGCTCGGCTCGCTCGCTGATGCGCTGAGATAATTTTTCTTTATCCACCGCTATACCGATCACTATTGTCTGTCTACTTAGATACCCACAATTATTGCTCACCCCACCCGTCTCCAGACTGCGGATTAGTCGTCGCTTGTTATCGAGGTCTCGGGGTAGCTTAGCGCCTCGCTTGATCGCTAGCCGGCGTAGCTCATCGGGCGGTAGCTTCTCTAGCTCAGCCCTCGCGGTCGGATCATAGTCGCCACCGGCTAGCCGATAATCGTAGATAACGCTATTGATGTATAGCCCCGAGCCACCCACCAGTAGCGGCACATGCTGACGCTGACGAATCTCAGCGATCTTAGCCATGGCATAACGCTGGAAGTCATATAGGCTGTAGCGCTGATCCGGCTCGATCAGGTCCAGACCCCAATGTAACACACCTGCCCGCTCCGGCTCAGTCGGCTTCGCCGTACCGATATCCATCCCTCGGTAGACCGTCCGACTATCAGCGCAGATCACCTCGCCACCTATCAGCCGAGCTAGCCGAATAGCATAGGCAGTCTTGCCGCTAGCGGTCGGTCCTAAGATAACGATCAGTGGTAACTCCATGTCTTATATGGTAGCAAATGAGTAGCTTTATTTGCGAGATAAGGGCAAGATTATTGCCCGCCGGCATGTTGCATCCCGCCTAATCGCCTGATATATTGTTAGCATAAGGTTATTGGCTAAACTAAAAATAAAAATAGGCGGGGGTAAATAATGAAAATCAGTCAGATCAACCGAATCAAGCTCCGAAAACTATGGTGTAGCTCAGAACGAATCCTTAGTGTTGTCGTCTCGACCATCCTTAGCACAGTACTAATAGCCGGTCCGGCAATAGCCGCTTGCATCACCAAGACTCCGTCATCTCGAGAAACCGGGTCAGCCATAAACGACGCCTCGCAATCAAATAGGATTGTCCAGATAGCCCATTTGACGGTTGACCTACCGTACAATAATAACCACTCGTCAGACGAAGACTATGTCAGCACTATGATTGCTCTACTCCATGATGGCAGGGTTTATACTTGGGGTAACAATATATACGGGGGCGTCGGGAACGACACTGCTTGTACTACTACCAACGGCACTTATCTCAAGCAACCACCTTGCTATTATAGTCAGCCCCAAGAGATCACTAAATACTTTGGCAACGACAAAGTAGTTAAGCTTGCCAGTAACGATAATCTGGCTATAGCCATTACCAAGTCAGGCAAAGTTTACCGCTGGGGAAGAGTTAACTCCTACGGTAAAGTCATCAATCATCCCACTCAATATCAGAAATTGTCTCCTCATAAAATTACCGGCTATAACGAAGAAAATGCCGGACCGGATATGGTTAGTGGCGGAAAATATGTGTATAACGAGGATACAATCTTCAAGGTAGCCAACTCGGGCGATCTGGACGATCTGGCGCCTTATCAGACAGTTAAGCCGCAACTGGACGGGAGTACCATTAGACAAGTAGATCATGTCTGGTATCTGAAAAATCCCGGAAGCACAATGGACGACAGCAGGGGTGGCTTCTACGTACTTACCTCAAAAAATAAGCTCCTACACGTCAAGAAGGACTACGCCACCACAGTCGAAGTTACCAATCCTACTATAGCTAGTCGGGGTGGCATCAAGCAGATCTATCGCCATTACGCCATTGACAACCAAGGCGGGCTTTGGCATTACGGCTACGGTCATCTCAATACCGTCAATGGCACTATAGTCCCCTCCAACCATGAGCCTATACTGGATATGTCTACCAAGCTGCCCCAGCCTATACCAAAGTTTAGGGATATTATCGGTTCGTCGTTGCAGGATAATTCTTTTAGCCTCATTATCCGTGATATCAACAATCGCATCTATACTTTGACATCTGACGTCAATGGTCATCAAAAGCTTACCGATGTCACCGACACTCTTAGTAGCAAAGAGATCAAGCTGTTTTCCGGCAATATAAGTCAGCCCTTCTTCACTCCCCCGTCAGGTAGCAGTACCTATTACGATTATTCTTTCGTCACCACTGACGAAGACGAACTTGATGCTGTCTGTAGCACAGTCAAGAATGCCTACATTTACTATCGACCCATTCCAGCCATTTCTTCTAATCCACTGCGAGACCGTAAGCCTCGACCATCGCCAACGGGTAGAGATGCTAACACCGCTACCTGCGTTAAAATACCCTCAAATAACCCCGACCCGGTCAAACCGCCCACCCCCACTAACCCGACACCTACGCCTGGAGCGCCCACTGCACCCAAGACGCCTGGTGTGCCTAATACCGGACTGAGAGACGACAAAGTCGTCCAGCTGGTTCACTCACCCGCCACATTTGACTACTACGGTGAGTGGAAGAAGGGTTATATGGACACCTGGAGAGACCAAGACTACGCCGGCACGACCGTCGTACTAACCGAAAGCGGTAAGCTATATGCCTGGGGTAATAACATTGCGGGCGGGGTTGGCAACGACACCGACTACGGCTTGACAATTGATAAGAAGCCACCCGTCTACTACAGCAACCCCCAGGATATCACTAGGTTCTTTAACGGCGACAAGATTGTCAAACTAGTAGATCACCACCATACATTTGCAGCCATCACTAGCTCCGGCAAAGTATACTACTGGGGACACAGACTGTCTGGTAAAGACAAGAAACCCATCATACATCCGGTCGCACTGAGCGAGTTGTCACCCCATCACATCATTGGCTTCGGTAGAAGCATAGATCCCAGCAATGGTAACGGTTTATCTTCCTATGTAGCTAGTCATCCTGACAACATGAGTGACTACCTCGCCTTTAGCAAAGACACTATCTTTGCTCTGAACTACGACCTGGACACAGACCAGCTCCAGTACCACGACGAAGCAAAAAATCGGATCAAGCCACAGCTCAGTAGTGGCGTCACTATCCTCGACGTCGATCATATCAAGCATCGCACACCCACAGCGGAAGAGCCCGAGCCGGACAAGGGAGGTTACTACACCCTGACCTCCGATCACAAGCTGCTGAGGGTACTGGAAGACGGTACCACCAGCGAGATCACCAACTCGGAGATTAAAAAACGAGGCGGGTTCAAACAATTATCTTATGCCGGTCATTATGCCATCGACAGACAGGGTGGTCTATGGTACTACGGCTACCGAGAAGGCAATGACTCTATCCACGATATGACAAAGATATCAGCTAGTGGTAAATTACCTCACCTAGATAGCTTCTTTAATGTTCTCGGACCTGTCGCCCGTGGTGCCGATGGGGCAATCTACGCTATAACCGACACGCATATCAACAGACCCAGTCAGTACTTCGTGGGCAGGAGCGTTGACCCGATAGACGTCGGCACCCTGCTCGGCGGTAAGCAGAAGATTAAACTCCTCAGTGGCGAGGTAGAAACAAGGTACCGGGGTGATTCAGGCTATACTGACTACCCTAAGGATCTCCCCTTCTACGACTTTGCCTTCGTGCCACAGAGTCAGCCTGATACTATCTGTGTCGGACTGAGTGGCGCCGCCTACAATCGAATCATTGGCGAAAACAGAGGTCCTAGGTATGAGACTATTCAGCCGGTCGATGGCACTATACCATCTACTTGCGTCAAGCTACCGCCGTGGGATGACGGCAAGCCAAACCCGTCGCCCGTACCTGGCGCACCCACTACACCCAAAGCACCTGGCGTACCCAATACCGGCAGCCAGCCCGACCCGATCGTTCAGTTAGTCCACATCCCGGCTGTCATTAACGGGGCAATTAATGGAAACTCTGAAAATCTCACAGCTAAGGATACCGACTACGCCGGCACGGTCATGGTGCTGACTCAGAGTGGCAGAGTATTTGCTTGGGGCAATAACTACGCCGGCAGTGTCGGCGTTGGTACTGCCGGGTTTAAAGTTCCCTACCCCGAATCCGTTAAGAGCCGGCGAGAGGGTCATCCCGAATATTACGATACACCTCAGGAGATCACTAAATACTTTGGTGACGATAAAGATAAAGTAGTCAGGATCGGACGCTACGGTCATACTAGCGTCGCCGTTACCCAGTCGGGCAAACTCTATCAGTGGGGCTGGAGCTACAACCCGCCCTGGGATTGGTACGACCGACTCAAGAATATAACTTGGACGGAGCCCACTCCCGACCCCACCCCATCCCTCAATAAGGTCACTGGCATAGGCGGTAGTTATGGTGATACTTATTCCGGTGGAGGTTGGCTGGCTCATGGCGACGACACCGTCTTCACTAAGACTAGTACTAGCCAACTAAAGGACTTTGGAGACAAGCTAAAGCTATCGCTTAATGGCGCCACCATTAGGTCAGTCGACTACGTCGATTTCAACGGCAGAGTAGCACAGGTAGCACAGCAACGTCCTCAAGATCTCGACCAGTCCTTTAGGACGGGAGTCTATATCCTCACCTCGACCAATAAATTGCTCCGAGTTAAAAATGATGGTACTACCACCGAAGTGACCAACGACAAGATTAAGAGTCGAGGTGGCATCAGACAGATCGCTAATCAGTATGCCATCGACAACCAGGGTGGACTGTGGTACTACGGCGTCGGTATGAGTAAAGACCAGATTTACGATATGTCGCTCAAGACGCTGGGTGGCATCACACCTCTACCTCGGCTAAGAGACATCGTCGGTATCGATCTAATTGAGGATGAACACATGCTTGATGACTTGCAAAGACCCTGGTCATCTAGTGTACTAGTCCGCAGCATCGACGGGCATATCTACGATGTATCACCGGTTCAAACCGGGTTTTCCGTCGAAGACGGTGGCTACCCCGAGCGACGCTTCGCCCTAACCGATGTGACCAAACTACTCGGTCACGATAAGATCAAACTCTTCGACGGCAAGATCCACAGCGCAGGAGCGACTAAGCCAGTAGATAATGAGGCGCCCGGACTATACGACTACTCTTACGTCCCGGAGTCAAGGTTAGATACTGTCTGCACTGTTATCAGCGGTGTAGCTAGCGCCAACGCCAGTCAAGCTCAACAACTCTATGGTCATGGTCATCCGATGAATGTTAGCGTCACCACTACCAAGCTAGTTAACGATATCTTCACACCAACCTGTGTCAAGTTGCCGCCCTTACTCACGCCGGATCCTAAACCCAGCCCAACACCGAATCCGAAGCCGACGAAACCGACTAGCGGTATCAAGGCGCCTTTTGACCGGCCCAAGGCACCCGGTGTGCCTAATACCGGTAGCGAGCCACTCTTCACAGACGGATATCAAACACCAATCTTCGCTCGACACTAACGAAATCAAGCAAGAAAAAGGGGCTACCTCGTAAGGTAGCCCCGGAAATGAAGTTTGGGTTGGAGGCGGAGGCGACGGCTAAGCGTCATCTACCTCGTCGAGTAGCCCCCGCCGGAGTTGTTCCCGAACATCAAGCTTGCCCGGCTTGATGTTCTTGCGGTGGCTCTTTCTACTACCCCCTCTCATGGGAGTAATATTTCCCCGGAAGGTGGGCTTAGCCACCTTGCCGGAGAGAATCATCTTATCGTGCTCCGAAAACTTCATCTCTCTGCCCTCCTCAGGCTCGCAGGCTACCGGCGACCTGTTCGCCGGTACAACCTGACTGGTATTATCATGACAGGCGCTCGGCCATTCGTCAAGCAAGACCCCACATTAACGCCGGCCGAAGCTGAAGCTATAATGTCGACAGCTTAGCTCGCTGGTCATGCTCTCGCTCGATCGCTTCCGCTAGCTCATCGGGCGTAAACTGCTTCGCCTCGTCAGTCGCTTCGTCAACCAGATCCTTGCGAATACGGACACCGATTCGCCCTGATTCCGCCTCTCGGTCGCCAATTACCACCGTATAGGGCACCTTATATAGCTCTGCCGAGCGGATCTTCTTGCCGATCGAGCCGTTGCTATCATCCACTGTATAGCGAATCTGATGAAGCTGAGCTTGCTTAGCCAATCGGTCAACCATGTCGTCCACCGCCGGTGCATCCTTGACCTTGATAATTCGTAGCTGCTCCGGCGCCACCCAGACGGGAAACTTACCGGCGGTATGCTCGATGTAGACTGATAGAAACCGCTCCAGCGAACCGAGCAAGGCGCAGTGGATCATCACCGGTCGCTGAGGCTGACCGGCCTGATCAATATACTCCAGCTCAAAGCGCTCCGGCTGAACGAAGTCCAGCTGAGCGGTCGCCAGCTGATGTTCCCGCCCCAAGGCATCGGTCGCCATGAAATCAATCTTCGGGCCGTAGAAGGCCGCCTCGCCATCTTGCTCGTAATATTCGACATCACCCAGGCGCAAGACAGCTTGCTTGAGCTGCTTTTGCGCTGAGTCCCAGAGCTCACGGTCGCCCAGATAGGCATCTGAGTCATCCCGATAGCTCAGACGTACCCGGAGCTTCATGTCGAATAGTTCATAGATCACTTTGACCGCTGATAACAAATTGGCAATCTCGCCCTCTATCTGGTCGGGGCGGACAAAGTCGTGCGAATCGTCCTGGGTCAGAGCTCGTACCCGAGCCAGCCCGCCCAGCTCGCCTGACTTTTCATCTCGATAATCAGTGGTGA
>ERZ772874.1321-NODE-1321-length-12939-cov-15.302623_pt1 | contig 12939 bp, 9 predicted proteins | sample MGYA00580586_ERZ772874 | MGnify/ENA primary metagenome ERZ772874 (study PRJEB29015, sample SAMEA2737952) | human oral metagenome | biome: human oral; feature: human-associated habitat; material: dental | place: China | collected 2154 ... | reverse complement strand
CTCACCGACCTCCTCAACCGCTACGCCTACGAATACTATACCCTCGACGCGCCCAGCGTACCCGATGCCGAATACGACAAATTATTCCGCGAACTCGAAGCGTTGGAACGAAACCATCCCGAGCTCAAACTGCCCGACAGCCCGACCCAGCGCGTCGGCGGCGAGCCTCTAGCGGGATTTGCCGAAGTGCGCCACGAAGTGCCGATGCTGTCGCTGACCAACGCCTTTTCCCCGCAAGATGAAAACGGCGTGTTCGATCATGCCGAAATGTACGCTTTCGACCAGCGCGTGCGCGACGGCTTGGACGGCGGCAATCCCGAATATGTTATCGAACCCAAATTCGACGGCCTCGCCATCAGCCTGCTCTACCGCGACGGCGTATTGGTGCAGGCGGCGACGCGCGGCGACGGCACGACCGGCGAAGACGTTACCCAAAACGTCAAAACCGTCGCCAACATCCCCCTGCGGCTGCATATCGAAAATCCGCCCGAACTCATCGAAGTACGCGGCGAAGTGCTGATGCTCAAAGCCGATTTCGCCGCCCTCAATAAACGCCAAGCCGAAAACGGGCAAAAACCCTTTGCCAACCCGCGCAATGCCGCCGCCGGCAGCCTGCGCCAACTCGATTCGCGCATCACCGCGCAACGCAAACTGCACTTTTTCCCCTACTCCATCGCCCGTCAGCAAGGCGGTTTCACAGCCGAAGAACACATCCAAGAACTCGCCTATTTCCGAGAACTCGGCTTCAGCCTGCCCGACGGCAATTTCGGCTGTTTCAAAAATATCGACGAAGTATTGGCGTTTTACGAACAAATGCAGCAAAAACGCCCCTCCCTACCCTACGAAATCGACGGCATGGTCGTCAAAGTCAACAGCTTGGCGCAACAGCGCGAACTCGGCTTCATCTCCCGCGCGCCGCGCTGGGCGATTGCCCACAAATTCCCCGCCGAAGAAGCCCTGACCGTCGTCGAAGCCATAGACGTGCAAATCGGGCGCACCGGCGCGGTTACCCCCGTCGCCCGCCTGCAACCCGTATTCGTCGGCGGCGTAACCGTCACCAACGCTACCCTGCACAATCAGGACGAAGTATCGCGCAAAGACGTGCGCGTCGGCGATACCGTCGTCGTGCGCCGCGCCGGAGACGTGATTCCCGAAGTCGTGCGCGTGATTTTCGAACGCCGCCCGATGCAGGAAACCGCCGTTGCCGTTTCAGACGACCTCAAGCATCAACAAGACGACCTGTTCGCCGAAACACCGTCCGCCAACCAAACCCAATCCGTTCCGCTCCATAAGCCCTACCGCCTGCCGACCCATTGCCCCATCTGCCGCAGCGAAATCGAACGCGAAGAAGGCGAAGCCGTCGCCCGATGCAGCGGAGGTATGCTTTGTCAGGCACAACGCGCGCAAGGCTTAATCCACTTCGCCTCACGCAAAGCGATGGACATCGACGGACTCGGTCAAAAACAAATCGAGCAACTTGTCGCCCAAGACCTCGTCCGCCACTTCGCCGACCTCTACCGCCTCGACATCCCGACCTTGCAAAAAATGAAGGAAGCGGCGGATAAAGCGTCGTCTGAAAACGAAAACGGCGACGTAGAAACGGTTTCAGGTGACCTATCTGAATCCAACACCCCAAACAGCAAAAAACAGCCGACCAAGTGGGCGGAAAACATCCTTGCAGGCATAGAAACCAGCAAAACGCCCGAACTCGCCCGCTTCCTGTTCGCGCTCGGCATCCGCCACGTCGGCGAACGCACCGCCAAAACGCTGGCACAGGCATTCGGATCGCTGGAACACGTCCGCCGCGCACCCGAACCCATCCTCGCCTGCCTGCCCGACATTGGCACCGTCGTCGCCCGCTCCATCGCCCACTTCTTCGCCCAAGACGCGCAGCAGGCGATGATAGACGAGCTGCTCGCCGCAGGCGTTGCCCCGCAAACCCAAGCCGTTACCATCCCGCCTACCCGCCACGCCGAGCCGCAACGTTGGATTGCCCGCCTGCCCGGTTTCAAAATCAGCGAAAACAAAGCCCAAGCCTTATGGGAACTCGCCGGCAAAAGCATAGAAGGCCTGCAAACCGACAAAGCCCTCCCTGCCGACTGGCAAGCATGGCGCAGCGAAACACAAAACGCCGCCCTGCTCGAAAACCTGAAAACCTTCTTTGCCCAAACGTCGTCTGAAAACCAAGAAGCAACGGTTTCAGACGACCTAAACGAAGCCGTAGCAGGCAAAACCTTTGTGTTAACCGGCACCCTGCCCACCCTCAAACGCGACCAAGCTCAAGCCTTGATCGAAGCCGCAGGCGGCAAAGTGTCCGGCAGCGTGTCCAAAAAAACCGACTACGTCGTCGCCGGAGAAGCTGCCGGTAGCAAGCTGGAAAAAGCCAATGCCTTGGGTGTGGCGGTTTTGAGCGAGGAAGAGCTTTTGGCGATGCTGGGCTGAATACCCGCCAAACATACCGCAGATTAAACTAGGAAATCCCTGCATCGTAGTTCCTCCATATGCGGAAACGACAGCATGGATATTGCTGATTCGAATTTATAAAATAAGGTCGTCTGAAAAATTTTCAGACGACCTTATGAATACAAAAAAGGAATAATAATCATGACAAACCAAAGTAAGCCTGGCTGGTTATTACGAGTAAAAGAGAAATTAAAATGTAACTGGTTATTATGGGCATTAGGCGGATTCGCTGTTTTATTTTTTGCTGTTGCCTTAGCATTTTATTATTTGAAATTTAATATATCACCTATGTTTTGTAATTACTCCACATGGGAAGATTTCATTAATAATTCACATACAAACTCCTTCATATTAGACAATTTCCTAGCCAAGCTTTCTAATGATCCTGCCACATGGGGAACATTCGGCGACTATCTGGGCGGTACGCTGAACCCCATCATCAGCTTCCTAGCCCTTATCGGTCTGCTCTATACCATTCATCAACAAGCGCAGGAAATGCAAGCAACGCGCGAAGAATTGGAACAGGCGGCAGAACAGCAACGCCGCCAGGCAGATATTTTTAATCTGCAACAATTCGAATCGACATTTTTTTCTTTGCTGGAGCAGCATAATAAAATAATTGAAACCCTTGTCAAAAATGTTGATGAAATAAACAAATGCAATCCAACACATGATAGTAAAGATTCATTCATTAATGAAATATATGAGAAGTATTCAGAAATCTACCAATCAAACGTTTGCGACAACCAAATAAAAATTAATCTTTACATCGCAAATAATATACAACAAAATCTTGAATTGAAAAGGTACTTCATTGTACTATTTCAGATACTTAAATTAATCTCACTAAATTTATCCAAAGACACATATGGAAATACAAATAATAAAATCAGTATAGAAGATTATGTTGCTGATGACGAAAAATCCAGAGAGAAAATTAGTAATTCATATATTAATCCACAAGAAAAAATATATAGCAATATACTTCGCTCCTTTATCCCCAATGAAATCCTTAAATTAATTGCTTTAAACTGCCTATCTTTAAATTCAAAAACATTCAATAATTTTCAAGGGTTACTCAATAGATATAATTTTTTAGAACACCTGCAATTAGGTATGGAAGATACTGTCCTTCCAGTTAAACATCATGATGATTTTATATGGCTCTATCTTACAAAAACAATAGGTATTGATAATATAAAACCTTCATTTGGAAACAATGAGCTACCTACTAAAATGGTAGAATTATTCAAGAAATCAAAAAGCAGATTTATATCAATACTAAATGATCAAATCAACACATTAGAAAAGAGAATAGAAACACTCAAAGGATATCTGAATATAAACACTAAGGAAAAAGTTAGGGATATAGAAAGTGAATTAGAAAAAACAAAAAAAATTCTTAAAAATTTACAAAGCATGTAAGAAAATATCGACTCATTTTCACATGAGGAATAATTCAAAAGGTCGTCTGAAAATTTTCAGACGACCTTTATTTATTCCATTATCCATACAAACCAACCCACGCCGTTCAATGCAATTTATGAACTGATACCGACCGTACCACTCTTATCAACATCCCCATCTTTGCCCATAACGGTTAATATCATGCTGACTTACACCCGCAGCGTCCGACTGGATGCGCCGCTCGAACCGATATTCCGCTACTGCACTTCCCGACACGGATTTGCCCGTCAGTTTCCGTTTGACGTGCAATGGTTATCGGAAAAGGAATACTGGGAGCGTGGGGATATTTTGGATTTCAAATACAGAGTTTGCGGGATTTGGTTGCGGCATCGTGCCGAAATCATTTCGCTTGAGCCGAACCAATCGTTTACCGACCTGATGCTGAAAGGGATTTACCGCTCCTTCCGCCATACGCATGAATTCAGATTTTCCGGAGGGCGTACCTGCGTGACGGATACGGTGGAATTTACTTTCGGGCTGGGAAAAACGATTGACCGGCTAATCGGATTACCGACTTTGCATCGGACATTTGAAAAACGCCACCGTTTATTGAAAGAGTGGGCTGATTACACTGAGAATGCAACATATTAAAGATGTAAAAAAGGTCGTCTGAAAACCCGTATCTCAGTTTTCAGACGACCTTCCTCATTCCTGCTACATCACAAAACGGCTGCCGGATAGGACCCGATGACTTTGACAAACGATGCGCGTTCGCTCAAGAGCCGCAGTGCGTTTTGGACTTTTTCGTCGTTTTGATGTCCTTCGATGTCGATGAAGAACAGGTATTCCCACAGCGCGGATTTGCTTGGGCGGCTTTCGAACTTGGTCATGGAAATGCCCGATTCGGTAAACGGCTGCAACAGCGCGGCGACGGCACCGGCGCGGTTGGGCGCAGAGACGGCCAGCGAGGTTTTGTCGTTGCCGCTGCTGCCTGTATCTTGATGCCCCATGACCAAGAAGCGCGTGGTGTTGTTCGGCTCGTCTTCGATACATTCGGCGACATAGTTCAAATGGTAAATATCGGCTGCGGTACGCCCTGCGATGGCGGCGATACTGGGGTCGTCTGATTCTGCCACCAGCCTTGCCGCCTCTCCGTTGCTGGAAACGGCGATGCGTTCAGCGTTGGGCAGGTTGCGTCCGAGCCAGTCGTTGCATTGCGCCAGCGCTTGGGCGTGTGCGATGACTTTTGTGATGCCGCCCAATTCGTGCGTGCCTTTACGCAAAAGGTTGTGATGGATGCGGACAATGACTTCGCCGCAGGCTTTCAATGCGGTTACCGCCAATAAGTCTAAGGTGCGGCCGACCGAACCTTCGGTCGAGTTTTCAACCGGCGCAACCAAATAATCCGCCTGTCGCGTTTCAACTTGTCGGAAACACTGGTCTATGGTTTGAAAGGCGGCGGTATGGGCGGCATGGCCGAAATGTTTGATGGCTGCCTGCTGGGTAAACGTTCCCTGCGGACCGAGGTAGGCAATCGTCAGCGGACGCTCCAACGCCAAGCATTCGCTCATCACTTCGCGAAACAGTCTTGCGATGGATTCGTCAGGCAACGGGCCTTGGTTCAAACTCTGAATCCGCCTCAATACCGCCACTTCGCGCTCGGGACGGTACACTGCGCCCGTTCCTTTCAATTCTCCGATGGCGTGCGCATGGCCTGCGCGCTCGTTCAACAGGCGCAAAATCTCGGCATCGATTTCATCGATGGCATTGCGGTGCGGCAAAAGCTGTTCGTCAATGGATAAGGACATATCGACAAGCCCCTTTGTGATTCATTCATCAATATAAACAATCATTTTAACATCAAACAGGTCGTCTGAAAGCCTGAATACGTTTTCAGACGACCTGTTTTATAGTGGATTAACTTTAAACCAGTACGGCGTTGCCTCGCCTTGTCGTACTATCTGTACTGTCTACGGCTTCGTCGCCTTGTCCTGATTTAAAGTTAATCCACTATAGAATCCCTCCGTTCTTTCTCGAACGCAGCCTTTACCGGCATCATTTTGCCGCCCGTTTGGCGCGTATCCGGCGTATATTTTGGGGATTTGGTACAGGGGTCGTCTGAAAATGTAAAGACAGCGTCCCTGCAATGCAAAAAAGCGCAAAAGCATAGGAAAACAAGCTATCAAAAAACTCAAAATGCGTGTTAAGATTAGCCATCACTATCCGCCGCACCCATTTATTTCGGGTTTGCGCAGCGCATACAATCACGAAAAGGAAATCCCATGAGTCGCGTATTACTCGTAGATGACGACGCTTTGCTGACTGAATTGCTCACCGAATACCTTACCGCCGAAGGATTGAACGTCCACAGCGTTCCGGACGGCGAAGCCGGTGTACACGAAATCCTGACCGGCCAGTACGATGTCGTCGTATTAGACTCCATGATGCCGAAAATGAACGGCTTGGACGTATTGAAAAACGTCCGCTCCCAAAGCACCGTTCCCATCATCATGCTGACCGCCAAAGGCGACGACATCGACCGCATCATCGGATTGGAAATGGGTGCGGACGACTATGTTCCGAAACCTTGCACCCCGCGCGAACTGTTGGCACGCATCAACGCCATCCTGCGCCGTGCACAACAAAGCGGCGAGCCGAACAACGCGCCAAACAGCATTTCCGTCAGCGACGTCGTCCTCTACCCCGCCAAACGTCAGGCGACCATCAAAGACACTCCGCTTGAGCTGACCAGCACCGAGTTCAACCTGCTCGAAGTCCTGATGCGCCATGCCGGACAAGTTGTCAGCAAAGAAACTTTGTCCATCGAAGCGCTTGACCGCAAACTGGCAAAATTCGACCGCAGCATCGACGTCCACATCTCCAGCATCCGCCACAAACTGGGCGATGCCTCGCTGATTCAGACCGTACGGGGCTTGGGCTACCTGTTTGTTAAAAACTAAAGATAAAACAGATCAATGAAACTGTTTCAACGCATCTTCGCCACATTTTGCGCAGTCATCGTCTGCGCAATCTTTGTGGCGAGTTTTTCATTTTGGCTGGTACAAAACACCCTTGCCGAAAACCAATTCAACCAACGCCGCACCATCGAAACCACTTTGATGAACAGTATCCTCTCCGCCTTTAGGGCACGCGGGGACAGCGGTGCGCGCGAAATTTTGGCGGAATGGGAAGACAGCCCCGTTTCCAATTCCGTTTACGTCATTTTGGGCGACGAGAAAAAAGACATCCTTGACCGCAACATCGACAACCACACCATCGAACGCGCCCGCGTGTTTGCCATCAATAATCCCAATTCCGATTTGGCGCACATCGAATACGACCGTTTCGGCGAAGAATACCTCTTCTTTATCAAAGGTTGGGACAGCCATCAGGCGCAACGCCTGCCCAGCCCGCTCTTTATCCCTGGTCTGCCGCTCGCCCCGATTTGGCATGAATTCATCATCCTGTCCTTCATCATCGTCGTCGGTCTGCTGATGGCGTACATCCTCGCCAGCAACATTACCAAGCCCATCAAAATCTTGGGCAGCGGCATGGACAGGGTGGCAAACGGCGAACTTGAAACCCGTATTTCCCAGCAAGTGGACGACCGCGACGACGAATTGTCCCACCTTGCCATCCAATTCGACAAAATGGCGGAAAAACTGGAAAAACTCGTTGCCAAAGAACGCCACCTGCTGCACCACGTCTCCCACGAAATGCGCTCACCCTTGGCGCGTATGCAGGCGATTGTCGGACTGATTCAGGCGCAGCCGCAAAAGCAGGAACAATACCTGAAAAGGCTGGAAGGCGAATTGACCCGCATGGATACCTTGGTTGGCGAATTGCTGACGCTTTCCCGTTTGGAAACATCCAATATCCCGCTGGAAAAAGAAAGCCTGAAGCTCGTCCCCTTCCTGAAAAACATCGTGGAAGACAACCAAAGCATCGCCCAGCAGAACAAACAAACCGTTACCCTCTCGGTCGAACCCAGAATCCCCGAAAATGCCACGGTCTGCGCCAACGAAGGCTATTTGTACCGCGCGTTTGATAACGTTATCCGCAACGCCATCAATTACAGCCCCGAAGGCAGCACCATCCGCGTCAATATCGGACAAGACAGCAAGCATTGGATTGTAGACGTTACCGACAACGGCCCCGGCGTGGACGAAATGCAACTGCCGCACATTTTCACCGCCTTTTACCGTGCCGACTCCAGCGCCAGCAAACCCGGTACCGGCTTAGGCCTTGCCCTGACCCAACACATCATGGAGCAGCACAACGGCAAAATCATGGCTGAAAACATCAAGCCGAATGGTTTGAAAATGCACTTTATCCTGCCCAAAAAGAAAGTGAACGGCAAAACGGAAAAGCCGCATCCTAAAAACTCTTGACCATGAATATTGCCCATCGGGGTTTGTAAACAAATTGCCACACCCCCAAGCCTACAAAAGGTCGTCTGAAAAGAACAAACCCTTACGTTCCCGCCTTTCAGACGACTTTTATGCCATTTGTCATATATAATGCAAATGAATAATTAAATCATTTAAAGTCCGCATATTCCGCCATAAAGAGCAGCGAAACAGACTATCCATTGATAACAAAACCAACAACGAACGCCCAATCCCGTTCACTCATCACACACCCCTTCCATCCCCCCCGAAAGGTCGTCTGAAACGCAGCGTCCACACACCGAAAAGGAGGCACTATGTCCGCCCAATCCATGTCCGGCTACTTCTTCATGCCCAACCACATCATTCTCGTGGGCGCGAGCGAACGCCCATACAGCTTGGGCGAACGCATCCTGAGCAACCTCCTGAGCGCACCGTTTCAAGGTCAAATCACACCCGTCAACCTCCGCCACCGCACGGTTGCGGGACTCACCTCCTACACCAACCTCAACAAAATCCCCGGCAGCGCCGACCTCGTCATCGCCGTAACACCACCCGACAGCTACGACGCCCTGTTCAAGTCCTGCCGCAAAAAACAGTTCGGCCACATCATCCTCATCCAAGACTGGGAAAGCCTGTCCGACGATGAATGGCACACCGCCGAAGCCGCCATCAAAAAACACCACGGCGACGAACTCAACATCAGCGTGTGCAGCCCCGCGGGCGTGCAGCTTCCATCGCAAAGCCTCAACATCAGTTCTCAACCCGACCATCCGGCAGGCTACACTGCCCTTCTGACCGGACACGCCTCCGTCAGCAGCGAAATCAACCTCATGCTGCAAAAAATGGGACAGGGCATTTCGCGCCACATCAGCCTCAACTATCCGCTCAGCCCCACCACTTCTGCCGACTGGCTCAACCGTTTCGGACACAACCGCCACACCAAAGTTGCCGTTATCGAACACAACCCAGCCGAAAACCAGCGCAACCTGTTCAGCGCCATCCGCCATTTCACCCGCCACACACCGCTTATCCTCCACGTTACCCACCGTTCGGACGACACCGAAAAAGCCGTGTTACGCTGCCTTGCGCGTCATTGCAACTTCCTCGCCACATTCAGCAGCAGCGAACTCGAAGCCGCCCTGCACGCGCGTTTATCCGACCTTCCCCCTCTGAACAGCATCGACATCCTGTCCGACACCCCTGCCGAGTGGCTGGAAACCTGTGCGCCCCCAAACCTAAAACTCCAATTCCCCACCAAGCAGCCGCACATCCGCCAAGGCTACATCGGCAGCACACCCACGCCCGCCCATTACCACAGCATCGCCAGCCAACACCTTCAAAATACCCATACCGAAGCCCTGCTCGCCATCGTTGTCCCGACCGACAGTCCTGACGAAAAAAATCTAACCCGCACCCTGAGCATGCTGGCGAAACACACTGCCAAACCCCTGCTTGTCAGCAGCCGCTTTTCAGACGACCTCCTGCATTTCGATCGTCCTGAACAAGCCCTGCAAGCCGTATCGTTCCGCAACATTGCCGACCAACTGCAAAAAGAACAGCTACGCATCGCCACACCCAAAAAAGGTCGTCTGAAAACCCCGCAAGCAAGAAACATTACCAAAGCCCTCGCATCAAAAGACCTGCCCCTGCTTGCCGAAGCCCTGTGTCTGCCGGCTTATCAGCACACCGTGCATAACGCCGTGCAATTCCGTTTCCAACGCCATACCGCCTATGGCGACATCCTGACCGTATGCCATCAAGGCAGAACCGCCGCCGCGCTCCCGCCGTTCTCTACGCTGGACAGCGAACACATCGCCCGTTTCGCCCAACTCGACAATACACACACCCTCAACCAGCTCCTGCACACCCTAAACACACTCAGCCAACGGCAGCAATACATCGGCGAAATCCTGCTCAACCTCAACGGCGACCAATACAGCAGCGACTTTGTCTTGCATGCTGACGAACGTCCTTCCCCGAAAAACAAACCAACCAATATAGCCACCCTCAAGCTCGAGCAGGCCGCCGCCAAAGTACAGACCGCAGCAGAATACCTGCGCAGCAAAAATCCGACTGCCGCCGAGTTCCTCCGCAACACCGGCGAAGCCGCCGCCGAACTTTTAGGCGCAAAAACCGAAAGCGAAGCCCCCATCCAAAACGTGCTCGCCCCCTACCCGACCGAGCATCCTGCCACGCTTACCCTCAAAAACGGCGAAACCGTAACCATCCACCCGTTCACTCCCGAAGACGCGGAAGCCAAGCAACAATTCGTCCGTAGCCTGTCTCCGCAAGCGCGCTACACCCGCTTCATGACCCATGCCAACGAATTGCCCATCCCCACCCTCGCACGCTTCAGCAAACTCGACTACCACAGCGAAGCCGCATGGACGGCGCGCAATTCAGACGACCTCATCGTCGCCGTCAGCCGCTTCAGCCGTATCAACCGCAACGAATGCGAATTCGGCATCACACTTGCCGAAAACGTGCGCGGCAAAGGGTTGGCAGCGGAAATGATGAAGCTGATTATCCAATCGGCAACACAACAAGGCTACCGCGTCATGAGTGCCCAAATACTCAAATCCAACACCCCTATGCTTAAACTTGCTGAAAAATCAGGCTTTACCATCACCCCTTCAGAAGAAGACAACACTTTATGCCAAGCACGCCTCAGCCTGACCACTCCGCAAAACAGCAACAAAAACAAATAAAAACTTGCATGAACAACGCAAAATATCCTAAAATTAGCGGTTTCTTATCTATCCGATTTTCTCAAAAGGACTCAAAATGGTAGTTATCCGTTTGGCTCGCGGTGGTTCTAAACACCGTCCCTTCTTCCACGTAGTCGTTGCCGACTCTCACAACCGCCGCGACGGCCGCTTCATTGAGCGCGTTGGCTTCTACAACCCTGTTGCCAATGAAAAACAAGAGCGCGTACGCCTCCAAGCCGACCGCCTGAACCACTGGATCGCCCAAGGCGCACAAGTCAGCGACGCAGTTGCAAAACTGATCAAAGAACAAAAAGCTGCTGCTTAATCACCGGCTAATCTTGCTATGACCGACACTCAGCAACGGGTAGCCATGGGCTACATCAAAGGCGTATTCGGCATCAAAGGCTGGCTCAAAATAGCCGCCAATACAGAATACGCCGACAGCCTCCTGGACTACCCTGAGTGGCAGTTAAGCAAAGACGGTAAAACCCTGAATGTGACACTCGAAGCCGGCAAAATCGTCAGCGGGGAGCTTCAGGTCAAATTCGAAGGCATAGACGATCGCGATCAGGCTTTTGCCCTGCGTGGCTATACCATCGAAATCCCCCGAGAAGAATTCGCTCCTACCGAGGAAGACGAATATTATTGGGCAGATTTAGTCGGCATGACCGTTGTCAACAAAGACGATATCGTGCTCGGCAAAGTCATAAACCTGATGGAAACCGGTGCCAACGATGTTTTGATGATTAATGGAGAACATGGTCAAATCCTGATCCCGTTCGTATCCAACTACATTGAAACCGTCGATACCGAAAGCAAAACCATTACCGCCGACTGGGGCTTAGACTACTGATGTTGATTCAAGCCATCACCATCTTCCCCGAAATGTTCGACAGCATTACCGAATACGGCGTAACCGGTCGCGCAAAAAAACAAAACCTTTGGCAATTCCAAGCCATCAATCCCCGCAAATTCGCCGACAACAAACTCGGCTATATTGACGACCGCCCCTTTGGCGGAGGTCCAGGAATGATTATGATGGCGCCGCCGCTACAAGCAGCGATAGAAGAAGCCAAACAAACATCTTCAGCACCTGCAAAAGTCATCTACCTTAGCCCGCAAGGTCAACCGCTGACCCACAAAAAAGCCGTAGAACTTGCAAAATCCCCGCATCTCATACTGCTTTGCGGACGATACGAAGGAATTGACGAGCGCCTACTGCAAAGCAGCGTAGATGAAGAAATCAGCATAGGCGACTTTGTCGTTTCCGGCGGAGAGCTACCCGCCATGATGCTGATGGATGCCGTACTCAGACTGATACCCGGCGTATTGGGCGACATACAGTCAGCCGAGCAGGATTCGTTTTCAGACGACCTATTAGACTGCCCCCATTACACCAAACCTTTAGAATTCCAAGGCATGACCGTCCCTGACGTATTGCGTTCGGGCAATCATGGCTTGATAGCCGAATGGCGGTTGAAACAATCGCTGCGGCGCACCCTAGAGCGCAGACCAGACCTGCTGGAAAAGCGCAGTTTAATCCCAAAGGAATCCCGCCTCTTAAAAGAAATCTTGCAAGAGCAACAGGAAATCCAATCATAATTTAGGAAAAACAATGAACCTGATTCAACAATTAGAGCAAGAAGAAATCGCTCGCCTGAACAAAGAAATCCCCGAATTCGCACCGGGCGACACCGTAGTCGTTTCCGTACGCGTAGTAGAGGGTTCACGCAGCCGTCTGCAAGCTTACGAAGGCGTTGTTATCGCCCGTCGTAACCGCGGCTTGAACAGCAACTTCATCGTCCGCAAAATTTCCAGCGGCGAAGGCGTTGAGCGTACTTTCCAACTCTACTCCCCTACCGTAGAAAAAATCGAAGTAAAACGCCGCGGTGACGTCCGTCGCGCCAAACTGTACTACCTGCGCGGCCTGACCGGTAAAGCGGCCCGCATTAAAGAAAAATTGCCTGCCC
>ERZ772874.1318-NODE-1318-length-12953-cov-37.478136_pt1 | contig 12953 bp, 8 predicted proteins | sample MGYA00580586_ERZ772874 | MGnify/ENA primary metagenome ERZ772874 (study PRJEB29015, sample SAMEA2737952) | human oral metagenome | biome: human oral; feature: human-associated habitat; material: dental | place: China | collected 2154 ... | reverse complement strand
CACCACCACTCCGACGCTTCCGACCGCCGGCTGGTAGGCCGAGTTTTCCTGCGCACATGCGTCGACGATCTGCTGCGATACCGTGACCCCGTGCTCCGTGCGGCAGCCCTGCACGGTGGCGGCTTCTGGGTTACTGGTGGCCGCCAACACAAACACCCCCTTACCGAATTTTTGTGCGATGTCAAGTGCGGGACGCAGCGATTCGAACCCCAGGTAGGGCGATAACGTCACGGCATCCGCCTCCAGGGGTGAGCCTGGCGTCAACCATGCTTCGGCGTAGCCCGCCATGGTGGAGCCAATGTCGCCCCGCTTCGCGTCCGCCACCACCAGCGTTCCCGCCGAACGCAGCGCAGCCATGGTGGTTTCTAGCACGGCAAACCCGGCTGAACCGAACGCCTCGTAAAACGCCACTTGGGGTTTCACCAATGCTACATGGCCGGCGAAGGCGTCCACGCAGATGGCGCTGAACGCGGCCAGTCCCTCGATGGTGTTTTCGAATCCCCAGGATTCCAGCAAGGATTTGTGTGGGTCGATGCCCACGCAGAGGCGGCCGTGCCGCTCCCCCGCCGCCCGGAGTTTCTCCCCAAAGGTGCTACCAGAGTCAGTGTTGCCCGAGTCGTGCATGGCCCCTACTCCCCTTTCCCTGTTGCGCCTTCGACGGCGGCGCTGGCGGCACCCGCAATGGTCCCGACCTCGGAAGCATCCGAGGCCGCATGAGTTTTGGCGGCCATGTAGGCGGCGTGTTTCGGCGAGTGGTCGAGTTCTTGTAGCGCACGCACCCCCAATCCACCTCGCTGCAGTGCCTCAATGCCCTGCACCGCGGCCGTCACCCCCTGCACGGTGGTAATCAGGGGCACGCCCACATTCACGGCGGCCGCCCGAATGCCATAACCATCATGGCGTGCGCCCGCCGACCCAGCCGGCGTGTTCAAAATCAGGTCCACCTCCCCGGCGCGGATCAAATCCACAATGGATTTCCGGTTATCGCCGGGTTGTGCGACGTCGGAGTGTTTGAGGACGGTTTCGCATTGCACACCGTTGCGGCGCAGCATGGCTGCGGTGCCGGTGGTGGCGAGCATGGTGAATCCGAGGGAGGCGAGGCGTTGGATGGGGAAAATGAGGGTGCGTTTGTCCCGGTTGGCGACGGAGACGAAGACGGTGCCGGTGGTGGGGAGGGCACCGAAGGCCGCCTGTTCGGCTTTGGCGTAGGCGGCACCGAAGTTGTCGGCGAGGCCCATGACTTCGCCGGTGGATTTCATTTCCGGGGAGAGGAGGGTGTCGAGGGAGGTGCCGTCGGGGCGGCGGAACCGGTTGAAGGGGAGGACGGCTTCTTTCACTGCGATGGGGGCGTCGAGGGGCAGGGAGCCGCCGTCGTAGTCGGTGGGGATGAGTCCTTCGGCTTTGAGCTGGGCGATGGTGGTGCCGGTCATGATGCGGGCGGCGGCTTTGGCGAGGTGGACGCCGGTGGCTTTGGAGACGAAGGGGACGGTGCGGGAGGCGCGGGGGTTGGCTTCGATGACGTAGAGGATGTCGTCTTTGAGGGCGAATTGGACGTTCATGAGGCCGTGGACGCCGATGCCGTGGGCGAGGGCGACGGTGGAGGCGCGGACTTTGTCGATGTCTTCGGGGCCGAGGGTCATGGGTGGGAGGGCGCAGGCGGAGTCGCCGGAGTGGATGCCGGCTTCTTCGATGTGTTCCATGACGCCGGCGAGGTAGACGTCGGTGCCGTCGCAGAGGGCGTCGACGTCGATTTCGATGGCGTTGTCGAGGAAGCGGTCGACGAGGACGGGGTGGTCGGAGGTGATTTCGGTGGCTCGTTGGATGTAGTCGGCGAGGGAGGGTTCGTCGTAGACGATTTCCATGCCGCGGCCGCCGAGGACGTAGGAGGGGCGGACGAGGACGGGGTAGCCGATGTGGTTGGCGACGTTTTTGGCTTCGGCGAAGCTGGTGGCGGTGCCGAAGGCGGGTGCGGGGAGGTTGGCGGCGTGGAGTACTTCGCCGAATTCGCCGCGGTCTTCGGCGAGGTTGATGGCTTCGGGGGTGGTGCCGATGACTGGGACGCCGGCGTCGCGGAGTTTTTCGGCGAGTCCGAGGGGGGTTTGGCCGCCGAGTTGGACGATGACACCGGCGACGGTGCCGGATTGGGTTTCGGCGTGGTAGACCTCCATGACGTCTTCGAAGGTGAGGGGTTCGAAGTAGAGGCGGTCGGCGGTGTCGTAGTCGGTGGATACGGTTTCGGGGTTGCAGTTGACCATGACGGTTTCGTATCCGACGCGGGAGAGTTCTAGGGCTGCGTGGACGCAGGAGTAGTCGAATTCGATGCCTTGGCCGATGCGGTTGGGGCCGGAGCCGAGGATGATGATTTTTTCTTTGGTGGTTTGGGGGGTGACTTCGGTTTCGGCGGCGGGGTCGAGTTCGTAGCTGGAGTAGTAGTAGGGGGTGGTGGCTTCGAATTCGGCGGCGCAGGTGTCGACGGTTTTGAAGACGGGTCGGATGCCGAGGGACCAGCGGAGTCGGCGGACGCCGTCTTCGCCGGCGAATTCGGGTCGGAGGGCGGCGATTTGGCGGTCGGAGAGTCCGTAGTATTTGGCGCGGCGGAGGAGGTGTTCGTCGAGGACTCGGGCGGTGACGAGTTCGTCGCGGAATTGAACGAGGTTGCCTAGTTCGGCGAGGAACCAGGGGTCGATGCCGGAGGCTTGGTGGACTTGGTCGATGGTGGCGCCGAGTCGGAGGGCGAGTTCGACGTCGTACATGCGGCCTTCGGTGGGTCGGTTGAGGTCGGTGAGGATGGCGTCGATGTTGGTGGCTCGGTCGCCGGCGAAGGTTTCGTCGGGGATGGTCCAGAAGCCGGCTTGTTTGTTTTCGAGGGAGCGCATGACTTTGCCGAGGGCGGCGATGTAGTTGCGTCCTAGGGCCATGGCTTCGCCGACGGATTTCATGGTGGTGGTGAGGGTGTCGTCGGCGCCGACGAATTTTTCGAAGGCGAAGCGGGGGGCTTTGACGACTACGTAGTCGAGTGTGGGTTCGAATGCGGCGGGGGTGATGCCGGTGATGTCGTTGGTGATTTCGTCGAGGGTGTAGCCGATGGCGAGTTTGGCGGCGATTTTTGCGATGGGGAATCCGGTGGCTTTGGATGCGAGGGCGGAGGAGCGGGAGACTCGGGGGTTCATTTCGATGGTGATGAGTCGGCCGGTTGTGGGGTTGAGGGCGAATTGGATGTTGCAGCCGCCGGTGTCGACGCCGACTTCGCGGATGATGGCGATGCCTTGGTCGCGCATTTTTTGGTATTCGCGGTCGGTGAGGGTCATGGCTGGTGCGACGGTTACGGAGTCGCCGGTGTGGACGCCGAGGGCGTCGACGTTTTCGATGGAGCAGATGACGACGACGTTGTCGGCGCCGTCGCGCATGAGTTCGAGTTCGTATTCTTTCCAGCCGAGGATGGATTCTTCGATGAGGACGTTGGCTTCGGGGGAGGCTGCGAGGCCGCCGCCGGCGATGCGTTCGAGGTCTTCAGGGGTGAAGGCGAGGCCGGAGCCGAGGCCGCCCATGGTGAAGGAGGGTCGGACGACGACGGGGAGGCCGAGTTCGGCGACGGTTTCGTGGACTTCGTCCATGGTGTGGCAGACGCGGGAGCGGGCGGATTCGCCGCCGATTTTTGCGACAATGTCTTTGAATTTTTGGCGGTCTTCGCCGCGTTCGATGGCGTCGATGTCGGCGCCGATGAGTTCGACGTTGTAGTTTTTGAGGGAGCCGCGGCGGTCGAGTTGGATGGCGGCGTTGAGGGCGGTTTGGCCGCCGAGGGTGGCGAGTACCGCGTCGATGGGGTGCCCTTGCGCGATTTCTTTTTCAAATATGCGTTCGATGTATTCGGCTTCGATGGGTTCCACGTAGGTGTGGTCGGCGAATTCGGGGTCGGTCATGATGGTGGCCGGGTTGGAGTTGATGAGGGTGACTCGCATGCCTTCTTCTTTGAGTACTCGGCAGGCTTGGGTGCCGGAGTAGTCGAATTCGCAGGCTTGGCCGATGACGATGGGGCCGGAGCCGATGACCAGGACGTGGTGGATGTCGTTACGCTTGGGCATGAGTTATTGCTTCCTAGTTGTTGTGGGGTGGTTTGTGGTGGTTATCGGCGGTTTGTCCGGGTTAGTGGGTTTTATGGTTGGTCATGAGGGTGACGAATTGGTCGAAGAGTGGGTTGGCGTCGTGGGGGCCGGCGGCGGATTCGGGGTGGTATTGCACCGAGTAGGCGAGTCCTGAGGTGAGGGCGACGCCTTCCACGGTCCCGTCGTTCAAACAGGTGTGTGTGACTTGGGCGTCGCCGTAGGGGGTGGTGAAGGTGGTGCCGGCGGTACCTTCGAGGGCAAAACCGTGGTTTTGTGAGGTGATGTCGATGGTTCCGGTGAGGTGGTTGAGTACGGGGACGTTGATGCCGCGGTGCCCGAATTTCATTTTGTAGGTGTTGAGTCCTAGGGCGCGTCCGAGGATTTGGTTGCCGAAGCAGATGCCGAAGAAGGGGATTTTTGCGGCGAGGATGTCGCGGACGATGCCGACCATGGTGTCGGCGGTGGCGGGGTCGCCGGGCCCGTTGGAGACGAATACGCCGTCGGGATTATATGCGGCGATGTCGGCGTATGGGGTGTTGGCGGGGACGACGATGGTGCGGATGCCGCGGTGGGCGAAGTTGCGGGGGGTGTTGGTTTTGATGCCCATGTCGTAGGCGACGACTGTGAATTTGTGTTCGCCGATGGGTTCGACGATGTAGGGTTCGGTGGTGCTGACTTGTTCGGCGAGGTCTAATCCGGCCATGGCGGGTTGTGACCGTACAGTTTCGATGAGCTTTTCGACGGGCTGATCTGCCGCTTCCCCAGAGAAGATGCCGGCGGAGATGGACCCAAAATTCCGCAGGTGACGAACAACCGTTCGAGTGTCGACGCCGGCGATGCCGATGATGTTTTGGGCGATCATTTCACCTTCGAGGCTGCGGGTGGCCCGCCAGCTGGAGACCTGGGCGGAGAGGTCCCGGATGACTAAGCCTGCCACCCAGATGCGGGAGCCGCGGGATTCGTCGTCTTCATCGTTCCAGCCGGTGTTGCCGATTTGGGGGGCGGTGGCGACAACGATTTGCCGATGGTAGGAGGGGTCGGTCATGGTTTCTTGGTAGCCGGTCATGGCGGTGGTGAACACGGCTTCCCCAAGGGTGGTGCCGGTGGCGCCGAAGCTTGTGCCGGTGAAGACTTTCCCGTCGGCAAGCACGAGGCGTGCGGTGGTGCGGTGGTGTGTCACGGTGGGACCTTTCGTTGTGTCTAGTTTCGGGGGGCTTGGGCTTCACCGTTGACGCAGGTCAGTCGGCCGCGGAGGATGGTGGTGGTGACTTTGGTGGTGAATTCCATGTTTTCGTAGGGGGTGTTGGCCGCCTTGGATGCCAGGTCGTCGGCGGCAACGGTCCAGGTTTTGCCCGGGTCGACGATGGTGAGGTTGGCGGGTTCGCCGGCAGCGATGGGGCGGCCGTGGCCGGGGAGTTGGACGATTTCGGCGGGCCGTTCGCTCATGACTTTCGCCACGAACCGCCAGTCGGCCAGGCCGGGTTTGATAAAGAGTTCCGCGACGATGGCCAGGGAGGTTTCCAGGCCGAGCATGCCGGGGCGGGCGTGTTCGAATTCGCAGCATTTTTCTTCCGACCCGTGGGGGGCGTGGTCGGTGGACACGCAGTCCACGGTGCCGTCGAGGAGGGCGTCCCGGAGGGCGATGGTGTCGTCGGCTTCCCGGAGGGGCGGGTTGACCCGGTTGACGCCGTCGTACGTCGTCAAGCGTTCGTCGGTAAGCAGCAGGTGGTGGGGGGTGACTTCGGCGGTGAGGGGGATGCCTTGGTCTTTGGCCCACCGCACGAGTTCGACCGTGCCGCGGGTCGATGCGTGGCAGATGTGCATGCGGTTGCCGTAGTCGCGGCACAGGAGGGCGTCCCGAGCCACGATGGCTTCCTCGGCGACCCGCGGCCAGCCGCGTAGTCCCAGCTTGGCGGCGATTTCGCCTTCGTGCGCGACCGCACCTTCGGTCAGCCGGGGGTCTTCGCAGTGTTGGGCCAGGAGCACGTCGAAGCCTTTGGCGTATTCGATGGCCCGCCGCATGATTAGGGGGTTGTCGACGCATTTGCCGTCGTCGGAGAAGAGCCGCACTTTCGCATCGGAGTGCACCATCATGCCGAATTCGGTGAGTTCTTTACCTGCCAAGCCTTTGGTGATGGATCCCACCGGGTGCACGTCGCACAGGCCGATGGCTTGGCCCTTGTACCACACGGATTCGGCGATGACCGGCTGGTCCATGACCGGGTTGGTGTTTGCCATGGTGAACACCGCGGTGAACCCGCCTTTCGCGGCGGCCGCGGACCCCGTGGCGATGGTTTCGGTGTCTTCCCGGCCGGGTTCGCGCAGGTGCACGTGGATGTCCACCAGGCCGGGCAGGAGCACATTATTCTGCCCGTCGATCACCCGGTCGGCGGTGGTGACAGTGGTGCCGACTTCGGTGATGACCCCGTCGGTAATAAGCACGCTTACGGGTTCGCCTTCCCCGTAGGGGCGAACGTTGGTGATGAGGAGGGTGCCGGGTTCGGCGTCGGCGAGTTCCCCGGTGGCTGGATAGTTCATGGTTGTACTCATTATGGAAAGTTTTCTCCTAGAAGCCGGGGCTGTCGGTGCTGGCGATGAGGGTGAACAGGACCGCCATGCGCACGTGCACCCCATTGGATACCTGCTGTAGCACAGCCGTGCGGGGGGCGTCGGCGACCGTGTAGTTGATTTCCATGCCGCGCAGCATGGGGCCGGGGTGCATGATGATTGCGGAGTCTTTCATCCGGGATTCGCGTTCCTTACTCATGCCGTACAGGGTTGCGTATTCCCGGTGGGAGGGGAAGAATCCGCCCTGCATGCGTTCCTGCTGGACCCGCAGCATCATCACCACGTCGGCGTCGGCGATCTCGGGGTCCATGGTGTAACTGACCCGGACCGGCCAGTTTTCCACCCCGGTGGGCATGAGGGTGGGTGGAGCCACCAGCACCACCTCGGCGCCTAAGGTGCTGAGCAGATCCACGTTGGAGCGCACCACCCGCGAATGCAGGCAGTCCCCCACGATCACGATTTTTTTGCCGGAAATTTCCCCGATGCGTTGCCGCATAGTGACCGCGTCGAGGAGCGCCTGGGTGGGGTGCTGGTGGGCGCCGTCCCCGGCATTAATCACCGACGGGCCGTTCCCGCCCGGCGCCACCCACTGCGCTAGTTGTTGGGCGGCCCCGGAGGAGGAGTGGCGAATGATGAGGGCGTCCGCCCCGATGGCGCTGAGGGTGAGCCCGGTGTCTTGGAGGGATTCGCCCTTGCGCACCGAGGAGGAGGATGCGGAAATATTAATCACGTCCGCGCTCATCCATTTTCCGGCGGTCTCAAACGAGGAGCGGGTGCGGGTGGAGTTTTCGTAGAAGAGGGTGAAAATGGTGCGGCCGCGCAGGGTGGGGAGTTTTTTCAGCTCCCGCCCCTCCAGGGCCTCGCGGAACCGGTCGGCCTCGTCCATTAACCCAATGATGTCGTCTTTGCCCAGGTCGCCGATACTGAGTAGGTGTTTCATGGTTATGCTTTCCTCACTGTTCTCCCCCACCGGCGGGCCCAGCCTGGTGGGCCGATTCCGGGGATCGGGTAAGCAACACACCGTCACGGCCGTCGATGTCCGCGAGCAGCACTGTCACGTCCTCGCTTCGGGCGGTGGGGAGGTTTTTGCCCACGTAGTCGGCGCGGATGGGGAGCTGCCGGTGCCCCCGGTCGACCAGCACCGCCAGCTGCACCGTGTCGGGTCGGCCCAGGTCGCGGAGGGCGTCTAAGGCGGCACGGATGGAACGGCCGGAAAACAGCACGTCGTCTACCAGGATGATATTGGTGCCGTCGATCTTGTCGATGGGAATGTTGGTTTTCTGTAATGCCCGGTGGGGTTTATTGCGCAGGTCATCACGATACAGGGTGATATCAAGGCTGCCCACGGGGACGGTCACCCCGGTGAATTGGTGAATTTTTTCCGCCAGTCGGCGTGCTAAGGGTACGCCACCAGAGGGAATACCGAGGAGCAGCAACGGCTGAGCATTGGTGGAGTCGACTGCGGTTTTTTCAATAATCTGGTGCGCGATGCGTGCGATGGTGCGCGACACGTCTTCGCTGCTGAGCAGTTCGATGGTGTCGGCGGCTAGGTCGCTCATCGTGACCTCCTTTCCCGCCTCACTGTGCGGTCCGTTAAAGGATTGGTCGGTGGTTATGAAGTTATCAGAAAGTGACTTTATCATTGTTTTTACCCAAGTTTCCACTCCCAATTCCACCCCTACCATCACCCCCGTTTCGGGTGTTTTGATACGGTTTTTCGCGCCACGAGGGGGTAATTTCCGGTGGTGAGCATCGCTAACCCGCTACTGCCATGCCGCTAACCTGCTGGGATCGTGCCGATATTTTCCAGCCACGAAAACCGGAAAATATGTATCTGCGGGGAACTATCGACCGGGGCTGTTCGTTAATTACAAGTGTGGGTGCTTTCTGCGCCCACCAGTTGCGTTATTTTTGCCCGAACTATTATCTGCGCAGTTTCCTGCGTCGTCGCCACATCACCGTCCCGTTCATTCCCACTACCATAAGGATAATTTTATGAGCTTAAATACCAGCCATATTGTGCCGGCCCGTCGGGAAGAGGTATGGGCGTGGCATTCCCGGCCTGGTGCGGTGGCGCGGCTGAATCCCCCGTTTTATCCCTTCACCCCGATAACGCAAACCACGGATCTCGCCAAGGGCACCACGGTTTTTGCATTACCCGCAGGATTAAAGTGGGAGGCCCGCCATGATTTATCCGGCTATGTCAAGGGGTTTCGCTTTACCGATGTGTGTGTTTCCGCGCCGATTCGGGCGTTAGCCACCTGGCGGCATAGCCACAGTTTCATGTCGATTGAGGTCAATGGAGTGCCGGCGACGAAAGTCACGGATGAGGTACATACGCGCCTCCCCCAGTCGTCGCTCGCACCCATGTTCGCCTACCGGCAGCAGCAGCTCATTCATGACATGTCGGCCATGCAGAGGTTTCAGCAGTTTTCGGACCATCCCTTAACCGTGGCGATCACTGGTTCGCGGGGGCTGGTGGGTCGGGCGCTCACCGCCCAGCTGACCACATTGGGGCATAAGGTGATCCAATTGGTGCGCACCACACCGAAGAAACGACAGCGCCGGTGGGACCCCCAATCGCCGGCTGCGGATTTACTGGCCGGGGTGGATGTGTTGGTACATTTGGCGGGCGAACCGATCATGGGCCGGTTTACCGACGCCCACAAGCAGGCATTGTGGGATTCCCGGGTGGGTCCGACGGCGAAGCTGGCGGAGTTGGTGGCCAAGTCACCGCAGTGTAACACGATGATTTCGGCGTCAGCCATTGGTGTATATAGCTTCAACCGGGGGGATGAGATTTTAACGGAGTCGTCCGAAGCGGGCGAGGGATTCTTAGCGGAATTATCCCAGGCGTGGGAGGCGGATTGCGAGGCCGCGGTTTCAGCCGGTAAGCGCGTAGTGAATCTGCGTACCGGCGTGGTGATGAGCGGCCGGGGCGGCATGCTGCCGCTGTTGCGCACCTTGTTTTCCACCGGTTTAGGCGGGCAGTTTCATGATGGCACGGCGTGGTTTTCGTGGATTGCCCTGGATGATTTAACAGATATTATCATTACCGCAGCGGTGGATTCTTCCCTGTCCGGACCGATTAATGCGGTGTCCCCCAATCCGATTCATAATAGCGAAATGGTCCGCACTTTGGGGAAGCAGCTGCATCGCCCGGCGTGGTTTCCGATTCCGAATTTGGGGCCGCGGATCCTTATGGGGAGTCAGGGGGCGGAGGAGTTTGTGTTGGCGGATCAGCGCGTGTTGCCGGCCGCGTTATTGAAGCGGGGGCATGTGTTTCGGTATCGGCGGTTTGCGACGGCGGTGGCGCACGAATTGGGGTACGAGCGGTTGTTTGATGCACCGGAGGTGGATATTGCCGCGATGCCACTGCCGGAGGTGGAGTCGGCGCCGAGTCGGTGGTGGCGGTTTCCGGGGTTTGGCCGGGACTAGGTTTATTCGGTTGGGACGAAGAGGGTGGTTTGGGCTTCGCGGCTGAGTTGTGGGTCGACGACGGCGAGTGTGGTTTTTATACCTTCCGGGGTGGTGTGAGTAATGGTGATGTTTTTGAGGTCGGCTTCTCTGACGTTGATGGCGAGGACGGGGGTGGTGCTGGTTGGGGTGAAGTCGGCGAGTTTTTTGCCGCCTATGGTGCCGAACCAGCGGCCGTCGGTGATGGGGGTGAGGCTGCCGTCGGTGTTGCGTAGGTAGCTGAAGGCGACTTGGTGGATTGATTCGGGGTCGCCGGTGATTTTGGGGAAGTTGGCGGCGAGGAAGTATGGGGTGGTTGGGGTGGTAGCTTGGGGTGCTGGCGGGTTGGGGTCGGGGGTTTCATCGGCGGTGGCGCTCGTGATGGTGTCGATGAGGGTTTGGATGCTGGTGATGAGGTCGGTTGTTGCTGAGCTTGTCGACGTCGCGGCGTGGGCGGGGGTTGTGGTGGCAATGGCGAGTACCAGGCCCAAGGCGATGGTGGCCGCAAGAGTGCGGATGGGTTGGGGTGGGTTGGGGGTTGGCATCGTCTGGTGCTTTCGTGTTGGCAGGGTCAATTTTCAGATAGGAATCATGAATAACTTATCTCTATTTTAGTCACATTAGCCCCATTCGCAACATATGTATCAATTGTTGCAGAGGGAAATAGCAGAAATAGTAGAAGACCGGCATGCCCCCACGGCATGCCGGTCTTCATCACCACCAACACTAATTATTCGCTGATTCTGCTGGTTTGTCTAATCCGCTCGGTTGGGTGGTGAAATTATAACCCCCGTCGCCACTACCGCCAGGACTCACCGGGGTCGGTGAGCTGGAGGAATTTGGCGTGGTGAGGTTAATCCTTATCGGTATCGGTGAAGTGGGCGGGTTACTCGGTAGTTTCGGTCGACTCCCCGGTAGGCTCGGTGGGCTCTGTCGAGGCATCGGCCACCTCACCTGGTTCTTCACCCCCAACAGTCTGAGCGGACTCACCACCCGGCTCATTTAACACGTCGGGGTCGGCGGACTCAGCGGCGCTCTCCCCCAGCGTGTCGGGTTGGCCAGCCTCGGCAGGTTCAGCCGAAACATCAGGCGCTTCGGCCTTGGCTGGTCCTTCAGGGCCAACAACCTTGGCAGGCTGATTATCCAGCCTCGGGTCATTAGATTCGGCAAACTCAGCGGTAGGCGGCTTCGGGGATTCGACGAATTCGTCCCATTCGTCCGAATCGAAATACTCGCCCAGGTCGGCGCCTGCATCATCAGACTCCTCCCCCGCCTGCGCCAGGGCGTCGGCAAAGCTCACCTCGTCCGTATCATCCACCTCGGACACGCCCACGGGAAGCCGGCGCAGGTCATCAATGTTTTTCACCACCGAATCCAGGACGGCGTTAATGTAGGCGGGTGCGCTCGCCCCCGAATACTGGGACGCTAACTCCACGGCCTCGGAAAGCGCGGTTTTCACCGGCACGTCGGGGTTGAAAATCATCTCCCACACCGCAACCCGTAAAATAGCACGGTCCACCGCGGAGATCCGATTCAGTTCCCAGTTTTCGGCTAAATATTCGGCGATGACATCATCAATCCGGTTCAGCTCTTCCGCCACGCCAGCAATGATTTCGCTGGTGTATACCGCAATGGGCGCCACCAGGGTGATATCCACCCGGGCCAGATTAATGCGGTCCTCAACAATGGCGACCGGGTCCACGTCCCGGGCCTCTGCCTCATAGAGCACATCGACTGCCCGACGACGCGCCCGATACCGGGCGCCATGCCGCCGATAGTTCTTCCCCGATGCTTTTGCCGCCGGGTGTTCTGCGGGGTTTCCTGAGCCCGACACGATTAGTTATTCACACGAGACAGGTACGAGCCGTCACGGGTATCAACCTTCACCACGTTGCCGGTCTCAATGAACAAGGGGACCTGAATCTCAGCGCCGGTCTCTAAGGTGGCGGGTTTCGTGCCGCCGCTGGAGCGGTCGCCCTGGAGCCCGGGTTCGGTGTGCGATACCGTCAAGTCCAGGGAGATCGGCAGTTCGGCGAACAGTGGCTCGCCCTCGTGGAACGACACCTGCACGGTGGTGTTTTCCAGCAGGAACTTAGCAGAGTTACCGAAAATGTGTTCGGCTAGCTCTAATTGTTCGTAGGTTTTTTCGTCCATGACCACATAGGAAGAACCATCGTGGTACAGGTAGGTCATGTCCCGACGATCCACGGTGGCGGTCTCAACCTTAACCCCGGCGTTGAAGGTTTTGTCGGTCACCTTGCCAGTCACAACATCCTTCAACTTGGTACGCACGAAAGCGGGCCCCTTACCCGGCTTCACATGCTGGAATTCCACAATTTGCTGGAGTTTATTGTCGATCTTGAGCACAAGACCATTCTTAAAATCAGCGGTTGTTGCCACGCTGGGTACTTCCTTCATGGTTGAGTTATTGATAGAACGCATAAAAACCGATACACGGTTTTCCAACGTAGCAAGGGTACACCACCGCCGACAGTTGGTGCCAACTACACGATCGTAAGGTCTTTCACCAAATGCGTCAGATTCTCGGGTTGACCTGCAGTAATGATGAGGGTGTCTTCGATGCGCACCCCGCCTTTGCCGGGCACGTAAATACCGGGTTCCACGGTAAGCGTCATGCCCTCGACAAGTTCGCCCTGCCCCGAGGTGGCGGCATAGGGGGATTCGTGCAGGTCCAGGCCCACGCCGTGACCGGTGGAGTGCACGAAGTATTCGCCGTAGCCGGCGTCGGTAATGATATCGCGGCAGGCCTTGTCCACGTCGGAAAGTTTCGCGCCGGGGATGGCGGCGGCCACGCCCGCGAGCTGG
>ERZ772874.1315-NODE-1315-length-12956-cov-18.710565_pt1 | contig 12956 bp, 9 predicted proteins | sample MGYA00580586_ERZ772874 | MGnify/ENA primary metagenome ERZ772874 (study PRJEB29015, sample SAMEA2737952) | human oral metagenome | biome: human oral; feature: human-associated habitat; material: dental | place: China | collected 2154 ... | reverse complement strand
CGGTGGCCTCCAAGCCGGACTCCTACGACATCTGCTTCGTGGCCGACGGCGACACGAGAGGCTTCCTGACCCGCTCGCTCGGCGCCAGTGAGGGCGCCATGGTCTCCCCCGACGGCGAGGTGCTGGGCACCCACCAGGGCTACTTCGGCTTCACCGTCGGCCAGCGCAAGGGTCTGGGTCTGTCCCGCCCAGCCGACGACGGCCGCCCCCGCTACGTCATCGAGACCCGCCCGGCCACCAACGAGGTCGTCGTCGGCCCTGAGGAGCTGCTCAGCCGCACCACGGTCGACGGCGACGGGCTCGTCCTGCTGGCCGAGCCCGAGCCACTCACCGGTGACTCCGATACCCCCACCGTCGGCTGGCAGGAGGCCAGCGTCCAGGTGCGCGCCCACGGCCGTCCGGTCTCGGCGCGAGTCCGTGTCGATGAGGCCGCAGGCCTCCTGCGCGCCGAGCTGGCTACTCCCCTGCGCGGCGTCGCCGCTGGCCAGAGCCTGGTTGTCTACGGCGGCGCCAACGGCGACCAGGTCCTCGCCCAGGCGACCGTCACCTCCGCACAGGTCCCCAGCCGCGCTGTCGCCTGATCTCACGGGCGTCTCTGGGGCTTCCGCCGCGCCAGCGCCGTGCAAAAGGACTAGGGTTGAGACACCCCGGCGCCCAGCAGGACCAGCAGGAAAGGGACCTCCCACCATGCCAGCCGACACGCCCGCCGATTCTCCGTCGGACACACAGCCCGGCACCCCGCCTGACCTCTCCGCCCAGGACCCGGAACGCTACATCGCCACCGTCAAGCTCGGCCCCAAGTCGCAGATCGTCATCCCCAAGGAGGTCCGGGAGATCTTCAACCTGGCTCCGGGGGACAACCTGCTCCTCCTGGCGGATCGCACCCAGGGGATCACCCTGGTCAATCCAGCCGACTACGCCGACGTGGTCGCCGCCGCCTTCGACGCGGCCGCCCCCAAGGCCGGCGGCGTCGAGGTGCCCGAGGCCACGGCGTAGTCACCGCACCCCAAGCACCTCGGCGTCGAGCTCACTCAGTCCCGTTCAACGGAGGCAGGTGTGCCTCTCAATCGCGTGCACCGCCCACCAGGCCAAGGCCGCGGCCATGATCGGTGCCGCCACTACGGAACCAATTCCCACCAGATGCGGTTCCTGTCCCCCTTGGACGGCCTCGATGAACTGCGGGAGCATCATGCGTGCGACGATCCGCGCTGGTCACATCGAACGACAGCGGGAGCAGCATCGTGGCGATCAGGGCCACAATCTGGTTGACCGCGTAGAGGACAATGAAGCCGACTGCGGGCGCCCCGAAACCAAGCCGATTCCAGCGCCCCTGCGCTCCAATGCTCATCACCGCTGCGACCTCGATGATCATCACGACAATGCCCTCAACCACGGTCAGCCCGTAGAAGGTCAGAACGCCGGTTCCCACCATGCTGATCATCTGACGCACCGGCTCGAGAAACTGCTCCAGCGTGGTACCGAGAAGGTACGCATAGCTGGCGAGCCAGCCGATACCGAGAAGCGTCGCCACCGCGGCCGACGCCAGCACCGCGATGACCGCGTACAGCGTCTTGGCGGCGAACACGGAGCGTCCCTTCACCGGCAGGCTCATGGTGAGATAGCCGCGGGCTCCGTACATGGACGTCCAGTACTCGATACCGGCCTGGACACTTACGACGGCGGGCATGGCCACGAGCGCCACGAACGCGCCAACCAGCAGCATCGAGGAGAGCACGGGAAGCTCGAGCAGGCTCATGAGCATGGCACCGGCCGCGACGGCCCCGATGATCCCCACGACTCCGGCATTGCGCCGAGCCTGGGTTCGGACCTCCTCCATGAGCAGTGTGGTAAACATCAGCGGTACTCCTTCCTGAACAGGGCGTCCAGGCTCATACCGCGGTCCTGGCGCAGGTCGTCGGCGTCGCCCGCCAGCAGCAGGCGCCCGTCCTTGAGGAAGACGACGGAGTCGATGATCGGCTCAACGTCGGCAATGAGGTGGGTGGAGATGAGCATGAGGGCCTCGGGGTCGAAGTCGCGCAGGATGCCGCTCAAGATGACATCCCGGGCGGCGGGGTCGACGCCGGAGATCGGCTCATCGAGGAGGTAGACGCGGGCTCTGCGAGACATGGCCAGGCTGATGCGCAGCTTCTCCCCCATGCCCTTGCTCATCTCCTTGAGCGTGCGGTCAGTGGGCAGGTTGAAGAAGCGCACAAGCTCGGCGGCCTTGTCGGCGTCGAAGTCGGCGAAGAAACGCCGGTACTGAGCGATGGCCGCCGAGGCGGTCAGGCCGGAGGCCAGGAAGCTCGCATCGGGCAGGAAGGAGACGAGCGCCTTGGACTCGGGACCGGGATCATGTCCGGCGATACGGACGCGGCCGTCGTAGTCGGCCAGGACCCCGGCCAGGATCTTGAGCAGAGTGGTCTTGCCCGATCCGTTGGAGCCCATGAGGCCGACGATCCGCCCGGGCGGGAGATCGAGGCTCAGCCCGTCCAGGGCAGGCCGGCCCCGATAGGTCTTGGTGAGGTTCTCGACGACGACCAGCGGCGCGGCGCCGTCGAGGGAGGGAATGGCGGCAGGTCTGCTGAGGGTGTGTGCGCTCATGACGCATCTCCTGTTGTCTGGTGGCCCTGGCGGTCCGGAGCCCACCAGCGCTCGGCGACGAGCGCTGTGGTCTGGTCCAGGTCCATGCCGATGGCGGTGAGGGTGTCGATATAGGCGTCTGTGGCCCCGGAGGCCAGGCCTCGGCGCACGGAGTCGATGACGCTCGCCCTTGTGGTGACGAAGCGCCCGGCGGTGCGTTCTGTGGCGGTGAGCCCCTCACCGTCCAGTGCGCCCAGTGCGCGCTGAACGGTGTTGGGGTTGACTCCGGTGCCCGCAGCGAGCTCGCGCACGCTGGGGACCTTGGAGCCCGGCGGCCACTGGCCGGAGACGATCCGGTGACGGAAGTCGTCGGCCAGCTGGACCCAGATCGGACGGGAGTCGTCGAGATCCATGGCTCTCCTGGTGCTCGGGGACGGGACTGCTCATGAGCGCAGCACGGACGACCTCGTCAGGCCTTCTGTGTCACTACATTAATACAATGACACAGATCGACGTCGTCGTCAAGCCGTGCGGCCTCGAGTCCGACGTCGGACTCGAGGCTGCGGCCCCATCAGGCAGGACTGGCAGACTCTTCCTGGTAGTCGTTCAGCTCGGAGGATCGACGACGGCGCGGTAGTCGGCGTAGCACTCGGCCAGAAGCATCACCGGCACCTGGTCCAGGGGCATAGCGCGGAGTCCAGCAACCAGACTCAGGGGACCAATGGTCACGACTTGATTCTCGCTCCACACATCCACCCCGTCGAAGTCGATCGTGCTGCACAGGCCGAGCACCGGGAAGTCCTTGAGGAACGTGCTGTACCAGTGAATGTTGGAATCAGGCTCGTAGCCACGGGCCTTAGCCCGTTTGCGCAGGTCACGGGCGACGACGCGCCTGCCGACACCGTCATCGATGGCTCTTTGCCCCTTCTCCACCTCCGGGGCCCGGGCCGAGAACTGGTCGAAAAGCGGGGTGACCTCATAGTCGGCCAGGTGCTCCTGCCAGGCGGACGCCTCCGTCTGCGACAGAAGCGTCCCGTGAGCCAGCCGGACCACGGCATCCGAAGGTAGTGTCAGTACGGCGTCGTCGGCGCCCAGCAGCTGGCCGTCCTCGGTGGGGCGGAAGGTCCAGCTCTGGGACACCTCACCGTCAGCGGCCGGATCACTGTCCTCCACGTTCTCATTCTGGCGGCAGGCCATCCAGACCAGGCGAGCCGACAGGTGCCGGGCCAGTGGGTGGTCGGCGAGCAGCTCCCGCCACAGTGGAGCCGGCCAGGAGCGCCCTACGCACATGGCCTCATGCAGACGCCTCCTTTGGATCTTGAGAACGGCGGCCGCCTCCTTGCGCGCCGAGGTCAGCCGGCGTTTGGTCTGCGCCACAACTTCACTGTCCTCGCTCTTGCGAGCGGCGGGCAGAGTCTTACGCGCACGACCGTCGGAGTCCGTCAGGCTGATGGTCAGGTCCGGAGTCAGACGCCCCAGGAACTCGCGCTCTCCATAGGACAGGTGCAGCAGGCCATCGTCTCCGAAACCGACTGCGGGGATACTGCGGTCGCCGAGCTCGGCCTCACTCCAGCCTCGTTCGGCAGCAACAGCCCGAGTGAGCAGATCCGCAAAACCACGCACCTGTGGCAGACGGTGCTGGGCCGCAGCCGAGACGATGACCTGCAGGGCCTCGGCGGAGGAGTTGGCGGCGACGGCGGTGAGGACAGTCTCGGACTCGGCACGCCATGTGGCATGGCGGCTCAGGGCGCTCCTGGCGGCGGCGGCAAGACGCTCACCCTCCATCCCGACAGCGAAGGCGAGCAGCCCCTTCGTCTTGAGGCTCTCCCCCTTCCTGGCCTGGCGGTTATGGGCGACCCAGGACTCGACGACGGCGGCGCACAGCTCGCGGGCGTCAGCCTCATCGAGCAGGCCCAGGTAGAGCTCGATGGTGCCGGCCCCATCTGGGCGCTTGAGCCTGTACGCCTCAAGCACCCAGTGGCGCACGATGTCCGAGTCGAGCGTAGTCCCGTCAGCGAGCCTCACCTCGGGCAGGGTCTCGAAGGGGAACCAGGCCAGAGCCACCGGCGGGCGCTTCAGTCGCCGCTTGGGAGGAGTGAGGGCCTCAGCGGTGACGAGGTCGGTGACATCATCACCGTAGGCCTGCAATGTGCGCAGCAGGTCGGCCCGCGCGAGGCGGTCATCCTCCTGAGCACGGGCGGCCCGCAGCCGTGTGACGCCGTCGGGGATCGTGAGACCGGCCAACCAGGCCGCACCCACCCGGCGCACGTGCGCGATCGGACTCGTCACCGCCTCGAGGGCCAGGTCCCCGACCTCGGGGAAGCCGGCCAGTAGATTCTGAGCCAGCGCCCGGTTGTGCTCGGAACGTCCCACGGCGACCTGCACCAGGGCCGGCACCATGACCTTGGGGACGGCCGGGAAGTACTCCAGTGCCCGCAGCACTCGCGTCGCCGACGTCGAGCCCTCCATCAGCTCTATGGCTCGCGCCAGGTCCTGGGCCATCCACGGCCAGCTGTCCTCGGGCTCGCCGGTCCATAGGGCCCACTCCCAGGTGATCGCCCGCACGACCTCGGGCGGGTGCCCGGCCCGGGCGAGGGCGTCGGCGACAAGGCGCGGATCGGTATCCCACGGCAGGGCCTTCTCCAGGTGGCTACGATCAATGCCTCTGCTGATGCGCGTGTCGGAACCGTCGAGTGATCGGCACACATCGTCGAGCAACGCCGCACGGTCCTCGGACAAGGGACTCGTGGGCGGCACCGAGGTCGGCGTAGCCTCCAACGGGTCCATTGCCGCTCGCTGCTCCGTCTGTTTCGTTGCATCCTGGCTCACACTGCCAGCTGCATTCTGAGACCTTGGCGTGACCGTCATATCTGTATTGTGCAGGTCTTGTGCGGCACCGGATGAGGAAATGACGACACATTCTTCTGGAGATCGCCGATCAAGAGGAACCACTTAAAGTGAGATCAACGAGTCAGGGCGTCAATCCGGTCGACGACGGCGCAGGCCAGCAGCACGGCGCCGGGGCTCGGCCGGCTATCCAGCTCGTTGAGCGCGGCCGCCAGGGTGGTGAGCTGGAGATCGTCGGCGAGGCGGGCGCGAGTGCGCAGCACGTGCGACACCATGCCCGTGGGCCGCATCGTCCCGGAGGCCGCGAGCGCGGTGAGCGCCTCGTGCACGTCCTGGGCGAGCACCTGCATCGGGGATCGATCCGTCGCGATCTTGTCAGGTGCCTGGGTAGGCGTCCGCCTCTGGATCTGCTCCTTGCGTCTGCGCTGCCGGCGGAATCCCAGGTTGGAGACGCTGCGTGACGGAGGATAGGTGGCCGTCAGAAGGCAGATCCGGTCATACTCACGCACGAAGATCCCAGTCGGGCGGCAGTCCTCGACGGTGATGGCGCATACCTGGAGCTCACGGGAGCGCACGTCGGAGACCATCTGCATCTCCCGTCCGCCGACCTCCATGCTCAGCAGGTGCCTGCACCCATCGGTGCCCGTCACCGGCCACAGGTAGTGCTGGTGGACCTCGTCGATGTCGATCGGTCCCAGGCCGTCCTCGGCGACCATGATCAGACGGATCCGAGGAACGGGGACCTCGAAGCGGGCCTCCTCCGGCCCGGAGCCGATCTGTTGGAGATGGCCGGCCACGGCTTCCAGGTCGACGTCGTCGTAGCCGGCCTCGCCGCTGCGGCGGGTGACGGCCGTGCGGCTGGAAGGGGCCAGGGTGCCGTCAGGACGGCGTGCGGCACCCGTCAGGCGCAAGGGACCTGACAGTATGTTCTTCACCGAGGTGCCCCACAACAGGGTGGCGTCCTGCGAGTAGCGGAAGGCCGCGTCGATCCCGGCAGCCCGTCCGGTGGTGACCGACTCCGGTCGGCCGTTGTCCAGGTCCCAGAGTCTGATGGTCAGTCCTCGACTTCCCGACGGGGCCGTCCACCAGGTGGCGCTCAGTGGCAGCAGCAGGCCAGTCTCGGCCACCTCGGTGTCGACTCGCCCGATGAGAGCGGGGTCGGCTGGGCCGGTGGGGTCCGCGAGCGCACGGGTTAAGGACCAGGCCGCAGCCAGGATGCTGAGAACGGCGGCCTCGTCGACGGCGTCGTCACGCTCGGCGAGTGCTCGGAGCCTTCCGGCGGCGGAGGTCAGCAGCCGGGACAGCCGGGGAAGTTCCTCCAGGCGGCTCATCTGGGCAAGGCGCTCGAGGTCATCGGCGCTGCGGGGGCCGGCGTGAGAGATCCCTGTGGAGACGATGGTCTCAATGGCGTGCGAGACCGCCGAGAGGGTGTTGCGCTGGTGGTCGCTGAGGACAGTCTCCTCGTCCGGCCACGGCCAGTATCGCCCTGCTCGGGCAAAGAGCCGGATGACGGCCTGGAGGCGCCAGGCCGCGTTGGCCGCCGGGGAATGGCGCCCGGAGACGATCATGCCTCGAGGTCCAAGCCCCGCCAGCACAACGACCTCGGGGGCGCCGGACCAGGTGATGCTCAGTCGCCCGGGAGCGCTGGTCACCTCGGTGCCGGCGGCGAGCTGGGCTGGGTCGAATCCAGCCAAGGATGTTTGTACACGTCGCCGGGCCTCTGCGCCGAGGGACTTCGAGACATCGACAGGATCCCAGGTGAGCACCTCCTCCAGGACCGGGTCACTCCTGCTCTCCCGGGCGGGCGCTGTGGGTATCCGTGTCCAGGTGGGTGCCCCCTGAGGTGGAGGAGGGCACGTGGCCTCGTTGGCGGCGTCATGATCGGCGCTTCTGTGGTTGACTGCCTCGCGCATCCACAGGCAGGCGGCCACGACATGCAGGCAGATACCGGCCACGGGGCAGGGGCAGCGCGCGTCCTGGGGTCCGGTGGACGTCAGGGTGACCGGGAACGGCGGCCGGCCGACCCGGATGGTGACCGCCTCCGGCACAGGACGCGATACGGCGTTGGTGCCTGCGGGGCCGCTGCCGGGTTCGACGCGTCCGGCCGCTAGTTCGGCGCGCCCACGACGCAGCAGGCCCCGGTTACCCAGCGCGGCCAGGGCGACGTCGTCGAGCGCACCGTAAACCGCGAAGGCCGCGTAGGGGGACTCTGCGGCGGGCTCAGACTGCTCGTTCATGCGGTTACTTCCGCCAACCAGGTGGCAAAGCGGTCCGGAGTCATGGCGGCGATCCTCATCCCGACCTCGGCCAGACGCTCGGCGACGTCGCGGTCATACCAGACACGCCCTTCGTCACTCAGAGAGGCCAGTCCTAGTACGGTGACACCCTGCGCGACCAGGTCACGTACACGCTTCACAAGGGTGGACACCGACCCGCCCTCCTCGAAGTCACTGATAACCGTTACGATCGTGCGACTGGGGCTGGTGACCGCTTCAGCGGCGTATCCGACGGCGTTGGCGATGTCCGTTCCGCCTCCCAGCTGACTGGTCATGAGGACCTCAACGGGATCGTGCACCATGTTGCTGAGGTCGACGACGGTGGTGTCGAAAACGGCCAGGCGCACGGACAGGCCGGGAAGGCCGGCCAGGATCGAGGCCATCACCGCGCTGTGGAGCAGGCTGCTGGCCATGGAGGCGGACTGGTCCACCAGGATGATGACGTCCCAGGTCAGGTTGCGTCTCCTCTGGCGCGCCATGAAACGCACGTCCTCGACGATCATGCGGCCGGTCTCGGGGTCCACGTTACCCAGGTTCGCGGTGATGGTGCGACGCCAGTCGAAGTCGCGCGCAGAGGCGTGAGGACTGGTGCTGGCGCGCCGTCGGGGGCCGCTCAAGGCGGTTGTCATCGGACGGTGCAGCCGTTCCATGATGTCGGCGACGATCCGGGCGATGAGGGCCCGCAGTCCCTCGGTGAGCTGTGGCGAGATGGTGCCCTTGATGCGCAGCAGGGCTGCTCCCAGCTCGGCGCTGGTGTCGATGGAGTCAACAGCGGCAGGCTCCTCGAGCAGTTCGGTGAGCCCGTAGCGCGTCAGGGCGTCGCTCTCCAGGCGCTCCAGGGTGGAGACCGGAAAGAGCCTGCGGGCACCGTCGAGCCAGTCAACCGCCCGCAGGACCGAGGGCGCGGGTCCGCCGCGTGACTGATCGCCGCTGGCGCCACCGCTGCCCAAGCGGTGCCCACGGCCGGTGTACTCACGGTCGTAGACATAGCCCAGCGCCTCATCAAGCTCAGCGTCCTGCCAGCTGCGCGGAAGAGCTGGCTCAGCGTAACGACCCAGGACCATGCGCCAGCGGCGTGCCGCCAGCTCCTGGTCTGAGTGCTTCCAAGAGCCAGGACGGTCCGACGACGTGCTCCTGGTCATCTCAGTCATCTCACCCACTCCCCCAGTCCGTCGCGCTCCAAGGAGGCGATCAGGTCACGCTCGACCTGAGCCCCCAGGGCGGCCTGGGCGGGGGCAACGCTCCACACGGCGTCGAGGTCGGCGGCGCTGGTTCCCAGGAGCTCGGCCACCATGACGGCCAGGCGATGGGTCTCGGTGGGGCGGAGCGTTGTGAAGGCGCGGCGCAGGTCCGGTAGGACAGCGATGAAGGCCTGGTCGTCCAGCGTCGAGAGAGCGGCGGTAACGGCCTCGACAGTATCCGGGGAGTACAGCAGCACATCTGGGGAGGTCCGTACCAGTCCTGCAATGAAGTCCGCCGCTCGCCCCGGATCCGCGCCCACTGCAAGATGGGCGACGACGGCGCTGGCCGCCTCCTGCTCGGCCAGCGTCCCGGCAGAGGCTGCGACGCCGGTGGCGCAGCCGACCAGTACTGCGGCGGCGTCCCGACTGAGACGCAGGGCCTCGACTTCTCGCATGACCGCCCCCACATCGGCGTCCGGGCCTCGGACAGCACCGTCATCGTCACCACGGAACTCGTCAGCGGTGAGACGGACGAGGAGGTCGCGTACCGAGATGAGGGCATCGACGGCCGCGTCCGCTTCCGGGTCTTCAAGGCCGGCCAGGTCTGGGACGAGACGGGCGATCATGGCGGTGCCTCGACGCACGATGGCACGGATTCTGGGCACGGCCCGCTTCAGACGCAGGCGCGAGGTGGACTCGGTCAGCACCGCCAGTCGGTGCAGGGCCGCGGCGAGCTCACCCAGATCATTGAGCCGACCAAGACGGTCCTCCAAGCGGTCGCAGACCTGCCCGGCCTCCTCATCCAACCCCATAACCGCCAGTTCACTGACCAGGGTGGCAAGGGCGTCGGCGTCGAGCTCGCCGGTGAGTCGCTCGGCCAGGCGGGTTCGGACCAGAACGTCGAGATCTGGGGCCTCCTGGGCCGCGCGCACGAGTGCCCCCTCCACCATGGGGTTCCAGCTATAGACCCACTCCTCGAGGAACTGGCCCATGCCGGTTCCGGCGACGAGGTCGGCCCCGGAGATCTGATGGGCGAAGCCGGAACCGACGAAACGCAGGCGGGCAAGCAGCTCGCGACGCTCGCGGTGGCGTGCTCTACGGCTGGTGTCGAGGCTGACGCGGTGCTCGGTGGCGTCGTCAATGATGAAGCGGGCGGCGCGCAGCTGGTCACGTACCTGTGACACCAGAGGCGGTGTGGCGGTACCCTCGGGGACCTGCCCGACGTCGGAGGCGGCCAGGACGGAGGCGACAGCGGCCCCCAGGTTGCCAGAGATCCCGGACTCGTCCTTGACCAGGCAGCTGGAGAGGGCGTCGATGAGGTCGCAGCGGCCGGGCCAGGCGCGCCCGCGCAGGGCGGCCAGTCCCAGAGCCTGCTCAACAGTGGCGAGCACCTGGGCTGTCCCCAGTGGTTCACCGAGCTCGCGCAGAGCGGTGGCGACATCGAGGACCACGGTGGCGGCAAAGTCTCGGGCGGCTTTCTCCGGCTCGGGAGCGGACAGCACGGCCTGTCTCCTGGCCGTCATCGAGTCACTGCTGCGGTTAGACAGCAGGCTGGAGCCGGTGCGGGTCCTCCAGGCGCGCTGCCACAGGCCAGGTGAGGGCATGCCGGCGCCGTAACCGCGCAAGGCATCGAGTCGGGCGAAATCGTAGCGAACGAGCCATGCCGGCCCACCAGGTTGGGGCTGCGGCTCGGGCAACCAGGCGGCCCGCTCGGTCTTGTCGAGGCAGTCGAGCAGCGCCATCGTGTGAAAGCCCCCGGTAATAACGACTATCGGGGTCTTGACGGCGCGGCTGGCAGCCTTGATGACCCCGGACGAATCGGGCAGGCGATCTCGCAGAGCCGCCGCCATGACTGCCTCGCGGGCATGGGTGCCGTCGGCATCGAGGACCTGGCGCTCAGTGTCAAGGCGGGCGAGCCCCGACCAGGCCAGCGTATCGGCAAAGAAGCCCCGCCAGCTGCGGATATCGACGGTGGCACGGTCCTCGAAGAGGTGCTCCCATACCTCATCGTGGTCGCGGCATCCCAGGCGCCGAGCGAGGGCGTCCAGGCTGCGAGACCGGGCGACGTGCCGCTCGGCCTGGAGAGTACGAGCAACCGTGCCAGAAGTATCGTCGTGGGGATCGTTATCTCGAAGACAGACGCTGCGGTCGATAAAGACGGCCTCGGCACCGTGCTCGCCCGCCCACCGCAGGGCGACCCATTCCGGAGAGAACTCGGCCAGCGGATAATAAGAGGCAGTGCGCTTCCCCAGGGAGAGCAGCGCCACCGGAGGAATAGTCGTCGGGTCCTGAAGAGCAGGCAGGAGGGCGGCGTACTCGACCGGTCCCTCGATGAGAACCGTGTCCGGACGCACCTCCTCCAGGAGCGCCGACAGGGCCAACGCGCAGGCCGGCGAGTGGTGCCGGATCGGGACGAGATGGACACCCGCTCGACCCCAGTGCAGCTGGGAGTCCAGAGCGCGCTGAAGCCGGGCAGGGATCTGCATCGTCGGCGCGCTCACTCCCACAGCTCTTGGGAGGCGTTCAGGAAGTCCCGCCACTGGGCGTTGGAGGCGGCGCGCTCACGCACCACCGAGTCGACATAGAACCGCATGCGCTTGGCGTCCTCGTCCTGTCCCTTGAGGGCCACCCCCACCATCTGACGGGCGATATCGGACGCCCGAACAGCGCCGTCACCGAGGTAGCGTGCGCTCAAGGAGGCTGCCACGCCGACGTTAACGGCCTCGGCGGTGGACATGACGGTCTCGGGGCGCTTGACCGGGGTGCCGGTGGCAGTGGTTCCGGTGCGCAGGTCGGCGAAGACGGTCACCAGGATGTCGAGGACCTCCGGGCTCATCGGCGCACGCTGCTCACCGAGCTCGGCGTCCAGGGCGCGGGCGATGAGCTCGGCCTCGAAGCCGCGGTCGGTGATGGGCCTGACCATCTCAAAGTTGAAGCGCCGTTTGAGCGCCGAGGACATCTCGTGCACGCCGCGGTCGCGGAGGTTGGCAGTGGCGATGACGTTGAATCCCGGCGCCGCGCTGATCCCAAAGCCGTCTCCCAGCTCAGGGACCATGAGCTGCTTCTCGGAGAGCACCGAGACGAGGGTGTCCTGGATCTCGGGCGGGCAGCGGGTGATCTCCTCGAAACGCACCAGGGCACCCTGCTCCATGGCCTGGTAGACCGGTGAGGGTACCAGGGCTCTGAGCGTGGGGCCCTCGGCGATAAGGAGGGCGTAGTTCCAGGAGTAGCGGATGTGATCCTCGGTGGTGCCTGCCGATCCCTGAATGGTCAGGGTCGAGGCCCCACAGATCGCGGTGGCGAGCAACTCGGAGAGCATGGACTTCGCGGTTCCAGGCTCTCCGACTAGCATCAGCCCCTGACGTCCCAGCAGGGTGACGATCGCGCGGTCGATCAGAGGATCGTCACCGTAGAACTTCCGGGTGACACCAAGGTCCTCGTTCCCGAGAACAAAAGCACGCACAGAGCGGGGCGACAGGCTCCAGCCCGGCGGGACCTCCGCACCTGACTCGGCATCTGCGGCAGCTAGCGCGTCCAGCTCATCGGCCCACCGCTCCTCGGCCGTGGGACGCAGCACCTTTCGTGGTCCAGGCTCCGGCCGGCTCTTCGATCTTACGATCATCGTCCTCCCCCCCCAGGTCTATCGGTGCTGCGTAGCGCGTCTGCTTGCGGTTCCGGTTCAGCCGCGCAGCGTGGCGAGCTCCTCGACGAGCTGGGGCACGACCTCGGTGACGTCGCCGACGACACCGAAGTCGGCCATCTCGAAGATCGGGGCCTCGGAGTCGTCGCAGATGGCGACGACGGTGCCGGCTCCCTGAATACCGCTGGTGTGGTGGACGGCGCCGGAGACGCCGAGCCCGATGTACAGGCGCGGGGAGACGGTCTCACCGGTCTGGCCGATCTGGGCGCTGCGCTCGATCCAGCCCTCGTCACAGGCCACGCGGGTGGCGCCGACGGCGGCGTTGAGCGGCTCGGCCAGGGATCGGACCAGGTCGAAGTCGCCATCCACGCCGCGGCCGCCCACGACGACGGTGCGAGCCTCACTCAGGACCGGGCCGGAGGCGACGGAGGC
>ERZ772874.1303-NODE-1303-length-13030-cov-5.678767_pt1 | contig 13030 bp, 10 predicted proteins | sample MGYA00580586_ERZ772874 | MGnify/ENA primary metagenome ERZ772874 (study PRJEB29015, sample SAMEA2737952) | human oral metagenome | biome: human oral; feature: human-associated habitat; material: dental | place: China | collected 2154 ... | reverse complement strand
CCGCCCGGCAGCGCGTCACGATCGGCCGGCAACCCGGCCGGCCCCTGGTACCGCCGGCTCCGCTGGGAGGCCTCCCTGCCGGTGGTGCTGCTGCTGTTGTTCCTCATGCTCACCACCGCGGCATCGCCTGCCCCGCCGCTGCCCAAGATCGCCGCGATCAGCGGAATCGTCGCCTTCGCGATCGCCTATCTCTACATAGTCAACACGATGGCGTCCTGGCTTCAGGTTGCCCCGGGCGCCGGGCTGGGTGCGCAACTGGCCCCACTGGCCGTCCCCTTGACGGTGCTGGTTGCCCTGGCCGGCGCGACCGCACTGGTGCTGGGCTGGTGGAGCGTCTTCTTCCTGCCCTATCTGTGCGCCATCGTGCTGTTCGCGACCAGCCTGCGCATCGGGCTTTCCCTGACCGGGGGACTCCTGGTGACCGCGATCACGGCGGCCTTCACCCTCACCACCGCCAACGAGCGCAACGAGATCGTCAACGACCTCGCCACCGGCTACCAGGTCAGCCCCGACGGGCTGACCTGGACCTTCACCATCCGCCCCGACGCCACCTTCTCCGACGGCTCGACGCTGACCGCCAGCGACGTCGCCTTCACGTACAACAAGGCCAAGGAGTCAGCCAAGGTCTCACTGCCCGGCTTCAGCACCGCCGTCGCCCGGGACGCCACCACCGTCGAGCTGCGCATGGAGAAGCCGTCGTCGACCCTGCTGTACACGACGGCCGTGCTGGGGATTGTCCCCCAGGGCGGGTACCACGACGGGTACGGCACCCGGCCGGTCGGGTCCGGGCCCTGGAAGCTAGTCGACTACCTCCAGGGCCAGCAGCTGATCCTGGAGCGCAACGACTCCTACTACGGCCCCAAGCCGGTCTTCGCCAAGGCGACCCTGCTGCTGATGGAGTCCGACGCCGCCCTCGCCGCGGCCCAGTCCGGCAAGGTCGACCTGGCCTGCGTCTACCCGGCGCTGTCGAGGCAGCAGGTCCCCGGCTTCAGCCTGACCAGCCTGCCCACGTTCGGCTACCGCTGCATCTCCCTGCCCTGCCAGGCTCCGGGGGCCTGGCAGGTCGACGGCCAGCAGGTCGGCAACGCCTTCACCAGCGACCCTGTGGTCCGCCGGGCCATGGCACTCGGTGTCAACCGCCAGCAGGTCATCGAGCAGTGCCTGCTCGGGTACGGCGAGGTCGCCTACGACATCTGTGACGCCTTCGATTGGGGGATCAAGGAGAAGACCGCCCAGCTGAAGGACGGCGACGTCGAGCAGGCCAGGCAGCTGCTGGAGCAGGGCGGCTGGCTCGTCGGCCAGGGCGGGGTCCGCGCCAAGGGCGGTACCCCGGCCCGCTTCACCGTGCTCTACCCGCCCAACGACTCCGGCCGGCAGGCGATCGCCGAGGCCTTCAAGGCCCAGATGCTGCCCCTCGGGATCGACGTCCAGCTCACCGGCACAGACTTCACCTCGATGGTCAGCCGCAACCGCAAGGACGCGGTGGTGCTGGGCGGGGGCCGGCTCAGCCCGTACCACGAGTTCACGATGCTCTCCCAGACCACGGCCCGGACCAAGGGCTGGCTCAACATCGCCTGCCACACCGACCCCGTCGTCGAGGCCCACCTGGAGCAGGCCCTGGCCGCCCCGGACCAGAAGACCGCCCAGGAGGAGTGGCGTCGTGCCTTGTGGGACGGGAAGACCGGAGGCTCGCTGCTGGGCAGCGCCCCGTACCTGACCATGGCCTACATCCGGCACAACTACTTCGTCCGCGACGGCCTCGACATCGGCGCCCAGCACACCCACCCCCACGACCACTTCCTGCACGTGATCCACAACCTGAACCGCTGGACCGTACGGGGCTGAGCCCCGTCCTCCACTCCAACCGAAGGGTCTGCACATGAGCCACACCCACACACTGAGCCGGCGCCGGCTCCTGGGGAGTGCCGGCCTGGTGTCCGCTGGACTGCTCGCCGGCTGCGGCCGCGCCGGCTCAGCCGGGTCCAGTCCCGGCGCCAGCGCCGCGCTGCCGGAGCGCCTGGGCAAGCGTCACGAGCTGGTCGTCGCCCTCGACGGCTCCCTGATGGAGGCCCCCTTCGACCCGGTCGAGGGCTGGGGCGACCGCGGAGTCAGCCCCTTCCACTCCACCCTGCTGGTCGCGAACGAGCGCAACGAGATCGTCAACGACCTGGCCACCGACTACCGCATCAGCAACGACCGGCTGACCTGGACCTTCACGATCCGCGACGACGCCACCTTCAGCAACGGCACGAAGGTTACCGCCCACGACGTGGCCTTCACGTACAACAAGGGCAAGGAGGCCGGCAAGCTGACCCTGCCGAACTTCGCCGAGGCGGTCGCCACCAGCGACCGTACGGTCGAGCTGCGGCTGTCGGCGCCCTCCTCGGTGATGCTGTACACCGCGACCCAGGTCGGGATCGTGGCGAAGGAAGGGTACGGGCCGCAGGTGGCCACCCAGCCGGTCGGCTCAGGCCCGTGGAAGCTCGCCTCGTACACCCAGGGCCAGCAGGTGGTCCTGGAGCGCAACGAGAGCTACTACGGCCCGAAGGCGACGTTCGCCAGGGCCACCATCCTGGCCATGACGGTCGACGCCGGCCTCGCCGCGGCCCAGGCCGGCAAGGTCGACGTCACCTGCGTGTACCCCAACCTGTCCCAGCACCGGGTGCCCGGCTTCAGCCTGGTCAGCCTGCCGACCTTCGACTACCGGGTGATCTCGATGCCCTGCCAGCAGCCTGGCGCCTGGGAGGTCGACGGCTCCCCGGTCGGCAACGCGGTCACCAGCGACCGGGACCTGCGCCGGGCGATGGCCACCGCCCTCAACCGCCAGCAGATCGTCGAGCAGTGCCTGCTCGGGTACGGCGAGGCCAGCTTCGACACCTTCAGCGCCTTCCCGTGGGGCATCAAGAACGACACCGCCAGCCTCACCGACGGGGACGTGGCCAAGGCAGCGCAGATGCTGGACCAGGCCGGCTGGGTGATGGGGGCCGACAAGGTCCGGGCCAAGGGCGCCCTGAGGGCCGAGCTCACCCTGCACTACCCGCCGTCAGACTCCGGCCGCCAGGCCATCGCCGAGGGCTTCAAGGCCCAGATGGCCGAGATCGGGGTCCGGGTCAACCTCGACGCCAAGGACTTCGCCTCGATGGCCAAGACCCACCGGGCGAACCCGGTCGTGCTGGGCGGCGGCGAGCTCACCCCGTACACGGTGTACGAGCAGCTCTCCAGCAGCCTGGTCCGCAAGAAGGGCTGGTCCAACATCGCCTGCTACACCAGCGACCGGGTCGACCAGCACCTCAAGGCCGCCCTGGAGTCCAGCGACGTCACGACAGCCACCCAGCACTGGCACGACGCCTTGTGGGACGGGCAGACCGGCGGCAGCATCCTGGGCGACAGCCCGTACCTGATGTGCTGCTACACCCGCAACAACTACCTCGTGCGGGACGGGCTGAGCATCGGCGAGCAGCACGTCCACCCCCACGACCACTTTCAGCAGGTCATCTACAACCTCCACCGGTGGGACGTGCGCGGCGCATGACCACCACCATGACGTCCGGGAGCGGGACCGCAGCCATGTCCCGCTCCCGGATCCCCTCCGGGATCCTCCGGTACGCAGCCGGCCAGCTCGCCAAGTGCCTGTCGCTGATCGCGGCGGTCAGCGTGCTGACGTTCGTCCTGGCCAAGATCTCCCCCATCGACCCGGTCCAGGCGTACTTCGGCAGCGAGTCCCCGGCCACCCCGGAGCAGCAGGCGGCGCTGGCGGCCAAGTGGGGGCTGGACCAGCCCGCGGTCGTCCAGCTCGGGCTCTGGGCCAAGAACCTGCTCCGCGGTGACCTGGGGACCTCACTGATGCTGGAGCGCCCCGTCCTGGACGTGATCCTCGACGGGCTGGCCAACTCGGCGATCCTGATGCTCAGCGCCTGGCTGCTGTCGGGGGTGCTGGGTGCGGTGCTGGGCGTGGTCGCGGGCAAGAACGAGGGACGTCTGCTGGACCGGGTGATCAGCGGGGTCTGCTACCTGTTCGCGGCGGTCCCGACCTTCTGGTTCGGGATGGTGATGCTGCTGGTGTTCGCGGTCTGGCTCGGCTGGTTCCCGATCGGGCTGTCGGTGCCGATCGGGTCCACCATGCACGACGCCAGCCTGGGCGAGCGGGTCTACCACGCCGCGCTGCCGGCTCTCACCCTGAGCCTGATCGGGATCTCGACGATCACGATGCAGACCCGGGCCCGTCTGATCACCGAGCGGCACAGCGACTACGCCCTGTTCGCCACCTCCCGCGGCGAGACCAGCTGGCAGTTCGTCTGGCGCCACGGTCTGCGCAACTCACTGATGCCGTTCGTGACCCTGCAGCTCGGCTCGATCAGCGAGATCATCGGCGGCTCGGTGCTGGCCGAGTCGGTGTTCAGCTACGCCGGGCTGGGAGGGCTGACCGCGGCGGCCGGGATCAAGGGAGACCTGCCGCTGCTGATCGGGATCACCATCCTCTCCGCGGCGGTCGTCTTCCTCGGCAACCTGACCGCCAACCTGCTGTACCCCGTGATCGACCCGCGGATCAAGGAGGGCTGGGCATGAGCGCGCTGCTGCTCGACTCTGAGCCGGTCACCGAGCGCTGGAACGGCCGCAAGACCGCGACCGTGGTGCTCGTGGCGACCGTGTCGCTGCTGCTCGCAGCCGGGATCGGCGGGACCCTGCTGCCAGAGACCGCGTACGCGGTGCACTTCGACCAGACCAACCTCCCGCCCAGCGCCGCGCACCCGTTCGGGACCGACTGGCTCGGGCGAGACATGCTGTTCCGGACCCTGAAGGGGCTGTCGATCAGCCTGAGGATCGGCCTGTTCGCCTCGGTCGTCAGCTCCCTGGTGGCGCTGGCGCTGGGGATCGGGGCCGCGGTCTTCGGCGGCTGGTACGACCGGGTGGTGCTGTGGCTGGTGGACCTGATGCAGGGGATGCCGCACCTGATCTTCATGATCTTCATCGCGATCCTGGTCGGACGCGGGATTCCCGGCGTCATGATCGGGGTCGCCGCCACTCACTGGGTGAGCCTGTGCCGGATCGTGCGGGCCGAGACGATCCACCTGCGCACCAGCCCGTACGTGCTGGCCTCGCGCCAGATGGGGCGCTCGGGCTGGTTCATCGCCCGGCGGCACTACCTGCCGTACATCATCCCGCAGACAGTGGTGGGCACAGTGCTGCTGTTCCCGCACGCCATCCTGCACGAGTCCGGGCTGACCTTCCTGGGCTTCGGGATCCCGATCCAGATGCCCGCGGTCGGGGTGATCCTGTCGGAGTCGATGCGCTACCTCGCCACCGGCTACTGGTGGCTGGCGGTCTGCCCCGGGCTGGTGCTGCTGGGCCTGGTGCTGGTCATCGACCGGTGCGGCAGTGCCCTGTCAGCCCTGATCAGCCCCGCAACGGCTCACAGCTAGGAGTGACATGGCCCTGCTTGAGGTCCGCCACCTCAGTGTCGGTTTCCGGATGTACCGCAGCTTCTACCAGCGGGTGCTGGGCTTCGCCGTCGACGACCTCAGCCTGACCGCCGAGCCGGGCCAGGTCCTCGGCATCGTCGGGGCCTCAGGGTCGGGCAAGAGCCTGCTCGCCCACGCGATCATGGGGCTGCTGCCGTACAACGCGGTCGAGCGCGGCGAGATCTGGTTCGACGGTGAGCTCGTGACCCGCCAGCGGGTGAAGCAGCTGCGCCGCAGCGAGCTGGCCCTGATCCCGCAGTCGATCAGCTTCCTCGACCCGCTGAAGAAGGTCGGCGACCAGCTGTACGAGAACCGGTCGCTGTCGGCGACCGAGCGGGTCGAGGTCGCAGACCGGCTCGGGCTGGTGCCCACCGACCTCGACAAGTACCCGTTCCAGCTCTCCGGCGGCATGGCCCGCAGGATCCTGCTGGCCACCGCGCTGCTCAGCCAGGCCCGGCTGATCATCGCCGACGAGCCCACTCCCGGGCTGCCCGTGACGCTCGCCGAGCAGATGCTGGCCGACTTCCGGACCCTCGCCAACGAAGGGCGCTGCGTGCTGATCATCTCCCACGATGTCGACCTGGTCAGTGCGGTCGCCGACCAGGTGGCGATCGTGAACCGGGGCCGGCTGGTGGCCCAGCTCAGCGTCCACGACTTCACCCACCCCGACGACTGCGACTCCCACCCGTACGCGAAGGCCTTGTGGCGGGCGCTGCCCCAGAACGACTTCGGCACTGACCTGACGGCCCTGGACGAGGAGCAGGCATGCTGACCGCCGAGCACATCAGCTTCAGCTACCGCCGGGGCCACCCGGTCCTGCGGGACGTCTCGCTGAGCGTGGCCCCGGGGCAGGTGCTCGGCCTGCACGCCCCCTCCGGGTACGGCAAGAGCACCCTGGGCAAGGTGATGGCGGGCTGGGTGCACGGCTTCACCGGTACGGTCACCGTGGACGGGGAGCCGCTGTCTGGGCGCCGGCCCTGCGCGGTGCAGTACATCAACCAGAGCCCCGAGCTCAGCGTCAACCCGCGCTGGCGGATGAGGGACGTGCTCACGGAGTGCTGGCCGGTCGACGCCAGCACCCGCGAGCAGCTGGGGATTGAGGAGGCCTGGCTGGGCCGCTTCCCCGGCGAGCTGAGCGGCGGCGAGCTGCAGCGGTTCTGCATCGCCCGGGTGCTGCACCCCGGGCTGCGGTACCTGATCGCTGACGAGATGACCACGATGCTGGACCCGCTCACCCAGGCCCACATCTGCACCCGGCTCACGGGCCTCACCCGGGAGCGCGGCATCGGGCTGCTGCTGATCAGCCACAACCCGGCCCTGGTGGACCGGTTGTGCGATGAGGCGGTGCACCTCGACCAGATCAACGCCGAGCTGTGACCGCGAGACCGTCCACTACCTGGAGGGTCGCGGCCGACCGGTGGCGACGTCGCGCCCCGGCACCCCCTGTCACTGGGTGGAGAGGTCGGAGCACCTGGTCGACCACACTCCGGCCCACAACGCACCAGGCCGCCCCGGAGGGCGGCCTGGTGTGGGCTTGAGTCTTCAGACTGTCTGGCGCTGGACCAGTCCCGGCAGGTCTCCGGCCAGGGCGGTGATCACCTTCTGGGAGGCCTCCACCGCAGACAGGTCCCCGCTCGCGACCTCGCGCTCCAGGCTGGCCCGCAGCGCCCGTACGGACGGGGACTGGTGCAGCGCGTCAGTCAGCTCGCCCTCGACCAGGGCCCACAGCCACGACACCTGCTGCTCGGCCCGCCGGGACGCCAGGCTGCCGTTCTTCTCCAGCCAGGCCCGGTGCTCCAGAACCGCCGACCAGACGTCGTCCAGGCCGTCACCGGTGAGCGCCGAGCAGGTCAGGACCGGTGGCTGCCGGGCCTGCGGGTCGGACCGCATCAGCTTCATCGCCAGCCGCAGCTCCCGGGCCGCGACCCGGGCCTCGCCGAGGCCGTCGCCGTCAGCCTTGTTCACGCTGAGGACGTCGACCATCTCGAGGATCCCGCGCTTGATGCCCTGCAGCTGGTCACCGGCCCGTGCCAGCGTGAGCATCAGGAAGGTGTCCACCATTCCGGCCACCGCGACCTCAGACTGCCCGACGCCGACCGTCTCCACGATCACCACGTCATAGCCGGCGGCCTCCACCACCAGCATGGTCTCGCGAGTGGCCCTGGCGACCCCGCCCAGGTGGCAGCCCGACGGTGATGGTCGGATGAAGGACTGGTCGCTCTCGGCGAGCCGGCCCATCCGGGTCCGGTCGCCCAGGATCGAGCCTCCCGTCCGCGAGGAGGACGGGTCGATCGCCAGCACCGCCACCTGGTGGCCCTGCTCGATCAGCCGCATCCCCATGGCGTCGATGAAGGTCGACTTCCCGGCTCCCGGAACCCCGCTGATCCCGACTCGCACCGCGCCCGAGCCGTCGGTCCGCAGCAGCCGGAGCAGCTCGCGGGCCTGGGCCCGGTGGTCCGGGCGGGACGACTCCACCAGCGTGATCGCCCGCGCGATCTGCCGGCGCTGTCCCGCCCGGACCCCGTCTGCCAGCGTCTCGACCAGGGTCACGACGCCACAGTCGCCTTCAGCTTCTCCAGCAGCCCGACCGCAGCCTCCGGGATGACGGTCCCCGGCGGGTAGATCGCGTCAGCGCCAGAGGCGTACAGCTGATCGAAGTCCTGCTTCGGGATCACCCCGCCGACCACGATCAGGATGTCCTTGGCCCCGAGCTTGTCCAGCTCGGACCGCAGCGCCGGAACCAGAGTCAGGTGGCCTGCGGCCAGCGAGGAGACTCCGACCACGTGCACGTCGGCGTCGATCGCCTGCCGGGCGACCTCCTCCGGGGTCTGGAACAGCGGGCCCACGTCGACGTCCATGCCGAGGTCGGCGTAGGCGGTGGAGACCACCTTCTGACCACGGTCGTGACCGTCCTGGCCCATCTTGGCGACCAGGATGCGAGGACGGCGGCCGGCGAGCTCGGTGAACTCGTCGACCAGGTGGCGGGCCTTCTCGGTGGCTGCGGTCTTGCCGGACTCTGCTGAGTACACACCGGAGATGGTACGGATCTGAGCGGTGTAGCGCCCGAAGACCTTCTCCAGCGCGGACGAGATCTCGCCCACCGAGGCCTTCGCCCGAGCCGCGTCGATGGCGACCTTGAGCAGGTTGCGCTCCGGGTCGGTCGGGTCGGGGTTGGCCGCGGCCCAGGTGACCTTCTCCAGCAGGGCCTGGGTCTCCTCCTCGTTGCGCTCGGCGCGCAGCCGCTCCAGCTTCGCCAGCTGCTGCTCGCGTACGGCCCGGTTGTCGATCTTGAGGACCTCCGGCGGGGTGTCGTTCTCCACCTGGTACTCGTTGACCCCGATCAGCGGCTGACGGCCAGAGTCGATCCGGGCCTGGGTCCGGGCCGCGGCCTCCTCAATGCGCATCTTCGGGATGCCGGCCTCGATGGCCTTGGCCATGCCACCGGCGGCCTCGACCTCCTGGATCAGCTCCCAGGCCTTGCGGGCCAGGTCGTTGGTCAGCTTCTCCACGTACGCACTGCCGCCCCACGGGTCGATGACCCGGCAGGTGCCGGACTCCTGCTGGATGAACAGCTGAGTGTTGCGGGCGATGCGGGCCGAGAACTCGCTCGGCAGCGCGATCGCCTCGTCCAGCGCGTTGGTGTGCAGCGACTGGGTGTGACCCTGGGTGGCGCCCATGGCCTCCAGGCAGGTCCGCATCACGTTGTTGAAGACGTCCTGCGCGGTCAGCGACCAGCCGGAGGTCTGCGAGTGGGTCCGCAGGCTCATCGACTTCGGGTTCTTGGCACCGGTGTCGCGGACCAGGCGGGCCCACAGCAGCCGGGCCGCGCGCATCTTGGCGACCTCCATGAAGAAGTTCATGCCGATCGCCCAGAAGAACGACAGCCGCGGCGCGAAGGCGTCGACGTCCAGGCCGACCGACTGGCCGGCGCGGATGTACTCGATGCCGTCGGCCAGGGTGTAGGCCATCTCGATGTCAGCGGTCGCGCCCGCCTCCTGCATGTGGTACCCGGAGATCGAGATCGAGTTGAACTTCGGCATGTTCGCGCTGGTGAACGCGAAGATGTCGGAGATGATCCGCATGCTCGGGGCCGGCGGGTAGATGTAGGTGTTGCGGACCATGAACTCCTTGAGGATGTCGTTCTGGATGGTCCCCGCCAGCTGCTCTGGCTTCACACCCTGCTCTTCGGCCGCCACCACGTACAGGGCCAGGATCGGCAGCACCGCGCCGTTCATGGTCATCGACACGCTCATCTGGTCGAGCGGAATCCCGTCGAAGAGCTGACGCATGTCGAGGATCGAGTCCACGGCCACCCCGGCCATGCCGACGTCGCCGGTCACCCGGGCGTGGTCGGAGTCGTAGCCCCGGTGGGTGGCCAGGTCGAACGCGATCGACAGGCCCTTCTGCCCGGCCGCCAGGTTGCGCCGGTAGAAGGCGTTGGACTCCTCCGCGGTGGAGAATCCGGCGTACTGCCGGATCGTCCAGGGCTGGTTCACGTACATGGTCGCGTACGGGCCGCGCAGGAACGGCGGCAGCCCCGGGTAGGTCTTCAGGAAGTCCAGGCCGTCCAGGTCCTGGCTCGTGAACACCGGCGGAACCAGGATGTGCTCAGGGGTCTCCCAGCCGCTGGCGTCACGGGAGACCGTCTCGGCCGCAGGGGCACCCGCCCCGAGGTCGATGGAGTCGAAGGTCGGGAACGTGGTCACTTGGCAACCCCCAGCTTGTCGAGCGTGTCGGTGAGGAAGCCTGCGACATCCATGCCGTCGAAGATCTCCCCGGAAAGCACCTGGTCGGCCTCGTCCGACCCGGTCTCGGTCTTGCGACCAGCGATCCAGACGTGGGCCACGCCCGCCGCCCTGAGAGCCTTGGCGACCTCGATCGCCTGCTCGGCGTACACCTTGCCAGAGGAGCACAGGATCACCATCGGGGCACCTGCCTCCTTGACCTGGGCGACGATCTCCTCAGCCGTGCCGCCCTCGCTCGAGGGGTGGGCCAGCCCGGCCACCAGCAGCACCGCCACTCCCAGCCCGGCCATCACCGAGGCCGCCTTGTGGCCGCGGATGGTCTCCACCATCGAGTCCTCGCGGTCAACACCGACCAGCATCACCACGAACAGGAAGAGCATCATGATGGCGCCGGTGTAGACGATGATCTGCACCACGAACAGGAACGGCGCCCCGAGCGTTGCGTACAGGACCGCCAGGTTCACCATCACCAGGGCCAGCGACAGCGCCGAGTAGACGGCCTTGCGGAAGGCCACCATCCCCAGCGCGCCCAGCACCATCAGCGGTGCGCAGACCCAAAAGCCCACCTCGGACAGCGTCACCAGGGGAATCAGGAGGGCGCTCATCGCGACGCCGCCTCCTTCTCGGCAGTCCAGGTCCGCAGGTCCGGCTCACCGGTCGCGGGCAGCCCGAGAAAGTAGTCGTCCTCGTCGTCACCGAGACGGCGCGGGTGGGGCGGCTGCTCCATCCCCGGCAGCAGCGGCGCCAGCAGCTCTTCCTTGGTGTAGATCAGCCGGGCCCGGGAGGTGTTGGCCAGCTTGAAGTCGTTGGTCATGGTCAGCGCCCGGGTCGGGCAGGCCTCAATGCACATGCCGCAGAAGATGCAGCGCAGGTAGTTGATCTGGTACACCCGCCCGTACCGCTCGCCCGGCGAGAAGCGCTGCTCGTCGGTGTTCTGCCCGCCCTCGACGTAGATCGCGTCGGCCGGGCAGGCCCAGGCGCACAGCTCGCAGCCGACGCACTTCTCCAGCCCGTCGGGCCACCGGTTGAGCTGGTGGCGGCCGTGGTAGCGAGGTGCGGTGACCTTCTCCTTCGGGTGCTTGCCGCCCCACCCCTGCGGGTAGCCCTGGGTGAACGGCTTGCGGCGCATGGTGTCGAAGGTCACCCCGAAGCCGGCCCAGCTGTCGAAGAACCCCATCAGTGCTCCTCCTCCGGGATCAATGACTCCTGCTCTGCGCGGCGGCGCTGCTCGGTGCTGCCCCGCACCACGCCGGCCAGCTCTGGGATCACCTGCCCGGGCAGCGGCGGCACCGGGTACCCACCGGCGAACGGGTCGAACTCGCCCGGCTCGACATCCAGCGGGCGGCTCTCCTGCCGGTCGTCGTCGGGGTCCGGGTCGACCTGCTCACGGTGCCGCTCGATCACGGACCAGACCAGCACACCGAAGAACAGCAGCCCCAGCCCGGGCAGCAGCGCCACCAGGCCACCGGGCCGGTAGACCTGGAAGTACCGGATCACGCTGAGCATGACGATCCAGCCCAGCGAGATCGGGATCAGCCACTTCCAGCCCAGGTTCATCAGCTGGTCGTAGCGCAGCCGCGGCAGGGTACCGCGCAGCCAGACGAAGAGCGCGATGAACAGCAGCACCTTGACCACGAACCAGAACAGACCCATCCAGCCCCGGTCCAGCCAGGCCAGGTACTGCGGCTCCCAGGCGATCAGCGCCGGCACCGGCCACGGGGCCCGGTAGCCACCGAAGAAGAGGGTCGTCGCCACCGCCGACACCGTCGCCATGTTGATGTACTCGGCGAGGAAGTAGATCGCGTACCGGAAGCCGGAGTAGTCGGTCAGGTAGCCCGAGACCAGCTCCTGCTCGCACTCGACCAGGTCGAACGGGGCCCGGTTGCACTCGGCCACCATCGCCATCACGTAGACGACGCAGCTGGGGGCCAGCAGCAGCGCGTACCAGCCGGGGATGTGCAGCGGGCCGACCACCGGCAGGTGCGGCAGGATCGTCCCTGCCTGCCGCTGCACGATCTCCGAGGTGGACATCGACTGCGCGTACAGGAAGACGCCGACCAGCGACAGGCCCATCGAGATCTCGTACGAGATCATCTGGGCTGTCGAGCGGATCCCACCCAGCAGCGCGTACGTGGACGACGACGCCCAGCCGGCCAGCACGATGCCGTAGATCCCGATCGAGGCGATCGCCAGGTACAGCAGCACGCTGACCGGGAGGTCGGTGAGCTGAAGCCGGGTGTAGAAGGTCTCCCAGTAGCCGCCGCTCCAGTTGTAGTACGGGACCGGCACCTCGCCCGCCAGGGGGATGATCGCCCAGGTGACAAAGGCCGCCGTCCCGGTCAGCATCGGGGCCAGGTTGAAGACCCACTTGTCGGTCCCGGCGGGGCGGAAGTCCTCCTTGACGATCAGCTTGGCACCGTCGCCCACCGCCTGAGCGAGCCCGAACGGGCCGTTCATGATCGGGCCCAGCCGGTGCTGCATCTTGCCCACCAGCCGGCGCTCGAACCAGACGTTGAAGATCGTGATCACGAGCAGGAAGACGAAGACGAAAAGCACCTTGAGCAGGACGATCCAGCCGGTGTCGTGCTCGAAGCCAACAGGGTTCATGCCGGTCCTCCATCCGTGGCCGCGGTGACCGTGACCGGGTCACCAGGGGCGGCACCGAGCCGCGCGCTGGGGCGGACCGGGTGCGCCGGCACCCAGACCACCTGGTCGATCACCGAGTCGTCGAGCTCGAGGTCGTAGCTGGCCTGGGCGCCAGGAGCCCGTACGGTGACCCGGGCGGCACCTGCCACCTGGTAGCGCTGGGCAGTCGCGGTCGACATC
>ERZ772874.1302-NODE-1302-length-13041-cov-6.834283_pt1 | contig 13041 bp, 13 predicted proteins | sample MGYA00580586_ERZ772874 | MGnify/ENA primary metagenome ERZ772874 (study PRJEB29015, sample SAMEA2737952) | human oral metagenome | biome: human oral; feature: human-associated habitat; material: dental | place: China | collected 2154 ... | reverse complement strand
TAATAGACTACTGTCATGAGCCTATTATATAAACAGTGGAGGAGATTATGGCCCGCAAACAAGATGATAATCTATTACTGGACGATGAACTGACAGCGGCGTTCCTGGGGAGCGACGACAGTTCAATGCCAGAACCAGAGCCGGTGGACAGCGACGACACCGTTGCTGCTGCAACAGCTACCGCAGCAACCGACGAAACTTGGGAAGATTCTGAAAATTTAATGGGACAGCTGGCCGTCGATGTGTTTGAAACAGAAAACGAGCTGGTTATTAAAGCCCGTACCGCTGGTGTTGACCGCAATGATTTGGACGTTAGCATTTCCGATGGGATTTTAACCATCAGCGGTACGCTGTCAAGCGGCGACGAAGGCGATGTACGCAACTGGCACATCCAGGAATGCTACTGGGGAGAATTCAGCCGCACCTTGCCATTGCCAACCGCCGTCAATGAAGAAGGTGTTAAGGCAGAATTAAAAGACGGCGTACTAACAATTACCTTTGAGAAAATCAAGCAGGAAAGAGCTAAGAAGATTAAGGTTTTGTAAACCTATCTAAGAAATCTTAGCAAAAGCAAAACCCCGAGACAAGCTCGGGGTTAATTGCTAGCATAAATTTCCTGCTGTGCAGCTATTCGCCAACCTTCTCAATAACAAAGTTGACAATCGCATACGCCATAATAGAAACAATCAAGCCAATGATCGCATATATGATCGTATTTTTAGCTGAAGCAACTTTATTAGTATCACCAGCCGAAGTGGTATATTTGATACCGCCCCAAACCAGCATAACCACTGACAAAATACCGACAACCCACAAGATAACGTTAACAGCATCTTTCACTAAAGAACCTGTATCGCCTACCTTGCCTTTCATACCTGTACCTTGGGCATTATCAACACCGCCTTGCAGGCTATAATCAGCATTAGCAGCCGGCGCGGCAGCCAAAGCAACTACTGGCACCATCAGTAGTCCCGCCAGTAACACTTTCATTTTTTTCATTTGCTTATTCTCCTTTAGTTAATCTTACGTCTTTTATTGTACTGTTTTACCTGCCATATTGCAATACGCATTTTATTACCGATTCGCGTATTTTGTATCTGCCTTCTCTTACAACCCTTACTGAAAGAGCCAAGGTCAGAGTCGGGTAATTTAGATAGCATAGTAATGCCAGCACCCGACCTCGTTTCTACGCTAACAGTAAGCTAGATACAACCAGCGGGAGCTCTTCTCTTTGAGCCCCCGCTGATGTTACCTACTGAGAGTTGTCCCGGATTTAGCGCCAGTCTAAGTGACTTTCATTGTTTCTTCTAGTGCGCTTTAATGCCCGGTAGCCCTCTTCATGTATTCTTCGTATGCTTTTCTCCTTTCCGCTTCCGCAGCCGCTTGCTTCTCGCGCCCCTCTTTTATTAATCTACTGAGGGGGTTGGTAGGACCGCTATGGACATAGATATGAGTACCGCCATTCTTCTTCTCCTCGGCAACAGAATGAGCTCTACCAGCAGCACCAAAAAGACCAGGAGCGACGCCACCTCCGGAACCACCGGAACCAGAGCCGTCACCAGAACCTCCAGATCCACCTCCGGAGCCACCGGAACCAGAGCCGCCGCCAGAACCTCCAGATCCACCTCCGGAGCCACCCATAGCACCGCCGATGCTTCCGCCTCCGCCAGAATATCCGCCGCCGCCACCAGAGGAACCGGCACCGCCAGAGGAACCTCCGCCGGATGAACCGCCTGGCGTCGAAGAAACGTTCAACCGCTCCATGACAAAGTTAACGATTGCATACGCCAAAATAGCAATGATTAAACCAACGATAGCATATATTAAAGAACTTTTTGCCGAGGCAATCTTACCGCTATCGCCAGCTGCAGTTATATATTTGAATCCGCTCCATACAATCATAATCACTGCTACAATACCAACTACCCAAATCAGGATATTTGAAACTATGCGGATAACACCGTTACTGCCATCAATTTGTTTGTTTTTCATCTCATCAGTAGTTGCAGCATTTATACCCGATGAAACCTGAGCAGAAGCGTTAGTGCTAGCCACAGACAAGCTCAGTACGCTGGCTACGCCCAGCGACATAAGCGCTAAAAAAATTATTTTTTTCATTTTACCTTCCTTCTTTTTATTTAACTTGATTAAACACAGTATCAATGATTGCTGAGGCAAAAATAGCAACTACCAAACCGACCGCTGCATACAATACTGTATTTCTGGCTCTTGATATCTTTGAACTGTCGCCATTTGCCGTCGCAAACAAAATACCGCCGATAACTATAGCAATGACTGATATCACGCCGACCGCCATCAGCAGCAGCCTGGATACACTATTTATCATTGAGTTGACCTTAGTCTCGCCCTCATTCTTGTTTTGGCAATACAATGCAGAACCATTATCCCCGGAGCAGACGTCGATAGCAAACACGCTGGCGGATGGCGCAAACAAGACACCTATTAAAACCGCGGGTGTAAAAAATATTTTTAATAGCTGCTTCATAAGCTTGTACCTTTCTTATGTAAACCTTACGATAATAAATTTTACAATAACAAACGCGCTGGAAACAACGATAAGCCCGATAGATGAATAAAGGATAGCATTCTTTGCTTTGGCGGTCTTCGCCGGATCACCCAGGGACAGGGCATAGTTGATCCCAGCGACAATCACAATAATAACCGCCACCGAACCGGCAATCATAAACACTAAATCAACAATCCGATTGAGGGCTGCGTTGTCTAAATTGTTATTCGGTATACCCAAAGACGAACTATCGCCCAGCAAGCCTGCTAAAAAATATAAATATCTCATAACTTACATACCTATCCTTGACGATATTAGGTTAACAATAGCAATTGCCGCTATAGTAACCACTAAACCAACGACCGCACTTAACATTGTCTTCTGGGCGCGAGCAGCTTTTTCCGGCGAGCCAACACTGCTCATCATTAAAAAACCGCCGTACATAATATAGCCGGTAACGATATAACCGACAATTTGGAACATATCATCAACAATATTCAAAACAATCTTCCAGATAAAGTTAGCCTGGGCATCAGTCCCGTCACCAGGCCTTTTTATATTACACGAAGAATCAGTCAATCCGCTGTACCACGGTTTCAGCGTTAAAATCCGCCCTCTGTCAGAGCATTCATCAGCAAAGGCGCGGCTACTTGAAAAAACAACACTGTGACCGCAGGCGCCGAATATAACCAAGAAAACCGCTATCACAGCTTTTTTCATTAGAAAACTCCTCCCGGAACCAGAAAATTTAACAGCGCCGCCATAAATGCGAAACAGAGCATGCCGATAACAGTATTAGCCCAAATTGTCCTCGCTTTGCTGACTTTATCAGGACTGCCTTCGGACGTCGAATACAATACTGCGCCGTATATCACCGCGCCAACCGCTAAAACACCAACACCAGCCGTCATAATCTGAATAACCATTTTTATAACGTTAAAAATAACCTCCTGTCCGTCAGCCCCATCGCACGCAATGACCGATGTCCCGGCGCTGCCGCATTTTTTATCCGGCTCTTCTGCAAACGCCAGCTGCGAGAACAGCACACTAGCAACAGCGGTCGCTATAACAGTCAAGATAATGATATTTCTTTTTATCATAAACAATTCTCTGATTAAAATTGTAAAATAGCCGGAGAAAAAATGCAAATAGTTTCTTGAAAAGGGCAGGGATGTTTGTTATTATGACTACTGTCAGATGCGCTCGTAGTGAAGTTGGCCTATCACGCCTCCCTGTCACGGAGGAGATCGCCGGTTCGAATCCGGTCGAGCGCGCCACAATGATTCGTCCCTTACATAAAAGGGCATTTTTTATTTATACTAATTTTAAATACCGCGCCGACCAAGCAGTAGACGCGGCATTTTACGTCCATTATTTTCAACTAGTAATCTGGATCTGAATAGTCCACGACACGCTCCGTGCCGCCAATTGAAGCGAGCATGGGGCTATCAGACGCCTGGCCGATGACATTAACCGCTGGATCGTCGCCCACTAAAATCTGCACAGACATTCTTCCCGATCTGCGGTTAGGGGCATTCTCATTCTCGCTATTATAAGAGCCAAGTACCGGCTTCGCTCCCGTCAACTTTGCGGTAGTCCACCATTCCATACATTCTTCCGCTTGTTCCGGTGATTTTACGTTCCTGGCTTTTTCAGCAACAAATGTTCTCAACTTATTTGCCGCCTTTTCACTGCTTGTCACAGCACAACACACCAACCAGAGGACTTTATTATACGCGTCCTTATCTATCGTTATATCATCACGCATCTCGTCTGCTTTCTCAATGTCCAAGGCTAATCCTTGCGCATACTGACCCAATACGCCGAGCGCCTCCCAGATATTCTCGGCCTTCTTTCGCCGCTCAGACGGCGGAGGTACTTGACCATCAAGAGATACATCTTGTTCATAGTCCTTATCATCAAAACGTCCGCCGAGACCAGGCACCTCGGGATGCTCCTCTGCGGCAACGCTACCTAACCAGTGGCGGATTTCTCCGTCATTAACGTCGCCCGCCGCATATCGGTCGGCCAGCTCTAGAGCAGTAAACGGCGGCAACGTTTTGGGTTCGCTAACTCTCTCTAGTCCTCCACTACGCCTAGACCAGCCGCTCTTTACATAGCTGCCAGTTACGGCATTTCCCTCGAAATCATACCTGGCAACGTCTGTATATACTTGATCAAAATTTAACTTGTTATACGTATCGTATTTCTTCTCGCCGTCATTTTCTTCTTCCGGCGCATTTCCGCCCGGATCTGGCTCTCCGTCGCCTTTTCGCTTTTTTCTCGTCGTCTCGCCAGCACCGCAGGCAGCCAGAGTAAACAGTCCTCCAACAGCCATAGCGCCAGCCAGCCACTTTCTCCGCGAGATTCCTGGAATCTTTGCTCTTTCTCCACCTGTTAAGTATTTATCTGAACCGCTTGGGTTATGTTCACCTATCATAACGCTTGGGGCTCCTCTCCTCTGGACGCGCCAGAATTATAAATAAACTCTCCTCAGCATGGGCTGATTAGTCTTATTATAATATATGCGGCGTAAAATGCAATAAAAATTATTACCGTAAACAGCCTTAGATATGTTACAATACAAGCATATGCGTCATACATGTATTAGTAAAATAAAAATTACCCTACTCATACCTCTGATTGCGCTCACTGTTAACTTTTTCGCCGCACCGCTTATGCGAACTGCCAGGGCAGTGGAAATAGAGACTATTGAAGCAACGGCTTCATGCCCCAAAGGGACAGAGTATAAAAAAGAAGGATTCGTAGTAGATCAGGATGGAAAACCTATAGGCAAAAGACCGGGATGTGCTAAAGAGGGCACAGAGGTTCTCGTTGCTGAACCTACTAGCTATTCGTGCCCAGCTGGCTATAAAGCAGTGGAAGAAGACGGAAAAACTGTATGCAAAGGTTCGGCAGAAATTGCGAAAGTTGCGTACGAAGCTGCGACCGAAGACCTACTTAATCAAGCCCCAAATCTAAAAAGTTATACTTCCGATCCTAATGTAATCGGACCTTGCCTTTTAGATCCGCTTAAATTAATGGTTGACTGGCAATACTCTGTCTTCTCCGGACTCAGTGATTCAGAAAAAAGACAAAGGCTGGCCAAGTGTTTAGCTAAAAAAACAGGCGCATCAGAAAGTGATATAGAGAGCGCTCTCGGCGACGCAAATGTATCCGCTTCAGCAAAAAAAGGTCAAGATGCTGCAGCACCTCTTTTGGCGGAAATTGACCAAGGCGAAGAAGGTAAACCAGAATGCGGCGAACAAATAGAAGGCCTGGGCTACTTAATTTGCCCGATATTGGAGCATGCCACCCATTTTTCCGACTCTATGTGGGGACTTTTCGAAGGATTACTAACCGTAGACCCCTTAACAAATGATACTGATAACTCTATTTATAAAGCCTGGACTACGCTGCGAGATTTGGCTAATGTGATACTGGCTATTGTATTCATCTTGGTAATTATGTCGCAGATTTCAAATGTTGGTATTTCCAATTACGGCATAAAAAAGATACTGCCCCGGCTGATAATCGCCGCCATCGCCATTAACGTTTCCTATTTTTTGATGCAAATATTAGTTGACGTGGCAAATATTGCCGGCAAGTCATTCGATGATTTTCTGAGTAGCCAGGCAAGCATGGATTATACAAATGTTTCTGGCTGGGAAAAAGTTATGGAAGATATTATCGTAAGCGGCGGACTTGCCTTGGCAACTATAGGCGGCGCGGCTATAGGTATCGCTACTGTCGGAGGACCAGCGGCACTATTGTTTATCCTTTTGTTAATTATACCAGCCATATTAGGTCTATTAGCGGGTGTTTTTGCGCTGATGTTCCGTTCCAGTATCATTCCTGTGCTGGCTATCGCCTCGCCGCTGGCAATTGCTGCTTGGGTACTGCCGAATACCCAAAAACTATTTGATAAATGGAAAGACATGTTTTCTGGTCTTTTATTCTTGTATCCACTGGCTTCTGTTTACTACGGCTGCTTAAAATTTATGGCAATAACCGTATTCTTAAACGGCAGCTCATCCACCGGACAAAGACTAATGGCGCTACTTACACTGTCTGTCGGTATATTTGCAGTCGCCATATTTGCCGTAAAGTCAAACTCCATTATGGGACGAATGGTGAACGGCATTATGCGGGTTGCGAATAAGGTTACCGCCCCAGCCACCAGTGCTATAGCGGGTTACGCCGGAGCACTAGCCGGAGCCAACAGGGGACGCAGGAAAGCTGAGTTTTTAGCGCAAGACCACAGCAAAGGAGTAGCAGATGCAAGGCACCGGGGTATTCTTAATCCGTTCCGGTATGCCAGCAGAGCTAAGCATGCTATTGGCAGGCAAATGCAAAGAAACGAAGACACGATAAACCTTTCAAAGATACAAGAAGGCGCTTTCAAGGAGTCAACCGATCAGCGGCTGCGAGATAAGATATTGGCAAATCCCTCCATGCTAGGTTCAGCTGCTGGCACAGTCGCTGGCAAGGCTTTCGTCAGAGACTTGGCGTATAAGAGCGCTGAAACAGAGCTAAAAGGAAAATACAATGGCAATGCAGTAAAAGCACTATATGAAAGTGATAATGGTTACGTTAAAGCATTGGCTGCTAAAGAAATAGCCGAAAGAAACAGCGCGGGAGAAATATCCCAGGTTCGCGAATATCTTGAAAACGGCGGCAGTATCGATAATACCGATATGGCAGAAGCCCTAATGAAGATGAAAAGCCGCGATGCTGGTATCGCCGAAGCCGGCAAGGAAGCTATAAACAGGCTAGAAAAGTCAAACGGAGCGCCTGTACATACTGATGCTAGCGAGATGCGTAGTTTTACCCAAAAAGGCTCCAGAAATTTGGGAGATGTGCAAAGTGCCGAACAAAATGCAGCTGCCATCCAGTCCGGCGGCATGGATTGGGAACAGGCCGCAAGAACTCTGGGCGACAGACATATCATGAGGACAACCCCTCAGGAAAATATAGGAGCCATAAAAGCCAGTATAGAGGCAAATATTACGCAGCAAATCCAAGCGGGTACTATGGATAAAGCGCAAGCTTCAAGAGCGTTAAGGAACAGCCATGCTATGGAGAATCTGTCTAATCAAACCAAACAGCAGTTGCAAAAGATAGTAAGCGGTGCCGCACAGCAAGCACAGGCAAGCAGCGGAACGCAGCCAGCTTCGACATCGACAGCATCGCCGCCAACATCGCAGCCGCATGCACCGGCACCACCGTCAGCTGCGCACTCGGCATCAGCAAATGTCCAGCCGCCAACCCGGCAAGGGTCTAATGCTTCGCCTCAATCAGCACCGCAGCACACATATCGTTGGAGCCAGCGCCCGCCATCCGCTCCGCCGCCACCGCCGCCACCAGCTAATCCTTAATGCAGTTTTGCTTCCGTAAATTTCCTTGACTTTTTATCTAAAAAATGCTAACATAACCCGTATATGAAGTGGTTACGAACATGTATGCGGCAGTTGATGAAGCGGTCGCGATGGTTTGCATTTCTGACGGCTGGACTGATCGTTAGTGTTTTTGCTAGCACGTTTTTACAATCCACCCCTGTCATGGCGGTAGATGCTACCTGGAACGGTCGGTCTTTAGTTTATGAGGATAATACGTACATAAACATCACCGATGAAACCCAGCTGAAAAATATGGGCTTGGACGAAAAAGGTTACGCTTACGGCATGCTGGATAAGTCTGGCAGCAAAGAAAAAATGAAAGTTATTTACTTTCCGCCTGGCACTGACATAACGACAGCAACTTCAGCAGAGTTTATCGTCTATGATTTCAAAAAACCAAGCACTTACACTAAAGAGTCATCAACTACAATTTCTACCCAACCAGCCGGCGAGAATCCTGATGTTGGCAGCAGCGATTGCGGCATAGAGTCGCTGGGATATATAATTTGCCCGGTTTCCACGTTTTTGGCAAATAAGATGGATTGGCTGTACAGTAAACTGAACGATTCTCTGGAGACAAAACCGCTGAACGTTACCGATAATAAAAGCGGTCTATACCTGGCATGGAATATTATGCTGGGATTTGCTAATGCCGCGTTTATTATTGCTTTTTTGGTTATTATTTATTCGCAAGTTACCTCGGCAGGAATCAGTAATTACGGCGTGAAGAAATTGCTGCCGCGGTTAGTAATTGCTGCAGTTTTAGTTAATATATCGTATTATATTTGCGCTATCGGCATCGATCTGTCGAATATTTCCGGACACGCCCTGCAAGACGCCTTTATGCAAATTAGGACCGCAGTTTTAACGACTGGATATTCCAGCGGCGGCAGCATTGAAGTATTTACTTGGGAAAACTTAACAGCGCTTATTTTATCCGGCGGGGCGGCGGCGATCGGTATCAGGGCTTTTTTGGTCGGCGAAGGCGGCGTTTTAACATCGGCGATTATTCTGTTGCTACCGGTTTTACTGGGAGCGCTGCTGGCGGTTTTAATGGTAGTTTTAGTGCTGGCAGCACGGCACGCGTTAATCGTTATTTTGACAATTATTTCACCGCTGGCATTTGTTTGCTATTTATTGCCAGGTACAGAAAAATGGTTCGAAAAGTGGCGCAATATGTTCATGACGATGCTGATTTTCTTCCCAGCATTCTCATTACTATTTGGCGGTTCTCAATTGGCAGCTGCAGCAATTTTACAAAGCGCATCAACCATCATAGAGGTGATTCTGGGGTTAGCAGTGCAGATCATCGCGCTGCCATTGACACCGTTCCTATTTAAGTTAAGCGGTGGTATTTTGAATCGCTTCGCTGGAATTGTCAACAATCCAAACAAGGGGCTTATCGACAGAACGCGCAACTGGTCTAAAGATAAAAGTACAGAAGTTGCTAACAAGCGGTCGCTGGGCAACGACAAGCTAAAGGGCAGGCAGCTTATCCGGCGGGCTGGCCGGCACATGAGCCACCGCCAGCGGCGAGCAAAAGAGCGGCGGGAGCGATTGCAGCAGCAGGCAGATAATGCCTATGGCCAGTCGAACCTGCATAAGCGAGAGGATTTACATACCAAGCAAGCTAAGCGGCAGGCTGAAGTCCTGGCAGCACAAGATGAAAACCGATACGCCGAAGCAGTTCAAGGACATGTCCCGTCTGACATTACGCGTTCTGCACCTGACAGAGCGTTGCGAAGACTTTCCGCACAGTGGTCAACCAGGCAAGATCTCAGGCAGCACCTCCAGTATCAGCAATTTATGGATGAGGCAGAAGAGGCTACCCGCAACTTGGCGCTGGAAGGAATCCGCAAATCCAACGCGCAGCGCGCCCAGAATAAAAAACTGGCTGAAGATATCTTAGACAACGACACCTATCAGAGAATGGCTGGCGGCAATGTGTATGTTGACGAACATGGCAACAACCTGGGTATGGATGCAGCATTGGCAACGGCCGTCGCAGCCTCCCGCGGAGAAACCGCCAAATCCATCGAGGAAGCGCACCAGGTCATCAACCATTTCAAATTTAACGCTCAAGAGAAGCAAGAATTGGCAAAGGGCGGTGTCGTTCGCCGCGGCAACAGAGTATTTGATCGCAACAGTCCATATGTACGTGAAGCAGCGACAGAAGATCAGATGAAAAATGGAACAGTGGACGAAGTTGTCGATTTGATCAGCCACATGCCGCCGGAATTTAACGGCTCCTTAGCGGCAGGTCTGGCTTCATCAAATGTGAAAGGCAAGGCGCCATTCTTAGGCGGCAAGTTAGTTGACGATATAATTAAGGGCTCTATTACTAATGAAGATGATCTTCTGAAATATGTCGCCGAGTGGGTTGAGGGTGGTAAATTCAAATCCGAGGATGTTTCTATTACTGATGCTCAGGGCGTCAAGCTTCTCCAGAAGGCTCTTAATAGCCGCCACGGCAGCATTGTCACAGCAGAGAAGCGAGCTGCCTTCAGGAAGAAGATTAATGAAGCGTTGACAGAAAGAGAGCTTAAGCGTAATGTTACCGAAGCCGCCAAAGAGCAATACCAAGTTCTTAAGACTATGCTGTAATTTGCTATAATATAAGCAGTATGTCTGTATATAAAGTTCCTCAGGACGTGGAGGCGGAAGACAAGCTGCTTGGACCGTTTAGTTTCCGGCAGTTTGTTTTCTTGATTATCGCCATTATAGCACTAGGGGCTGCTTATATTTTGGGGCGGATATTATTACCGCTAGGCTTAATTCCTGTGCCGATTGCCCTGTTCTTCGGCGCACTAGCATTACCTCTGCGAAAAGATCAGCCCATGGATGTCTATCTGGCAGCAATAATCTCGTTCATATTGAAGCCAAAAAAACGGCTATGGCAGCCTGACGGTATTGAATACTTAGTGGAGGTTACCGCGCCAAAGATTGAAGAAAGAACCTATGGAAACGGTTATAACCAAGAGGAAGTACAGCGGCGCTTATCATATTTAGCAAATTTGGTAGACAGCCGCGGTTGGGCTATTCGCGGCATTAATAATCCGAACAGTTCAATGCAGGCTGATTTATATAACGAAGCGCAAGCCGCATTCGACCCCTTGGATGAAACTGGAGCAACTGCGCAGAACATTACCAATCTAATTAATCAATCGGATGCTCGGCGGCGACAGGCAATGATTCAAACAATGTCATCCGCTCAGCAAACAGCAACGGATGACCTTCAGGGCGTGTCGTCCACAGACGATCAGTCTAGTCAATCACCAGGCTCAAATAGCAGCGCAAGCAATACGCAACCCGATTTAAATAATAAAGCGCCAGTAGATCAACAATCTGATATAGAGCAGGCGATAGCATCCAGTATGAAAGCCGGGCCATACCCAACCATGCGCCAATCAACACTCATACCGCTGGACGAGATACCAGTGCAGCCAACAGCAGAAGCCTCAGCCCCGACAGCACCGCCGCAGACTAGCCTTGATAGCGTCTCGCCTGCTATAATGGATCTTGCAAGAAATCACAGCGATTTTTCCGTTCAAACAATTCAACGGGTAGCCAATGAAATTGAACAGAGAGAAAAAGCCAAAGAAATGGAAGGCGAAGTGGTGATTTCACTACATTAAGGTGGGAATTATGCAGCCAAACTTACAAAGCCAGCAACCATATCAGCCGCCAGCGCCGCAGCAAGCCAATGCGGCTATTCCTGGCAGTAGCGTTCCACAGCAACAGTCAATCGGTTTCGGGCAGCAGCCAGCAAACCAAACACCTAAAGACAAGAAGAAAAACGCCGCGATCAGCACTCAAAACACGTTGTTATTCTCAGAGATGCGCGAGAATATGATTATTATGAGCGATGGCAGTTTTCGAGCGGTGGTTGAATGCCAATCGATTAACTTCGACTTGATGAGTGCAAGGGAGCGGGAAGGCGTTGAGTTTAGTTACCAAAACTTCCTTAATTCGCTTTATTTTCCTGTGCAAATTCTAATCCGCTCGCGGCGGGTGGATATCGGACCGTACCTTGACCGGCTGGCAGAAATTCGCCGTAATCAAGATAACATGCTTTTGAATGTGCTGATGGACGATTATATGGATTTTATCGACGCATTAGCGCAAGAGGCTAACATTATGGACAAAAGCTTTTACGTAGTAGTGCCATATTACCAAAATAGTGATGGAAATATACTCAAGCAGCAGGCCAAAGGATTATTTGGCAGTTTTTTCAGCGGTAAAAAAGAAGCTACTATAACAAGAATCGATCAGGCAGCCTACACAAAAGCCAAAGACGAGATTAAAAACCGCCTCGATTCGGTGATGAGCGGTATGTTCCAAATGGGAGTCAAAAGCCGCCAATTGAACACCAGAGAATTGGGCGAACTGCTTTACGTATCATATAATCCTGATACATCGTCCAGAGAATCGCTAACAGCTATTGATCCGAGCGAGCTGACAACCACTTACATCACCAAAGGACAAAGCCAGATACCAAAAGAGAGGGGATTATAGTGGCAAAGAAAAAAGACGTTGTTGATATAGCCGCACAGCAGCGGGCGCGCGAACAAGCCGAAGTCGAACAAGCTTTCTTGACAGGTGTCAGAACAATGCGCGATTTTATCGCGCCTAGTAGCCTTGAACTTCGTACCGATCATTTCCGTTTGGGTGCAAAATACGGCCGTACCATGTACGTATACGGTTATCCGCGGCAAATCTATACCGGCTGGCTCAGCTCGGTCATCAATATTGATGAAGTATTGGATATCAGCATGTTTATCTATCCGGTTGATACGCAAGTAATTCTTAATAACCTACGTAAAAAGGTGACTCAGCTGGAAGCTACTATGAATATTAACACGGAAAAAGGCAAAGTGCGCGACCCAGCATTGGAGGCGGCTTTGCAGGACGCCGAGGAGCTGCGCGACCAGCTGCAAATTGGCGCCGAAAAGTTTTTCCGCTACGGATTGTATATCACAATTTATACTGACAGCATGGATGAGTTAAATTTCGTACAGCATAAAATTGAGACAATTTTCGGTCAGCAGTTGGTATTCTCAAAAGTCGCTTCCAGCCAGCAAGAACAGGGACTGAACAGTACTATTCCGCAATTAA
>ERZ772874.1301-NODE-1301-length-13045-cov-17.106467_pt1 | contig 13045 bp, 7 predicted proteins | sample MGYA00580586_ERZ772874 | MGnify/ENA primary metagenome ERZ772874 (study PRJEB29015, sample SAMEA2737952) | human oral metagenome | biome: human oral; feature: human-associated habitat; material: dental | place: China | collected 2154 ... | reverse complement strand
CGTGCCGTCGGGCCAGGCGTAGCCGTCCCTCAGCGTGACGGTGCTCCTGTGGGGTCCGGCGCCGGTGGCCGCGCCGCCGGAGACCTCGTAGCCCTCGCCCGCGGGGACGCCCACCTGCTCCCGGCCGCTGTAGACAAGGCCGCGGGCGACGGAGGGCTCGCCAATTTTCTGAGTCGAAGGCTCAACCACCATCAGATATGCAATCTGCGTTTCGGCCGTCTGCGGTGCGCCGGTATAATCACCCACGCCCGCAGCAGCATGAAAGAGCATCGAACTCAGCCCCGGTATTTGCGCGTCAGAATCGTTGAGCGATACCTTGGCGTATCCATCGGTTATTTGTGCGCTAAGTTTCTTCACACCTGTCGCCCCCGCACCAACCGTCCCATAGACGGCGTACACGGAGGCATTACCGCTAGCTACAGGCACAATCGCTGAAAGTGGATTGATACCAGCAGTGAAAGTATAGCCAAGAGAAAGGGAGTCAAACAGGTTATTGGGCACACCCGAGCCATCCATGGAATAGGAGATACCCATGGCGTAGGCACCCGCAATGGTCCAACCTCCGCTGCCGGATTCCTTCGCAGCAGAAAGCGCCTTCTCACTGAATGAACTAGGCGCCTGCGAAGACGAAACCCCGCTCGCGTCCATGTAGCTAGCATACCATTCAAGAGACTCAAGGCCCTTCCCTGGACCGTAAGCGGATTCGAAGAGCGTATCTTCCACGCTCGCATCGGTAGAATAGGTCATCGAGGCACCAGTCGATGCATCTCGCACTGTATGGGACCACGAGAACTTCGCTACACCTTGAGAATCGACCACTACAAAACTACCGAGCTGCGATGGCTTGAATAAGATCTTGCCTGAGGACATACGGGACTCAACGGCACTCAGCAATGCTGTCCTGAAGGAATAGACGGCAGCGTCTGGCCGTGCAGCTGGAATTGAGACCTCCGCAGACGTCTTGTCATCAAGGCTGATAGGCCTTCCATCTGCGATAAGCAAAACCCTGTAGAGAAAAAAGCCGGGCGCGGAGGTATACAGTTGCGTCAACGCCTGCTTGGCACCGTCGTGCTCCATACCAGACTCGATCTTCTCGACCTGAAGAGACGCCTTTTCCAACTGAGGAATTACACTGATATCTTTTTCAGCTGAAACCGTGACACTCACACCCGTCGCATTGTCGGTGAAGGTCTTTGAGTAATCACCCTCCACCTGCTTCTGCGCATGACTTATATCGACGGACAAGTCAAGGGATTTTATCTGCGGATACTTGTTATTCGGGAAGAACGTACTAAGGGTAGTCGCATACACCTTCCAGTTGTCGAAGTGATAACTGCCACTCCAGTCATTTAACCTGAGGGTCATATGTGCGATGCGCGAGGTGATCCCATCGGCAGCAACGGCCTTGTTATATTCCTCGTCATCATCTTTCTGCTCAATGGGAACCCTGTCTGTGGCCTCAACGGTCACTCCCTTGCTACTCTCCGCATTCTGCACAGTGAAGACGGGATTGACCAGGTTGAGAGAGAGCATACGCGATCCATCGGCACCCACCGTCAATGTAGCGTTATTGGATACGGGAGTGTTCGGAATGCCACCCTTACCGCCAATGCCTTCGGGATTGAAGGGATTCGTCGTATAACCCGGAAACCCCAGTGGGGTCATCATCGAGATGTTGGCTGTTACCGTGTAGGTGCCAGGCTCGAGGACGCGGGGCTCGGACATGAGTTGAGCATGCCCGAAGGTTCCTGGGTTCCACGCATCAGACGTCTGGCTGGTGATGCCCAACAACTCGGGGGTATGACTCCCGATGAGCCCCTCGTAGGGGAAACCAGCATTGACGGCATCGGCCAAGGGCTGCGCCGCGATTGTCTTGGATGCATCCTCCGGGCAGGGTGCGACCGTCTCGTACTTCTTGACGCCCTGCGCCTCGGCAATCTTCCAATCGAGTGAGCGAGCATTCGTCGTTCCATCGAGCCACGTGAGACCGTTCTTGGGCTTAAGGGTAAGCGAGTAGTCTCCCGCATTGGTGGCAGCAGCCGCACCGGAGATAACATCGCACTTGTCCGTCTCGAACGTCACACCCTGCTGTTCGTGACCGATATACGTGAGATCCTGTACGACCGTCGGGTCGGAGACGTACTTCTGAGGGGCGGGCACGTTCGAAAGGTCGACCGTTAGGTCAAGGTCAGCATGCCAGTTTTGGTTGAGGGTGGTGGGATACTCACTGCACCTCTGAATGGTGTACCCATCGCTGCCGTCGGTGGTCTTGCCACTATCAGACAGCCTGAAGGTGATAGAGTCGACACGACTCGTATGGCCCGCTATCGTCACCTTGCCCGAGGCATCACGCGGGCCGTACTCACCGGCGCGCGTATGCGCGCTCACAACCTCGACGCCCTGTCCGCTACCGATGCCCTGCAAGGTGAACACGGGATTGCGGATGGGAACCGTCAGCGTCAGAGAGTCGTCTTCACCCACCGTGAGCGTCGCGTTCTTCTCCACATGGAAGGTTGGCACGCCACCCGTGACCGCGCTAGGGTCCCCGTTGTCCGGCTCGACGATGCCGAGCGGGTTTTCCGGGTTCGTCATGTATGTTTGGATGGTACCGTTAAACGGGTTCTTTGAGGCGGGGATGAACAGGTTGGCCGTCACGGTATACGTACCGGGAGCGTACTTGCCCACCTCAACCTTCGTATGGGGGTTGTTCGCATCATGAGGAGCCGACGACAGGGCTGCAGAGAGCAGATCAGTTCCCTCAATAACGGAGCGCTCGAGCGCGTCGGCGTAAGACTCTTCTGGGACTGACTCTCCTAATGGGTCGTTCGTTGTGCCATCGCGTGAACTGCTGGATGTTCCCACTGAGCCATCCTCTGCCGCGCCGGCCCACCATGCAGAGCCAGCCCCCTGGCCCCATGCCTCATCAGGCTTTGAGGGGTCAGCAGGTGTCGAAGGGGAGACGGCCCCAACCGTCTCCCCCTGAGGAGAGCTCTCCTCTGACGAGGGTTGTCCTTGCGCTACGCCGACTGCGCCATCCAGACCCCTCGATGCAACCGCAGCCAACGCCGGTGTGGGAACCATAGAGACCACTAAAGTTGCAGTCAAAAAGACTGCAAGGAAGCTGCGCAAGAACCTATCCCTTGTCAGAACGCCCATATCACACCTTCGTCAGCATGGAGAAATTAATTCTCCTTTGTATTGAGACTATTCAAGCGACAAATAACCTAGACTGACTTTGCGCTGTTAAAGTTAACAATTAGGTGCAGATCCCAGTGCTTATCACCTTTGTACAGTGGGAAAGTCGCGTATTCCGCGCAAGGTGTGAAATCGGCAATAGAATTACCACCACTAAAATTAGTCACATCGAATGTAATGGAAGAGATACGCTCTTTATATGGAGTAGACCATGGCCAAGGGGCCCTCCATGTAGTCATTGACTTATCAATAACTTTCACTGAGCTATTCGTTGATGTCGTCGCAATCGAGAGTACCCCAAATGTATTGTTGACGATTGGAACTGTCAGCAATTTCTTACCTGATTCGGTCACCTGAAGTTTGGCATTATCCGATACGGGAGAAGTCGGCTTGTGGAACGATGGATTTCCACTATTTGTCACATACGCATACTTCCCGATCGGCGTATCCTTTTTATCTACATACAGGTTTGCAGTTATTGTATACGTACCAGCTGACGTTGCGGTGGCCGCGTAGGCCCTCTGTGGCGCGGTCCCCAGCGCCTCACCTGCGCCTGGCAGGCTCAGTCCCGCCGATACGGCGGCTATGGCAAGCGTCACCCCCACCGCACCCTTCAGGAAGTCACGGCGGGACAGATCCGTCGGCTCGTCCATGTTCGCTGACGTGTTCAGTCTTGTTTGCTCGCTCATGCAAATCTCCCTTCAAGATGGGACTGGTTCTCTAGCAGCTCCGGGCAATGGAAATGGCTCGTGACGTACGCTTAGGCCCTCTTGCTCCCTTCTCGATAGAGATGATCGCTACACCATCGCTGCCGTGGCAAAGTCGACCCTTAGGGCATCGAGCATGATCGTTAGATAACCCTAACAAACTCAATGACCTACTATTACTATAGGGATAGGAGCATTAATGTTGTAAAACCAACGTGTCAATAATTCTTCTCAACTCTGTATATAGTTTTAACGCAAGGTACTCTCGAGCAGTAGGTGCGCTGTCCCTCTGGACCCCCCCACGGTTCCTGGTCTGTGTCTCACGACCTAGCCAATACCTCGACAGGACGCCTACCGATTGCACCACAACCCCCTCACCTGGAATCTGCTTGACTGCGAAGCCTATCACCTGGATTCCACTCCACTATCGGGCCGATCACGCCCCACTTTGAATGGGAGCAGGGTGACGGGGCCATCGGGTGAGCAAATCCAAAGTGACGGGGCCTTCGCGCGGTGGACGGCCCTCTCGTCCTTCGTATAACCCTGAACTCCCAGGCCCATCGGGGATTTGTGTGGGTTACTGCCTTGGCGAAGATGCCAGCCTAACGGCGGCGCCACTCGCGCAGAGCCTGTCTTCCCGACCAGGGGAGAGGCGACCAGCAAGGGGGCGCCACCGGCACGCCATGGTGGTTGAGGTGCTCGTACCACCCGACGTAATTCGCATCGAAAAGCTCGCGGCGCAACAGTGTACACAAATGCCCCAAAACGGCTCCGAGAGGCCAGTTTCGCCGATCTGTGTACACTCTTGCGAGTCCCCACGGTCGCTCGCACGATCCTCGTGAGTCGCAACAGTGTACACGAATGCCCCAAAACGGCACCGAGAGGCCCGATCCTCCCATTTGTGTACACTATTGCGATCCCAAGGCCACCCACAACCCAAGCCCACAGCGCAACAGTGTACACGAATGCCCCAAAACGGCACCGAGGGGCCAGTTTCGCCGATCTGTGTACACTCCTGCGTCGTTGCCTGGGCGATGAGGCCCACCACGCCGCCAGGGCAGTGACGCAACCACCCACACGAACTCACGAAGCCCCAGTTCCCGGCACCTCCTTAGCCCACAACTGGCAGCTTGATGGTGTCCCGGCCTGACCCCGGGCGCACCTTCAGCGAGGCCCTCTGCCCAGACTGCGCTTTTCCGTGAGGCCGGGCCCGCCGGCCGACGCCTGCGGGTCCCCGGCGCAACCCCCCCGCAGCCTGGCGGGGGGTTGCTCGAGCGCATTTGCCCAGTTGAGCCACTTTTCATAGTGCCCCGCAGTCTGGCGGGGGGTTGCGCCCCGCGCCTCCCGGGCGGCGACGTCACGGAAAAGCGCATTCTGGATGGCCGGGGTCACGGAAAAGCGCACTCTGGGGGTACCCCCTCACGGAAAAGCGCATTCTGCGCGACGTGGGAACCGCAGGCTGCGCCTCTCCGTGAGGCGCCGGGCCAGGCTGCGCCTCTCCGTGAGGCCGCACGCGCGACCCTCCCTCGCGGCCCATGGGTTTCCGCAGCCGGGCGCAGGTCCTCAGGGCAGGCGACGGCTCAGGCCTGTGTCCTGCGGGCTAAGGAAGCGCCGGGAAGTCAGGGTAATGGGCCCCTTCCCGCCCTACGTCAGGTCGCAAAAGTGGAACTGGCTTCTGCCCTCGGCGTAGTCCCCCACGATCTGACCATGGCCGCGCAGCTGGTACTTGTAGGTCACGAGCCCATCGAGGCCCACCGGACCCCTCGCGTGGAGCTTTCCTGTCGATATGCCCACCTCTGCGCCAAAGCCGTAGCGAAAGCCATCCGCAAAGCGCGTCGACACGTTCTGGTAGACGCCCGCCGAGTCAACGAGCCGCATGAACCTCTCGGCCGCCGCCGCATCCTCGGTGAGGATGGCGTCGGTATGGTGCGAGCCGTAGCGGTTGATGTGGTCGATGGCCTCGTCGAGGGAGTCCACCACCCGGACAAAGATCGTGGGCGAGAGGTACTCCGCACCCCAGTCCCCTTGAGTCGCGCTCACACAGTCGATGAGGGCACACACCCGCTCGTCACCTCTGATCTCGACGCCCACCGCAGCGTAGGCGCCTGCCAGCAGGGGCAGAAAGTCCCCCGCAACGTCCCTGTGCACGAGCAGCGCCTCGACAGCGTTGCAGGCGGCCGTGTACTGACACTTGGCATCCACGCAGATGGGTATGGCAGACGGCAGGTTGGCCGACACGTCCACGTAGATGTGACAGACGCCGTCAGAGTGGCCCATCACAGGAATCTTGGTGTTGTCCATGATGTGACGCACGAAGGCGTTCGACCCGCGGGGAATCAGCAGGTCGACGAGACCAGAGCAGCCGAGCAGCTCGTCTATCTGGGCGTGGGACTCCGCAAGCGCGAGACAGGCCCCGGGAAGGCCTGCCGCGACGGCGGCCTCGTGCACGAGCGAGAAGATCGTCCTGTTCGACTCCACCGTCTCGGAGCCACCCTTGAGCATGGCCATGTTGCCGCTCTTGAGGCAGAGGGCCGAGATCTGCACGAGCGCGTCTGGACGCGCCTCAAAGATGACGCCGATGACACCAATGGGGCAGCTCACGCGCGTGAGCTCAAGCCCCTCGTCGAGCTCGCGGCGCAGCAGCACGCGGCCCACCGGGTCTTCCAGCCCAAGCAGGCTATCTATGCCCGCGCAGACGTCTTTGAGCTTGTGCTCGTCGAAGAGGAGGCGCTTGACCACCGCAGGGGCGGCGCCGTCCCTCTTGGCCCGCGCCAGGTCCTCCGTGTTTGCAGAGAAGATGTCGTCTTTGTGCGAGAGCAACGCCTCCTTGACGCGGACGAGAGCGGCATCTCTTTGCGAGAGGGGCGTCGAGGCCATCGCGGGGCTCTCGATCCTCATCCTCTGCACCGTGTCGCGGATGGTGGTGTTGTTGCTGCCTGTGCCTCCTGCCATGGGTGCCTCCTCGTCTCCTCTTTGCACCAACGTCTATAGAACGTCTATAGTTTGACGCAGAGAATCTCGGTTGACCCCGTCCCGATGGAAGATTTATCGCGCTTGCAAACGAAGGCACGACAACTACGTATGTGCGCCGGCTCCCGCATACGTACCACTCGCCGCAGGGCCAAGCTCGCTCGGCATGCAGCCCCCAAAAGATGCCACACGAGGCCTCCGGACGAGGCACTCTCTCCCAGAGAAATCGTACAATGGAACCGTCTTGACTCGCCCGACGAACGCGCCAAGGCGCAGGTCGGGCACGAGGCGAACATGCGCCGCACACCCACGCCCCACGCGGGGCGATCGCTAGGAAAGGGGACCATCATGAGTAGGGTCAGCTACGACATCTTGCAGCCAGGCGCGCTGAGCGACGAGGAGCGAGAGACGCTTCGCCGCCACTACCTGGTCTACGCCAAGGCAGAGCTTGGGCAGGGTCGCAAGTTGAGAGCCGACCTCGACCACATCTATGCCACGGTAGACGAGCTGGCGTCCTCGGGCAAGCTCGATCGCCTGGTCAGCACCATGCACACGAGCGCTCACGTGGTCCTCTTCTCGACCGAGGCGTCACGAATCTCGCTCGAGGAGTTCCAGCTGGCCATGCTCTCCGAGGGAAGGCCCGTGCGCATGGTAGGCGAGGACTCATCGGACATCAACGGCATCGGCGCACTCAGCGAAGGCGACCTGCTCATCGTCGTGACCACCTCGAACGGCTTCGCCCATCGCCAGCGCGCGAACATCTGCAGAAGCGAGGCACACAAGGTGATCATAACCGCACACGACGATCCCGAGCTTCACGCGGAGTTCGACGAGGTCCTCTCCATCGGTGAGGGGGCCAGTGAGGGCAGCCCCCTGCACCGCATCTATGCGACCTTTGGCGTGACGTACTTCTTCGACCGCCTGTTCACGCTCTATGCGAACACCTACGACCCAGAGCTGTAAACAACCCAGAGCTGTAAGCCCGAGCTCCCTTGCCAAGTCGGTGAGGAACCGAGGGTAGGAGTTCGAGGAAGACCACGCCTGTCGTCACTGCCACGCCGAGAAGTGCGTGCGCAAGGGAAGCCTATCCACGCTTGGCACGCTCGAGCGCATCGTCGGCGCTGGCCTGAGCCGTACGCGCCTCCTCGAGGGCGGCCTCACAGTCCTTGACACGCCGGCTGGCAGCCTCGCACTGGGCGACGGCCTCCTGAGCTGCTGCCCTGGCCTCACCGGCGATCCACTCGGCATCGGCCAACCCCTTTGCGGCGGCGTCGGCCTGGGCCTGGGCGGCCTCGCCCTTCTGGATGGCCTCGCTCAGGAGTGCGGCGATGCGGTCCCGCTCGGCCCAGGCGTCTGCCGCAAGCCGGGCGAGCTTGGCAGAGCTATCCCGCTGCTCCCTGATGTGCGCCTCCTCGTCCCTCTGACGCCCCTCGCTCTCCTTGACGGCCGTCTTCGCGAGACTGAGCGCGTTCTTGGCATCGGCAAGCTCCTGTTCGCGCTGATCCGTGACCTCCTTGGCACGGCTCGCCTCTCCCTGCGCGCGAGCGACCAGCGCATCCTGTATGCGCCTTTTGAGTCCACCTTCGACCAGGAGGCAGGGCAGAAACTGCCTGAGCTCCTCGTGCCACCAGTACCAATCATGCGAGACGTCAAAGCCCCAGTACTCGAACGTCGCAGGAACGTCCCTCTCGGCCATGGCAGCGTCGAGCTGTCGCTGGGTGTCCGCGCCAGTCTCGCTGCCATGCTGGCCACAGACGAAGGCAAGCTGACGCTCGCGCAGGAGCGTGGCCTCCGCCTTGCGCGACGTGAGGTCAGCGAGCAGGTCAAAGGGTGAGAAGGCGCGCCATGGTTCGTCGAGGTCGCCCTCGATGAGCTGGTGCACGTCATAGGTACCGGAAAGCGCGAGCAGCCCGGAGTAGTCCTTGGGCCTCCTGAGCATGGCGATCGTGGCGTTGAGGGCCCCCATGCCCGCCCCAAGGACCAGCGGGAGCTCCTTGGGGCCACTGACCTTCTTGATGAATGTGGCAAGCTCCCCCTCGACGAAGGCAAAGAAGCCCTCGAGGTTCTCCAGGCGGTACTCGCGCAGCGCCCCGTGGGCATGCCAGCTCTCGCTGTCGGAGGTGTCCACGCAGAAGAGTTGGACCTTGCCGGCGTCGACGAGATCGGCCACAGCGTCGACCATGCCGTTGTTCTCCCAGCTCAGGCATGACGAGTCACCCTCGGGAAACGCGATGGCCGGTCTGCCCGTGCTGCCATAGACGACAAGATCGAAGTCCTTGTTGGCCTTGTCGCCGTGAAGGGTGTAGTTCTTGACTTCCATGCTGTCCTCCTAGATAGGCGCCTGCCATGCTCGCGCCGCCCGAGCACCTCGGCGGCTGTGGTCTGTCCCCATTGTATGCAAGCTGGGGTGCGGTGCACGCCAAAGTCCGCCAGAGTGCCGGGCAAATCGGCGGCAGGTGCCTGCAAACGGGCGCGGCGAGGGCAGCAGGCATCTGCGGGTGGGTACGCGACTGTGGCACACGAAAGACTAGACCAGCTTGCCCTGGCAGTGGTCGATGATGTGCTGCACCATCTGGGCGGTCCAGCCGGTAAAGTCATGCCTGCGCTCCACGAACTCGCCGTCCACCAGCTCGTCGAAGGAGACCTTCACCTTGGTGTAGCGCATGACCGTGGAGTTCTCCTCATGGCTCAGGCAGGTCTCCTCTCCCCGCTTCGCGCCAAGCCCCATCATGAGGTGCGGGTTGTAGAGCACGTGGGGTCGCTTCTCCTCGTCCTTCTTGTCCTTGTCCAGATAGACGCCTATCTGCTTGGTGATGCCAATCTGGTTTGCCGCCAGACAGGCACCGTCCTCTATGGATGCCAGCGTGTCGATGAGGTCCTGCGCGATGGGGGCGTCCTCGGGCGTTGCCCTCTCGCAGCGGGCCGAGAGAATCTCCTTGTCCTTGACCAGTTCTTTGATCACGGCTTCTCCTCATATATCGTCTCTGCCACTTCTCACGCAGTGGCCGCGCTCGTCTCCCCGTCCTCTGCGACGACAGCGCCTACATGGCGGAGGACCTCAGCAGTGTAGTACAAGCATGGGTCCCGCGCCATGGCATGTGTGTTTTGCGCCACCGCATGTGGGTCCCGCGCCATGACACGCCTTGCAGACCCACTCGACCGCAGGAATGGGACGCCCCCAGAAGCTGCGCGAGCGGTGGTGCCACCCGCTGACCTGTCCTCTCTTGCGAGGTGAGAGGGCATCACTTGAGGCCTCACCACCCCGTCTCAGGTGCTTGTACATGACCTGGGGTACGCGGCGGAAAATGCGCGAGGTTGCGGGCGCCGGGCCCGCGAAACCCGACCGTGCCACTCGATGACGCCGAGTGCGCGATGGACGTGCCAATCGGCAGCATCGAGTGGCACTGCATTTCTTGACAACTGCGCATATGTCGGCTTTCGTGCCACTCGGCGGCGCCGAGTGCGCGATCCGCGTGCCAATCGGCAGCATCGAGTGGCACGCCCCAGAGGCCGTCAGGGAGGAGGGGCGGCCCCGGACGGCAGCACGGTGGCCATGGGCCACCCTTAAGCCCTGGCCAAATCGCCCATCCCGGCAGGCCTACGCCTTGATCCTCCAATAACCTCGCGTGCCACCGACACGCTCTAGAATACCAGCCCCCTTCAGGTTACCCTGGACGCGTTGGATCTGCCTGCGGGTCATACCGAGCTCCTTCCCAAGGGCGACCGCACTCGCCCGTGGGTTGGCCCTTAGCGCATCCAGAACCCGTGCCCCTGCGTCCGAAAACGGCCCTCCTGCGCCCCCGGTGCCACCGCCAGCATTGGCACCGCTATCGGCACCATTGGCACCGACCACAGCACCCGCATTGGCACCGTCGGCACCGATGACACTCTGGCCGCTCGGAGGCTTGACCGCCGTGACGAGGGGCGCACCCTCACCGCCCATGCCAGGAAGATGGAACCCCACCAGGCCACTTGTCTCGAGCTGGAGCGTGAGACGCACGCAATCCGGCTCGTAGAGCTCCTCGAGCAGCGGCTCGGGCTTGCCCGCGCTTCGAGCCCCCTCGCGCAGCACGTCGAAACCGCTACCAGCGCGCTCACCGATATTTATGAGGCTGAACATGAACAGCATGGTCTCGTTGCGCGGGTCAGAGACTCCGCCTGCCTCCACCTCGTCGAGGGCGATGCGGAGCGTACCGGGGTTCGAGGCGATGACACGGTCGGGCTTTCGCACGAGCACCACCCCCGTACGTCCGCTGTAGTCAGCGTGGACAAGCGCGTTCGTGAGGGCCTCGCGCACGGCACGATGCTGCGGTGTGTCATCGATACGACGCATGTCCGGCCCCAGGCGAAACGGCACCGGAAGACCTTCCGTGAGCATCCTGCTCGCCCTGCCCCAGAAGTCGAGGACGTTGCCCGACCAGTCGCCGCTACCTGACACGAGGCGATTGTTCCATCGATTGTTGTCGCCAAGCTCCTGGCGACAGTCCAGCAGATAGCGGGGAAACTCACTCACGATGCGCCACGCCTCGCCAAACATGAGCAGGCCGGCGCGCGTGGGATGGAGCGCATGGTCGTCACCCGAGCGTGCGATGGCACCGATCCTCGTGAGGAACGCCTCGTCTGACAGGCCCGTCCACGGGTGCCCGGGACGTGTCGAGCGAAACAGGTTGCGATATCCCCGCACCGTCTCGCTATGCAGGTCATCGAGGGAAAACGCGTCAAGCACCGTCCTGTCAGCCGATTCCGGCGCGCTGTCGCGCACCATGGAGCGATAGGTCTCCTCCGCCACGTGGTAGTCGCCCTCGCCGCTGCGACGATAGGTACCCGTCCTGGGGTTGTTTCCCACGTACACCGGGCGCATGCGGCGATCGGCGCGGGGCACGTGGACGAGGACGACCTCGCGCCCCTCCTAGTCCTCGACTGTCACGTCTGAGCCCACGAGAATGTTGGCACTCGCACGTTGGGGGCTATTCAGTCCATCCCAGAGGTCCTTTAGCAGCGATCCGACGTCACCGATGCCCGATGGGACAGGTAGGCCATCGGTACCTTCGACGGCCCCAAGGACCACGATGCCGCCATCGGTGTTGGCAAATGAGGAGTAGGTCTCCCAGAAGCTATGGGGCAGCCCGCCTTCCGCCCTCTTGAACTCGAGGCGATTACCCTCGCGATGACCCTTTAGGCTATCGACGCTGAGCATGGACACCTCCCGCCAGCACGTCGCGTCTAAATTGACTCCCTCTGCCAGGCAGCCGTCGGCATACCATGCCCCACATCCCAGCCACAATGCCACAACATGACGTACCGAAAAGGGCGCATGACAGATGCCATGTGGCGAAAATGGCCCCTTGACCGCCTGGCTCATCTACAGAGACGCCAAGCTCCTCCAAACCACCCTCTCATAAGAGGAGCGTCAAAGAACACTCCGACAGCCTTGAAGTGACGTCACGCAATATTTCCTTTATACCACAATTCGACTCGACGATATAATAGCCAGCCCAGGTTTCTCACGGCTCTGAAGGGCGCGAGAGGACTATACGCGAGCAAGAGGCACCTCTTCGCCGCGCTGTGCGAAGCACCCCCGCGCACCTGTCACGTCGCGCGCTACGCGAGCATGCGCTCGACCTCCTCGGGATCAAACCCCAGCGACGTCGCTGCGGCGCGCGCGTCCACAAGACCGTCGCGCACGAGCCTACCGAGCGCCTCGGCCCTCCCCCTCGGCTTTGCCCTTGATCCTTCCCTCGGCCCTGCCCATCTCGATCCCCTCGCGCCTTCCCACGGCGCGGATCTCCTCGACCACCCTGCTCATCGTCCCTCGCCCCTCCTTTGTGTGCCTGAGCCTGCGCTTCTCCCCGGACGTGGCCGGGAAGCGCGTCTCGTCGTACGCCTCTGCCTCCTCGAACGCCCCCATGAGCGCGGCGACGTCGCTGCCGTCCCTCGCCAGGGCACTCACGTAGATCTCGCGAAGGCCGCTCCCGGCGATCCCGCCGGTCTCCCTCACGACCCTGTCCACATGATACGGCGAGCGGGCGGCTCCGAAGGGGTCGAACTCGCCGACGAGCACCACGCAGACGTCCGGGACGTCCCCGAGGCGCCCTCCCGGCGGCGTCCTGTCGGCCGTCACCAGGGAGGCGCAGTGGCGCGCCCACCCCTGGTGGTCCCCGTGCCCCGAGCGC
>ERZ772874.1298-NODE-1298-length-13067-cov-4.723332_pt1 | contig 13067 bp, 15 predicted proteins | sample MGYA00580586_ERZ772874 | MGnify/ENA primary metagenome ERZ772874 (study PRJEB29015, sample SAMEA2737952) | human oral metagenome | biome: human oral; feature: human-associated habitat; material: dental | place: China | collected 2154 ... | reverse complement strand
CGTCGAGATGGACGCGGAGGCTCAACACATCGGTGAGCTCGCCGCATGGCAATCAGGTCGCACCGGTGTCCCCCTCGTCGATGCCGGGATGCGCGAGCTGTGGGCGACCGGATCCATGCACAATCGCGCTCGAATGGTGGTTGGGTCCTGGCTGACGAAGAACCTGGGTATCCATTGGCGTCACGGGGAGGAGTGGTTTTGGGACACGCTTGTCGACGCCGACCCGGCCTCCAACCCCTTCAATTGGCAGTGGGTCGCTGGCTCCGGGGATGACGCCGCACCCTACTTTCGCGTCTTCAACCCGTTGACACAGCAGAAAAAGTTCGACCCGAACGGCACCTACGTTGCGCGCTGGGTGCCGGAGGCGCTGACCCCGCTCTATCCGGAACCCATGGTGGATATCGCGGAGTCGCGAAAAACCGCGCTGGCGGCCTACAAGGATATCAGCGGTTGAGCTGTGTGATGCGCCCAGTGAGAGCCCATTAAGGACGGTGGCAAACGCCGACAACCCTGTGTTCAGGACAAGGTCAATGACAACGCGACTACCTACAAATACTTGACAACCGTCACTCTGGACCATACCCGCATCCACAGGCGCGACATCATAGGTTCGACGAGTTTAAAACCCACCATCATGACGGTCGCAATCAGCGGAAATTTCCAATTCAGCATCGTCTATTGGCATCAGCCTGATTCTTGGTCCCAGAATCATCAGATGGTGCGACAAGAAGGCCCAGTCGCTGAGTTCCAGAGAAAAAGCCTCGCCGCGACCGCACACAACATTCAACGAAAAAATGCGCGAAGCCAGCTCAATGCCACTTGGATCGATTTTGGTTGTCGCATTTTTCGGCCCTGGCTGGCTGTTGCTCTTTGGGGATAACGACAAACAGCAAACGACTAACCGTTGACATCTCAACCACTGCTATATTCGTGGCATGAACGCAGAATTTTACGATGTCATCATTATTGGTTTCGGCAAGGCAGGGAAAACGCTTGCGGTAGCGCTCGCGAATGCTGGACAGCGGGTCGCGATGGTTGAACGATCCCCCAAGATGTACGGCGGCACCTGCATTAACATCGCCTGCATCCCCACAAAAGCCCTGGTCAGTGCCGCAGCGCACAATGAGTCTTTCGACCAGGCCATGGCACACAAACAGGCGGTTGTGTCGCTCCTGCACGATCGCAACTACCATATGCTGGCCGATAACCCCCATGTGACGGTGATTGACGGCGAGGGATCTTTCGTTGATTCGCATACGGTGTCGGTTCGCGCGGGCGACGAGCGCCTCCTCATCAACGCCCCTCGAATTTTCATCAACACTGGCGCGGAGCCGATCATACCGCCCATCACGGGCATTGAGGATTCCCGGCACGTCTACACCAGCACCGAGCTGCTGGATCACACCCACCAGCCACAGCGTTTGGCGGTAATCGGCGGGGGTTATGTTGGGTTGGAGTTTGCGTCCACGTACGCCAAGCTGGGCAGCAAGGTCACTGTTTTTCAGCGTAGCGACGCCCTGTTCACCGACGAAGATCCGCAGGTTGCGGCGGCAGCCACCCAGGCGCTCATTGATCAGGGAATCCAGATTGTACTCAATGCAAACATCACCCACATCGAAGACACTGACAGCGGAGTGTTGGTGAATGGTGACGAGTTTGATGCCGTGCTGCTGGCCACGGGGCGTCGGCCTGTCACCGCAGGGCTCAACCTAGAGGCCGCCGGTGTTGAACTCACTGAGCGGGGCGCAATTGCTGTGAATGACCTGCTGCAAACAAGCGTTCCACATATCTGGGCGTTGGGTGACGTGAACGGTGGCCCACAGTTCACGTATGCGTCGCTGGATGATTACCGGATTGTGAAAAGCCAGTTGCTGGGCGATGGCAGCTATACCCGTGCCCAACGCAAACCCATGGCGTATTCCGTGTTCATGCAAACACCCCTTGCCCGCATCGGTATGAATGAGGCCGAGGCACGTGACACAGGACAGCCCGTAGCGGTGAAGGAACTACCCGCATCGGCCGTGCCCCGCCTGCATGTGGATGGAAACACGACCGGTCTGCTGCGCGCGATAGTAAATCCTGACACGAAGGAGATTCTTGGTGCGACTCTGCTATGCGAGGGCGCGCCGGAGGTGATCAACCTGATTAAAACCGCCATGGACGCGGGCCTGCCGTACACCACGCTGCGGGATCAGGTGTTCACCCACCCAAGCGTGACTGAAGCCCTGAACGACCTGTTTAACATGTAGTAATGCTGACCCAGCGCCGCATCCCTGTCCGGGAACCCTACGATGCACCTGGGATTTTCACGTTTCTCGCCGACCGTGTGATCGACGGAGTGGAGCACGCCGACCTGGATCAGCTGCGCTACGCCCGAACCATACATCTGCCCCACGGCCCCGGCGCGGTAGAGGTGACCTATACGCAGGGGGCGCTGGAGACCACGTTGGAGCTCGCAGACGCTGCGGATGCTCCTGCGGTGGTGGAGCGCGTCCAGCGGTTGTTTGATGCGCACCGGGATCCGGGGGACGTCGATAAGCACCTGGAGTCGGATCCCTTGCTTGCACCGAGTGTGCGTGCGACGCCGGGGATTCGGGTTCCTGGGGCTGCGAACTACGAGGAAATGTTGGTTCGTGCGTTGGTGGGGCAACAGATTTCGGTGGCGGCTGCGCGCAAGCATTTGTCCCGATTGGCTGAGGCGGCGGGCGCGCCGTATGAGTCGGAAATTGCGGGGTTAAACAGGTGCTTTCCCACGCCTGAGCAGATCATTTCTGCGGTGGGCGACCCGGAATCCCTGGAGCCGACGCGTCCTTTGCGGCTGCCACGGCAATCCGTCAAGGCGGTGGTGGCGTCCATGCGGGCGCTGCTGGACGGAGAGCTGAATGTTCATACAGACGCGGACCCCGAGGAGTTGTTTACGCAGCTGGTGGCCCGCCCGCGGATCGGGATATGGACAGCGAATTATGTGTTGATGCGTTTGTTGGGGCATCCCGATGTGTGGCCGGAGGGCGACGTGGCCTTGGTTGCGGGCGCGCGAAAACTTGGCATAGTGGAGGGCAAGCAACATAAGATTTTGGCTCGCAAAGCCATGGACTGGGCACCGTGGCGTTCGTACGCTGCCATGCATATTTGGAGGAACGCATCATGACCACTGCTTTCTACGCTCACACCGACACCCCCGACGGCCCGTTCACCGTGATCGTGTCGGACGGCGCGGTGCTGGGGTCCGGCTGGACCAGCAACCCGAAGGACCTGCTCCCCCGCATTCACCAATCGCTGCTGCCGTCGGCCTTGGAGGAATCGGACACCGAAGCGGAGTTTGCGCTGGATGCTGTGCGCAAATACTACGACGGGGATTTTGCCGCCGTGTTGCGGACCCCGGTTCGGCAGGTTTCTGGAGAGTTCCGCAGCCACGCCTGGGACGTGCTACGCGGCATCGGTCCTGGCCAGTGCATTACGTACAGTGATTTCGCGGCGTTGGCGGGACGCCCCCAGGCCGTGCGGGCGGCGGCGAGTGCGTGTTCGCAGAACGCCGCAGCGTTGTTTGTGCCCTGCCACCGGGTCTTGAGCAAGGACGGCAGTTTGGGTGGTTTTCTCTACGGCACGGACGTGAAGAAGCGCCTTCTTGAGATGGAAGAGGATGGTTCGGGGGAATGAACAAGGCTGACCTACAGGCGCTTAACGACGTCGCGTGGGCCGAGGTTACACACGCGTACGGCCCCGCCGTGGATGCGCCAGATATGTTGCGGCAACTCATGGAAGGTGGGGATGACCTTGAAGAGGCAATCGAATTCCTATTTGGTGTGCTGACGCACCAAGGCACTCTGTACAGCGCTACCCTACCCGTCATGCGTTTTTGTGTTCGCGTGCTCGACCAGCTAAGCGCTGAGGCAACTGAGCAGGTGGTGGCGTGGATACAGTTTGTTGGAAGCCTTACCAGAACGTCTCCCGAGGCCCCCTATGCGGCGGAATTGCGCGCCGAGGCCATTTCCGTGGTGGAAGCCTTGCTTGCACTCGATGCCGAGGAAGGCGGCGAGTACTACACGCGAGCGCTAGGGGCGTGGCGTTGTGACGCGGAGAATGGGCTGGCTGATCGTGTTCGCACGCGGCTGCAGGAATGCCCGGTTGATGGTGGAACACTTGCCGCGTTGGGTACATGGGGCGGGAATCTCAGTACCTACCTCACCTCTGATGACCTGGGGGTACGAGCAGCCGCCGCCTTTCATGACCGCAGCAATGCCGGGACGGCTGCGCTGATAGAGGTGCTGGGCGACCCCGACATTGAGGATGTCTGGCTGGAGATTGAGCCAGAAGGTTGACTTGACGATGTGGCGGACGAACTGCTTACCCGCGACCTTGGCGCGATCTCCGAAGCGGAGCGTGCACAACTGGAATCCCTGGCCGTGCTCTATGCGTCCACCAACTTCATGCCGTGGGAACACTTTCTCCAGCTCATCGACGCAGGACACGGAAACGGGGTGCTTGATGCGGACGCAACCAAACGGTTCCTACGCGCCGTGGTGGACAATGACTTCCTGTGGCAAACCCCGTATGCAGCCGCCGCTCTGGAAAAAGCAGGGTTACCGTGCGATAGGGAGGAATTGCGGGAGATGGTGGGAGAGGCCGGTTTGTGATGTTGGTTGGGCTGTGAGTATCGCATACAGCACATTGCCGAAAAGATGTACATCCACCAAGTTGGCAGCAACTTTTACCTGGGTGCGCCAGTTACGGGGCGTCGTTAAGCGCGTTGCACCATCTGCTCAACGTGTCGCTGGGCGTCTCTCACAACTGAAGTATCACCGTTAATCCCCACCGTTGTCATGCACCCTTCCGCCAGGAGAAAAATCGTGGTCGCGACGTCTTCGCTCAGCCCAGAGTTCTTTGTGATCTCTCTAATAAAGCCCAAGAAACGCTTTTTATGGCATTGAGCCTCATTAAGAATCGGTGGGCTAATGGCCCCCATCTCGCCTGCAGCATTGATCCATGCACAACCACGATGCCCGGCCCCTGATAGCCAGTCATAGAGCCAGTCAAAAATTGCCACAAGATGCTGATCTTCACTGGCCTTGTCTACATAAGCTTTCAAGTCTGCGTGCCATTTTTCGTCACGTCGCCGCAGCATACGCACAGCTAGCTGCTCTTTACTTCCGACCAGGGAATAAATGCGTTTCAGCGATAGTCCAGAGGCAGCACGAATCTCATCCATACCCACGGCCTGGTAACCACGCTCATAAAAAAGATACTCGGCGGTATCGAGAAGTTTTTCCAGTTCAGCAGTACTCATAAGACTCTCCCTCCAACCTTGACTCTTGCATGGAGAACGGTCGTTCTCTAGGCTAACACATATCGCCCGAACGATCGTTCGCGATGTTTCATAGGAGCACAGAATGCCAACCCCGTGGTTCACCCTGAGAAAAAGCGATGCCCCTCCACGGCCTCCATGGAGACAGATCGCTGCCGTGACGGTCATGTCAATAATGGCGCTCATAGTGTTGGCTTTCATCGGAGAAATTACGGGATTCGCGTTACTAACCCCACCTCTTGCAGCCAGCATGGCACTCATCGCGGGATGTCCCAATCTCCCACTTTCTCAGCCACGAAACGTTATCTGTGGGCAATTACTTTCCGCCATTGTTGGCTGCGCAGTGGGTGTTGTCAGCCATTCAGTATGGGCGTTGGCCATCGCAGGCGGCCTCGCACTTGGGGTAATGCTGGCGGCACGTACGGCGCACTCCCCCGCCGCGGCAACCGCCATCCTGGGGGCTGTTATACCTTCTGGGCAACTGACTTTTATCCTATGCGCAGGTATAGCTGCTGCAATCCTGGTTCTTATTGGGGCAATAAGCGCAAAAATATCAACAACAAAGTACCCAATCTACTGGTGGTAAGGAGACTTCTCACATGTCCATAGCGGAAATCCATTCAGCGGCGACCCTGACCCCATCAAAAGATGACATGTGCGCCCAATTTTCCGACATCGCACAACGGCTTGGCTCATATCGAGCCGTGGACCCAGCAGGTGAGGTTGGAATTGAAGTCATTGTTGGCGAATCTAACGATGGTCGCCTGGTTCAATTACCAGTAACATACCGAGCCTCTTCAGATGCCCTACCAGGCGAGATCATGACTATACACCACTCCGTATTGGGCAGCCGATCCATCTCATACGCAACCTCAGATCCTGTGGCGATAACCGAATTCGTTCGACTCATCATGACTGGCAAGAAATGTGCCGACTACTCGGCAGGTGGCCCATTATTTGTGGTCGCAGGCTCAGGCAATTCACCAAACAGCACCGTGACCAACCCAGACATCACAACCTACGGTTCCACACATGCTTCTGGCACCATACACATCGACGGCGAGCGACGTGAATTTTCACTATCCTTTCCGCCCATTAACGACGCCGCGACAGTCAAGGATTCCACGTTGGCTTTGGTAGCAACCCAATCAGACTCATCTTTTCCAGTGGCGTACCTCACACTTAGCTAGAGCCGCGATAGAGCCCCAACGCACCTGGGCGCGCCAGCGACGGGGCGTCGTCAAGCAGTTTCAGTTTCAGGCACCCTTCGAACGCTGACCAGCGCTACCGCAACAATGACGACGACGGCGGCGGCAACAGTGAAGGTCAGGCTGGTGTGCTCGGCGGCGAAACCGATCAGTGGCGGTCCCCCAAAGGTGCGCGGCGTAACCAATGATGCTGAGCGCAGCCGCAACCTCCGCCAGATGTTGCGGCGCCATCGCAGTCACCACCGCACTCATATGCGATTCAATCGAATCGCGGCGATGACGATAATCGGACTTCGACACTCCACAAATGCCTTCTCAATCAACAACAGACGCCGATACGCCCCAAGAACCTTAGCATCGATATCCATCCACAATGTCTCATATTCCTTCATTCTAGCTATTACGCGAGAGCCGTCAGCCAACTGGCAGTTGTACTACTTATCAGGGGCCTTCAAGTCGACATACCAACTGTGTTTGACCGCTGCTAAAAATGCCTGATCACCGGCAACACCGTAGTTGTTATGGTGCACTGGATCAATGAGATAGTTGACTTGTTCATCGGTAATCAGCATCAACTCAAACACAGGTGGCCCTTATCCTGGTGCGGTTGCCGGTTGGGATTGTCGGTGGTGGTAAAATCTAGGCTTATTTGACTACAATGGGTAATGCGATTGGCAAAGTTTTCAGCACCGCAAGTTCATCACCATCAAGCGCTGAGACAATGTGGTCAATGATAGGACGTCGACTTCTATATCCCCAGATGATCTGCACAGCGTAGCAGCCCTTGCCGGTCACCACTTAGTAAGACATTCCAGCCCAACAGCATTTCAAATACCGCAGCAAAAACATGTCAAAATGTTCTAGTGACCACAACATGGCACAATTCACACCAAATTAAAGCTAGACAATAACGCTACCATATTCCTAAAGCATGACGTGCAGCGACGCCACTAAGCGGTCTCAGCTTCGGATATTTTCCAGACACCGAGCGTCATCGCAATCAGAACGATCACAACAATAACAGCCGCAATCACAACCAAGATCAGGTCCGCGGACCTAGTGGTGAAACCAATAACATTAAAGACCACTACGAAGCTCAAAAATACGAAACCACCATAAAATAGAGAGGATTGTAAAAGCAGGAAAAGATACCGAGTTTACCCACTAGCACAAAACATCAAACAGCTTCATATAAAAACACTCTAATTCCCTCTCGGCAAAAATAAATCTAACCGATATTAGTGACCACAATCATCCTCATCACAGCATAGATTATTGGAGCCATGAGTCTTCCTAGTCAACAACGATAACCGTGCAATAAACTCAGAAAAAACGCCAGCTTCCACCTGATACCATACCCAAGTTCCGCGCCTTTCCCCTATAATAAGGTCTGCATCACGCAAAATCTTAAGATGATGACTGACCGTGGCCTGAGATTTTTGCACATAATCCACGATGTCACATACACACACGCCCGGCATAGTTGATGTGCTTATATACTCAAAAATCCTTAACCTTGTAGCATCACCCAGCGCCTTTGTCTGCAAGGCCAGCCTATCCAGGCTCCCTGAGCTTGTTTGAAAATTTACGGTAGAGCTTGTGCGTGCCCCTTCTCTCATACATACAGTATGCATGAGAGAAGGGGCACGCACAAGCTACAAAGGAACAGCTGTCCACCTCTTAATCTGTATAAAATATGCAATAAAACAATTCATCAGGATCGGCTAGAGCAACATTATCTTCCAGGCACCTTCCGTCGACAGAAATCGATATTCCCCGTGAAGAATCACCGAAGATAAACCGATATAAATCGCGGTTCGAGGGATCGCTACTGTCAAGCAGACGTAACGACATCGTCGCATCAGAAATATTAACACGACAGCTAAGCGCATCTGCCATCATACGCGCCCGATGCTGATCGTTTGGTTCATAAAAAATATCAACAGCTCGATGCCGAGGTGAAGCATTTCCCGCCGATAGCCTTGCATCAAAAGAAACACTACATGCAATCGACTCATCACGAAAAGAAACATCCTTGACCCGCAGAATGCTTATACCAGCAAAACCGGAGTCATGCAAAATCTTTTGATAATCTTTCCATGAAATACCGGTTTCACATCTAGTTTTGGCACCGAGGGGATCATCGCCTGCATAGCCACCCACAATATCCGAAACTACGGCATGAGCTCCAGGTTTTAGCACACGAGCAATTTCTTTCCATGTCTCTTCAGCAGCAGTAGATAAAGAAAGAACACAATTGCTTATCACAACATCAGCAACATCAGAAGATACTGGAATAGCATCACTTGTACCTTCCACATAGTCTATCCACGACAATCCTGCTTGCTGGCTATAATAATAAGCAACTTCACGCATACTAGAGCTAGGATCCACGCCGACAATCTTGCCCTCTGGCCCCACCATCTGTGCAGCAAGCATGCAGTCAGCTCCGGCACCAGAACCAATATCAATTAAAGTCATTCCCGGCAAAATATGCGCATCATTAACTGGATGCCCACACCCGGAGGAAAGTTTTAAAACTTCCGACGGCAATGTGGCTAATTGCTCCCGAGTATAAAGCGACAGAGGCGAACAACATAGGGTGCTCTCCCCTGCTGCCGCTAACTGTTCATAAGCGTCTTGAATAAACTTTGCTTCAGAAAACATGAGCGCTAACCAAAATCAATTAGCATCCGAAACCTTGACTGCTGATAGCACACTTGACGGAATGTAGCTACGCTCAAGTTCTTGTTAGCAAATACAATCCGGGCCACAGCCTTCATCAGCATCAGCTTCAGTAACGACAAAAAATTCCCAACGATTTCCATCAGGATCCACCACCCAAATCTTCGTTTGCACAGCATAGCAACAAGCGGTGTCTGTCTCTTCTGTGATGACAAAACCTGCGCGACTCAACCTATCGCGTGCCTGCGCGATCTCCTTAGTACTTTTTACTTGTATACCATAATGGCCAGAGGAAGATTGAGCATCTTTATTTTGATTGAGGGCGAGGTTCACACTTGGGCTTGCAAGTTCAAACTTGGCATAGTCATCCTTTCGCTTTGTAGGACGTGCGCCAAAAAGAACCATATAAAATGGCCAAGAAGCTTCGATACTAGCAACATCCAGACTGATATGAATCCTGCTCTCACCAGGAAAATCTACAGCTGAAACTGCCTCGGTCACAATTGGAACAGACTCAGTGATCTCACTCTCCTGCCATTCCGAAAGTTCATCGAAGGTAGGTAGCTCGCCTGACTTTACAATATGTCCATCAACCAGCACCAAGGGGAAAACATCGCTACCACGAAGAGCCATAGCTTGAACCACAGCCAACGGCAGATCCCGACTTTGGTTCAGATCCACATGATAAATACATTCTCTACCAAGCGCAGGATGCTCTAAATCAGAAAGCAAATTAATGTCCGTCTCTTGTAGCGTATAAACAAAAACTCGCATCATATCTCCTCACCTAGCAACAGTCGGTAGTCACGTCTTGCACATCACTTAGCGTGATATTTCTTTTGACATTGATCGGATTTCCGTTAAGAATATCTATAGCATCTAGCAAGTTTGGCATTATACCAATCGCAATAATCCTCCCATCGGCACACAATATTGGAAGTTGTTTACTATTAGCAATATGATTTACGACATATCCCGGTACAATAACGTCGGAAACGTCAGAATCATTAAGGTCATAATATTCAACATTATCCGAATCGCTAGCCTTACTTGCCAAAAAATCTGCCAGTTTTTTCGCGTCGCTAGGGCCACAGCACGCGCGATCGTATATTTGTATATGCATTACATTCTCCAATCAGAAGATTATTTTCGATATATCCGAAATAGCGTTAAGAGTCTTGTCAACCTCCTCGACAGTATTGTAAACATAGAAACTTGCCCGGACATTTCCAGGAGAGCCACTATGCCCATTAACTTCATTAAAGTAATTAACAGCACAGTGCTGCCCCGTGCGAACTCCAATTTTATAACGCTCGTTAAGAATTCGACCTACATCGTCTGGATGAAGGTTGCCAATATTGAATGACACAATCGCCATTCGTTTATCTGCATCCATCGGCCCATAGACATCTACAGACGGTATCTCTTTCAAACCTGAAACAAAACGTTTCGTGAGGTCGTGATCGTGCTCAGAAATGTTATGGATCCCCAAAGAGGTTAGATAGTCAATTGCCGCATGAAGACCAAATGCTTCTGCAATTGGCGGAGTTCCAGCTTGCCACTTATCAGGAAGTTCGCTGTAAGAGCAATACTCTAGGCTACATTCTTCAAGCGACGGACAGTCACACGCAGAGGTATCCAACGTGCCACCCCCCAACATCCCTGGCGCCAGCTTTCTAGCAAGTTCTTCACGTAGATAGAGCACACCAATTCCCGTCGGACCAAGCATCTTATGACCCGAAAAGGCCAAAAAGTCACATTGTATCTTTTTAACGTCAATGCTGATATGCGGCACAGCCTGAGCAGCGTCAAGAAGAAACAGCACGCCTCGATCTCTACATGCTGCACCAATCTCTTCAAAGGGCGTGACAGTACCAAGAACATTTGAGACTGCGGTCATCGTTACAAGTTTAGTTTTAGGCCCAATGAGATCAATCAGCTCGCTGGCATTAATAATTCCCAGCCGTCCCGCGTTATACCACCGAAGTTCTAACCCCTTTTCATCGGCTAGCTGCACCCAGGGAGCCATATTTGATGTATGCTCAAGGCTCGTCAGTACAATTTCATCACCAGGCTCAAAGTGCAAAGTATGAGCAAGTAAATTAATCGCATGAGTTGTATTTTGCGTGAAAGCTATTTCGCTCGGTTGTGCACCAATAAACCTCGCGACAGAAGCTACTGCATCATCATAGCGTTGTGACGCTCTCATCGACAGGTCATAGGTTCCACGATGAATATTCGCTCGATATTTTGTGTAATATTCGGTCATGGCCTCTATTACCGGCATGGGGGTAAGTGATGAAGCAACCGAATCAAGGTAGATATCATTTTCCCTAATAGTAGGGAAGTCCTGACGAATTCGATCAAGGTCAAGCATCTTTCGCTCCTCTTTTAGCTCTTGAACTGGTTATATTGACGTCTGTCGATATAATAAGTAGACGGGAGCCACTCCGTCAACGCCTCACCCTAATTAGGGGGTAACTCTATATATCGCGAATGTTGCGATACAAGAGTTTCATCAACAAAATTGTTATAGGGACAGCTATGATCTGAGCTGCAATAAAGGGCAGCACAGATGATGGAGATATTCCTGCAAAGGTATTTGAGAATACCCTTGCTATAGTGACTGCCGGATTTGCGAAGCTAGTAGACGATGTCACCCAATAAGCTGCCGTAATATATGCCCCCACAGCAGGCGCAACCAGCTTATCCTTCTGTATTCTTTGAAGACCAAATATTGTTATCAAAAGCCCTATCGTTGCAATTATTTCTGACACCACCAGCCCGGCAGAAGTTCGAGTGGTAGAGCTGATCGAAATAGCATCTTTATCATATATAATATTAGCCGTCATAACACCCATTATTGCTCCAATAATTTGCGCAACGATGTACATTATGCTCTTTTTAAGAGTAATTCTCTTTTGCACCAATGAGACTATTGTCACGACTGGATTAAAATGGGCTCCAGAGATTGGACCGAACTTCAATATTAGTATCGCTAATCCCAGCCCAGTGGCAATAGAGTTTGCCAGTAGACGCATCGCATTGTCGGCAGTCAATTCTTGCGCCTGTATTCCGGAGCCGATCACAATCATAAGCAGAGCTGCGGTGCCAATAAGCTCAGTCAAAGATAACTGCAGAGATGTTAATATAGGTTGTTTTAATCTTTGCACTTTACATCCTATACACTGGCACGGGGAATCCGGGGTTAAATATACTTCCGGAAATTTTTTCCGTATCGGAATGTTCGGCTATATCTGCAGCAAGAATAGAGCTATCAATAGCCTGCAAGAGCATCTGTCGCTATTGCCACACGCGCATTCAATGTCCATACTACTGTTTGCACGTCGAGATTATGATACTCATCATATGTAGGCATACTGTCTACGGTTATGCTAGCTTTGATTGCACCATCTATTGTTTCACCACGTATCTTTACATGGCCGATCATCGCGTCCTGCCTATTAAGACTATCGCAAAGCTCCCGCAAAAACTTATCAGCCCATTTTTTAGGATTAAATTTATCCTCTTGCGCAATAGATTTGAAAGTTTGATTGGTCCAGGCAAGTTCTGCCTCTGCGGCGCCATATCTTTCGTAGTCTATTTCAAATGCTCGATGCTTCGAACTTGCGATACCATCTGTCAGCCAAATATCTGTAAGCTGACTCATACCCTTACCCGTCTTTGCCGACAGGGGCATTACGTGCGCATGCGGAAACTTTTCTTGCACATGCTTGATTAACTCCTGTCCACCATCTGAAAGGATGTCAATTTTATTTATTACTATAATGTCCGCCTCATCTAGCTGGTGCCGATATAGGTACGCCAGATCAGATTCAGTACTCCCATCACTCCAGCTACTGCTGATTGCG
>ERZ772874.1295-NODE-1295-length-13103-cov-16.050659_pt1 | contig 13103 bp, 12 predicted proteins | sample MGYA00580586_ERZ772874 | MGnify/ENA primary metagenome ERZ772874 (study PRJEB29015, sample SAMEA2737952) | human oral metagenome | biome: human oral; feature: human-associated habitat; material: dental | place: China | collected 2154 ... | reverse complement strand
TTTATCTGTCCTCCGCAGACCCTTTCAGAAGCAGGAGTTAGAGAGTTATCTGGCTAAGCAAGATCCCGAGATTTGTCGCTATGTTCGTCAGCAGCTTTATTATCAACAGCCTCGATGGATGAGGCTCCAAGCCCAGCTCTATCAGAAAGGAGATAATCTTTTAACCAAGTCAGCCGAGGATTTTTATCCGCAGGTTCAGCCTGTCCAAGCCAGCTCCTTTTGCCAAATAACAAGAGACTTGACTCCCTATTATCAGCGCTTTCATCGCTATTATCAGGCTGAAAAAAATAAGCAGCTTCAAATTATCTATCCACCGGTATTTTATGCGAGGATTTCCCCTACTTTTATGATAAAATAGAAAAGATGGAGGAAATTTCTATGGCAAAACAACGAAATGAAATTGAAGAAAAATATACTTGGGATTTGAGCACTATTTTCCCAACAGATGAAGCCTTTGAAGCGGAGTTGTCGCAGGTTTCAGAAGAAGTGAAGAAGGCAGCTAGTCTGGCTGGGCATTTGTTGGATTCAGCGGACAGTCTCTTAAAAACGACTGAAGTGCAGTTGGACTTGATGCGTCGGATTGAAAAACTTTATTCTTATGCTCACATGAAGAATGACCAGGATACTCGTGTAGCCAAGTATCAAGAATATCAGGCTAAGGGGATGACTCTTTATAGCGAATTCGGACAAAGCTTTGCCTTCTATGAGCCCGAATTTATGGCGATTACAGAAGAACAATACCAAACTTTCCTAGCTGAGCAGCCAGCCTTGCGGCTTTATCAGCATTATTTTGACAAGCTTTTGAAAAAGAAAGCCCACATCTTGACACAGCGCGAAGAGGAGCTACTGGCCGGTGCTGGTGAAATCTTTGGTGCAGCAGGCGAAACCTTTGCTATCTTGGATAATGCGGATATCGTCTTTCCAATGGTGCATGACGAAGATGGAAATGAAGTTCAGCTCAGCCACGGTAACTATATCACCTTGGTCGAGTCTAAAAATCGAGAAGTCCGTAAGGAAGCTTACGAGGCTCTCTACAGCGTCTACGAGCAGTACCAGCATACCTATGCCAAGACTCTGCAGACCAATGTCAAGGTTCATAATTACAATGCGAAAGTCCGCAAGTTTTCATCTGCCCGTGAAGCAGCCTTGTCAGCTGACTTCATTCCAGAAAGTGTCTATGACAGCCTAGTTTCAGCGGTTAATAAGCATTTGCCTCTTTTACAGCGTTATATCGCTTTGCGAGCGAAGATTTTAGGCATTTCTGACTTGAAGATGTATGATATGTACACACCTTTGTCAGAGACAGACTACAAGTTCACTTATGAGGAAGCCTTGGCTAAGTCTGAGGAAGTTCTGGCTATTCTGGGTGAGGATTATTTGAGCAGAGTCAAGACAGCCTTTTCAGAGCGCTGGATTGATGTTCATGAAAATCAAGGCAAGCGTTCAGGAGCATACTCAGGCGGTTCTTACGATACCAATGCCTTTATGTTGCTAAACTGGCAGGACACACTGGACAATCTCTTTACCTTGGTGCACGAGACTGGTCACAGCATGCACTCCAGCTATACACGTGAGACGCAGCCTTATGTTTACGGAGACTACTCTATCTTCCTAGCTGAGATTGCTTCAACGACTAATGAAAATATCCTGACAGAGAAGCTCTTGGAAGAAGTAGAAGATGATGCTACCCGCTTTGCTATCCTCAATCACTTCTTGGATGGCTTCCGAGGTACGGTCTTCCGTCAAACCCAGTTTGCGGAGTTTGAGCACGCTATCCACAAGGCTGACCAGGAAGGGCAAGTTTTGACTAGCGAGTTTCTCAATGAACTCTATGCTGACTTGAACGAGAAATACTATGGACTGAAAAAAGAAGACAATCCGCAGATTCAGTATGAGTGGGCACGCATACCTCATTTCTACTACGATTACTATGTTTTCCAATATTCGACAGGATTTTCAGCGGCTTCTGCCTTGGCTGAAAAGATTGTCCATGGCAGTCAGGAAGACAAGGACAAGTATCTGGACTATCTGAAAGCTGGGAACTCTGACTATCCACTCAATGTCATCAAAAAAGCAGGTGTGGATATGGAAAAAGAAGACTACCTAAATGCTGCTTTTGCTGTCTTTGAGCGTCGTCTAGACGAATTCGAGGCCTTGGTAGAAAAGTTGGGACTGGCATAAGATGGTCGAGACTTATAATCAAAATTCTAATCCCAATATGCGTCGGCCAGTGGTCAAAGAAGAAATTGTAGACTTTATGAGACGGCGTCTCCAGCCGGTTACTGGTGGACTCAAGGAGTTGGAGGATTTTGCCAGAGCTGAAAATGTACCTGTGATTCCCCATGAGACAGTAGCTTATTTCCGCTTACTGCTCGAAAGTCTGCAGCCTGAGAAGATTTTAGAAATCGGTACGGCTATTGGTTTTTCGGCTCTTTTGATGGCGGAGTATGCTCCTCAGGCTCAGATTACGACTATTGATCGCAATCCAGAGATGATTGAGCTGGCCGAGGCTAATTTTGCTAAATATGACAGCCGCCAGCAGATTACCTTGCTGGAAGGCGATGCAATGGATCTGCTTGAGACACTGGAGGATTCCTACGACCTTGTCTTTATGGACTCTGCCAAGTCCAAGTATGTGGTCTTTCTGCCTCAGGTCCTCAAGCGCCTCAATCCTGGTGGACTTGTCCTCATTGATGATGTTTTTCAAGGAGGAGATGTTGCCAAGCCTTTTGAGGAAATTAAGCGTGGCCAGCGGGCTATTTACCGTGGCTTGCATAGTCTTTTTGATGTAACTTTGGACAATCCAGACCTGACTGCGAGCCTGCTTCCGCTGGGAGATGGGTTGCTTATGATTAGAAAAAAATGAGATATCTGAAATTATCCTGTTATTTAAAAGTTTTTAGCAAAATTTAAGATATCAAGTTAGATTTGTGGTACAATAGACAAAGTGAATTTATATAAAAGCGAGGAGAAAAACATTCTATGAAGAAAAAATTGTTCGCAGGAGCTGTGACACTTTTATCCGTTGTTGCGTTAGCTGCGTGTTCGCAAGCAGATGGTAAAGACATTATTACCATGAAGGGAAACACAATTACGGTTAATGAGTTTTATGATCAAGTTAAGAGCAATGGAGCTGCTCAGCAAGTCTTGCTTCAAATGACGATCAAGGAAGTATTTGAAAATAAATACGGTAAAAAGGTAACCGATAAAGAGGTGACAGAAGCCTTTGATAAAATGAAATCAGCCTATGGCTCTGCTTTCCAAAAGGTTCTTGCACAAAACGGATTGACCGAAGATGCCTACAAGGATCAAATTCGGACCAATAAATTGGTTGAGTATGCTGTAAAAGAAGCTGCTAAAAAAGAATTGACAGATGAAAACTATCAGGCTGCCTTTGCAAATTATACGCCAGAAGTGACTGCTCAAATCATCAAGCTGGACAGCGAAGATAAGGCTAAAGAAATCCTTGAACAGGCTAAAGCGGAAGGTGCTGATTTTGGTCAAATCGCAAAAGATAACTCAACAGATGCAGCAACCAAAGAAAAAGGTGGAGAAGTGAAGTTTGATTCAGGCTCGACAGATGTTCCAGATGCTGTGAAAAAAGCTACTTTTGCCTTAGAAGAAAATGGAATTTCAGATGTTATAACTGTTCGAAGTTCTCAAAATTATAGCTCCAGCTTCTATATTGTTAAGTTGGTCAAAAAATCTGAAAAATCTTCAAATTGGAAGGATTATAAAAAGCAGCTGAAAGAAGTTATTTTAACGCAAAAACAAAATGATGCTAGCTTCATTCGCTCAGTTGTAGCCAAAGAGTTGAAAGATGCAAATATTAAGGTGAAAGATGCTGCTTTCCAAAATGTTTTTGCACAATATATTGAATCAGAAACCTCAGATTCATCTGCCTCTGCTTCCTCAAGTGCTGCCAGCAGCTCAGAAACTTCTGAGTCCAGCTCAGCAGCTGAAAGCAGTTCTTCATCAGCTGCAGAATAAGGTTGACGAAAAGAGAATAAGCAAGTATAATAAGACTGGTGAGAATTGATTTTTCAAGTTCTTAGTTCAGAGAATTGGCGGTGCTGCGAGCCATCTGAGACGGGAAATCATGCTACTCATCTTGGAAAATAGAATATGAAATGAGAATGACAAGTTCATTGAATGAAGGTGGTACCGCGGTTTTTCGCCCTTCGGACAAGGAACTTGTCTTTTATATTGACTGTGGAGGTCAAACGATGAAAACCTATTTGGTCAAACAGAAATTTCGCTTAGGCGGCGAACGTTTTGATATCAAGGATGATCGAGGCAATGTAGAATACCAAGTGGAAGGATCTTTTTTCCAGATTCCTAAGACTTTTACCATCTACGATGCACAGGGGCAGACTGTCAGCCAGATTACCAAAACCTTTCTAACTTTCCTGCCCCAGTTTGAGATCAAGCTCAGCAACGGACATAGCTTTTATATCCGTCAGAAATTCACGATTTTGCGTGATAAGTATAAATTTGATAATTTGGGGCTACGAGTTGAAGGGAATATCTGGGATTTAAACTTTCGTCTGCTGGATGACAGCAATCAAGTCGTTGCAGAGATTACCAAGGAGCTCTTTCATCTGACCTCTACTTATCAGGTTCATATCTATGATGAGACTTATGCAGATTTGGTCATCTCTCTCTGCGTCGCTATTGACTATGTCGAGATGCTGGAAAGCTCGTCGTCATAATGTAACTATTTTTAGAAAAAATTTAAGGAGAAAAATAAATGAAACAAATGTCAAGTGCTCAGGTTCGTCAAATGTGGCTGGATTTTTGGGCAACTAAAGGTCATGCAGTAGAACCATCTGTCAGCTTGGTGCCGGTCAACGATCCAACCTTGCTTTGGATTAACTCTGGTGTAGCAACCCTCAAGAAATATTTCGATGGAACCATTATTCCAGAGAATCCACGGATTACTAATGCTCAAAAAGCCATTCGGACCAACGATATTGAAAATGTCGGAAAGACTGCCCGCCACCATACCATGTTTGAAATGCTGGGCAACTTCTCTATCGGCGATTACTTCCGTGATGAAGCCATTGAGTGGGCTTACGAGCTTTTGACTAGCCCTGATTGGTTTGACTTCCCCAAAGACAAGCTTTACATGACCTACTATCCAGATGACAAGGACTCTTACAACCGCTGGATTGCTATGGGCGTTGAGCCTAGTCATTTGATTCCGATTGAGGACAACTTCTGGGAAATCGGTGCGGGACCTTCTGGGCCAGATACAGAGATTTTCTTTGACCGAGGCGAAGCTTTCGACCCAGAAAATATCGGAGTCCGTCTCTTGGAAGAAGATATTGAAAATGACCGTTATATCGAAATCTGGAATATCGTCTTGTCACAATTCAACGCTGACCCTGCTGTACCGCGCAGCGAGTACAAGGAATTGCCACACAAGAACATTGATACGGGCGCAGGTTTGGAGCGTTTGGTGGCGGTTATCCAAGGGGCTAAAACCAACTTTGAGACTGACCTCTTCATGCCAATCATTCGTGAAGTAGAGAAACTGTCTGGCAAGGTCTATGACCAAGATGGCGACAATATGAGTTTCAAGGTTATCGCAGACCATATCCGCTCGCTCTCCTTTGCCATTGGTGATGGCGCTCTTCCTGGAAATGAAGGCCGTGGCTATGTCCTTCGCCGTCTCCTCCGCCGTGCTTCTATGCATGGACAGAAGTTGGGTATTGAAGGGACCTTCCTTTACAAACTTGTACCAACTGTTGGCAAGATTATGGAAAGTTATTATCCAGAAGTCCTTGAAAAGCAAGGCTTTATCGAAAAGATTATCAAGAGTGAGGAAGAGTCTTTTGCTCGTACGCTGCACTCTGGTCAGCATTTTGCCCAAGGTATCGTAGCAGACCTGAAAGAAAAAGGCCAAACAATCATCTCTGGTCAAGATGCCTTCAAACTCTACGATACTTACGGTTTCCCACTGGAGTTGACTGAGGAAATCGCTGAAGAAGCAGGCATGACTGTAGACCGGGCTGGCTTTGAAGCGGCTATGAAAGAGCAGCAGGATCGGGCGCGTGCTTCCGTCGTCAAGGGCGGCTCAATGGGCATGCAAAATGAAACGCTACAAAACATCACAGTAGAGAGTGCCTTTAACTACGAAAGAGAAGAGTTGACAGCTAAGTTGGTCGCTATCGTGGCGGATGATGCAGCAGTGGAGTCTGTTGAGACAGGCACGGCTGCCCTTATCTTTGCAGAAACGCCATTCTACGCAGAAATGGGTGGTCAGGTGGCCGACCACGGTCAAATCTTTGATGCAGCAGGCAATCTGGTAGCGCAAGTAAGGGACGTGCAAAAGGCACCAAATGGTCAACCACTGCATACTGTAGAAGTTTTGGCTCCTCTGGCTCTCGGTCAAAGCTATAAACTGGAAATTGACCACAGCCGCCGCCATCGTGTGATGAAAAACCACACGGCGACTCACCTCCTGCATGCTGCACTGCATAATGTTCTTGGTAACCATGCAACCCAAGCAGGCTCTCTGAATGAAGTAGAATTCCTGCGCTTTGACTTTACGCATTTCCAAGCGGTGGCAGCAGAAGAGCTGCGCGCTATCGAGCAAGAAGTCAATGAGAAAATCTGGGAAGCCCTTGCCATTGAGACAGTAGAGACGGATATTGACACGGCTAAGGAAATGGGTGCCATGGCGCTCTTTGGCGAAAAGTATGGTAAAGAAGTTCGCGTCGTAACCATCGGTGACTACTCAGTCGAGCTTTGCGGAGGAACTCACGTGGGCAACACTTCTGAAATCGGGATTTTCAAGATTATCAAAGAAGAAGGTATCGGATCTGGAACTCGTCGTATCTTGGCAGTTACCAGCAAGGAAGCCTTTGAAGCTTACCGTGAGGAAGAAGAGGCGCTCAAGGCTATCGCAGTGACTCTCAAGGCTCCGCAAATCAAGGAAGTGCCTAATAAGGTAGAAGCGCTGCAAGAACAGCTTCGCCAACTCCAAAAAGAGAATGCTGAGCTCAAGGAAAAAGCAGCAGCAGCGGCCTCTGGGGAAGTCTTCAAGAATGTTCAAGACGCAAATGGATATAGCTTTATTGCCAGTCAGGTTTCTGTTTCCGATGCAGGCGCCCTGCGTACCTTTGCCGACACTTGGAAGCAGAAGGATTATTCAGATGTTCTCGTACTGGTCGCAGCAATTGGAGACAAGGTCAATGTCCTAGCAGCCAGCAAGACCAAGGGCGTCCATGCCGGTAATTTGATTAAGGAATTGGCACCGATTGTAGATGGTCGAGGCGGTGGTAAGCCAGACATGGCTATGGCCGGCGGCAGCAAGCAGTCAGCCATCCAAGATTTACTTGGAGCAGTTGCTGAGAAATTATAATAGATTTTTTAAGATCAGGATTGATGTCCTGGTCTTTTTTCTTGCTTTTCTAAAGACAAGAAAATGTTTAATTAAAACATTTTATGAATAAAAATACAAATAACACTTGACAATATTAGATTTTGATAGTAAAATTATACGCATATTTATACAAAGGAGTTTTAAAATATGCGTATTTCGATTGTTGGAATTACAGGTTACTCAGGATTAGAACTCCTTCGTATCCTGCAGCATCATCCAAGAGCTAAGGTCGTTTCGATTCATGCGACGAAGGAAATCGGCAAGTTTTTGTCAGAACTTTATCCACATTTAAAAGGGCTGTGTGACCTAAAAATTGAGGTATTTGATAGTCAACGTATTATGCAGCAAGCTGATCTGGTATTCTTTGCAACTCCGAGCGGGGTGGCAAAAGAGATGGTGGCAGATTTTATTGCAGCAGATTTTCCAGTGATTGACTTATCTGGAGATCATCGCCTACCAGGGGATATTTATAAAAAATGGTATAAAAAAGAGCCAGCTCAGGCAATTATTCAGAAAAAGTTTATTTATGCCTTGTCTGAATTTGCAGATGTGAGTGAGAAGCGCTTTATTGCCAATCCAGGCTGTTATGCTACAGCAACGGAACTGGTCTTGATTCCTCTGTTGCAAGCGCAGGCTATTGAGCTTGATTCTATTATTGTGGATGCTAAGAGTGGTCTGACTGGTGCAGGGAAAAATCCTACAGAAGCCAGTCATTTTGTACAGGTTCATGATAACTATGTCACTTATAAACTAAATCAGCACCAGCATATTCCTGAAATTGTTCAGTTTTTACAGAGTTTTGATGAGAAGCTTGCGTCTATCCAGTTTTCGACTTCTCTGATCCCAGTCAATCGTGGGATTGTAGCGACGGTCTATGTAAAATTGAAAAAAGGACTGAATGTAGCAGATGTTTCCAGTATGTATCGACGATGTTATCAGGATAAACCTTTTGTCCGAGTGCAGGCAGCCTTGCCAACTTTGCATCAAGTGATTGGTACTAACTACACAGATATAGGTTTTGATTACAATCCGGTAACCAATATTTTAACGGTAGTTGCAGTTCTGGATAACTTGGTCAAGGGAGCGGCTGGACAAGCTGTTCAAAATATGAATCTTATGTTTGGTTTTCAAGAGACGGAAGGACTTCTCAGTCCACCTCTATTTGTATAGTGATGATTGGAGTCAGAATGAAAGTAATTGATGGAAATATTGCCAGTCCCCTAGGCTTTTCGGCCGACGGCCTATATGCTGGTTTTAAGAAAAAGAAGCTGGACTTTGGCTGGATTGTTTCAGAAGTACCAGCTAGCGCTGCAGGAGTTTATACGACCAACAAGGTTATTGCGGCTCCGCTTATCGTTACGAGAGAATCTGTGAAAAAAAGTGGGAAACTACAGGCAGTAGTGGTCAATTCAGGTGTAGCAAATTCCTGTACAGGAATCCAAGGAATGGAAGATGCCTATGAGATGCAAAGGATGACAGCACAAAAACTGAAGATTGAGCCTGACTTGGTCGGTCTTGCTTCAACAGGAGTCATCGGTGAGTTGCTTCCAATGGATGCACTGAAAAATGGTCTGTCGCAAATTGTCATCAGTGGTAAGGCCGATGATTTTGCTCGAGCGATTCTAACGACAGATACCTGCACGAAAACCTGTGTTGTGACAGAACGATTTGGTAAGGATTTGGTGACCATGGCAGGAGTGGCAAAAGGATCAGGAATGATTCATCCTAATATGGCTACCATGTTGGCTTTTATCACTTGTGATGCCAATATATCTAGCCAAACATTGCAGAAAGCACTTGGACAGAATGTTGAAACGACTTTCAACCAAATTACAGTGGATGGAGATACGTCAACTAATGATATGGTTTTAGTCTTGGCCAACGGTTGTACTCAAAATGAAGAAATTTTGCCCGATACAGAAGAGTTTGAGCGCTTTGCCCAGATGCTGCACTATGTAATGGAAGATTTGGCGAAGAAGATTGCTAAAGACGGAGAGGGAGCGAGTAAGCTGATTGAGGTGGATGTTCTGCATGCTCAGGACAGCCTGAGTGCGCGAATGATTGCTAAAAGTGTGGTCGGTTCCAGTCTAGTAAAGACAGCGATTTTTGGAGAAGATCCAAATTGGGGCCGAATTATAGCCGCGATTGGATATGCAGGAGCCGAGTTGTCAGTGGCAAATATTGATATCTTTATCGGTCAGCTTCCGGTCATGCTGGCTTCTAGTCCAGTTGCTTTTAATGCAGAAGAAATGCAAGAAATGATGGGGCAGGATGAAGTCACTCTTACCATTGACCTCCATGACGGGGATGCTACTGGACAAGCTTGGGGGTGTGACTTGTCTTATGATTATGTGAAAATAAATGCCCTCTACAGAACCTAAGGAGAAAAAATATGAAAGATGTTATCGTGATTAAAATTGGCGGTGTTGCCGCTCAGAAATTATCCACTTCTTTTATCGAGCAGGTGAAAAATTGGGTCGATAATGGGAAAAAAATTATTCTTGTTCACGGAGGAGGTGTTGTCATCAATCAGCTCTTGCTGGAACGTCATTTGCCGAGTCGTAAGGTCAAGGGGCTGCGTGTGACCAACCAGTCGGATATTCCTATCATCAAGAAAGCTCTGCTGGATATCGTTGGACAGGGGCTGACCCAGCAGTTCAATCAAGCTGATATTGACAGCATTCAGTTAGTATCTCATCTGGGCCAGACTGTGTCGGCGGATTATATCGACAAATCAATTTATGGCTATGTTGGTCAGGTCACGGATATTCACAGTAGTTATTTGGAGCAGCTTTTGGATGACCATATTATTCCAGTTTTGGCTTCACTTGGAGAAAATGCAGACGGTCAACTATTGAATATCAATGCGGATTATTTAGCTGCTGCTGTAGCTAAAAAATTTCAGGCAGAGAAATTGATTTTGATGACGGATACGCAAGGTGTCTTGGAAGATAAAAAAGTGCTGCCACAGATTTTGACCAGCCAAGTACCCCAAAAAATCCAGAAAGGAATTATCAAGGATGGTATGATTCCAAAAATCGAAAGTGCTGTTCAGACAGTCCTATCCGGTGTTAGTCAGGTCTGGATTGGAAATAGTCTTTCGGCAGGAACCTTGATAGCAGAGGGATAAATATGAGTTTTTTATTTCAAAATTATAATCGAGCCTCGATTGAATTTGTCAAGGCCGAGGGCAACTATCTGATGGATAGTGAAGGGCGTGCTTATTTGGATTTTTCTTCTGGGATTGGTGTGACCAATTTGGGCTTTCACCCACAAGTCCAAGCGGCTCTGCTTCGGCAGGCCGAGCAAATTTGGCACAGTCCCAATCTTTATCTCAGCTCACTGCAAGAAAAGGTGGCTGAGGAGTTGGTTGATGGCTATGATTACCTAGCATTTTTCTGCAACAGTGGGGCGGAGGCCAATGAAGCAGCCATTAAATTGGCCCGCAAGGCCAGTGGCAAGCAGGGGATTATTAGTTTTCAGCAGTCCTTTCACGGTCGGACTTTCGGGGCGATGGCTGCGACTGGCCAGGAGAAAATTAAAATAGGATTTGGTGACGGTCTTTCTCATTTCAGCTATGCTATTTATAATGATTTAGCCAGTGTTAAAGCCTTAGTCAATAGTGATACTGCTGCTGTGATGCTGGAATTGGTTCAAGGAGAGTCGGGTGTCCTGCCAGCTGATGAGCAATTTGTTCAGGATTTAGCTGATTTTTGTCGGCAAAACAAGATTTTGCTAGTGGTGGATGAGGTGCAGACAGGGATGGGGCGAACGGGCAAGCTTTATTCCTTTGAACACTATGGCATTGTGCCAGATATTGTGACTTTGGCCAAGGGACTGGCCAATGGAGTGCCAGTAGGGGCAATGCTAGGCAAGAAAGAGCTGGCTTCAGCCTTTAATTACGGCAGTCATGGTTCAACTTTTGGCGGTAATCGATTAGCCATGGCAGCTGCTTTAGAAACATTGCGCCAACTAAAAACACCTGACTTCATGGAAGAAGTTCAGGAGAAAAGCAGATTGCTAGTCGGAGAATTGCAAACAGCCCTCCAAGGAAATCCAAGGATCCTAGCTATTAGAGGTCTGGGTTTGATGATTGGAATCGAAACAAGCTCTAACCTGTCTGTCCTAGTTGAAAAAGCACGGGAAAAAGGCTTGATTGTTCTTACAGCTGGAACGAATGTGATTCGCCTCCTGCCACCTCTGACCCTCAGTGAGGAAGAAATCCAGCGAGGCGTAGGCACTCTCAAGGAAGTATTTGAAGAAGTAGATTAGAAACTCAGCTGAAGCTGGGTTTTCTTTTGTCAATGATTCTATACTTTATGACAAAAATCTTTATTTTTTTGACAAATATAATTGTCAAAAAGAAAAGAATCTGTTACAATGTATTTAAGTTAAGAAGAAAAGACAAAAGGAGGGACTCATGGATATACTGTTTTGGTTTCTAGTTCCGGTATGTTTCGTTTTTTGGTTGACATCATCCAGTAAATTGAACAATGTGAAAAGGAAGTTGAAACGTTTAGAGAGAAATAAAGAAAGGAGTGGAGAAATGTCACGTTTTTTTAAAGAAATGATTGGGAAAAAACCGATCATCATCGGTGAAGTTTTTGGAACGGATGGCTGGGTGATTGTTGATGCCGATGACGATTGGGTTAAGTTGAGTAAGACCAATAAAAAAGGTCAAACAAGAATGAAATTGATGCGAATTGACGATATCAAATCTGTTGAACTGAGAGAGGGCTGAGAGGTGTTGTTATGAAGCTGAAAAATCGACTGAAAGAGCTGAGGGCCAGAGACGGGCTGAATCAAACTGAACTTGCTCAAAAAGCTGGCGTGTCGCGGCAAACGATTAGTTTGCTTGAGCGGGATGAGTACACACCCTCCGTGGTCATTGCCCTCAAGATTGCTCAGATTTTCAACGAAAATGTCGAAAATGTCTTTCGCCTAGTGGAGGAAGAGTAGAACGTTAGGAAAAATCAGTTGCTGGGGATATTTTATGCTAGCCGTCTTGTCTTAAAGACTAGCAAGCAAACTTCTATATCATAGCGGTTACTTGATCTAAACCTGATAAGTTGTATAGGTATATTAGTACTTTCCGTAAGTGAGAGAAAGTAAAACAAGGAGAAAACAATGCAAGAATTTATGGAAAACTTTAAAGTTAACGAAGAACAAGCAAAAATTGCTGGTGTCTGTGCAGGCTTGGCGGATTATTTTGGGATAAAGGTAGCTTATATTCGTCTGATCTTCGCAGTTGTAGTGCTAGCATCAACTGAGCTAGGGATTTTTGTAGCCTTGGGCTATGCCTATCTGGCAGGATGGTTCCAAAAGGATTATTTGTGGAATAAAATGAGCAAAAAAGTTAGAAATCACTTTATTTTTCTGATGACAGTCCTGATTATTTTACCTTTATTTGGCCGTGAAATACTGGAAACTGCTTCTGACTTTCTTAGCCAAGTCATTGCTTGGCTGACTGCACTTATGTAAATATAGGAGAAAACAATGTCAACAAAGAAAAGAATATTGAGAAATATCGGCATCTTAATTCTTGCTGTTATATTAGGAGGAGTAGTCGGTTTTATAATGGCTCATTTTGAGCATTTCTCTTGGCCGACCGTCTTAAATGTTGAACTGCTGAAGAACATTGGTCGAGCGAGTTTGATCATTCTCTATCCCGTAACCTTTTTCTTGCTCTATCAGACGCATAAAGTTCACGGGG